>Ga0190269_10000322_pt1 | contig 25786 bp, 15 predicted proteins | sample Popmic249IS_FD_133749 | JGI IMG/M metagenome (GOLD analysis project Ga0190269, IMG submission 133749) | Populus adjacent soil microbial communities from riparian zone of Blue River, Arizona, USA - 249 IS | ecosystem: Environmental > Terrestrial > Soil > Riparian zone | place: USA: Arizona... | reverse complement strand
CGAGCCAGAACGGCACGTTGCGCTTCGCGAACGAAGCGTTCACGGCGGAGATGTGCATCCTGTTCGGCTCGACCACGAACGTGCAGCTGATCGGCCCGCAGCGAAACACCAGCAAGCTGCCCGGCTTTGCCGTGACCGAGTGAGCGCGGCGGCTCTACGGCTCGGCGGCTCTGCGGCTTTCAAGGCCCGTTGTAGCTCGTGATGAGATCGATGCCCGACACGCCGATGTAGCCGTAGTTCGTCGTCGTTACGTCGTCTTCGATCGTGAGGCGCAGGCTCTTGCCGCGGTGGGCTGCGAGAGGCCAGCTCACGGGCACCTTGACCGCATCATCGTTGTTGGCGCTGACACTGTACACCGTGCTCGTCCCGTCGCGCAGCACCACGCGAGCGGTGCGACCGCCGCACACGTTGAAGCGCAGCGCGACGGCGTCGTTCGGCACGACGAAGCTCTGGCTCAAGCTGCCCTTGCTCGCGCTGCCGAACGCGGCGCCGCTGAGCGTCCACACGTACGTGGTGACGCTCCGGCGCCGGCCGTAGCTCGGTACGCCGCTGCTCATCACGTCGGCCGTGGTGCTGTAGTTGAAGTCGTCGTAGATGGTGAAGTGCGCGCCGTCGCCCGTCGTCTCCCAGCCGGCGAAGCCCTCAGCGAACTGCGCGTTGACGATGCCGGCGTCGGGCTGGCGGACCACGTCGAAGCCCGTGGTGGTGACGTAACCCCATTCACCGCTGTCCAACTCGTCTTCGATGGCGAGCACGAGCAGCTGACCGCGCCTGCTGACCAGCTCCCAGCTCACCGGCACGTGGATGCTGTTACTGTCCAGGCCGTTGCAGCTCTGCAGCACCTTGCCGGCCGCATCTTTGAGCCGCACCTGCGCGCGCCCGCCGAACACGTTGAAGCGCAGGGCGCTCGCATCCATGGGCACCATGAACGCCTGCGAGACGCTGCCGCGCGCGGCGCTGCCGCCGGTGGCTGCGGCGTTGGTCGACAGCGTGATGCGCTCGGAGCTGCTGCTCTGCGGCCCCAACGCGAAGCTGGCTGCGTCGCCGGTCAAGGTCCAGCCCGTCAGACCGCGGCTGAAATCGCCGTTGATCAGCGCGCTGTGCACACAGGTGCCGTTGCGACACACCGCGGCGTCTCCGCAAGCCGTGCCGTCGCTCCCCGTCTTGCCGCAATCGGTTTTCGCGGCGGTCGCGCAGCTGCGATCCGGCCGAGGCTCGCCGGTATCCTCGCAGCTCGGCATGCCGTTGCGGCAGACGATGCGGTACTGCGTGCAGTCTCCGGCGCGCGAGCAGTCCGTGCCTGCGCCGCAGCTCGAGCAGCTACCAGCGGCGCAGCGACCGTTGCTGTAACAAGCGGTGTCGTCGGCGGCGTTTTCGCTCACGGGCTCGCCGTCCGTGCAGCGCTGCACGTGACACGGGTTGCCGTCGCCACCGGGCTTGTCTGCGGGGTCGGGCTCGCTGCGCGTGGTCCCGTCGGCTGCGCACACGAGGCGCTTGCAGTCGCCCACCAACTGCTGCCCCGCATTCGGCTCGCTGCCCTCGTCTTTCTGGTGCCGCACGCAGCGGCCGGCTTCGCAGCGCACTTCCTCGCAGGGACTACCAGCACCGCAGTCGCGGCTCGAGTCGCACTCGGGCGCGGACGCCTGGGCGACACTGCCGCCCGCTGCTGCACCCGCATCGCGCTCGGTCGTGCCCGCATCGCGCTCGGTCGTGCCCGCATCGCGCTCGGTCGCGCCCGCATCGCGCTCGGGCGATGACCCGGCACTCGGTCGAGCGATGGGTGTGCAGCCGCAGAGACGCTCAGCCAGCATGCACGCGAGCGCCATGGCGAGCCAGCGGTCCCCTCGCCATGATGCAACCATGCGGCCACGCTTAGCGCAGGCACGGGAGCGGGGTCAAGGCTGAGTCACGGTCCGTTGTAGCTCGTGATGAGATCGAAGCCCGAGCTGCCGACGTACCCGTAGCTCAGGGTCGTCACTTCATCTTCGAGTGCCAGGCGCAAGCTCTTGCCGCGGTGCGCTTCGAGCGACCAGCTGACCGTGACTTTCACGGAGTCGTCGTTGTTGCCCGTCACGGTGTACAGCGCGCGCGTGCCCTCGCTCAGCACCACGCGGCCGCCGCGTCCGCCGTGCACGTTGAAGCGCAGGGCCACGGCGTCTTTCGGCACGACGAAGCTCTGGCTCAAGCTGCCCTTGCTCGCGCTGCCGAACGCGGCGCCGCTCAAGGAGTACACGTACGAGCTCACGCTGCGACGTCGGCCGTAGCGCGGATCGCCGCTGTTCAGCGCGTCCGGCGTGGTGCTGTAGTTGTAGTCGTCGAAGACGTTGAAAGACGCGCCATCGCCCGTCGTGTCCCAGCCCCTGAGACCGTCGGCGAACTGGGCGTTCACGAGGCCGACATCGCCTTGGCGCACCACATCGAAGCCCGTGGTGCTGACGTAAGCCCAGTCGCCCGTGTCCAGCTCGTCTTCGATCGCGATCACCAGCTGCTGCCCGCGCTTGCTGACCAGCTCCCAGCTGACAGGTACGTGCACACTGTTCGTATCGAGGCCCGTGCAGCTCTGCAGCACCTTGCCCGCGGAGTCTTTGAGCCGCACCTGCGCGTGACCACCGAACACGTTGAAGCGCAGTGCGGTCGCGTCCATCGGCACCATGAACGCCTGCGAGACGCTGCCTCGCAGGGCACTGCCGCCACTCGCACCGTCGCTCGATGTGGACAGAGACAGGCGCTGATAGTTGCTGTTGTCCGCGCTCAGCCAGAAGCGGCCCGCGTCTCCGGTCAGCGTCCAGCCCATGAGGCCGCGGCTGAAGTCCCCATTGATGAGCGCGCTGTGCATGCAGGCCCCGTTGCGGCACACGGAGGCGTCGCTGCAGGCTGCACCGTCGCTGCCAGGCTTGCTGCAATCGACCTCTGCGTCGCCGGGGCAGCTGCTGCCGGGGCGCGGCTCGCCGCTGTCCTCGCAGCTCGGCATCCCGTCGCGGCACACGATGCGATAGATCGTGCAGTCTCCCGCGCGCGAGCAGTCCGTACCGGCGCCACAGCTCGAGCAGCTGCCAGCGGCACAGCGCCCGTTGGCGTAGCAGGGCGTGGCATCCGGCGCATCTTCGCTCACGGGCGCGCCCGCGCTGCAGCGCTGGACGTGACACGGATTCCCGTCGCTCACGGGCTTGTCCATGTCATCGGGCTCGCTGCGCGTCGTTCCGTCCGCCGCGCACACGAGGCGCTGGCAGTCGGCCACGAGCTGCTGACCGGCAGCCAGCGCGCTGCCTTCATCCTTGAGCTGCTGCACGCAACGTCCGGCCTCGCAGCGCACGTCGTGGCAGGGGCTCTCCGCACGGCAGTCGCGGCTCGTGTTGCATTCGCTCGGCACGGGCGCCGCAGCACCGGCGTGGGCGGCATCCTGATCGGGCGCGCTCGCGTCCCGAGCATCTCGCGCAGGCGCGTTCGGATCGCGCGGCTGCGCGATCGGCGTGCAGGCGAGGAGGCGCAGCCCCAGTGCGCAAGCGAGCGCCGCGACGATCCTGGATCGAAAGCGCAGGTGCCAGTCCAAGCGCTCCCCTCGCCCCCGTACAGCCATGCGGCACGCTTAGCGCAGGGGCGGGAGCGGGGTCAAGCTGCGTCCGGCCAGGTGCAGCGAGCGCTGCGGGGTGTTTATCGCAGCGCGGCGTGCGCAAGCGGCGCGATGCCCGTGGCCTCCGGCGCCATGCCCTGTCGGTAGCTGGGATAGCGCAGGCGCACGCCCAGCAGCGCCTGGGCGCGCGAGCTGTCGATGGCGCGGTCCGACTGCAGCGACGCGTGCACGCGCTCGAGCGGGACGGCCTCCGGCGCGGGACAACCGTAGGTCTTGCAGATGAAGCGCACGACCTCCGCGTGGGGTGCGGGCGCGGCGTCGGCGACCACGAACGTCTCGCCGCGCACGGCGGCAGACGCCAGCGCAAAGGCGGCCAGGTCGTGCACGTGGATGCGCGACAGCATCTGACTGCCGTCGCCGGGCAGCTTGTGCTCACCGCGCAGCACGCGCACGTGCAGGCCGCGGTCGGGCCCGTAGATCGCCGCCGCGCGCAGCACCGTCGCGCCCACCGCGCGGTAGCGCTGCTCGGCGCGCAAGATGCGGGCGGCCCGCATGGTCTCGGCCTCCGGCAGGGGCGTCGCGTCGTCGATGCGACCGCGCAGCGCGCCGTATACACCTGTGCTCGAAATGTATGTCACGGAGTGTGCCCCGGCCAGAGCCGGCGCGACGGCGCTATCGGTCGTGTCATCGGGCTGAAACGCGACCAGCACGTGCGTGCGGGCGTCTACGTGCTCGGCGATGCTGGCGTCGAGCACGGGCGCGAACAGTAGTCGCGCGGGCTCCGCCTGCAGCTCCTTGCGGCGGGCTTCGCTGCGCACGCTTGCCAGCACTTCCAGATCGCGTCCGGCAGCCTGTCGGAGCGCGCGCAGGCCGGTGTACCCGCAGCCCAGGATCAAAAGGCGTGTGAACGTCATGTATGGCGGAACTTCGCGTGACTTTGATAAACAGCGTTTGCGGCGCGCGCCGAGCTGGCTCGAGCGGGCCGCTCATTGTACGCGAGATTCCGCGCCACGGAATCGTTAGGCGTGACATCGGGCGGGCATGGCACCACAAAGCCCACGTATCTTGCCAGCGCCCCGTTTTATGGCATGCCACTGCCTGCCAGCGCGGGGGAGCCGCTGGTGCCACCCGCCCATTCGGCTGCCAATTCCGTGGATCTCATGCGCTCCAGCTCCGGTCTGACCCTGCCCAACGCCCCGCTTCGCACCTCCGTGTACCCTGCGGCGCAGGACGCCACGGCGGCGGGCGCGGCGAGTGCGAGCGTGGTGCTGGAGAGCGTCGCGCCCGCGCAGCCCTCCCGGCTGTCGCCGCTGCGCGCGGCGTGGCTGCTGGCTGGGCTGCAGCTGCTCGGCCTGGCCGTCGTGGGCTGGCCTGCCGCGGCGAGCGGCTACCCGCTGGACGACTCGTGGATCTTCACGGTGCTCGCACGCAACGTGGCCGAGTTTCACAGCTGGGGCTACAACCCGCAGGCGCACACCTCCGGCGCGACGAGCCTGTTGTGGACGGCGCTGCTCGCGCTCAACACGCGCTTTCTGGGCTTCTCGTCGCTGGCGTTCTCACACGCATGTAACGCGTTGTTTTTCCTCGTGCTCGGGCAGCTGGTGCTGCGCCTTTTGCTGCGTGCGGGGTCGAGCGCCACGCGCGCGCTCGCACTGTCCGCACTCTTCACATGCGGCGGCAACGTGATCTGGTTCGCGTGGAGCGGCATGGAGCCGGTCCTCTTCATGTTGCTGGTGGTCGGCTCCGTGCTGGCGCTGCCACGCCGCACCGCACATGCGCGCTGGCTCGCTTCGGGCGCGCCGAGCGGCCTGCTGCTGGGAGCGGCAGCCGCCCTGCGCCCGGACTCGATCGCGGCTTGTTGCGTGTTGCTGGGCGCCTGTGCGGTCGCGCCGCGGGCCCGCCGCCGTGGGCTGCTGGCGCTCGCGATCGTGCTCGCCGCATACGCGCTCAATCTGCTGATCAACGCGCAGATCACCGGCTCGGCGCTGCCGGTCACGTTGCAGGGGCGCAAGTGGCTGGAGGAGCTGCCGCAGCACGGGCTCGCGCCGCTGCAGCACATGGCGTCGTACTTCGTGCAGCGGGGCTTCCATATCGGCGCGAACATGCTCGGCCTCGTGGAGACGCCGGTGTTCGTGTTCGTGCCGCTCGTGCTCGTATCCGGGCTGCTGGTCGCCGTCGGCGTGGGCGGGGCGCTGCGCGACGTGGACGCGCACGCGACCGATGGGATGGGCCGCTTCGGCCTCGTGGTGCTGTTCTCGCTCGCGCACTCGTCCACGTACCTGGTGTTGTTCCCGTCGATCGGGCAGGGCGGCCGCTACCAGCCGCTGGCCCTCGCGCTGTTCGGTCCGCTCGTGTTTCTGGGGCTCGAGCACCTGGCGCAGCAGCGCACGCAGCGCGCATACGTCGCGCTGCGGCAGCCCGCCCAGGCCGCGCTGCTCGCGGCGTTCGCGCTGTCGTGGCCTGCCTGGCGCAGCTGTCTGGAGCAGGGCATCGCCGTCATCGACGCGACGCATCGCAGCATCGCGCAGAAGCTCACGGAGCTGCCGGCGAGCGCGCGCGTGGCGTCGTTCGACATCGGCGCCATCGGGTACTTCGGCGGCAAGCCGATCGTGGATCTGGGCGGGCTCGTGGATCGCGAGTACCAGTCGTACATGTGGAGCGGGAGCGTCGACAAGTACCTGCTCAAGCAGCACATCGACTACGTGGTGCTGCCAGAGTATTACGAGGCGCTGCCGCCCCAGCCGAACGCGAACTTCTTCTACCACGCCGTCGACGAGGACATGGAGAAGCGCGACTCGTTCGGCAAGCGTTTGGGCATCGCGGACAGCCCGCGCGTGCAGCTGACGCCCGTGGCAGAGGCCGCCGCGCCGCGCGAGCTATGGGCATTTCCGGCCCTGCTCACGGGCGTCGCGCTGCCGAGGCAGGTGCTGTACCGCGTGACCCCGAGCGCGCTCGCGCAGCCGTGAGCTGCGTGCGTCGCGGCGTCATCGCGGCGGGAAGTCGCGGCTGCACGTCGTCCACTCCACGCCGAATGCAAACTCCGCGTCGAAAGATCGCGCCGCTCTTCCCGGATTGTTGGAACGGGAGCTGCGACATCCAGCCGCGGCCCGCGGGCGCACCGGAGGGCTGCAGTGCGACCGATGCCGACTGCCTGCGCCGCAAGCAAGCGTGCCCGAATGGGCAGTGTGAGAACAGCGTTCCGCGCCTCAATCTGCCGGAGGGCGTGCAAGACGTCACGGGCTTCGCGGGAGAGCACGTCGTGCTGTACGTGGTCTCGTCGGTGCCAGCGCGCTCGTGGGCCGCGCTGCGGCTCGGTGCGCCGGAGGGGTTGGCGCCGGGCTATCATCTCGCCCGCGTGCTCGAGCACGACTCCGACACGCGCAGCGATGCGAGCGTGTGCCTCGAGAACGTCCGCACCGAAATCGTGGATCGCCACAACGCCGAGCACGGCACGCGCTACACCGTGCACGGGCTGGAGTGCCAGCGCACCAGCATATTCATCTGCGATGCCCACACCTTGCCGACGGGCGCAGAGTCGAGGCAGCTCGCGGCCGCCATCGCAGCCGCGGAGGTCGAGAGCGGCTGCATGGAGATGGCACCGGAGCTCGAGACGCTGCCTGACCCTGCAGCCGAGTCGGTCACGGTCCGCATGGGTGAGGGTCCCCCGCGCTGGGTCCCGAACGTCCCGCTGCGCCGCGTGCCCATCCCGAGCGATGATCCGTGATGTGTTTCCGCCAATCTGATCGGTGCAGCCTGACGGCTGTACCGATCGAGATTGCGGGAAGTGCATTCAGCGCGAGCGGCGGCGGCGTACGAGCCACATGAGGGCGAGGGCTGCCAGGGCCCACGGCTGCGCGTTGCTGGTCGCGCCTGCGCCTGCGCCCGGGACGCGGCATGAGCAGTCGGACTTGACGACCTGACTCTGCGCCGGGACAGCGGGTGTGACAGGTGTGAGGGCGGGATTGCCGACCGCCGGCGTGCCCGCGGCGCCTCTGCCGGCTGCAAGCTGTGGGCTCATCAAGCTGGGTGCGCCGGCCACTGGCAGGGTGGTCGCGGGCACGCCGACAGGGGGTGCGCCATCCGGGATCTGAACGGCGCCACCACGCGTGAGCATGAAGTCGATCTCGAGCGGCTCACCGCCTCGACCCATGCCGTTCGCGCCATCGAATGCGACCGCGTTCACCGTGTGCGCGCCGAGCGCCAACGTCCATGGCGCGAGCCGGCCTGGCGCAGCGTCAGCGGTGATCGCGTACGGCGCCATGCTGTCAGGGCGCGGCATGCCGGCATCGATACGGAACGTCACACTGCCGACCGTGGGCGGATCGGTGTCCGCACGGATCGTGAGGTTCGGCGGCAGCAGATTGAGGTCGAGCACCGCGGCATCTTCGATCGGCCGGATGTCCATGCCCGTGTCGGCATTCACGAGGATGAGCGCCTCGACGCGCGGCGGAGGCACAGGCATGCCCGTCGGCGCGCCTGGCGCGGTGCCGGGGCCCGTGCTCATGCCGTCCGGTCCCACGAGGCCACCACACGCGCGCGGCACGGCCGGGTCGTAGACGGCGTCGTCGAGACACAAGGCCGGTCCGGTGCCGTTCGGCACGGTCACCTGGATGGTCGCCGAGTCCATGCCGAGCGAGACGACCTGGAACGTCACGCCGCCCGCAGGGTCCGTGTAGGACTTGCCCATGCCCAGACCGTCGATCGTGCGGGTCGCGGGATCCATGTCGAGGATCCACGTGTGGCGACCGCGGTCCATGCGGTCGCGGAACTCTTCCGCCACGCGCACTAGGATCGTGGGCGAGGTACGGATGGTGTCGTCGAAACCGCGCGGCGTGCGCAGCTCGAGGTAATAGAACGCGAGTTTCTCTTCCGTCGCGGCACCGCCGCCACCAGAGCGGCCGAACGGGCGCACCTTGGGCATGGGGATCTGCAAGACCTGCGGCCCATCACACGCGAGCTCGAGCGGTTGCAACGTGTACATGCCGCTCGACTTCACCCTGACGCCATTGCACTTCTGCAGCCAGCCTTCGAACACCTTCTGCCAGGCGTTCATGTGATTGCATGCGCCGCCCATGGGATCGTAGCGGTCGCCGTATTCGTTGTGCTTACAGGTCGCGTCCGGATCGTCTGCGAACGGCGTCGTGCCGCACGTCATCGACGACGAGTGCATCATGCCGAAGTTGTGGCCGGGCTCCTGCACGAGCACCACGCAGCCCGCGGATCCGTTGTACCAGGTGTCGTTCGTCGGGCGGTTCGGCTGACCACCTTCCGCGAGCCCGGAGAACTGACAGGCCGTGGTGCGGCTGCCGAAGTACCACAGGTAGTGATCGTATATGCCGAGCATCGGCTTGAGCTTGGTCGCGACGCCGCGCGTGTCGCAGCCGTTCATCGGATACATGAACGGGCCGAGCACCTCGCCCGTGAGGTCCTGCGTCCCGTAGGACGTTTCCATGTAGTACTGCTTGACCGACTTGTCGCCGGGCGCGATGCCGAACAGGCGCTTCTGCGCTTCGGCCTTGCTCAAGTTCACGCCGTTGCCGGTGTCGACGAGCACGAAGCCAAACGTACGCGGCTTGTATTTCATGCCGTTGATGAGTGGCTGGGCTGCGAGACCGACCGCTGGCTCCGGCTCCAGCTCGTAAGACTCGACGCGCAGGCCGTCTTCCATCGGCTCGCCGGTGACGCGGATCGGCGTGCCGGGATCGAGGTTCGGCGCCGTCTCGAAGTACAGGCGTGTCTCGTTCGTTCCGGAGCGCAGGAAGTACTGCTTGTCGCCCGCGCCCTCGTCGAAGGTCATCGTGTAGACGACGACGGTGCCGCGCAGCCGCCCGGAGCTGAGGCTGTCCTCGTTTGGCAGCGCCGCCGTGGGCTGCAGGTCGGCATCGCTCGGCTCACAGGCCACGGCCAACGCTGCGAAAAACATGGAACATCCCAGCAGGGTGCTGCGCGCGCGAGGTGCGCGCGCCGGCTCACTTGGCGCACAGCCTGAAGAAGACTCGCGCGCGAGCTGAGAAAGTCCGCTGATTCCGAGCATGCTCAAACCTCCGGGCGCAACTCGGTCTAGTCAGACCGCAGGGCTGCGCGTCGTTGCAGTGACCTCGGCGGTCAGAAACCGGTCAAAAATCGCCACAAGCTATGCTGTGACTTGCGCGCACCAGCCAGGCGCTGCGCGATGGCGCGTCTCGACCGACCCAAGATTTGGTCACGACGCCGCTGCAGCCGAGCGAGCGCGAGCAGGAATGCCAGCGTGCACGCGTGCGCCGTTCCGCGCGCCTGCCCTGGAACCGTCGCGCAGCTCGAGCCCTTTGCCTGGGGCTGCTGTGAGGGAACGGTCCCAGCCGCTCCGCCGCCACCAGCGACAGCCAAGCTGGGAGCCGGTGCCGCGCTGCCAGCGATTGGCGTGGCGGTGGAGGCACCTGCGACGGGCATCCCATCCTCAAGCGGCGTCACGCCGATCAGCTGCAGATCCAGCCGCAGATCGGACCACTGCATGCTGCAGAGCATGCGCGCGTCACCGGCTGGGACGCGCTCCAGATCAGGCGGCGCGAGCCAGCTGAACTGAAACAGGGGCTCGGCCAGCGTCTGACCGACGACGCGCGAGATGCCAGCTGTATCGCACGCGTAGCCGAGGCCTTCGTGCTGAGCGAGGCAGACCACGTTGTGCGTGTCTGCGAGCGGCGTGGTTTGACCGCCAGTCAGCTGGGAGAGCTTCCCATCCAGCGCGAGCAACGTGCCGCCCGCGAGGCTGAGCGGCCCCGCGATCGAAAGCTCCGCGTCTGCCAGCTTCACGAAAGTGTTCATGCGCAGGGCACCGAGCGCCACGGTCGCGTTGCGGAACATCACGTACGCGTACGCTGCGCCCGCATCTGCGCGCGCGAACACGTAATCCACTGGCAGCTCCACGACGCCGACTTGGCGATCGAGCACGGCGCCGTCCGCGGTCGCGATCGTGACCTGCTCCAATGCACGCGCGCTCTCGCGCAGCAGCACGAGCTTGTCGTCTGCGGCGGCCATCGAATACAGCGGTTTGGGATCCTTCCACAGCACGCGCGCCTGCAGTGCGTCGACGGCGAGCACCTCGCTACCTACCGCTGTCTCGCGCAGCGCGAACACGCCGCGCGCGCTGCGCACCACGTGGCTGCTGCGGCCGACGGCGGCGGCGTCCGGATGGGGGCGCAAGCTGCCGTCTTCCGCGAGCAGCACGAGCCCGCTGCTCGCACCCACGACGATGCCTCCATCCGCGAGCGCTGCGACGGGAGCGGGGAACTGATCGCCCCAAGCTGCGGGGCACACGAACTGATAGCGCCCTGCGGAGCGTCGCAGCGCGAGGCCAGCGCTGAAGCTCACGGCACGTACGCCTGCGGTGTCGTGGGACAGAACTGCGTACGCGTCGGGCGGGACACCGTGCGCGAGCGCCTGGACGCACGGCCACTGCGCCAACAAGAACACGATCACGCGCAGGCTTCCACGCTGCATCTGACTTCCCTGGAGCGCCGAAGCTTGAGGTGCGGAGCCCAGAGGCGCAACCGCGGCGCGGACATTGCCAGCAAAGCGCGTGGAGGGGAAGCGGCTCGCAGTCCTCGACTTCGGGCTTCAGGCTCCCGGCTTCGGGTCAGAACACGAAGGCCGCGTTCGGCTGCAACGGCAGCGTGGGCTCGAGCGCACCTGCCGCGATGCCGATCGGATGACCCGTGCAATCGGCATTCGGCAAGATGGTCGCGCCGCGATCGTTCGTGTTGGCTGCGGAGCGAGCGCGTGCACCCCAGCCGTGCTGCGGTAGATCGATGCAGGCACCGCTGTCGGGATCGAGCGCCTGCACGGTGAAGCGCTCACCGTCGAAGTTCGGGCGCTCGAACAAACAGAGCGTTCCCGTGAACGGACAGACATCCTGCGGCTGGATCACCTCGAGCGTGAACGTCTCCCAGGCGAGCGCGTTCGGGCGATCGACGACGACCGAGCCGTAGCCCGCACGTCCGCCGCCGCCCTCCGCGCAGACGTAGTAGGGCCGAACGCTGGACTTCAAGTGGATCGAAGCGCCGTCCGCGATCGCGCCGCCGCCGACACGCTCGATGATGAACGTCTCCCACTCGCGCGGCTCGCTGCGATTGCCCTGCGCCACGCTGCCTGGACCTCCACCATTCATGTCCGCGACGAGGTAACGGCTCGTGCCGTCGCGGCTCACGTACCGCAGCTGGATCGCGTCGCCACTCTGCAGCGGCGCGCCGTTCAGATCGAACAAGACCCAGCGCTCCCAGGCTGCCACGGCCGTGCGATCCGCCGAGATCCAGGTGCCGCCGCCGTCGATCTCGTTCGTCAGGTAGCGGCCATTGTCCGTACGCAGGCTAACCATCCACTCCGACGTTGTGAGCGCCTGTGTGGTGAGCTGAGCCTCGGGCGGGGAGTCGTACGCGCAGGCAGACGACAGCAAGGTGCCGAGCAGACCGAGCGTGATGCGGGACATGGCCGAAGCATGGCCAAACTGCGCACGTGTGTCGAGCCGCCCCGCGCCTGCGCGCAGCGTTTCAGGCGTTCAATACGGCCAGGAACGCGTCTCCGTACAGGGCGAGCTTCTTGGGCCCGACGCCCGAAATCTTGCCCAGCTCCTCTGCGGTGAGCGGTTGCTCCGTCACCATCGCGATCAGCACGGCATCACTGAACACGATGTACGCGGGCACGTTGCGTTCTTCGGCGAGGCGTTTTCGAAGCTCCTTCAAGCGAGCGAACAGCTCCGCATCGAGGTCATCGGCGGGTTGTGAGCGTGAGGCGGCAGCCGGCCGCGCAGGTTTCGCGCCGCGCGATCTCGCCTGCGCGATGGCGACATCGAGGAGGCTCTTGCGCGTGCAGACATCGCACGAGGCCCTGCAGGGGTCGATGCGCTCGCCGAAATAGCCGACGAGTTGTTGGTGCCGGCAGCCATTGGCGTCAGCGAAGCGGAACATCTCGCGCGTCTGCCGGCGTGCCTGCTCGGCGATCTCCTCGGAGCCTTCATCGATGAAGCGATCGTAGCTGATCACATCGGCCCAGCTGTAGAAGAGCACGCAATCACTGTCCACTCCATCGCGACCCGCGCGGCCGATCTCTTGGTAATAGCCCTCGATGGAGCGTGGCATGTCGCGATGGATGACGTAGCGCACGTTGCTCTTGTCGATGCCCATGCCGAACGCCACCGTGGCCACGATCACGTCGCAGTCGTCTCTGCGAAACTCGTCCTGGACGCGCGCACGCTCATCGGCAGTCATTCCGGCGTGATAGCCGAGCGCGGAGATGCCGCGTCCGCGCAGGTACTCGGCCATGCTGTCGACGGACTTGCGCGCGAGGCAATAGACGATGCCCGTGTCGCCGCGCCGCGCCTCGATGTAGCGCGAGATCTGCTCGCGCGTCTTGTGTTGCCGCTCGGCGCCTTTCTTGATGCACTCGATGCGCAGGTTGGGCCGGAAAAACGAGCCGCGAAACGTGACCGGGGAGGTCATGCCGAGCTGCGTGATGATGTCGTCCATGACCGCGCTCGTCGCGGTGGCCGTAAGTGCCAGCACGGGTATCGCGCCGAAGCGACGCTTCAAGCCCGCGAGCTTTCGATAGGCAGGCCGAAAGTCGTGACCCCACTGGCTGATGCAGTGCGCTTCGTCCACCGCGACCAGGCGCAAGTCGCAGCGCGACAGGGCTGCGCCGACTGAAGCTTCGAGCCCCTCGGGCGCGGCGTAGACGATCTCGTATTCGCCTCGCGAAAGCGCCTCCACGCGCCGGCGTTTCTCATCGGGCGCCAAGCTGGAGTTGAGATAGGTCGCGCGCATGCCGACTTGGTCGAGGGCATCGACCTGGTCTTTCATGAGCGCGATCAGCGGCGAAACGACCAACGTCGTGCCGCCCGTGCCGCTCAGGATGCGTGCGGGGATCTGGTAAGTGAGAGACTTTCCCGCGCCCGTGGGCATCACGCCGATGCAGTCACGGCCTTGCAGAACGGCCTCGATGATCTCGCGCTGGCCCACGCGAAAGCGCTGATAGCCGAACACTGAGGCCAGCACCTCCTCAGGCGACGGAGCGTCTGCGGGCACGGGCTTGGGCGCAGCGCGCGCAGCGGGTTGCTTCAAGGCGTGGGAGATCAGGCGCAGCGTGGCGACGGCGCGATTGTCGAAGGCTCCCGCGTCAGCACGGTAGGCGTCCCGCAGACCTTCAAGGGCTTTCTCGCTTAGGGCACGCAGGGCAGGGTCCGCGGTATCGCCGGCCTGCCAGCTCGCCCACAACGCCTCCACGCGCGCTCGAATTTCAGCGCGTGCGCGGTCACTGGCATCTTCGGGCGCGTTCACCTCGCCGCAAAGTAGCTGGCTCCGGCCCCCGCGCCAAGCTCCACGCCCGTTCGCCCGGCGCACCGGGGACGGGCCCATCCGCCCGCTCATGCGCTCAATCCTCGGCTGCGCGGGCAGCCGGAGCAACAGACTGCCCAGAACGCTAGGGAGTCTGTTCGAAAGGGAGAGTGTTGCTGAATATCGGGATGACTGACTCATCGTAGTAGTAATGGCCGCGCCCGGCCGCGCGCCTGAACAGCAGGCTGCCTTGGATGGCGTCCGCGGCTTCAGGCGGGAGCTTCCAGCTCGCGGGATCGCGCGGGATGTTGCCGAGCCGGTATCTCAGCTCCGTCCTGGGGGTCTGCAGCACGAGCACCGCGCACTCCGCTGGCTCATCGAACTTCGTCTGGAACTCGTAGGTCGCGGGTGCCGCTGGTGGCGACTGGAAGAAGCCCAGCAGCCGGCCCGCAGCTGGGTTTCGTTGGTAGCCGGCGGGTCGTCGCAGAAACGCGTTCTTCGCGCAGGTGCCGCACGCGCCGTCTTGCTGCGGCTGGCGCCACGGAAGGTCGCGCACATCCCAGTCGCCCGCATTTCCCGGCCACGTGCAGCCGCAAGTGCTGCACGTGTCTGCATCTTGCTGCACGATCGCCCGATCCGCTGGCCCGCTCGGCGCGACTGGGCTCGTACTCACATGCGCCGCGATCGTCTTGCAGCTGAGCGTCGGATCGCGGCTCGCGAGAACACGGCACACTGACAGCCGCGATAGGTTCGGACACGCGCCACCCACCTCGTTGCAAACGAAGTTGTCCAACGCCGCGTCACGCGCCCCGAGGTCCACGCCCGAACGAGTGATGGTGTCGATGACCTTCGTCGGCGACATCCGAATGTCGAGGCTCCAGAGCGCCGCTGCGGCGCCGGACACTGCCGCGGCGCTCATCGACGTTCCACTCAGCGCCACTGTGAAGGAGTGGGGTGGCGGTGTCGCACTCTGCGCCCGGGGAAACGCGTAGGGCACGACCACCGATAATCCATAGGCGACGAGATTGGCCTCGTGGTCGGTCGTGTACAGTCGCCGGTCGGCGTTGTCCACGGCACCGACACCGACCAGCAAGCGTGTGGTCGCGTCGATCTTGGGCTCGCGGACGCCCAGTTGTTTGCAAGTGTCAGGCGTCAACGCATCCCCGCCCCACAGGCCGGGCAACATGTGCAGCGGCTTCTGGGAAATCGCCACTCGCGGGCAGCCGTCGACGGCGTCCCCGTTGCCGCCTGCTGCTACGACGAGTGCGCCTCGGCAAGTGGCGCGTGCGATTGCAGCGCGCACGAGCTCGGGTCCTGTCAGGTGAGATGGTGAGCCCGACGGGTACTCCCTGGCGTCGCCCCAACAACCGCTCCAACCCAAGCTCAAGTTGATGACGAGGCGGGACGGCCGGTTCGGGCGCTGATCGAGCTCGAAGTCGTCGGTGGCGCGTTCGATGCCCTTCGCGAGTAGCGCGAACGAGCTGTACGTACCGGTCGACGCCGAATACATCGTGGTATCGAGGTCCGAGAAGAGCTTGATCACGGGATAGTTCTTGATCTCCACCCCGCACGTCGGCGAAGTGGGCCCACACGCGACTTCGTCGATCAGGCGCCCAACCGCATGCCCGTGCCCCAACGGGTCGAAATCGCTGCCCGGATCGCCTTGCGCCGAGTCCAGAACGGCCACGCGCACAGTCAGCCGGTCGGAGCCTGCGTTTCGTTGCGCCGGGATGTCAAGCCGCTCGCGCGCGAGATGGTAGAGCGGCTCACTCCAGTGCGCATCCAACTGAGTCGCGGCGGGCACGATCGCGGGTACGTCGCGCTCGAGATCGTTTACGAGCCGCCGGAGGTTCTGGACATCCGGTTTCAAACTGTTGTCAGCGACCCAGGTATATGAGCAATAGTGCTTCTCGCCGAGTGTCAGCACAGGTTCGGCTTGCCACGTGCCGCCGTCGCCTTTCTTGTCATCGCATCCTTGCGCGGCCGTTCCAAACCATAGCGATTCCGGAACTTCTTCTGCCTTCCAGCGAACCGAAGCCTTCGGCGGTGCGAGATCGCCGATCGCTTGCTCCAGCCGTTTCCGCGCAACGGGCTCGTACTCACGCGTCCACGTACAGGATGCAGCGACGGCGGTCAGCGCCATTGCCGTAAGTCTGATTGCGACATGGGGTTTCATACACATCCTCGAGAGGGATCCAGGGCAGTAGTGGCCATCATGCTAGAGGCTTACGCTGCCAGCCCTCGAGGATCTGACAGCTCGCCTTGTTTTAGGTTGTGAGCCAGCCCACACGAGAAACGCGGGCGCGCGAATCTCGTCACGGCGTCAGCATGCGGAAGGCGGACCAGTCATCGCGGCTACTGTCTTCACGCAGTTGAGCCGCGGCGTGGCGCAGCGCCTGTGCTCCGTCCGCGCGCGGGTCGCCGCGCAGAGCGGCATAGAACAGCGGGAAAAACCGCTTGGCGAGCTCATCGTGAATGGGACGCGCAGTCGCTACCACTTCCTGGGATCCCGAGGCTACGAATGCCTGCGCCAGGCCGATGCCGGCAGTCATGCCGACGCCATCGCTGCGCGCACCCTCGCATGCGGACAGGACCACTCGCCGGGGCGCACGAGACAGGCTCAGGATGTCGCCGACGGTGATCTCGCCGTCGGACAGCAGAAAGCTGCTGTCGATGCCTTCGATGCCGGCGTAGCGAGCGTGGCCGGCGAAGTGAAACAGGTCGAGCGCGCTCAGTCGGTCGACGACGCGCGTACGCAGCGCGTTCCGCTTCAGGTACACGTCGATCTCCGGGTAGGCGTCGCGGAGCAGCTGTTCGACCACGCGAGCCTCGGGGACCGCCCAGGGTAGATCCTCGGTTGGATCCGCCACCACCAGCGCCGCAGACGAAGCGACACGTCCGAGCTCACTGGTCGGGACGTCGAGCGAGTACACGACAGGCACTCGCAGGCCGAGCGGGCTGCCGTCCAGCTCGAGCGCGTGGACATCGATGGCAGCGAGCGGGGCGTGGGCGATCACGCGCACCCGGGAAGCGCTGCGCAGCTCTTCGCGGAAAGGCTCGAGCAAGATAGCGCTCAGCTGTGCAGCTGTGGCCCCCGAGCTGAGCTGCGCGATGGCGACCGTGTGCAGCGATTGCGTCGTCACTGCGAAGCTGCGCACGCCGCCGTCGACTGCAAAGTATGCGAGCAGCACCTCGCCCGGAGCGAGCGCGAGCGGAGCCGGCGCAGCACTGGACGCGCCGCGTTGCAGGAGCGCGCTGGCCTCGTCGAGCGCCGCGCGCAGCTCGGCGCGGCGGGCCTCCAGCAGGGCATTGTGCTTCGGCATGACGTCGGTCGGCAGGCGCCAGGCCCCAACGCGTGCGTTCTCGAGGGCAGCCCTCTGCTCGCGATAGCGCGTCACAGCGGACTCCCAGCGCGCGCGCTGCTGGCTGTCGAGTTGCGTCAGGCGCAAACCGCGGGAGAGCGCGCGCAGGATCCGGGCGCGTGAGTGGCGCGCGACTGTCAGCGCCTGCTCGTTGCGACCCAGGCTGACGAGCAGCTCGGTCAACTCGCGGGTGCCGGCATCACGGGCGTGCTGAAAACCACCTTGTCCTTCGCTGAGCGGGACGAGGTCGAGCTGCTCGTCGAGCACGGCCTCCGCTGCGGCGTAACTCTCGATGGCGCGTTCCGCTCGTCCGAGCCGCGCGTTCACACGCGCGATGCCGAGCCATGCCGACAGCTCGACATCACGAAGCTCGGCGCCCTTGGCGAACGTCAGGGCGTCCTCGAACGCCTGCAGCGCAAGGTCGAGCTGGCCCGTCGCGAACAGCAGTCGGCCGCGGGCTTCACGTTCGAGTGTGGTCAGCGTGAGGTTGCCGGCGAGCGGCGCCACCGGCAGCTCGGCCAAACGCTGCTGCGCTCGTGTCAGATCTCCGAGCTCGAGCGCGAGCAGCGCTGCGTTGATGGCATGGCTGCGTTGACGCCACGGCGATGGGCACGCCGCCAACAGCCGCTCAGTCTCTGCCACCGAACGCAGGGCTGTGTTCACCAGATCGCTTCCTGATCGCGGACGAGCCGATAACGCGAACCTCGTCACGGCTTCTTGTCGGTCCACCTGCAGGCACACGTTCTCGCGCGCGGACTCGGCAACCACGAGCTCTTGTGCAGCCACGGCCTCGGCCTGCCGCCCGAGCACCGACAACGCGAACGCGTACTCCTGGCGCGACACTAACTCGTGCTCGCGCAGCCCGAGCCGCGCAAGCTGCTGCGCCGCCGTGCGGAAATGCTGCAGCGCGCGACCGAGGTCACCCGTCTCGAACGCCAACACGCCGAGGTAGTGCCCGAGCAGCGCACGTGCACTGGGATCTTGCGTGGTCGATCGCACCGCGCGCTCGAGCACTGCACGCGCCGCGACGTAGTCTCGCAGGTTGCGACACAGGATGTACGCGAGCGCGGTCGCATCGTGTGCGGCGTCGGACAGGCGGCCGGTGGCATAGTCGCGCTCGAGACTCGCACGTAGTCCCGCAACGGCGGCCCGGTCATCGCCCTCTGCGATCGCGATGCGGGCCAGCAATGCGTGGGCTCGATCGCCGGCTTCGGCATCGAGCGTCGGCAGCGCGGCCTGGAGCAGCTGACGGGCCTCTGCGAACTGACCGTTCGCTCGCAGCCGCTTTGCGTCCTGGATCACGGGCGCGATATGGGCTGGTTGCAGCGCAAGCTCGAAGACCACCTGCCCATTGTCACGCAGTAGACGCAGCGCTGCCGCTCCGCGCGGCAGCTCCACCCGGTACCGCCGACCACCCAGCATGGGCTCAGAAGTAGCCTTCAACTCGCTGCGCCCGCGCACGAGCTCGGCGCGCAGCGGCTCATCGGACGGGACCCACAGTTGCAGCGTGGCCTGCTCTGCCAACGCGCAGCGCGGACCTGCGTAGACCACGGCGCAACCAGCGAACTCGATGAGAGCCGAATCGATCTCACCCGGTGACGGTGAGCTCCGGCCCGACGAGCATGCGACCAACAGACAAAGGGCTGTCGCTCGCGCGAGCATCCGCGAGAGTGTACTTACACTCGCGCGGAAGCGCCGCTAGTTGCCCCGAGGTAGCTGCGATTCGCGGGGGACGCTCATCATGCGGCTGATGATGCGCAACGGGACGGCTGCACGTTCGCTCGGCGCTGCTAGCTCCGCTCCGAGCAGGCGGTATGCGCGCGCCAGCACGAATCGCTCCAGCTGCATCGCGAGCGACTCTGGGTCGCTCGGCAAGAATGCGGCTTCACGCGCCGTCTCGAGGTAGCCGTGCACGAAGATCGCCGTGACCCAGCTGTACCAGACCTGGGCCCAGGGCTCCGCCACGGGTACGTCGGACTCGCGCACCACGCCTTCGAGCAGCGCGGTCTCCGCCGCGTAGTGGAACGACAGCATCATGCTCGAGATGTCGCGCAGGGGCGAGCGCTTGCGGCGTCGCTCGGACAGCGCGCGATCGGCGCCGCCGTCGAAGTCCACGAGCACGAAGTCTTTGCCCGTCCACAGCGCCTGCTTGAGGTTGAAGTCCCCGTGGCAGCGGATGCGTAGCCCGCCTGACGTCAGGTGCAAGAGCGGCTCGAAGCGCTCGACCGTGGCGCGCTCGTAGGCGAGCACGGCGCGCGCGAGGTCCTGGACCTCCGGCGGCAGCTGCGGCAGCTGCGCGCGCAAGGTTCGAAGCACGCGGCCCACCTGGTTGCGGAACGACTGGTACTGCGAGCGCCGATCGAGCGCGGAGTAGGGCTCGGGCGCGAAACCGGGATCGTCCGACACGGAGGCGAGCGCGAGATGCATCTCCGCGCTGCGCTTGCCGAGCAGCCAGGCCTGCTCCTGGTAGACGCCGAGCGCCTCGTCGACCTCCGGCGGCACGGGCTCCACGGCAAGCGCCAGCACGCCCCGCAGCGGCACGGCGGGCTGCGGCGCGTTGTGCGGTTGCGACAACACGCGCTCGTAGAAGCGGCCGAGCTCGCGGCGCGTGAGCGCCCAGGCGGTGCCTTCGTTCGGCACGTACTCCTGCAGGACGGCCAACGTGTTGTAGCCCGCGCGCCCGCTGCGCAGCTCGAGTGAGCCGACGACGCGCGGCGATAGCCCGGGTGCGTGCACGGCCAGGAAGCGACCGACCTCGAGATCGGGATGCAGCCCTTCTTCGAGGCGGCGGAAGTGCTTCAGGAACAGTTTGTCGCCGTAGTACAGGTTCGCGTTGTAATCCGAGCTGGGCAGCGAGTGCGGATCGCCGAGCGGCGCCACGCTCTCGGCGTCGATGCTGCAAGTGGCCCACAGCTCCGCCGTCCCCGAGCGCACGCGCGTGTTCTGCAGGATGGCCCGCACGATACTGCGCGATGCTTCCGGTTCGTCGAGGGCGTCCACCACCAACGCCTCGCCGCGCGCCGACTTGATCGACGCCAGGACCGCGCTGCCGGAGCGCGCGCGCAGGGCGACATCATCAGTCAGGAGCGCGAGCGGCAGGGCGTAGCTCTCGCTCTCGCCTTCAGTGTAAGCGACCGAGACTACGAGCAGATGCGTCTCGTAAGGTGCGGTGGTCACGGGGATACAAGCCGTGATCGACACGCTCGCGAGCCGGCGGCCGTGACCCGCGAACCAGGCGCGTGAGGTCAGGAACGCGGGCAGGTGCTCTTCGAGCTGCGTGCGCTCGTCCCCCGCGCACAGGCTGCCGAGGCTCGTCGCCTCCAGCACGGGCGCTGCGTACAGGCCCGCGAGGGTGGAGCGCTCATCCTGCTTCGGCGCCTGCAGCGAGAACCAGTAGAACGCGTGCTCGCTCAACGTGAGCAGGTATGGCAGCTCGCCGATCATTGGCATGGTGGTGCGACCGAACAGCTCCACCGGGCTCATGCCCTTGTACTTGCTCAGGTCGAGCTCCACGAACTGCATGTAGCGCGACAGGTTCGCCACGATCAGCAGCTTCTCGTTGTCATATTCGCGGATGAACGCGAGCACGCGTGGGTTACTCGGCGCGAGAAATTCGATCGAGCCCCAGCCGAACGCGCGGTAGCGCTTGCGAAGCGCGACCAGACGCTTCGTCCACCACAGCAGCGAGTTGGAGTTGTTCTGCTGGGCTTCGACGTTGAGCGACTCGAAGTGGTACTCGGGATCGATGATCACCGGCAAGATCAGGCGCTGCGGATTCGCGCGCGAGAAGCCGGCGTTGCGATCGGAGCTCCACTGCATCGGCGTGCGCACCCCGTTGCGGTCGCCGAGGAACACGTTGTCGCCCATGCCGATCTCGTCGCCGTAATACAGCACCGGCGTGCCGGGCAGCGAGAACAAGAGGCCATTCAGCAGCTCCATCTTGCGGCGATCGTTGCCGACGAGCGGCGCAAGCCGGCGCCGGATGCCCAGGTTGATGCGCATCGCGGGCTCGTGCGCGTACACGCGGTACATGTAATCGCGCTCTTCGTCGGTCACCATCTCGAGGGTGAGCTCGTCGTGATTGCGCAGAAACATCGCCCACTGCGAGCTCTCGTGGAGCTGCGGCGTCTGATCCATGATGTCGATGATGGGGAAACGATCCTCCATCTGAATCGCCATGAACATGCGCGGCATGATCGGAAAGTGGAAGTTCATGTGGCACTCGTCGCCATCGCCGAAGTAGGCGGCGGCGTCTTCGGGCCACTGATTCGCTTCCGCGAGCAGCATGCGATTTTCGAACTTCGTATCCACGTGCGCGCGCAGCCGCTTGAGGAAGGCGTGCGTGCGCGGCAGGTTCTCGCAGTTGGTGCCCTCCTCCTCGTACAGGTACGGCACGGCGTCGAGACGCATGCCGTCGACGCCCATGGCGAACCAGAAGTCGACCACGTCGAACAGCGCGCTCTGCACGGCCTCGTTCTCGAAGTTCAGATCCGGCTGGTGCGAGAAGAAGCGATGCCAGAAGTACGATTGGGCGACGGGATCCCAGGTCCAGTTCGACGGCTCGAAGTCCTTGAAGATGATGCGCGCGTCGCGGTAGCGCTGCGGCGTGTCACTCCACACGTAGAAGTCGCGCTCGGGCGTGCCCTTCGCCGCGCGGCGTGCGCGCTGGAACCAGGGGTGCGCGTCCGAGGTGTGGTTCAGCACCAGCTCCGTGATCACGCGAATGCCGTGACGGTGCGCAGCTTCGATGAAGTAGCGGAAGTCGTCGAGCGTGCCGATCTCGGGGTGCACGCCGAAGTAGTAGGAGATGTCATAACCATCATCGCGACCGGGTGACGGGCATATGGGCAAGAGCCACAGCGCGGTGATGCCCAGATCCTGCAGGTACGGCAGCTTCTGTGCGAGCCCGGCGAGATCTCCGACGCCGTCGCCATCGCTATCGAAGTACGAGCGCACGCGGCACTCGTAGATGACTGCGTCTTTGTACCAGCGCGGATGGGCGACTAAGCTGTTGCGACGGGGGGAAAGGATCATTCTGCTCCCTTGCTCGCGGATCGGTGCGACGGATCGTTCAGATCGTGACTCGTTGTCACGCCACTCGGGCGTGGGCTGCGCTCATAGATTCGGGTCAGCTTGCCGAGGCGCGCGGCCAGCTCCTGTGTCAGCGCGCTCGCGCTCACGCGCCACTCCCAGTTTCCTTGCCCTGCCCCCGGGCGATTCATGCGCGCTTCGCTGCCCAGGCCGAGCAGGTCTTGCATCGGGATGATGGCCGTGTTGGCGACCGACGCGAGGCACGCGCGGATCAGCGCCCAGTGGATCTCGCGGCTGTCTTCCACGCCGAGATAATCGAGAGCGGTGCGCTGCTCGAGCTCCACCTGCGCGCGATCGCGCGTGCTCGAGCCCTCATCCTGCGCGAAGAACCAGCCGACCGTCGTGTCGTTGTCGTGCGTGCCGGTGTAGACCACGCAGTTGCGCGGATAGTTGTGAGGCCGAAAGTCTGACACCGACGGATCGTTGCCGAACGCAAACTGTAAGATGCGCAGGCCTGGCAAGCTCCAGCGATCGCGCAAGGCCTTGACCTCCGGCGTCACCTCGCCGAGGTCCTCTGCGATCAACGGCAGCTGTGCGCCGCCGAGCGCGGCCTTGAGCGCCTCGAAGATCGCGTCGCTCGGGCCCTGCACCCAGCGGCCATTTTCGGCCGTTTTCTCTTGCGCCGGGACTTCCCAGTAGCGCTCGAAGCCGATGAAGTGATCGAGGCGCACGACATCGAAGCGCGAGAGCTCGCTCTGGATGCGCGCCACCCAGAACGCGTAGTGCGTGGAGTGCAGCTTGCGCCAGTCGTACAGCGGGTTGCCCCAGCGTTGCCCGGTGCTGCTGAAGTAGTCGGGCGGAACGCCCGATACCACGCGCGGCATACCGTTCGCCTCCAGCTGGAACAGCTCGCGGTGTTGCCACACGTCTGCGCTGTTGTGCGCGAGGAAGATGGGCAGGTCTCCGATCAGCGCGACGCCGCGCGCGTGCGCGTACTCGCGCAGCGCTTGCCACTGCTTCGCGAACTGCCACTGCTCGAAGCAGCGATAGCCGATCTCGTCCGCCAGCTCAGTGCGAGCGCGCTCGAGCGCGTGCGGCTCGCGATCGCGCAGCGCCGGCTCCCAGCGCGTCCACTCCACACCGTCGTACCGGCTCTGCAGCGCGCGAAACAGCGCGTAGTCCGGAAGCCACGCGCGCTCCTGCTCGCAAAACTGCGCGAGCTCCGTGGCCGTTTTTGCCGCTTGATACGCGCGGCGCAGGCAGGTGCAACGAAAGCGCTCCACCGCAGCGAAGTCCACGCGGTCGGCGCGCAGCTCCGGCGCGCCGGACAGCTCCTGCTCCGGCAGGTAGCCCGCAGCGACCAGCGGCGGCAGCGCGATCAGCAGGGGATTGCCTGCGAACGCCGACTGCGCGCTGTAAGGGGAGTTCCCGTAGCCGGTGGGGCCGACTGGAAGAAGCTGCCAGTACGACTGCTCGGCCGCGGCGAGAAAATCTACGAAACGCCGCGCATGCTCTCCGAGATCGCCGCAGCCGTGGGGGCCCGGCAAACTCGTGACATGCAGCAAAATGCCGCAGCCGCGCGCCTGTAGCGCTTGCGCCGACTGGACTGTTGGACGTGGATCGTCAGTCGTGCGCTGGATCGTCATGCATCAGATATAAGCCACGCGAGCAGCGCTGGTGGTGGTGTTTTGCTCGAGCGCGGTTTTTTTCTGATCGTGTGCTCTCGATCAATTTCGCCTCAGCACACTCGACAGAGCTCGAGCCAGCGCGTGAGACCGGCGCTGCGATGCTTGTGCTTGTGCAGGACGAAGTAGAACTGCCGCCCGAAATCGCGACCCGGCACCTCACAGGCTTGCAGCCGCCCGAGACGAAACTCTTCCGCGACCGCGATGCGCGACACACAGCCGAGGCCCAAGCCTTGCTCGACTGCACTCTTGATCGCTTCCGTATGCTGCAGCTCGAGGGCGATGTGCAGCTCGCTCAAGATGCCGTGCATCGCGCGCTCGAACGCCTGACGTGTGCCGGAGCCCGGCTCACGCACGATCCAGGGCGCGCTCTTCAGCTGTGCGTCCGTCAGGTGGGGCTCGGTTGCGAGCGGGTATGTAGGCGCGCAGAACACCACGAGCTCGTCGTCGCGCCAGGTCGTCACCTCGAGCTCGGGATGCAGCAGCTCACCTTCGATCAGCCCCACGTCGATCTCGAAGTTGGCGACCTTGCGCGCGATCTCGGTGGTGTTCGCGACCTCGAGCAGGATCTGCGAGCCCGGGTATTGCCCGATGAAGCGCGCGATGAGCGGAACTGCCACGTAGTTGCCGATGGTCAACGTGGCGCCCACGCGCAACACGCCGATGTCGCTCTGCTGTGTGAGTGCTTGCTCCAGCTCAGAGGCTTGCTCGTACAGCGCCTGCACGCGCGGACGCAAGGTGCGACCGAGCGCGCTCAGCTGCAGCCGCTTGCCGATGCGATCGAAGAGCTGGATGTCGAACTGCTTCTCGAGATCCGAGAGCGCGCCGCTCACCGCGGACTGCGACATCGCCAGGTCTTCGCCGGCCCGGCTGATGCTCTGGTGTCGGGCCACGGCCAGGAACACCTCGAGCTGGCGCAGGGTGTAGCGCATATCGGCAGTTCCGAATACTTATTGCGGAACATCCCGTTTTACCGATGACCTGACAAGCCCTATAACTAGGTCATGGCGAACCTGCATCAAGAGACTGTTTTGAGCGTCCGGCACTGGAACGACACCCTGTTCAGCTTCACCACGACGCGGGACCGGGGCCTACGTTTCAAGAATGGTCACTTCTTGATGCTCGGCGTGGAAGTGGAGGGCAAGCCGCTGCTTCGTGCGTACAGCGTGGCGAGCCCGAACTACGCGGAATACCTGGAGTTCTACAGCATCAAGGTGCAGGGCGGACCGCTCACCTCGCGGCTTCAGCACCTGAAGGTCGGTGATACCGTCTTCGTGAGCAAGAAGCCGACGGGCACCCTGGTGCTGAACACCCTGCAGCCCGGCAAGCGTCTGTTCCTGCTCGCGACCGGCACGGGTCTCGCGCCGTTCCTGAGCATCATCCGGGATCCGGAGACGTACGAGCGCTTCGAGCACGTGACCATCGTGCACGGTGTGCGCTACGCGAGCGAGCTCGGCTACAACGACTACATCCGCAAGGAGCTGCCGCAGGACGAGTTCCTCGGCGAGCAGGTGCAGAAGCAGCTGCACTACTACCCGACGGTCACGCGCGAGCCGTTCGAAAACCAGGGCCGCATCACGGACCTGCTGGAGAGCGGGAAGCTGTGCCTGGACCTCGGCCTGTCGCCGCTCGAGGCGGAGACCGACCGCGTGATGATCTGCGGCAGCCCCGCGATGCTGAACGACCTCGTCGTGCAACTCGAGGGCAGGGGTTTCCGCGAAGGCGCGACGCACTCGCCCGCGCACTACGCCGTCGAGCGCGCGTTCGTGGAGAAGTGAGCGAAGCACGTCACGAGGACGTCGCAGATGCGGCTGAGCTCTTCGGGCGTGTGAGCGG
>Ga0190269_10000321_pt1 | contig 25925 bp, 18 predicted proteins | sample Popmic249IS_FD_133749 | JGI IMG/M metagenome (GOLD analysis project Ga0190269, IMG submission 133749) | Populus adjacent soil microbial communities from riparian zone of Blue River, Arizona, USA - 249 IS | ecosystem: Environmental > Terrestrial > Soil > Riparian zone | place: USA: Arizona... | reverse complement strand
TTTTCTTTTTTGCTTTGTTTTGCTTTCCCTTTTTCTTTTGCCTATAGCTTTTTCTTTTATCTGTAATCTTTTTTTTTTTTTTATAGAGGTTTTTTTTATCTGAAGTTTTTTTTTGTTTTTAGTTTTTTTTTTTTTTATTTTATTTAAATATATTTCCAGTTTTCCCTCCCCCCCCCCCCCCCTTACAGGGTTAGTAGGAAGAATAATGATATTTAAGCTCGAAAAAAAAGAAAAAGAATAGTAATATATAGTGATGTATCATATTATTATAAAATCTTATACAAGAATAATTAATCTTTCATTTTTATACAATAAGGTTAAAAACTCTTATTAGTTTAATGGTAGAACAATAATTTCCTAAATTATATATCTAAGTTCGAGTCTTAGATAAGAGGATTTATAAACAAAGCAAATCATAGAGACATTACTTATATTTTTATACAATGAATTTATCACTAATTTTATTTACCATTGGTATTTTAGGCTTTGTTTTAAATAGGAAAAACATTATTTTAATGCTTATTTCAATAGAAATAATGTTATTAGCTATTACATTTTTAATTTTGGTTAGTTCACTTAGCTTTGATGATATATTAGGTCAAACTTATGCTATTTATATAATTGCTATAGCCGGAGCAGAATCTGCTATAGGTTTAGGTATTCTAGTAGCTTTTTATAGACTAAGAGGTAGTATTGCAATAGAATTTAAATAATGTATCTAGCTATAATTATCTTACCACTATTAGGATCAATAGCTTCTGGTTTTTTTGGTAGAAAAATCGGAGTCTCAGGAGCTCAAGTTATTACATGTACAGCGGTTGTATTAACAACTCTATTAGCTGTAATAGCTTTCTTTGAAGTTGGATATAATAATATACCTGTGTCCATTGAGGTATTTAGATGAATTGACTCTGAATCATTAAATGTATGATGAGGATTTCATTTTGATTCGTTAACAGTTTCTATGCTTATACCTGTATTAATAGTTTCTTCTTTAGTACATATATATTCTATAGGTTATATGAGTAATGACCCTCATAACCAAAGGTTCTTTAGTTATTTAAGCTTATTCACTTTTATGATGGTTATATTAGTTACAGCTAATAACTATTTATTAATGTTTGTCGGTTGAGAAGGTGTAGGGGTTTGTTCATATCTTTTAGTTTGTTTTTGATTTACTAGAATAGCAGCAAACCAAAGTTCTCTTTCAGCCTTTTTAACTAATAGAGTGGGTGATTGTTTCTTAACTATAGGGATGTTTGGTATTATATGATCGTTTGGTAATTTAGATTATGCTACTGTATTTTCTCTAGCTCCTTACATCAATGAAAATGTTATAACTCTAGTGGGAATATGTTTATTAATAGGAGCCATGGCTAAAAGTTCACAAGTTGGACTTCATGTTTGACTTCCTATGGCGATGGAAGGTCCTACACCAGTATCTGCATTAATACACGCTGCTACTATGGTTACAGCAGGTGTATATTTATTAATGCGTTCATCTCCTTTAATAGAATACAGTTCAACTGTATTAATATTATGTTTATGATTAGGTGCTATTACAACTGTATTTAGTTCTCTAATAGGTTTATTCCAACAAGATATTAAAAAAGTTATAGCTTATTCTACAATGAGCCAGCTTGGGATGATGGTTATAGCTGTAGGTTTATCTTCTTATAATATAGCATTATTCCATTTAGTTAATCATGCATTTTATAAAGCACTATTATTCTTAGGAGCTGGGTCGGTTATTCATGCTGTAGCTGATAACCAAGATTTTAGAAGATATGGAGGGTTAAGATCTTTCTTACCACTTACATATTCAGTAATGCTTATAGCATCCTTAAGTTTAGTAGCTTTCCCTTTTATGACTGGATTCTATTCAAAAGATTTAATACTTGAATCAGCATATGGACAATTCCATTTCTCTAGTACAGTTGTTTATATAATAGCTACAATAGGAGCAATGTTTACTACATTGTATTCTGTAAAAGTATTATATTTAACATTCTTAACTAATCCTAATGGACCTTTAATCAATTATAAACAAGCACATGAGGGTGATATCTTTATGAGCCTACCTTTAATGATTTTAGCTGTATTCTCTATATTCTTTGGTTTTATAACAAAAGACATGTTTATAGGATTGGGTTCAGGATTCTTTTCAGATAATGCTTTATTTATACACCCTTCTCATGAGATAATGTTAGATACTGAATTTGGAGTACCAACTTTATTTAAGTTATTACCTTTAATATTTACTATTTCATTAAGTGTAATTTCTATAGTCTTGTCTGAATATTTATCTCGTACATTAATTTATTTTAAATTATCTAGAGTGGGTTACAACATATTTAGTTTCTTTAATCAACGTTTCTTAATAGAACTATTCTATAATAGATTCATTACAGGCCTTATATTAAAACTAGGAGGTCAAACAACTAAAGTACTAGATAAAGGATCCATAGAATATTTAGGACCATATGGACTAGAAAAACTACTATTAAATATAAGTGGTAATATATCTAAACTAAATACTGGAGTGATAACATCTTATGCATTATATATTTTAGTAGGGTTAATATTTTACATATTATTTTATTCCTATTTTGATAACATTATTATAATCTTATCACTAATTACTTCACTATCCTTAATTTCAAACAATACTAAATAGGGGTGTATTTCATCTGGTAATCTTAGGGAGTCATCCGTAGTTAATACCTGAATACTAATAATTAGAATTTTCATTTATAATTATTTTTAAGAGATATTTCACTCGTAACAATATATAGAGATGTATTAGATAACATTCTTTTTATATAATCTTAATCTTTTTATACAAAAAGTTTTTAAGGAAAAAAATTCTTATTACTTTAATTGTAGAACAGTATTTTTTTTAATTAGAAGTATAAGTTCGAGTATTTTATAAGAATATAAAAAAAAAATAAAATAGGAGAGAAAATTACGTTTTTTTACCTTAATATATTTATGGTGTGAGTAAAGTATTAACGGATAGATTATCCGTTTAGACTATTGGAGTATTTATATCATATAACAATGTTATATGCTATATAATACTGGATACAGAGGTACTTATCCTTTTTGTTTTAGAAATGTTATTATTATCCTTACTTTTAATACCCATTTTTGGTGTACTTGCAATATTAGTAAATAAAGATAACGGAGTTTCATTAACCAATGTTAAATTAATAGGGCTAACTGCCTCTATAGTTAATTTATTTATCTCTTTAATTATTTTCATTTTATTTGACTTTAGTACAAATCAATTTCAATTTGTACAAGAATACCATGAAATAAGTTATTTTGATTTTTATTTAGGTGTAGATGGTTTATCTATTTATTTTGTATTACTAACTACAATAATTATTCCTATATCTTTATTATCTAATTGAACATCTATTTCAAAAGATGTAGAGTCTTATGTAATAATAATACTATTGTTAGAAACTTTATTATTAGCAGTTTTCTTAGTGTTAGATATATTACTTTTCTATATATTTTTTGAAAGTATATTACCTCCTTTATTTATATTAATTGGTATATTTGGATCAGATAACAGAGTAAAAGCGAGTTTTTATTTATTTTTATATACACTATTAGGTTCTCTTTTCTTATTATTATCTATATTGGCTATGTCATCTATTATGAGTACTACAGATTTTGATACTCTTTTCAAAGGGAATTTCGTTTATTTAACACAATTATTTCTATTTTATGGAATATTTATAGCTTTTGCTGTGAAAACACCTACTATCTTTTTAAACACTTGACTATTAAAAGCTCACGTTGAATCACCTTTAGGTGGAAGTATAATTCTAGCTGCAATTGTTCTTAAATTAAGTCTCTATGGTATCTTAAGATTAATCTTACCAGTATTACCTAAGGCTTATATGGAGTATACTTATATTATTTATTTAATAGGGGTTATAACTATAATCTATGCTAGTCTTAGTACTTTAAGAACAATAGATGTTAAAGAACTGATTGCTTATAGTTCAGTTTCTCATGCAGCAGTTTATCTTTTAGGGGTGTTCAGTAATAGTTTACAGGGAATAGAAGGAAGTATTAGCTTAGGTTTAGCACATGGATTGGTTTCACCTGGTCTATTTATATGTGCAGGGGGTATATTATATGACAGATCACATACAAGATTGATAGCCTTTTATAGAGGAATGGCTCAAATAATGCCATTATTTGCAATATTCTTCTTTATTCTATGTCTGGCTAACTGTGGTGCTCCTTTATCTTTAAATTTCATAGGAGAATTCTTATCACTTTATGGGGTATTTGAAAGATCCTCATTATTTGGTGTATTTGCTAGTTCTTCTATAGTGTTTTCAGCAGCATATACTATTTATATGTACCAAAAAATAAGCTTTGGAGGGGCATATTCAAGAATGTTTACTGTTAATATACCAGATTTAAATAAAAGAGAGTTTATGGTATTATTAACTTTAGTAGTACCTACCGTTATTTTTGGTATATACCCTGCAGTTATATTAGATGCTATTCATTACTCGGTTACTACATTAATTTATTCACTTGATCTTAATGTATTTGATTGTACTGGACCAGAAAGTTGAGAAAGCCTCTTTGATAACCTTTCTTAGAGTGGAAACTCTATTGACCTATTTGGAGAACCATCTTATCCTGGAAGAAGATGCCCTGCTTGTTTAGAAAGGGGGTCTAACAGTATGAGTGATACCTAGAAAGTGTTGTCCAGCTTGTGGTACAACTGTAAATTAGAGTAAGTTAATTATTTTAATCCATTTTAATATTCTTAGTCTTTTTTCATTTATAACTAAAAAAGAAAAAAAAATAAAAAGGGTAGAGATGGTATAAACTTTACTAAGTTTTCAAAGGTTCGATTCCTTCACACCCTATTTTTTTCAATAAAGATATAGATTTAATTTTAATTAAAAATAAACATATCTTGTGCATTTATAAATCAAAGTATAAAAAAAATAAGATAATGAATAAAACCAAAGTATAAACTTGTGATCTAAATGTAAGTTATATTTTATTTATTAACTTAAATATCATTATATAACAGGGAAGTCCGGTGATTTAAACATAACTTTTCATAAAGTGAGGCACAAGCCTAGGTAATGCACAGAAAATATAAGGAATAAAAACTTAGCGTGTTTTATTTTATTTAAAAAGAAAAGCCTAAATAAATCTTTTTTTTTAGTTAAATCTTACATGACAAGACTCGGCTTACTCAGATCCAAGTAATATATTTAAAAGGTTAGATATTATTAAAAAATTATCTATTATTAAAAAATTATCTATATATAGTGATGTGTGACAAACACATACATCAAAAAAAAATTACATGATAAAAAAAAATAATTTATAAACAAAAAAAAACACATACCTTTATGGTTTACATTAATTTAAATTTTTAAATTGTTAACAACACTATAAACATGTAAATCATAATTACTATACCAAATTAAAAAAGTTTTAAACAATAAATTAAAAATGAGATTATTAAAAAGTCACCCTATATTAAGATTAGCTAATTCTTACTTAGTTGATTCACCACAACCTATAAATTTAAGTTATTTATGAAACTTTGGTTCTTTATTAGCATTTTGTTTAGTTATACAAATTATTACAGGTGTAACTTTAGCAATGCACTATAACCCTAGTGTAGCAGAAGCATTTAATAGTGTTGAGCATATTATGAGAGATGTAAATAATGGATGATTAATTCGTTATTTACACAGTAATACAGCTTCAGCATTCTTCTTCTTAGTTTATTTACACATAGGAAGAGGTATGTACTATGGATCATATAGAGCACCAAGAACTCTAGTATGAACTATTGGTACTGTTATCTTTATTTTAATGATGGCTACAGCTTTCCTGGGTTATGTTTTACCATACGGTCAAATGAGTCTGTGAGGTGCAACAGTTATTACTAACCTTATGAGTGCCATCCCTTGAGTAGGACAAGATATCGTAGAATTTATTTGAGGAGGTTTTTCTGTAAACAACGCTACATTAAATAGATTCTTTTCACTACACTTTGTACTACCTTTCGTATTAGCGGCTTTAGCATTAATGCATTTAATAGTGTTACATGACACAGCTGGATCAGGAAATCCTTTAGGTGTGTCAGGGAATTATGACAGAATATCTTTTGCACCATACTACATATTTAAAGATCTTATTACAATTTTCTTATTTATATTTGTATTATCTTTATTTGTCTTCTTTATGCCTAATGTGCTAGGGGATTCAGAAAATTATGTAATGGCAAATCCAATGCAAACACCTGCAGCTATAGTACCAGAATGATATCTTTTACCATTCTATGCTATATTAAGATCTATACCTAATAAATTATTAGGAGTTATTGCTATGTTTTCTGCTATTCTTATCTTACTATTATTACCTATTACAGATGTAAGTAGATCTAGAGGAATGCAGTTTAGACCTTTAAGTAAAATAGCTTTCTATATATTTGTAGCTAATTTCTTAATTTTAATGCAATTAGGTGCTAAACACGTTGAATCACCATTCATCGAGTTTGGTCAAATCTCTACTGTTATTTACTTCCTGTATTTTTCTATAGTAATGTATGGTGTTACTATTGTTGAAAATACTTTTGTAGAATTATCTTCTACTAGAGATTCTAGAATTAAAGGATAATAAGTTTTTAACAAATACTATTCCTATTTTGGAACTTGGAATAATATTATAATACGCTATGGCCTAATTATGCTTTATTGTTGAAATCTTTTATTACCTGTAGTTATTGTATTTGTACTAGTTCCTTTATTTTATATAGCTTTTAGATTATACCTTGTAAAATTCCTGTAGTATAAGTTTTATTATCTTTTATAATCTATGTTTAAATAGATATTCTACTATGTTTTACAAAAAAAAAAGGGTAGATACGGTATAAACTTTATAAGTTTTCGAAGATTCGATTCCTTCACACCCTACTTTTAAATAGCTAGATTATAGTTAATTTATCACCCTATTTGGTTTTAAAAATAACTAAACTATATTTTATACTTGTAGTAAAAATAAATAACTTTAAACATGTTTAACTATATTATAAGTCCTCTTGATCAATTTGAAATAAGAAATCTATTTAGTATAGATACACCATTATTAGCCAATATTAATTTATCAATTACAAACATTGGTTTATATATGACTATTGCTGCCTTTTTAGCATTTTACTTTAGTATTTTAGCTACAAACCATTCAATTATCACTCCTAACAAGTGATCTTTAAGTCAAGAAACACTATATGCTACTATACATAGTATAGTAATAAACCAAATTAATAATAAAAATGGGCAAGTTTATTTCCCATTTATGTATGCATTATTTATTTTTATTTTAATTAATAATCTTATTGGAATGATACCATATAGTTTTGCATCAACATCACATTTTATCTTAACATTTTCACTTAGTTTCACTGTAGTATTAGGTGCTACTGTACTAGGATTCAAAGAACATGGATTAAAATTCTTTTCTTTATTTGTTCCAGCAGGATGTCCTTTAGGATTACTACCTCTTTTAGTGTTGATAGAGTTTATTTCATATTTAGCTAGAAATGTATCGTTAGGTCTTAGATTAGCAGCAAATATATTATCAGGTCATATGTTATTAAACATATTAAGTGGATTCACATATAATATTATGAGTTCTGGGTTCATTTTCTTCCTATTAGGGTTATTACCATTAGCATTTATAATTGCATTTTCTGGGCTAGAGTTGGGTATTGCCTTTATACAATCACAAGTATTTGTGGTTTTATCTTGTTCTTATATAAAAGATGCATTAGAATTACATTAAATTTTATTAATGTAAATTACTATGCTTTTTAATAAGGCAAATTTTATATTGTATTAAAATAGGATATTTTACAATGAAATTTTTTTAGTTAAATTTATAGAGTAAGTACTTGACATATAGTGTTTATGCAATATATATAATAAATATTAAGTTTATTTAAAAACATTTACATACTATATCTTGTAATCTTTCTGTATTATAAGTTTTACTATATTTTAGAATATATAGTCATAGTTTATGTTTAAAATATATATTCTATTATAAAAAAAATAAAGGGTATATAAGGTATAAAGTTTATAAGTTTTCAGAGGTTCGATTCCTTCACACCCTATGGTTTTAATCTAAAAATAAAATTTACATTTTTAACCTTAATCTATAAATAAAATTTATACTTTTAACCTGAATTTAATATCAAAAGTTAAAAGATATGTTTTATTACCATGTTTATAAATTTATCTAGTATTAATTATAAAATTATTTATTATACTAGATAAACAGAGTTAAAAATAAATAAATATATCTTTCTAATTTGTAAATGTAAATTATAAGATTATAAAAAGGTATTTAAAAACATAACTTATAATCTGAATCTAAGTTATATTAGCATTATTAACCTAAAGCTCAAGAATATAATAGGTAAGTACGGTGATTTAATATAAATTCTAAAATCTGTATCTAAACTTAGATATTACAAAAAAAATATAAAGAATAAATACTTAAGGTATTTTTATAAAAAAAAAAGTTTTAATTTTTATTTTATAGTTAAATTTTTAAAATAAGACTCAGTTTTATGAAGCAATATATTTTTAAATTATATCTCTATATTCATAAGGACATATAAGACAAACATTTACATCCATTGACTATAAATTATTAAAATATACAATATATCTATTTAACATATATACTTAAATTATGTTTTAAAATATACCATTTTTATGTGTAATTTTATAATAGTTTATATTTATTAATCTATGTTATATTTCCCAACAATTATGTCTATTCTTGAAGTGTTAGCTATTACCGTCCCTGTATTATTAACTGTAGCTTTTATAACTATTGCAGAAAGAAAAACAATGGCTAGTATGCAAAGAAGAGTAGGGCCTAATTCTGTAGGTTGATATGGTCTTCTTCAAGCATTTGCAGATGCCCTTAAGCTTTTATTAAAAGAGTATGTTTCTCCTACACAAGCGAATATTTTTTTATTCTTTCTTGGTCCTATTATAACTTTAATATTTTCATTATTAGGTTATGCTGTAATACCATACGGTCCTGGTTTAATGATATTAGATTACAATATTGGTATATTATATCTTTTAGCTATGTCTTCATTAGCTACTTATGGTATTTTATTAGCAGGATGATCCGCTAACTCTAAATATGCTTTTTTAGGGTCTTTAAGAAGTACAGCTCAATTAATTAGTTATGAATTAATATTAAGTTCTGCAATTCTTCTTGTAGTATTACTAGCAGGTAGTTTAGATATAACTGTTATTATAGAAGCTCAAAGAGCTGTTTGGTATATAATCCCTTTATTTCCTATATTCCTTGTATTCTTTATAGGATCTATAGCAGAAACAAACAGAGCACCTTTTGATTTAGCAGAGGCTAGTTTTTACTAATAAAGATTTGGCCTCTTTAAATATCGCTATATGCTGGAAACTCCTAAAGCTTTATATAAATATAACTATAAACAGTAATACTTTTAAGCTGTTTAAAATCATGTATATATTATTAAAGATGTTAATGGACAATCCGTAGGAAACCAAATGCGTATACACCGGGATCCTCAGAGATTACACGCGATAATACAATTATATAGTTGTATATGATATAGTCCGTATATATATGAAAATATATGTTGTAAATGAAATTAAACCAATTCCAACATAAAATACTTACAGCAAAAATATTAATTTACACAACATAGATTTTATTCAATGTTCAGTCTAATGTAGATATCTCAATACCTATATTCATTATAACTAATAAAAATAAGTTAACAGCTTTAAGCCACTAACGGATGTAGAAACCATGTATACAAACAAATTTAAGTTTAGCCATTTATATAATTTGTTAAAGAATGCTTTTAGTTTAGAAGGTTATAGACATAAAAATGCTTCTAAACAAAAAACGGTAAAAAGATTGCAAGATAAATGTAATCCTCCTTTTTTGAGAATTACATTAAGATGAAAAGGCTAAATCTTTAATTAGAAAACCTGGTAAATTAAACCCTATATATGGAAAAATACATAACGAAACAATTAAGGATAAGATGAGTAAAAGAAATAATAAATATCCATTAGGAGTAGGAATTTTTTTTTTACTTATAAGGTAATTTCAAAGTTTGAAAACAATGTTGAGTTTAAACATTTGAAAATATCTAAGGTTACAGCAGGGAAGTATTTTAATTCTAACCTTATGTATGATAACTCTTATTATTTTAGACCTATAATGGATTAATTAGTATTTAAGTAAAAATGAAAAAGAATAGAAAAAAAATTAAGATGGAATAGAACGGAATCAGAATTAGTTAGTGGGTTTATGACTGAACATTCAGCAGTTATTTTTGTATTTTTCTTTTTAGCTGAATATGCTAGTATTGTACTTATTTGTATTTTAAATAGTATCTTATTTTTAGGTGGTTATCTTTTTGACTTTAACTATTTCCTTTACCCATATTTATTATTATTACAAAATATAGCAGGTGATAGTTATATGTCTCTAACAGAGAATGAATCTAATTTTAATGTTATTAACTTTGATAATTATAGTACAGTAATAGGAACATTAGTAGGTGGTTTAGTTATAGGTGTTAAAGCTTGTATTATGATTTTTGTTTTCATATGAGCTAGAGCTTCTTTCCCTAGAATACGTTATGACCAACTTATGTCTTATTGTTGAACTGTTTTATTACCAATAGTTATCGCATTTATTATACTAGTTCCTTGTATTTTATATAGCTTTGATATTATACCTTGTAATATTCCTGTATTATAGGGTTACTGTCTTTTATAATGTATATTTTAATCTATCTTTACAATAGGTATTATACTATATTAAAAAAAAGGGTAGAGATGGTATAAACTTTACTAAGTTTTCAAAGGTTCGACTCCTTAATACCCGTAAAACCTAAGGAAAATATTTATATATACTTCTTATAATATGTAATATTTATGTTTATAAGATATTGCCACTATATTATTGATATTAAGCTTGATTTATCTTGCTCTTACTAGTCATATTACTATTGCTTTCTCTTTAGTTAAGAATGAACTTTCCCACTTACCCCTAATAACCTAAGTTAGATATAAATATCAAACTATAATTAATAGAATACATTATAGAGGTATTAGCTTATAGTTAACTAATAATTAAGACCTTTTAATATAATACTATTTTTACCATATCTATTACTAATTGTAACTAAGAAATAAGTGATTCGAACACTTAACCTGCCGCGTGTAAAACGGATGCTCTACCAATTGAGCTAATTTCTTTTTTTTTAATGTAGATATATATCTGAGTTAGCTGCATCTTTATTACTATAAGTTATAGTTTGTTTACTATCTATAGTTAAAGCATTTTTACCTAATTCAAATACAAATCCTAGTGTTAATAGTACAAAGAATATCATCATTATAGCTAATCCGTAAATATCATTATTGTATCCACTTACACTGTAAGGGTAAACTAATAATATTTCTAAGTCAAATAAAAGGAATAACAGACCGAAAATAAAAAAAGACACACTGAATTGTGTCCTATTTTGACCTAAGAATGAGTGAAATCCACATTCAAATACGCTATCCTTTTCTTGATACGGATTATGGGGTGCTAAAAGTAAATTTACAAATAATAAAATAAAAGATAATACAGGTATAAATATGATAAAAAAAGTTGTACTTGTCATTTAAATATTAAAAAAGATTAGAGTTAGTATATTTGTCAGATTTAATAAACTTTCTGGCATTAATATAAACAATGTTATAATTAATGTTATTATTGATATAGTTAAACTTAAGGAACTTGATAACACTATGTTATTTATTTTAATATTTACTTTTTTAACAGTAATATTTTTTTCAGTTATTAAACTTTCTGCTTTAAAGTCAGAAAGTTCATTGTTTAATTCATAATCAGGTTTATCAAAGAATATTTGTTTTATTATTGCTAAGTAATATACCGCACTAATAACACTAGTTAATATAGCAACTAGAGACATGAAAATGTAACCATTGTCAATAGCTGCGCTTAAAATCATCTGTTTACCAAAAAAACCTATTAATGGTGGTATTCCTGCAAAAGAAAAAAGAGTTATGGCTAAACTTAAAGATAATGCGGGGTTTATGTAATAATAACCTTTCAATTGATCAATAAGTTGAATTGGAGAATTATCAATATCATTTAGATTATCACTGTTTTCATTATCTCGTTCATCTTTTCTAGATTTAGCTTTATATACATAGCAATATAGAGAATAACCTATTGCTATTATTAGTACAAAAGCATTTAAATTAGAAATAGAATATTGTAGTAAATAAAACATAAAGGCTTGTGTAGATTCTACTGTGTGTATGCTTAAACCTAATAATATAAATCCTACATGAGATATAGTACTAAAAGCATAAAGTCTTTTTATTCTAGATTGTGTTAATCCTGCTATTGTTCCTACCACTAAAGATAAAAGAGAACTAATTAATAAACTCATATTTCAACTAAAGTCCGTGTCGAAAAAGGATTTGCTTGTGTAATGTACTAATTCTAATAAGAAAATAAAAATAGAAATTTTGGCTATAATAGCTACAAAAGTTGTAACTACTGTTGGGATTGCATCATAAACATCAGGACTTCAAAAATGGAATGGAGCGGCTGAAACTTTAAATAAAAATCCTACAGACATAAATAATAGACTTATATCTATGTAGTAAGATTCATATCAATAAAGTAAACTTGATAAGTTTTCTAGCCCTAATACACTTAGATTTGAATATTCATTTAAACTTACTTTATGTATACTAGTAATAATATATAAACTATCTAAATTAGTAGTCCCTGTATTTGCATAGAGTAAACCTGTACTCAGTAGTATAAAACAAGATGATAGACCCCCTAGTAAAAAGTACATAAGACCACCAGACGTTGCCGGCTCTGAATCTCTATAGATAGTTGATAAAAGATATAACCCATAACTTTGTAATTCTATAGCTAAAAATATGGAGACTAAGTCACTAGTAGAGACTAAAAAAATACTTCCTGTTACAATAAACAGAATGATTAAAGAATACTCAATAATTTTATATTGTTCTCCCATTTTATTTAATATAACTGTTTGATAATAAACGAGTTTAGTAAACAGTATTTTATCGATAGAGCTGTATTCTTTTAGTCAAACTTTTCTGGGGTAGAAGGATGTTAATAATAATACTGTAGCACTGATTAATAGAATAAATATTTGAAATACAGAAGTAATAGATGTTGCATGAAATAGCCCACCGAAAATTCCTATACCTTTACTTAAAAATAGAAAGTTTACATTATCATATGAAATGAGAGCAGCAATAACTAAGATAGTAATCGTTGCTCTTGAGTACAGAATTGATTTGTCTCGTCTTAAGGTAAGAGAATTAGATAAAATTAATATAATTAGTGATAGAATTAACATTGTTTTTTTTCATTTTTTTTTAGTTTGAACTAAAAAAATTAATAGTTAAATCTATTAATTCTTCTTTTTTCTTTGCATTACTTTAAAATATAGTTTATTTTGAAAGTTAACTTAAATATTTAAATTTAAGATCCTCAATAATATATTGATACGAATAAAAATAATCATACAACATCGACAAAATGTCAATAAAGTATACCAGCTTCTAGTCCTAGATGATGGTTATTTGTTAAATGGTATGCTAATAGACGTCACATACCTACAGCTAAAAATGCTGTACCTATCATTACATGTAATCCATGGACTTTTTACAGTAAAGGGATTAAATCTCTTTACTTCCATTTATATAAAATGGTCTAGACTATGTCATCAATTTAATAAAACACTAAATTGTAGGGTTTTAAAGGTAAGATCTTTTGTTTATAGAAAACAAACCTACTAGTCGTTGAACCTTTATAAATATGATCACTTAATTTTTATTCTAAATAAAGTAAATATATTTATACTTGGCTGCATATTGTATTATATATTAAACATAATAGTTTCATGCAATTTACCCTATTTTCTATTCTATTTACTCTAAAAAAAATTTTTTTTCCTTTTTGTTTTTAATTTTTGTTAATTTAATCTTATAATTTAACAATTGTTATAATCTATGCTCTAAATATATTTGTATTATCCCTAGCCATAGCTTTAAACTATTAAAAGCAATAAAGATTAAGTCGTATATTTTTTTTTTATTAAGTAAAATAGAATAGGGGCTCCATAAGTAACCCTGTTCCAAAGTAAAAACATGATCCAAAAGCTCCGTCTGAAATAGTAAATGATGATACTGAATATTCCACACCCTGTAAACCTGTAAATATTACTGCTAATATAATAGTATAGAGTAAACCATATAAAGCTTTACCTCTCTTTCCATTAATTAAAAAGTGATGTCCATATGTAACAGTAAATCCTGAAGAAAGTAAAATAACTGTATTTACTAATGGTAATTCAAAAGGATCAATAGCTTCTATACCTAAAGGAGGTCACATTGCACCTAATTCAACTGCAGGTGAAAGAGCACTATGGAAAAATGTTCAAAATATAGCTAAGAAAAATAAAGCTTCACTTACTATAAATAAACCTACCCCTATGTTTAATCCTCTCTGTACAGCAAGAGTGTGGTTACCTATATATGTACCCTCTGCTATAATATCTCTAAATCAGAATGACATAGATAATACTAAAGATGTAATACTTAAAAGTAAATTATATTCTGCATAAGCAAATCCATGAAAAGATAAAACTGCTGATGTAGTAAGACTTAATAAACTAATTGATGTATAAAGAGGTCATGGTGAAGGAGATACTAAATGAAAAGGATGAGCTTGAAAATTACTCCTATTTAAATTTAACATTGTCTATTCTTAAAATTTCATAATCCACTTTTTAATAAAATATATAAATCCTTTTTTACTTCTATTATTTAATTTTTAATGTATAACACTTAAATAATGTTTCATACACCGTTATATATTAATATATGAGATATCTTAAAAAAAAATAATATTTAACGCCTTTAAATTATATAATTTGGACACAAATAAGCAGTCTTTAGTATAAAACTTATAACAAAATTTAAAAACCTTATAATCTAAAAATAGATTATTGTAAAAAAAAAAATTTTTTTAATAATGTGTATTTAATGCCCACTATATATTAGTATCTAGTAAGGTATGTCTAGCAGGATATACCTAGTATGTTTAAAGATCTTAGAGATTATTAACTATTAACCCTAATTTTAATGGTATATATGCAAATATAATCTATTTTGTTTTATTTATCTTTTAAAAATCACAGGTCTGAAGGAGTCGAACCTTTGAAAACTTAGTAAAGTTTATACCATCTCTACCCTTTTTTTTAATATAGTATAATACCTATTGTAAAGATAGATTAAAATATACATTATAAAAGACAGTAACCCTATTAACTAAACCAAATTATAGCTAAACTAACTAACAATATAAATGTATAAGCTAAAATATCTTTCCAGTTATTAGACACAACATGTAAGAAATAATCAAAAACTATTGATGGTTTATTAGCTCTACGAATCATTAATACAAGTTGTAAGATAAATATAACAAAATAGATTATATTTGCATATATACCATTAAAATTAGGGAAATATATAGTAATAAATAATGGAATAAGGTAAGGTATGACTAAACAAACAAAACTTATTAAAGGCTGTACAAGTGAAAATATTACGTTCAATAATTTTAAATCTAGAATAAAGATCATAAAATTATAATTAATAGGTGTTCAACCAGAAGGGTGACGTCTTCGCTCAGTTTGAACTGGCTGAACCGATTGAGATTGAACAGGTTGAGGTGGTTGAACTGACTGAACCGGTTGAGGTGGTTGAACTGACTGAACAGGTTGATTTTGAAATGGTTGAGGTAACTGAGATTGAACCGGTTGAGGTAACTGAGATCTAACCGGTTGATTTTGAAAAGGTTGAGGTAACTGATTTTGAAATGGTTGATTTTGAAATGCTTGAGATGACTGAGTTTGAAATGGTTGAGGTTCAACTGGTTGAGGTATCATTTGACGTCTTAGCAATGCTATTTCTCGTTCGAGAGCACTAATTTGTGTGTTATAATTAGCATTAGGGTTATTAATTTTTAGATCCTTATATCTGTCTAAATCCTGACTTACATGGTTTAACTGTTCATTTAAAGACATTCTACTCCTAAACCTACGTCATTGAGAATGTACACCACTCAACTCTGAAGGTGTATCTCAACCAGGAAAGAAAGGTTCTACACCTGGATCTGAACCTGAACCTGAACCTGAACCAGAACCTGAACCACCTGAATTCATACCAGTTGAACTTTGTAAAGGTAAATTGGTAAATACATGAGGTTTAGGAAAGTTATGTAATGACCACTCTAAACTAAAATAAAAAAGTAGTTTATGTAATCCTCTTAAAATTAGAGTTAAACTTAAAATTAAGCTTATAGCCATGTAATATGGTTGAAGATTAAAAATATCTAAGTTTAAATCTAGTAAGAAAGAATGACTACTTACTCATCCTTTTAAACCAAAAGTACCATTTCTAGTCTTACTGTTAATAACAGTGTACTGGGAATTAGCTTTAGCATAACCTCTTAGTAGACTGGATCCTTTATTATTAAAGGATGAACGTAGATTTTTCAAGCTACCTACGTATCTATATTTAAATACTGCTCTCATAGCGGTTAAACGTCTAGTCAATCTACCAGCTGCTTCAAACCTTACACCACTTACTACTTGTTGTTTAATAGTATTTACAATATTATTTTTATTCATATTTTCAATATTATCATCAAATGTTATAAGTGTATGTAAATCAGGTGTTCTTACCATTTGTAAAACCGCTTTTCTTAAAATTCTAACGGCTTTATTTTTTCTATCTCTTAATTTTAAAGCTACAGCTGATGAAAAAACATCGCTATTTAAATGAATAGACTTTAAGTCAACTAATTTAATTACTACTTTTTTACCATAAATTTTTTCTATTAAACTATTTAAACCTAAATTCCTTAAATTTAAAACTAAAAGATGAAATTTAGATTTATTAAAGCTAATTAGTCTTGTATTTTTAAACAACATTTTTACTACTTTAAAATTATTTTTTAAAAGCCAACTATTATATCTAGGAATTTTATATAATTTTTTATTTTTAAAATTTAACAGAAAATTCGTTAAAATATTATTATTTTTTTTTAAGAAAAGCATATCTCATTTTCTAAATAAAAATAATTTTCTTTTAAATAAATGATTTCATTTATGGTTTAATCTGTTTACCTGAGAAGGTATATATCTTTCTAGAGTATATTCTCCTTTTACACCTTTTCATACTTTAAGTATTCTAGATTTATCTGTCAGACTTTTTAATAATCTTGTAAAGATATATTTATGTTTTACTATATATCTATCTTTTGATTCAGCTAATATTTTATACATTCTTTTAAAATATAGAATTTTCCTAGTTCTTCTTAATAAAGTTGATTTTTGTTTATTATACGTAGAAAGTATAATAAGAAGTTTAGTATTAGTATGTTTTAATTCAGCTCTACTTACATATATTTTATTAGCAGAGTAACGACTTTTGTTATCACGTCTACGTTTAAAAAGTATTTTTATTTTATCTCTAAACATATTAAAATAACTTGAAAATAATTTGTTTGTAATAAAGTCAAAAACTATTAAGGATTTAACATATGATTTATTGTAACTATATACACTACTGAATCATTCTTTGGTTGAAGATGGGTGGTATATAATGTTATTATATTCCTCTATCTCAGATTTATTTTGTATTTTAAGATTTTTTTCTTGATTTATGGAATAAAGGTTGTAATTAGTGTTTAATGATAAGTCATTAAAAGTATTTCTTTTGTTTTTAAATATATTTAACATGGAATATATAAATAAATTATTAGTATAGTTTAGGGTGGAGTAGGAAAAAATGTCCAAGTTTAAAGTGAATTAAAGAATTAATAGATTTAACAATTAATTCTTTTTTGTTATTGGGCTTTAATCTCTATAAAGTTTAACCTCAAATAAGATCTTCTCCCATTACATACCAAGCTGCGCCTGGGATGCAATTTTCCAGTCATATCTATTCGTATACCGGGATTTGCTATACTAGTTATAAAAGGAGTGATTTGTACATCACTCTTTAGAAAATAGGTTTTAAAATCTCTCTAAAAATATAACAAGTTCGAGTTTAATCTTTTTTTAAGAAAAGCATATTTAAATATCGATTACAATAGATTTAAACTTTATTGTTGTAATAAAGATAAACTTATGTCGAAGCTTATTATTGTTCTTGTAATCAAGAAAGGAATTTAACTAAAGGTACTGATTCTACAACAATAGGCATAGAACTGTGTAATATACCACAAATCTCTGAACATTGCCCATAGAATGTACCTAATCTGTTAATAAGAACAGAGAATTGATTTAGTCTTCCAGGATATGCATCACATTTTACTCCTAATGCTGGTATTGCAAATGAATGAATAACATCTGCAGCAGTAAGAATAAATCTAGTGTGTGTAATTTCTGGAAGAATTACTCTGTTATCTACTTCTAACATTCTTAAACTTCCTTCTTCTAAGTCTGATTCTGGTACTAGGTAGGAATCAAACTCTACAAAATCCCCATCACTATTTAAGAAATCTGGGTATTCATAGCTTCAATATCATTGGTGTCCCTCTGCTAATACAGATAATGAAGGATCTGTAACTTCATCCATTAAATATAATAGTTTGAAAGAAGGGAAAGCGATTAATACTAAGATTAATGCTGGAGTTATAGTTCAAATTAATTCTATTAGTGTACCGTGGTTAAGATATTTATTACTAATAGGAGATCTAGAACTTTGGAAGTTTCTAATAATTGATCCTTGTATTCAACCAACAGCAAATAGGATAGCTACTAAGTAATACATAATGTTATCATGTAATTCCACAAGAGCTTCCATTTGTGGACTAGCACTATCTTGGAAATAAAGTCCTCAAGCTCTAGGGGCATCACAACTAATATTACCTAATATTGTTGCAGCTGCCTCCACTACTATACTAGCAGGACCCATACTCTGTAGTGGTAAGCTAGTAAATGCATGAGGTTTAGGAGGGTTATGTAATGCTCATTCTAACCCAGGAGCACATTTATCTTTAAGTATACGTAAGTAATCACTGAATAGTTGAGGAACTGCTCAAGGGTATCCAAAAACAGCTTTACCTTTTACAAGTTGTAGGTATACTATATGTAAGAATAGTGCAGTAGCAGCAACAGAAATAATGGAACCAATACTACTAATAAAGTTTCAACCTGTGAAAGCATCAGGGTAATCACTTACCCGACGTGGCATTCCTTGTAGACCTAAGAAATGTTGAGGGAAGAAAGTTAAATTAACCCCGGTAAATAACACTCAGAAATGAGCTTTAGAGTATAATAAATTATAATCTAATCCTAACATTTTAGGTATTCAGAAATATCATCCACTATATAAGGCAAAAACAGCACCCATACTTAATACGTAGTGGAAATGAGCAACTACATAGTAAGTATCGTGGAAAGCAATATCAAGTGAAGCATTCGCTAAAACAACTCCACTTAACCCTCCAATAGTAAACATAAATACAAAACCTAATGCAAATAATAAGGATGGTATTAAATGTAAAGAACCACCATAACAAGTAGCTAATCATGAGAATATTTTAATACCTGTAGGTACTGCAATAATTAAAGTTGCTGCAGTGAAATATGCTCTTGTGTCAACATCTAAACCAACTGTGTACATGTGGTGACTTCAAACTACAAATCCTAAAATACCAATAGAACACATGGCATATACCATACCTAGGTACCCGAAAACGCTCTTATTGGAATTAGATGAAATTACAGTACTAATTATACCAAAACCTGGAATAATTAATATATAGCAATTTTTTTATTAATTGAATAATTATTATGAAAAATTTATAACACTCTATTCTTATTAATATTCAATAATGTAAATTATTGTTTGGACTTTATCTTAAACTGCGCTGTTAATCATAAATTTTTAAGTGTTCATATTCATAAAATATATGAAAATAGATTATTTAACCCATTTTCATTTAATGTATCACTCCTTAATACACTTGCTATTTAATATGATTTGATTAACATTTATATTTAAGTATTATAACAATAAAATGTATTTACTTAGCCCAGTTTTGTTGCGTAAAGTCTCTGGAGTTCCCTTTACAGGTTACCTGCTGATTCACTCTATTAAAATACCCCCCCCTTTAAGGGGGTATATTTAAAATTAATAATTAAGTATTCCAGCATATAGCAACATTACGAGGCCTATATACGTAACCTCTGGATGCCCAAAGAATCAGAAAAGATGTTGGTATAATATAGGGTCACCACCCCCAGCTACTTCAAAGAATGATGTATTGAAATTACGATCTGTCAATACCATAGTAATTCCACCAGCAAGCACGGGTAATGATAATAATAATAAAACAGCTGTAATAACAACTGCTCATGCAAATAAGATAAGTTTATGTAATCTTATCCCAGGACTTCTCATATTAAATGTTGTTGTAATAAAATTCATAGCTCCTAGTAAACTAGATATACCAGATAAATGTAATCCAAAGATAGCTAAATCAACACTTGGACCACTATGACTTTGTATACCTGATAAAGGAGGGTAACAATTTTGTTGATAACTTCATTTATAATAAATATTATAAATTAATGTTATACTCAATAAATTTATTTATTGTTCGGACTCTATCTTTATCTAAATATTGCAATTTTAAGATTAATTGTTATATTAAGATATCCTTTGTATAGTCTCTGAGGAATATTATATTATAATACCCCTACGTATTGTCCCCTTGAAATAGGTATTTTTACATATGTTATATTATATGTAACCTATAACTTGTGTCTCCTATAAATAGTCAACACTTGAGGATGTTCACGTATTAAAAAGGATTTTATTCTTTATGAGTCACCCCATAAAACTCCCTACCCTTAAGAGTTCACCCTGTTCCTACTCCATTTTCTATACCACCTGCAAATAAGAATAGCACAATACTAGGTATTAAAGATAAATAACTAATATTATTAAGTCTAGGGAATCCCATATCAGGACCTCCTAACCCTAATGGAAGAAGGAAGTTACCAAATCCTCCAATTAAAGCTGGCATAACCATAAAGAATATCATAATTATGGCATGAGCAGTTATAATACTGTTATATAATTGATTATCTGCAATAAATTGTACACCTGGTCCAGACAACTCTAATCTGATCAATACAGAAAATGCAGTACCTACTAATCCTGAAAATAATGCATAAATTAAATATAACACACCAATATCTTTAGCATTTGAAGATAAAAATCATCTTTCAAATCACATAGAGATACCCGATGTTTTTATATTTAGATCTTTGTAAAAGGAATTATCGTTTAAAATAACGTTATTCTTTAATACTTCAGAGGAATAGGTCATATTTCATCTAAAGTTCAGTGTAGTTTAGATTTAAAAAAGAAGTTATCCTTAAAAATATAAAAAGTCTTTTTTATTGCACTGTTCTTTTGTTTTCACATTTTTTAATTAGCCACATAAATCTCTTAGAAAAATGCTAAAGAGTTTTTACTTCTTTATCTTCTAAAAAATAAATAAAAATAACTAGAGGTTTAGTCTATCCTTTTTAATAAAAAGCCACTAGATCTTGATGTATAAAATTAACGGTTTAACCGTTAAACCTTTTTAAGAGATATGAAGGAGTTGAACCTTATATTTATGATCTGCAATCAAAATGCATAGCCCTATGCAACATACCCCTTTTTTTACAAGCTTTATTTCACCTACTGCATATAGATTAGCAGCTGCTAGGTTACCCTTGTCATGTTTTTTTTTCAATAGGACGCCTATGTAATAACCATAAGGATCCGCTATAATCTAACACAAAGCGAATTAAGCTTTGAAAAGAAAATTAAGCTAAGAGTGTATCCCTAATAATGGTCTGTTATCTATAACTACAGCAGGTTAATTTGTAATATATTCTAAGATTAATCAAAAATACCTTTTATAAAGTCTTAAGATTAGAAATTATTAATAATCTATTTAAGCAATTACCAAACATGAATACATACACATTTCTATATATTTATATTGTCTTGAGATATTATACTTATAGATAAATAATTAGCTTTTAACTGTAAAACAAACTATTCTAATCTACCATGCTTTTAAGGTAAAAGTTATAAAAAATAAAAATATAGTTAGAATAGGTTGTAAATAATAATACAGCCAGTCAGTAGTATATTTAACCCCACTATATATTTATTTCTGTAAATACAGATTAGTAGCAAAAAGAACTTTGCAATAAAGGTATTAAACCTAATATTCAAGATCTGTAATGAAAAAGGATATTTCTCTAAAAAACATCTCTTTATAAAATAGTAAAAAAAAAAGTATTTTATCGTTTACATTCTAAATACACTACTTATAAACATTTTTGCTAGTAGCAAAAATTTATTAAACAGAAAAGTATTTAATATACTTTTCTAAAAATAAATTTGTCTCATTACAAAAAAAAATAGAGTTAATAAAAATTATGAGGTTAGTATATATTTTATGGTTAAAAAATTAACATAAAACACACACTTATTGCAATTGTATAAAACACACAAATTATTATGATTAATATACTGTGTTAGAAATAATAACATATAAATCATATCCAACCCTATTATCATATAACCCTTCAGAGTCTAATAATGTTATATGTTCTAACTTTAATATAAATTCCGATCACTAAGGAAATCTTTATTTTTAATTTCAAAAACAAACTCTTTTTTCATATTTAAAACTACAAATATATAATACTATACTACACTCTAGATAAATCAAACATAACTTAAGGTTAAAACGTACAAATCTAATAAGTTATACCTTCTAATGAATAATTATAAAATTATATCCCTTTTTTTTTTAATAAATTAATAAAGTATAAATTTATACCCTCTAATAGATAAAATCTAACATATAAAATTAAAAGGTTCTCCCTCCAAACCCCCTTTTAACCCTCCTATTAATATATAAAATGTCGGTTCTCCCCAAGTTCAAAATTCTTATATAGATAAGATATAGAAAAAATTTCGATACCCTATCTAATAAAGTAATAAAAAAATAGAATTGAAAAATATGAGTAGATGAAGTAAAAGCAGAATAAATTATCTGCATTTTAGTTATAACGATTTTTTGCGATTACGATAATTTTGTTATGGAATTATTACAAGTTTTACAGGAAAATGTGCAATATTCTTTATTATTAAAAATAAAATTTAATAAAAGTAGATATACAATGAGTGGTATTCAAATAGGTTTGTTATATGAAAAAGATAATGGTTATAAGAATTTTGAGCTTATACATGGTGTTTTTATAGATAGATTGGGTAAATTTAGTGAAGACTATAATGTATAAGAAATCAATTCTGTTCAATTATTGTATGTTAGAGTTCAAGATATGCCTCAACTAAAGATTAATAATTTAAATAAAGTTAAATTTAAAACTTTTTCAAGTAGAAGAGATAGTAGTAAATCTAGATTTACTATTATACCGTTAACTATGAATGTTGACTCTTTTGGTAAACTAATTTTAAAGGACAGAGAGTTGTATTTAAATGAAATAAATAAGCAAAGATCTATTCTTAATGAAAATAACTTAGTGTTAGATAACGTTTATTCTATGTATTTATATAATGATTATATTATGCTTTAAATATATTTTTAAAAGAATATTTAAAGGATTCTAAATTACCTCTTATAGGAAAAAATAGGTTTTCTGATATTAAAGAAGCATATTATGGAGGTATAACAGAAGTGTACAAACCATATGGTAAAAATTTATTTTATTATGATGTAAATCCGTTGTATCCGTTTGTTGCTTTAAACAGTATGCCTGGAAATCAGTATAGTTTTATTGAAAATCTTGATGGTAGTTTAAGTATAACTGATCTGTTTGGTTTCTTTTATTGTGAAATAGAAACAAATGATAGTTATTTGTCTCTATATGTTATTTATCTATTTATATAAATACATAGTAATGTAATGGATATATTATATAATAAGCACTAACAATATCTAATTACATAGTAATCTAATGATATGGATATTATATAATTACATTATAGCGGGTATATTATGTAATAAATACTATATTTTATAATAAATACTATACAATATATTGAACGAGTATATACTAATACATTGAAATAGTATATATATACATTGGAGTAGTATATATTAATACATAGTAATGTAAATGTAACTCTTAGATTTAAAATTACAACCATTGTAGTATTTTATTAAACTAAAAAACATTTATTACATCATAAAATTCTTATTAGTTTAATGGTAGAACAAGATACTTCTAATATCTGAATCTAAGTTCGAGTCTTAGATAAGAATATTTATTAAAATTATTTTGCATAATTCTTATTAATTTAATCGTAGTTTATTAAAAAAAAATAAACAAAAGAAAAAGAGATTTCTAATACCTCAGTAGAGGTTTGAGTCTTAAATAAGAATTACTTAATACAATTTTTTATATTTGAGTTTGATGATGGCTCTGATTGAACGCTATGCAAATGCTTGACACATGCTAATCGAACGTCAATATTTAATTTGTTAAAATTATGTATATTGAAGTGGTGTACAGGTGAGTAAGTGGTGTTATGGCTACCTAAGAGTAAGGCAAAATAAATCCCTTATACTAACTGTTTATTTTTATATATTAATACTAAATCTAACCACCACCCACCCTGCTAAATTGAAGGTTAGGTTTATAGGTTAATATATAATAATATAATATGTTTTTGAAAGAAAAAGTATTTCGCTCTTAGTTGATTATTAACAACCATCGGATAAGTAGTAAGTATGGTAATGTCATATTTAGCTTATGTCCGTAGCCATGACTGAGAGGTCTATTGGCCACACTGGGTCTGAAAAAACCCCAGTGCGTATAGTACAGCAGTGAGGGATTTTGGTCAATGGCCTAACGGCTGAACCAGCAACTTGCAGGAATGAGAGTTAATATAAATGATTTATTAACTTGCTTGACTAGGTCTTATAAAATTCTGGATAAAGCTTATAATGAAAACTTTATATCTATAGGTCTCGGCCAAATCTTGTGCCAGCAGCCGCGGTAAGACAAGGGAGACGAGTGTTAGTCATCTTTAACAGGTATATAGGGTACCTAGACGGTGTGCGAAGGCTTAGAAAAGTACCTGCCACACTTGAGTTTGATATGGGAGAGGAAAATGTCAGAATTATTGGAGTACAGATGAAATCGGCTAATACTAATAAGACTGATAACGGCGAAGGCAAACCTCTATCTACAAGTGCTTAATCTTAATATAAAAAGAAGAATTGAAGAATGATAAAAATAGAATTAAGATAAAAAAGTACTATAACTGACGTTGAGGGACGAAGGCTCAGAGAGTGAAGAGGATTAGATACCCCCGTAGCCTGGGCAGACAATGATGAGTGCCATAGGTTAGCCTTAGGCTGAACTATAAATGAAAGTGGAAGCACTCCACCTCAAGAGTAATGTGGCAACGCAGGAACTGAAATCATTAGACCGTTTCTGAAACCAGTAGTGAAGTATGTTATTTAATTCGATGGTCCTCGAATAACCTTACCACAATTTGAATGATCTAAAAAAAAGAGATTTACAAAAGTAAATCTAAGGTTTAGACCACATGCGTTGCATGGCTGTCTTCAGTTAATGTCGTGAGATTTGGTTAGGTCCATTAAATTAACGTAAACCCTTGTTTTATTTAATACAATAAGGCAGC
>Ga0190269_10000320_pt1 | contig 25932 bp, 21 predicted proteins | sample Popmic249IS_FD_133749 | JGI IMG/M metagenome (GOLD analysis project Ga0190269, IMG submission 133749) | Populus adjacent soil microbial communities from riparian zone of Blue River, Arizona, USA - 249 IS | ecosystem: Environmental > Terrestrial > Soil > Riparian zone | place: USA: Arizona... | reverse complement strand
GTGCTGTTCGACGTGTGCTCGTGCCTGGCGCTCCTGCACTCGCGGCGGCTGCTGCACCGCGACGTCAGCCCGCGCAACGTGCGCTGCACGGCAGATGGACAGGCGAAGCTCATCGACTTCGGCGCGATGGCGGTGATGGGGCACTCGCGTCAAGTGGTCGGCACGCCTGCGTTCGTGGCGCCCGAAGCGCTGCACCGCCTGGCGCTCGACGGCCGCACCGATCTGTACTCTGCGGGCGTCACGCTCTACTACGCGCTGACCCGTCACACGCCGTACGCGGTGCGCAGCTTGGCGGACGCGCTGCGCGCATTCGACGAAAAGCCGCTGCCTCCGTCCGCGTTCGCGCCGGACGTGCCGAGCGCGCTGGACGCGCTCGTCCTGTCGCTCTTGCACCTCGAGCCCACGCAGCGTCCGCGCACCGCACACGACGTCATGGAGCGGGCGTGGCCAGCGTCGTCGCGTTCAGCAAGCACACGACCGAAGCGCAGGCCGTGATCGCGCAGGCGGGGCTCAGCCCGAACGAAGTGTGCGAGGTGATCGCGGAGTGCTTGCAGCTCGGCTCCCAGCGCTGCTCGCCGTTCGAGCTGGCCGAGCTGCGGCACTGGCAGGTGATGCTCAGCACGCACGCCGACGAGCGCTACTACCACGAGTACGCAGCGGCCTGGCTCGAGGAGCTGGTGCGCGACTCGGGCCTTGCGCGTCATCGCGAGCTGACGGACGTGCAAGACGCCGGTGCGCGCTTGATGCAGGCGCTCTCGCACGCGCAGGAGCGACACCTGGCCACGCCGGAAGCCGAGCGCGTGTACAACCCCGTGCTCGCGATCCAGTACCTGGTGCACTTCGTGGCCGCTTCGCTCGCCGTCGGTGTGCGCACGAGCGATGGACGCGTGCTCGCGCGGCTGCCGGCGTTGCTCGAGCCGTTCAAGGCGCTGTCGCCGCTCATCAACGCCATGTGGCTGAACGCCAGCTCCACGTACGAAGCGACCTGCCTGTGCCAGTTCGAAGGCATGCGCACGCGCTTTCGCGAGGCGCTCCCGCCGCTCACGGCTGCCGCCCAGAGCGACGTGCCCACGCGCTTCGTGTGCAACGCCTTGATCCTGGGCCTCGCCGTGCTCGAGACGCGGCTGGGCATGGCCTCGGCCGAGCCGCTGATCCAGATGCTCGATGCGCAGGTCGGGCTCGTCGATGGCCTCTTCCTGCGTAAGATCGCGTGCCTCGCGCGCGGCGACTTCGCGGGCGCCGAGCAGTACCGGCGTCAGGCCGAGCTGTCGGCGCTTCAGGTCGGGGCGCGCCCCATGCTCGAGAGCACGCTGGGCGTGGAGCTCGGCATGTGCGCACTGGCGAATGACCTGACGGGCGTAGAGCAAGTGGGGCAGCGCATCGCGGCGCTCGCGGCGCGCGCGCCCGGCTGGCGCGGGTACGCGCAGCTCGCGGAAGGCCTGCGGCTGAGGCTGTGCGGAGCGCTGCCGCTCGCAGCTGCGGCGCTCGAGGAAGCGTGCGCGCTCTGCCGGCCCGACCCGAACCACCCCGAGCACAGCGCGCTCGCGTGGCCGGCGGCCATCAGTGCGTACATCGAGGTCGAGAGCGAGCTCGGTCACCACTCGCATGCGCGGCAGAGCGGGGAAGAGGCGCTCGCGCTGTGCGCGCAGCTCGGCTGCGGGATCGCGACCTTCCCGATCCGCACCAGCCTGGCGCTCGCCGAAGCTCGTAGCGGCGAGCTCGCGCAGGCGGCCGCGCGCCTCGAAGCGGTAATCGCCGAGCAGAAAGAGCTGGGTATCGCGGGCCTCGCGCTCGGCGCGAGCTACGAGGCGCGCACGCGCGTCGCGATCTGGGCTGGCGAGCGCGCACAGGTGGAGCACTTCGGCCGGCTCACCGCCGTCGAGTATCGGCACGGCACGAGCTCGGCGCTCGCTGCGCGCTATGAGCAGCTGCTGCACGAGGCGGCCGCGCCGGGCCTCGCGGAGCTGCCCGCACTGAGCGACGTGCGCTCCACGTTGCATCGCGGCGTGCCGGATACGGAGTCAGCGACGCAGCTCGACGTGGGGCCGCGCGAGCGCGACTAGCGATCGAGCACTTCGTTCCTGAGGCTCCCGACGAGGCCGAGGGACTCCGCGATCAGCTCCGGTGGCACGTTCAGCTCCTGCAAGGTCGCCTGCAGGTGGACGGCCACGGCATCGAAGTGCACGTCCGACAGGCCACGCTTCACGAGCCGCCGGTGCGAGCTGCGAAGGTCGCGCCCCTTGTACTCGGCCGGACCGCCGAACGCGTACGCCATGAACGCGACCTGCTTCTGGATCTGCGCGCGCATGTCCAGCTGATCGAAGAACGGCGCGAGCTGCGGATCGGCCATGATCTTGTCGTAGAAAATGCCGACGGCGGCTTGTAGCGCCTCCTCGCCGCCGAGGCGCTCGTACAGAGACGATCGATCGTTCGTGGTCGCGTCCATCGTTCATCCCTCTGCGGTTGGGGGTCGCTCAGCTCGACACCGGCGCGATCAACTTGCCGCGGTCCAGCTCCAGGCTGGCGAGCACGTGACTGTACATGCCGCGCTTGATCGCGGCGAGCGTGCCGCGGTGCTTGCCCGCGTGGCTCTTCGCGAGAGCCACGGCCGCGGGCAGCACGTCGTTTTCGAGCTCGGCCTGATCGATGATGCCGCGCTCGAGCGCGACGTCCCCGCCGTAGCGCCGGCCCGTGGTGCAGGCCTCGTGCGCGGTGCGCCCCGGCAGCCGCGCGGAGATCAGCGCCTGCATGGTCTTAGTGAACGGGATCTGGATGTCGACCTCGGGCAGGCAGAAGAAGCCGCGATCCTTGCGCATCACGCGGAAATCATGTGCGAGCGCGAGCATGGCACCGGCCGCGAACGCATGGCCGTTGAGGGCGGCGACGGTGATCACGGGGAAGGTCAACATGCGCACCAGCAGCTCGTGCACGCGCTGCACGTTTTCGGTGGCCGCGGGCGCGCCGGCCTGCGCCATCCAGGCGAGATCGAGCCCGTTCGAGTAGAACTTACCTGCACCCACTGTCACGAGCGCGGTGGGCTCCGTGCTGGCCTCGACCTTGTCGAGCGCCGCGTTGATCGCGTCCAGGGAGTCTCGGTTGAAGCGGTTCTCCTCGTTCTGCAGGCGCAGCACGAAGACTTGATCCTGGAGTTGCAGGTCGATCATGGCTGTGTCGCCTGGATCGTACGAGCCGGGCGCGCTGTCAAGCGCTGCTGCTGTCAGCTGCCTAAGTCGCCTGGGCATCGAGCGCGGCGCTGACGCGCGCCAGCTCGGCGCTGACATCCTCCGGAGGCGCGCCGTGCTCGGCCAACAGGCGGCGCGCAGCCCGCAGCCGCCGCGCCGCTGCCCGCGGCTCGGCTTTGTGCAGCTGCACCTCGGCGTCGCACACGAGGAGCCGAGCGGCGAGCACGAGCTTGTCCGGGTCGCCGAAGTGCGCGCGCAGGCTGGGCCCGTCCAGCATCAGCAGTAGCTCGCGGTCGATCGACAGCGCGTTGTAGCCCTCGGCCAGCTCCTGCTCCGCTTCGACGGGCTTCTTCTGTGCGAGCGCGCGCATGACGCGGCCGATGGCCCGTGAAACAGCCTCGATCATGCGCAAGATGTAGTCGCGCTGGAACATGACGGCGTGATCTGCGCCCCGGTGCGTACGGGGGGCGTGTTCGCCCGCGTAGCATGCGCATTTGCTTTCTGTGCGGCCAGTGCTCATCTTCAGCGGATGTCGAATTCGCGGAACGTCGCGCCCGAAGCGCGGCCCAAGGCTGTCGTGGTAGCCGTGCAGCTACCGGATGTCAGCGACGAGGCCTTCGCCGCCTCACTCACGGAGCTGGAGCGGCTCGCCCATACGCTCGGCCTGGACACGGTCGCACGCATCACCCAGCGGCGCTCGGCGCTCGCCAACACGAGCGTGCTGGGGGAGGGCAAGCTGCGGGAGCTCGCGGCGCTCACGGGGGGCACGGGCGTCGTGCCCACCTACACATCCAAGACGCACAGGGACGAGACCCCGGAGCATGCGGACGAGGCTGCTGCTGGTAGCGGCGCGGACCCGCAAGCCAGCGTGGTGCTCGTGGACCACGACCTCACACCGGGCCAGACCCGCAACCTGGAGCGCGCCACTTCGGCCGAGGTGCTGGACCGCTCCATGGTGATCCTGTCGATTTTCCAGCGTCACGCGCGCACGCGCGAAGCGCGCATGCAGGTCGAGATCGCACAGCTCGCGTACATGGCGCCGCGCCTGCGTGAGGCGAACGCCGGGGCGGACCGGCAGCGCGGCGGCATCGGAGGGAAGGGCGCCGGCGAGACTGCGCTCGAGCTCGATCGGCGCCGCATCCGCGACCGCATCGCAGAGCTGCGCCGCGAGCTCGAGAACGTGGAGCGCGACGCCGAGACGCGCCGCACGCGCCGCAGCGGCTCGGACGCGAGCACGGTCGCGCTCGTGGGCTACACGAACGCGGGCAAGTCTTCGCTGATGCGCGCGCTGACGGGCGACGCCGTGTACGTGGCCGATCAGCTGTTCGCCACGCTCGACACGACGGTGCGTGTGCTCACGCCGCTGACGCGCCCGCGCATCCTGGTCTCGGACACTGTGGGCTTCATCAAGAAGCTGCCGCACGACCTGGTCGCGTCGTTTCGCTCGACCCTGGCTGAGGCGCGCGACGCGGACCTGCTGCTCCACGTGGTGGACGCGTCCGATCCGGCGTTTCGCGATCAGCTGAACGTGACCATGGAGGTGCTGCGCGAGATCGGCGCGGCAGAGCAGCCACGCCTCTTGATCTTGAACAAGGCGGATCGAGTGTCCGACGAGGCCCAGGCCGAGCTGCTGCGCGAGTTCCCGGACGCCGTGCTGCTGTCGGCGAGGCGCCCCGAAGACGTGACGGACTTGCACGGGAGGATCGTGACGTTCATCGAGCAGAGCATGCAGGAGGCCGCGTTCGTGATCCCGTACTCCGCGCAGCGCCACGTCGCGCTCTTGCACGAGCGCACGCGTGTGCTCGAGGAGCGCTACGAGCCGGACGGCACGCATGTCCGCGTGCGCGCCCCAGAAGCCGTGTTAGGTGGCCTGCGCCGCGAGCTCGGCGCGTGAGTTATGACCGCCAAGGCGCCAAGACGCCAGAAGAAGCGATTGTGCTCCGCGGATAGTCGGCGGAGCAAAATCTCTCTCTGTTGGCGCCTTGGCGTCTTGGCGGTGAATCCTCTCATTCTCAGCCGTAACGCTGCGCCCACTTGGGCGCGACCGTCTCCCCCATCTTGATGATGGCTTCCATCTCGGTGGGGCTGAACGGTTGAGTCTCCATCGCCCAGCGGATGTTCTTCTGGACCTCTTCGATGAAGTTGACGCCGATCACCATGCCGGTGATGCCGCCGAGCCCCTTCACGAAGCGCATGCAGTCCGGCAACACGTTCTCGTTGAACGACAGCTGCATGTTGCTCGGATGCGGCTCCGGCGCATCCGAGTTCGCGAGCCCGCCGCCCGGCCGCAGCACCGACTCCGTGCCGCCGAAGATCTTCATGGCCATGATGCCGATGTTTCGCTTCATCGCCTCTTCGCGCACCGTCTTGCTGAAGCCGTACGTGGAGTGATCGACGAAGTTCATGATCGTCATGAGCACGTCGACCTGATCGGTCTCGAGCATGCGCATGAAGTTCGGCGGATTGCTGTGGCCGGTGATGCCCACGAAGCGCGTGCGGCCCATCTGCTTCTGCTCCTGGATGTAGCGCCACGAGCCGTTCTGCGAGAGCACCGTGTCGATGTTGCGCTCGCCGACGCTATGCAGGTGCAACACGTCCACGTGATCGGTTTGCAGACGCTGCAGCGAGCGCTCGAATAGCGACTTCGCCTCGCTGTAGCTGTTGGTGTACAGCTTCGTGACGAGAAACACCTTGTCGCGCCGGCCCTTCAGCACGATGCCGAGCGCCTCCTCTGCACGGCCGTAGTTCGCGCCCGTGTCGACGTATTCGATGCCGAGATCGAGCGCTTGCGTGAAGACCTTGACCATGTTGTCGAAGTCGGCCTGATTCGGTGTGCCGCCGCGCTGACCCAGGCGCGAGGTGCCGAGCGCGACGATCGGCACGCTGACGCCCGTCTTGCCCAACATCGCGCGGGGGATCCCCATGCCTGCAGCCATGGGCTGCGAAGCGCCGCCGACACCTGCGCCTGGCGCACCTGCGCTGCCGGGCATGCCTGCCTGCGCGGCGCCGCTCGCTCCGGCCGGTCCTTGCGCGACCATGCCGGCCGAAGGCGCTCCGCCGCTGGCCGACGGCGCCGCAGCTCCGCCGCCGCCGCTTGGCGCTGCAGGCCCAGCCGCTCGGCCCGCGGCTGCGCCGCTGGAGCTGCGGCCGGCTGCACCGGAACCTGCGCCCGCGCGCGCCGACTGCGAGCCTGGTCCGCCCGCGCCGCCCGGAGGCGTGCCGCCACCCGCTGCAGGACCGCCGCTCTCCGCAGCAGCGGCCTGGCCCTCGCCGTCACCGCAGCCAGGCAGGAACCCGAGCGCAGCGGCCGCGGCCAACAAGCCACCCTGGACGATGCGCCTGCGCTCGGGGTCGTTCGGATCCTGCTTGCGATCTCGTTTCGTCATGGCCGCGCTCCGGAGAAAGACGTAGTCCTTACAGCTAACACGCCTTGCGGAGCGGGAAAACGTGCCGGCCCTGGGAGGGCCGCCCTGCCGGGCCGCGGCCATTGGCTGCGCCGGTTCTCGCGCACTACTTCGCTGCCGAGGCGCCGTTCAGCTTGGTGCTTTGACTGAGCGGCGGCTGCCGTGGCCAGTAGCTCTCGAGCTTTTCTTCCTTCAGCACGCTCTCGAGGAAGCTCGTGTCCACCCACGGCTCGAACGCGAAGCTCTCGCGGATCAGTCCGAAGCGTTTCGCGTCGCGGATGCTCTCCTCGTAGCGCTCCACGAGGTACGGGTCGATCAGCGGGCTGAGCGTCTGGCGCAGCGACTGACCCGCGTTGTCTTCCTTGTAGCTCGCGAACGGCACGCCGGATTTCGTCCACAGCCGATAGACGTCCGCCGGATCCTGCTCGCGTTCGGCGACCCACTTCGCCGTGCGCACGTAGTTCCGCAGGATGCGCCTGACCTGGTCAGGGTATTTGGTGACGAACTCATCCGAGGCGAGGATCGTGCTGTTGCACGTGAATTGCGGCTGATCCTTCGTGCTGTAGATGATCCGCGCCGCGCCCTGGTTGCGCAGCTGGAACAGATCGCTGCCGGCGATGATGGCATCGATGTCTTTGGTCACGAGCGTCGCACGCCCCGTCGCGCTGTCCATGTTGATCGCCTCGACGTCGCGCTCCGTGAGCCCGTGCGCCTCGAGGATGCGGTTGAACGACAGCTGAGTGCACGTGCCCTTGAACACCGCGATGCGCTTGCCGCGCACGTCCTGGACGCTGCGAATCGAGGAGTCGGCCGGCACTCCGATGTACAGGTTGAAGCGCCCGCCGTTGGCCAGGATGCGCGTCTTCAGGCCGCCCGCGTGCCCGATGATCGAGGGCAGATCTCCGAGCAAGCTCACGTCGGCGAGGCCGTTGGCGTACAGCTCGTTCACGGCCGGTCCAGCGCCGCGCAGGAACGTCCACGTCACCTGGGTCGAGTCCTTGGCGAACTCGCTCTCGAGCACGCCTTGCAGGTGCAAGAGGCTCCACGGGGAGCCGCCGACCACCGGTCGATTGCCGATGCCGACGCCCGGGTTGGCGATGCGGATCACCGCGGGCGCGCCGTTGGGCGACTGCCACGCCGGCGACCGCGATCAGCGCAAGGACGCTGACGAGACTCCAGCACAGGATTCCACGCTTCTTCATGTTCGTCCTCCTCTCGGCTCGATGTACGTATCGAGACTCGTATAAAGGGGACGCGGATGGCGTGTCTAGAATAGCGGACCGAATAGCTGTTAGCGCCTTCGTCGCGGCTACATACGTTTCGCGCTCGCGGCGAGCGTGATGAACATCGGCGTGTCGAACGGGCCGTCGGCGCCGCACATGCTGATCTCTTGCTCTTTGCTCGAGATCTCGACGCCGTGTTTGCCCACGACGACCGCGCGCACGCGCGTGTCGCAATCCCGTCCAGCCAGCGGCTTCGATGAGACCACGAGCAGCGTCGATCCCCCGGCCGTGGTCTCGACCTGCGCGGGCCCACCCGGCTTGCTCTTCGCGAACACGCAGCCATCCGGCATCGGCAAGCGTCGCTTCTGGACCACGCCGGCCGCGTCGACCGTGAGCTCGCAGCCCTCCAGCGTGAGCAGCGCGCCTCCGACTTTCACCTGCTCACGTGGGCTCGCAGCTGGTGGCTGCGGAGGAAGCGGCTCGCGGCGCTCCTCGCGCGGCGGCGCTTGCGGCTCTCGCGCCGCGCCCTGGACCGGCTCCACGCGCTCTTCGCTGGCGCGAGGTGTCGCTCCCGTCTGACATGCGATTAGCGTGCACGCGGCCAGAAAGGCGAGTGTAGCTGCGAAGTGCGGCTCGTGTCTGACCACGATCATCGACTCCACCAGAACCAGACTTGCTCGCAGCAGTCGAAGTACGCACCGGTCTGTGTCTTCGAACCGTTCCACAGGTCCATGTGGTCCCCTTGGCTGTTGCGAAAGCCCTCGATGTTGCGGAAGAACACGAGCCCGCTGCGCCCCTCTACGCTCTGCTTCGCATGGGCCGGCTTGAGGATCTGCGGGGCCCCCGCGGTGCGCGTGATGAAGTTGGCCAGCGACTCGGCGCCGCGCGCGTGACCGTGTCGACACATCGGCTCACGGTATCCTGCAAGCGAGAATCCCGCACCGATCAATGCGATACTCGCCCGAATCGCGCACTGGTTGGCATACGGACCATCACAGGGGGTGCGGCTGGTCGGATAGTTGTCCCACATGCGCCAAAACGCCGGGAGCGGACGTCTGCCTCCGCTGCGACCGGCGTTGTTCAGGCGTCGCAGGGTGGGACCGTTCGGATCGACCCGTCCGTCGGGCTGAGCCACTTTCATGATCTCCGCCTGAAACGCTTCGATCGCGGCAACCGTCTTTGGGTCGGCTGCGCCGCTCACCTGAACGCCATGAGGATTTGGGCCGGACTGCGCATGCTCGTTGAGCAGGGTCTGCACGGCGACCACGTCTGCGTGCCGATTCATACCACCACGGCCCACCGAACCGATCAACACCACACGCTGCGTCACGCTGCACCTCCCCCGATGTTGCCGTTCGTAATCGGTTTGTATGCGCGCGGTCAAGCCTCTGTGCGAACGATCTCGCACCCCGCCACCCCCGGCGACCCGCCGCGTGCCGCAGCTACGAGCTGCAGCGCACACGCACGCGAGTGCGGGCAGGACGCTCGCTGCGCGCATTACGTCGGACATGCCGATGTCGTGGCCAGCGAGTCCGATGCGGCGCCCGCTGCAGTCCGCCGATTTGGATCCCGCGACGGCCCTTCCAATCGAAACGAGCTAATTGGCTCTTCTTTGAGTTGCACAGTGCGCCCAGGCCAAGGCGTGTGAAATCGTCGCGTGGGATAGCAGGTTCGAGCAGGGGCAATCGTGCGTGCTGTGTCAGGTATGCCGCTTGCCGGGCTGTGGCCTCATTTGAGCGGTGGGAGGGTGTGGCATGATGCGTGCTCCCAAGGCGCGCCCATGACGTTTGAGCTCGGCTCGACTTATGTCACGGCGACGGGCGCGTATCTGCCGGGCGACCCGGTCGACAACGAGCGCATGGACGCGTTCATCGCGCCGTTCGATGAGCGCTGTGAGCGGATCAAGCAGCACATCTTGTCCGAAAATGGGATCCGCACGCGTCACTACGCCATCGACGAGCGCGGCAAGACGCGCTTCTCCGCGGCGCACATGGCTTCCGAGGCGGTGCGCGCATGTCTCGCCGCGAGCAGCGGCATCGGGCTCGATGCGATCGACGTGTTGTGTACCGGTAGCACCGGGGGCGACGTCGCCGTGCCCGGCTTCGCCAACATGGTGCAGGGTGAGCTCGGCGCGGGACCGATGTACACGAGCAGTCATCAAGGCGTGTGCGCGGCCGGCGTCGCCGCGTTGCAGCACGCCGCGAGCGCGCTTGCGCTCGGCAAACATCGCCACGCGCTCGTCGTCGCGAGCGAGATGCCCTCGCGTATGTTCAAGCGTTCGCGCTTCGTGCCGACCGAAGGCAGGCGCGACTTTGGCGCTCATTTTCTGCGCTGGATGTTGTCGGACGGCGCGGGAGCTTGGCTCCTCAGCCGCGAGCCGAAGCCGCAGGGCTTGTCGTTGCGGCTCGACTGGGTACATGCGCGCTCGTTCAGCGGGGAACATCCCGTGTGCATGCAGGTCGGCACGGCGGCGCGCGATCCGCAGAGCTACCTCGACTACGACTCCCTGCACGAGGCGGAGCGCGCTGGCGCGTTCCTGTTGCGGCAGGACCTGCGCCTCCTGCCGCGGCTGTTCGAGCTTGGGGTTCACGAATACGTGCAGCTCATCCGCAGCGGACACATCGAGCCCAGCACCGTGGATCACTTCTTGTGTCACTACTCATCTGCGAAGTTCGCAGGCGTGATCGCGGAGCTCATGCAGAAGTCGGGCTTCGAGATCCCGGGCTCGCGCTGGTACTCGAACCTCGAGTGGCGCGGCAATACCGGAGCGGCCTCGATCTTCGTGATGCTCGACGACTTTCTGCGCGAGCGAAACGTGCGGCCGGGCGAGCGCATCTTGTGTATGGTGCCGGAGTCTGGGCGCTTCACCATCTCGTTCTTCCAGTTCACCGTCGTGGGGGGCAGTGGCGCTGCGAGCACTTCGGATGCGGTCGCGGCTCCGCACGGCTTGGCTGCGGGCCAGTCGCCGGAGCTCGGGCGTCTGATCGCCGAGCTCGCCGGAGTCTGGCACGATTTCCAGTCGCGCTTGCGCCGCACGCCGCTGCTGCGCCGCGTCACCATGGGCCAGTTCACGCGTGAAGACTATCTCGCGTGGATGAGCGCGTGGATCCCGCAGGTGCGCTACGGCAGCCACTGGATGCGCGAAGCGCTGCAGCAGCTACGCGAGCCATACCTGGAGCTCCGCACGCTCATCGAAGCGCACGCGCGCGACGAGCAGGATGACTACACGATCCTGTGGGATGACTACAAACACGCAGGCGGCCAGGCGCAGAGCCTCGAGACGCTGCAGCGCAACGCCGGTGGTGAAGCGCTCAACGCGTTCATGTTCGCGCGCGCGCGCGAGCCCAATCCCATCGATCTGCTCGGCGCGATCTACATCATCGAGGGCACCGGACAGCGCGTCATCCCGCAGCTCTTGCCGGAGCTGCGCGCGCAGCTTTCGCTGCCGGAGAAAGTCTTTCGCTTCCTGCGTTACCACGGCTCGAACGACGAGGCGCACCTGGCGCGCTGGCTGCGGGCCGTCGAGATCGTCCTGGCGCACGACCCGGCCGGCAAGCAGAGTGCTAGGATCGTGGAAACCGCGCGCGCCGTCGCCGAGCTGTACATCTTACAATTCAAAGGTGTCAGGTCCGATGCAGACTGAGCTCCCAGAGTTCTTGAGCGAGCCGTACGATCCGAGCGATCCGAGCCCGTGGCTCGCGCTGTATCTGGACCGGAGCGTACCGATGGCAGAGCCGGCCAAGAAAGCGTGGCTCGAGGACGTGAGCTCGGCCAATCGCCAGTTCGTATTGCCGGTGACCCGGCCCTTTGCGCGCCTGAGCGTCGCGCTCATGCAGGTGCTGAAGCTCGGCATCCCGCACATTCAATCGTCCAAGCTGCTGCACAACTTGCTCGCGTTGAACATGAAGTGGTTCCTCACACCGCAGGCCAACCTGCTCGTGATGCGCCACTTCCATCTCGGCACCGAGATCCTTCGCTTCATCGCGGACAACGCGGGTGTGAAGGTCGAGACCAAACCCTTGCGCCCGCATACGTTCGACGACGTGCGCGACCATCTGTTTCTCCAGCACGATCTCAACTTGTTCAACTTCGTCATCCAGCTGAACCAGCAGCTGCGCGCCGAGGGTCGAGAGCTCACTCGCCCCGAGCGACTCGACTTCAGCGCCATCAGCGTCCAGGCGCCCGAGCTCGGTCCGTTCCCTGATCGCTTTACGAACATCGTGGACCTGGAGAGCGCGATCGAGCTGTACACGCCGCTGTACCAGCTGCTCCTGAGCGATCGCGCGTTCTGGCGCTCGTCGATCTCCTTGCAGCTGGACGAGACCGTCGCGCTCTACGTGGGGCGCCTCTTGAATCTCCCCGAGATCCCCGCTCTGGCGAACAACAAGCACCCCCTCGTCCCGCTGACCACGCTGCGGACCGGTTATCGGTTGGTGCTGCACGGCCTGTCGACCGAGCTGCTGCACGCCATGTTGGTGCAAGCGAAGCTCGCCCAGGAGGGGGCGCAGCACCGGTGATCTCGCCCGGCTGAGTCGGCTCGAACTGGATTGCGCTGGAGGTCGGTCTGTTTTACAAGACAGGCCATGGGCTACCCGAGCGTGTATCCGACTGGCGTGACCGTCTACGACCGTGACAAGGCGTGGAGTGGTTACACGATATTTCAAGCGCCCGGGGTCGGTGCGCTGCTGATCGACATGAGCGGTCGCGAGGTGCAGCTGTGGAAGGGCCTGCAAGGCTTTCCAAACAAGCTGCTGCCCGGCGGGCACGTGTTCGGCAGTACCGGCGAGCGCAACCCACGCTATGGCACGCAAGATCAGCTGGATCTCGTGCAAGTGGACTTCGAGGGCAACGTGGTCTGGCGCTACGACGGGCTCGAGCACATCAGCGACCCGGGCGAGACGCCACGCTGGTTCGCGCGCCAGCACCACGATTACCAGCGTGAAGGGAGCCCGACCGGGTACTACGCGCCGGGCCAGGAGCCGCTGCGCGACCGCGGCAACACGCTCATCCTGGTGCACGAAGACGTGCGCAACGAGCGCATCTCCTCGAAGCCGTTGCTCGACGATCGCATCGTCGAGGTGGACTGGCACGGCAAGATCGTGTGGGACTGGCGCCCGCACGAGCACTTCGACGAGCTCGGCTTCGATGAGGATGCGAAGGCCGCGCTGCGCCGAGATCCGAACCTGCGCGCGCTGGGCCAGGGCGACTCTGCCGCGGATGGCGTCGGCGACTGGCTGCACATCAACTCGCTGTCGGTGCTGGGCCCGAATCGCTGGTACGACGCGGGCGACGCGCGTTTTCACCCGGAGAACGTCATCTGGGATGCGCGCGAGGCGAACATCATCGCGATCGTGGACAAGCGCAGCGGCAAGATCGTGTGGAAGCTTGGTCCACGCTACGACGGCAACGCCGCGGAGCGCGCGCTGGGCTGGATCATCGGTCAACATCACGCGCATCTGATCCCGCGCGGGTTGCCGGGCGAAGGCAACCTGCTCGTGTTCGACAACGGCGGCTGGGCGGGCTACGGCGCGCCCACGCCCACGGCTCCGAGCGGCTTGAAGACGGCGCAGCGCGACTACTCGCGCGTGCTCGAGATCGACCCGACGACGCTCGAGATCGTCTGGCAATACACGCCGAAAGAGGCCGGCTTCGTGGTGCCGCTCGACGCGGCGCGCTTCTACAGCCCATTCATCAGCAGCGCTCAGCGGCTGCCGAACGGGAACACGCTCATCACCGAGGGCTCCGATGGTCGCATCTTCGAGGTCACGGCGTCGCACGAGCTCGTGTGGGAGTACATCAGCCCGTACTGGCGCGCGGCGCCGCTCAACCTCAACCTGGTGTACCGCGCCTATCGCGGGCCGTACGAGTGGGTGCCGCAGCTGCCGGCGCCGCGCGAGGCCAGCATTCAGCGCCTGGACGTGAAGACGTTTCGCGTGCCGGGTGCGGCCGCGCCCGGGCACGAGCGCGTGGTCGAGCTGCGCGGCGTCACCCTGCCGCAAGTGGATGGCGCGCTGTGCGTGACGACCGACGACGATCCGCGCCCCCCTCGTTTGAGCGCTGGCGGCTGAGCGGGTATAGAGTCTGGCAGGCCCATGTCAGTAGCCGATTCACGTGAGCTCAGTGCGGCGATCGCGGCCGTGACCGCGGGGCTCGCTGTCGCGCGCGCCCGCTCGGGGGCCGCGCTCGAGGTGACAGCCAAGGAAGGTGTCGACGTCGTGACCGATGCGGACGTCGCCGCAGAGGACGCGATCGTCTCGGTGCTCGCGGAGCGCTGCCCGGAGATCGCGATCGTGGGTGAGGAGCGTGGCGGTGAAGCCAGTGGCGGCGCTCATTGGCTGATCGATCCGATCTGCGGCACGCGCAACTACGCTTCGCAGCTGCCGCTGTATGCGACGAACCTCGCGCTCGTGGTGGCTGGGCGCGTGCGCGTCGCAGCCGTGGGCGACGGTACCAACGGTCGTGTCTACGCAGCCGTGAGCGGCGAGCGTGCGTTTCTCGCCAGCGATCCCGCACGGCCCGCGCTGCGGCCGGCGAGTGGCAGCTTGGTGGCGCTCGATTTGGCCGGCAAGCCTCCGTTCCGGGGTGATGTCGCCGCCGTCGGCCGGTTCTTCGCGCAGCTCGTCGGCGACGGCCGCTTCGAACCCCGTTATCTCGGCAGCACCCTGCCATTCGCCAAGCTCGCCTGCGGCGACATCGCCGCCGCGCTGCTGCTCTCGAACGGCGACGCGGATCCGCTGCACTCCGCGGCCGGCTGCGCGCTGGCGGAGGCCGCAGGCGCGATCGTCACCGACGAGCGCGGCGAGCCATGGCGTCTCGGCGGCTCGAGCCTGATCGGCGCTGCCACGCCCGAGCTGCACCAGCAAATGCTGGAGCTGCTCGAGCGGGCCGGCTGGGCTGCCGCTTCGCGCTCAGTCGAGCTGCGCTAGGCCGTGCAAGGCCGCGCAAGGCCGGTGGCGTCTATCGCTCGCGCGAGCGGCTCGAGCGCGTAGTCTATCTCGCCCTCGTAGACGTGCGTGACGGCTGCGCTAGGAGGCTTCGGCGTGCTGGGTGGCCGCGTCGTCCGCGACCGGCGGCGCGAGCGTGGTCGCGTACAACGCTTCGATCTCGGCCTGGTACTTGGCGTGGATCGAGCGGCGTTTGAGCTTGGCCGTCGGCGTGAGCTCCTCGGAGTCGGGCAGCCAGTCGTTCGGCAGAATCACGATGCGCTTCACGCGTTCGACGCGACCGAAGCCTTCCATGGCGCGTTCGAGACCCGCTTCGAGCTCGGCGACGAGCTCGGGATGTCGGCAGAGGGTGGAGAGCCGCGCGTCTTGCACGCCGCGCCGCGCGGCCCACGCGTCCGCCGCGTCGGGATCGAGGACGATCAGCGCGCTGATGAACGGCCGGCGATCGCCGATCACGCAGGCTTGACCCACGAGCGGGATGGTCTTGAGCACAGCCTCGAGGTTGGCCGGGCTGACGTTGTCGCCTCCGGCCGTGATGATCAGCTCCTTCTTGCGGTCGATGACGCTGAGATAGCCGTCGGTATCGAAGCGGCCGATGTCGCCCGAATGCAGCCAGCCGTCTGCGTCGATGGTGTCCGCAGTTTGTTGCTCCCCGTGTAGATAGCCGGCGAACACGTTGGGGCCGCGGCACATGATCTCGCCGTCTTCGCCTAGCTTGACCTCCACGCCGGGGATGGGCCGCCCGACCGTGCCGGGTTTCGCAGCCATCGGCGACCAAGTCATCGGGCCGGTGCATTCGCTCATGCCGTAGACGTCGCTGATCGGCACGCCGATCGCGCGGAACCACAGCTGCAGCTCGCGTGGCAGGGGTGCAGCGCCTGTCATCGCGATCACGGTTTGATCGAGCCCGAGCAGGGCGCGCAAATTCTTGAACGCGACGTCGTCGAGAAACTGGTAGGTCGCTCGCTCCGTGTCGGTGGCCGTGCCGTCGTGGATCTTCGCGACGAGGCCGAGCGCGGCGTCCACCCCTTCCTTCAGCTTCTGCGCGCGGGCGGGGTCGCCGCTGACGGCGGCCATGACGCCTGCGTACAGCTTCTCCCAGACGCGCGGTACCCCAAATACGATCTGCGGCTTGACCTCGCGCAGGTACTGGGCGAGCTGCGTGGGCTCGGGACAACAAGTCACCTCGTGACCGAGCAGCGCGGGCAGGTAGTGGCTCACGTTGCGCTCCGCGATGTGCGCCATCGGCAGGTAGCTCACGAGCCGCACGCCGGCGTATCCGTTCGCAAGCAGCGGATGATCGTTCAACATTTCGCTCACGCAGTCGGCGGTCCAGACGACGTTGCGGTGCGTGAGCATCACGGCCTTCGGCGGGCCAGTCGTGCCGGACGTGTAAATCAGCGTCGCGAGGCCGCTCGGCTCCGAGGCATGCGCCTCCTTCTGCAGGTCCAGCGGCGCGCGGTCGACGAGGGCATTCCAGTGGAACACGCCGGCGGGCGCGTCGTCAGCGAGTACGCCCAGGTGCCGCAGCTTCGGCAACGAAGCGCGCACCGCGGAGAAGCGCGCGAGAAACTCCAGATCGTCGACGACCGCAATGCTCGCGTCGCTGTGACTGACGAGGTACTGGATCTGCTCGGGCGCGGACGAGTTGTAGATCGAGACGGCTGTCCCACCACAGAAATACGCTGCCATGTCGAGCGCGTGAAACTCCGGCCGATTGCGCAGCATCAGCAGCAAGCGCTGGCCCGGGCCGAAGCCGAGAGCGCGCAGCCCGGCCGCACAGTGCGCGACTTGCTCGGCGTACGCAGCGTACGTCCAGCCCCGGTAGCTGCCGTCCGGCTGGCGACTGCGCAACGCGATCGAGTCTGCATGCGCCGTGACGTTGGCCAGGAAACGCGTCGCGATGGTGTCCTGTGACGTGGGTTGTGTCAGGTCCATTCTTGTCCCCTCCGGTGCGCGCCGGCCTGCAAGCGTAGCGCGAGTGTGAGGACAAGTTGAGTGGAGATCGGAGCAAGTGGAAGCTCGCAAGGTGCCGATCTGCCGGCGCTCCGTCCAAAGGCGAAGACCTGCCCCTGGATGGCCGCGCAGAATGGCGATACGCACATTTATCGCCACGTCCTGCGTTTCTACTCGCGGTCGCGTCGCTGAGACGGCGTTGGTGTATAAGAGCCGCTCCACTTTAGAGGAGCAGGTGACATGCCCAAGATAGACAAAGCCGTCCCGAACACCGTGGTGTGGGCCGATCTGCCGACACCTGAGCTCGACAAGGCGCGCTCGTTTTACGGCGAGCTTCTGGGTTGGTCGTTCAGCGAAGCCGATGATGCAGGCACGGGCTTCTACACGACCGGCCTGCGTGAGGGCCGCAGGGTCGCGGCGCTCTGGCAGAAGCCTCCCGAGATGCCAGTGTCAGCGTGGAGCATCTACTTTGGAACCGATAGCGCCGATGACACTGCGAAGAAGGTGCAAGCTGCCGGAGGCGAAGTCATTCAGGCGCCCATGGATGTGATGGAGTACGGACGCATGGCCGTGTTCTCGGATCCGAGCGGGGCCGTGTTTGGTGTGTGGCAGAGCAAGTCGCACACGGGTGCGCAGGTCGTGAACGAGCCCGGCGCGATGGCGTGGCACGAGCTCTACAGTCGGGACGCCGCCAAGGTGAAGGACTTCTACGCGCGCGTGTTCTCGCTGGAAGTGAAGAAGATGGAAGGTGGAGACATGCAGTACTGGACCTTCCACCAGGGTCAAGACACAGTCGCGGGCTTGATGCAGATGGGACCGCAGTTCCCGAAGGATGTGCCGCCGCACTGGAACACTTACTTTGCCGTCGCGGATACAGACGCCGCGGTCGCGAAACTGCAGCAGCTCGGCGGTCAGGTGTTTCAGCCGCCGTCCGACACACCCTACGGGCGCATGAGCGCAGTCGCGGATCCGTTCGGAGCCACGTTCAGCCTGATCAAGCCGAGCTACTGATGCTCGAAGCAGCCATCGGCGGCGGGTCGATCAATGAGCCCTCTCAGCGTGCATGAGCTGCAGCCCGGCACGGCCCGCTTCGACGCGGGCTGCGCCTGGGCAGTGGCTCACGGGGACGAAGCGCTGCTGTTCCTCGCGGACCTGGCTTCGCCGCTGCGCCAGCATGCTGTGTTCTTCGGCGCGTTCCGCGGCGAGCAAGTGTGCGCCGTGGGCGTGCGCTTTCACGCGCTCGCGCCGGCGACGTTCAGCTGCGCCGCGCAGGATCGGGAGAGCTGCGCCGCGTTGATCGACGCGGGTGTTCAGAGCGAGCTCGTGCTGGTTACGCACGCGCAGCAAGTGCTGCCGGGGCACCTGCAGGCGCTGCCCGCGGACGTGGATACGTGGCTCACGGGCGAATGCCAGCGCACGGCGCGTGCGCCCGAGGTAGGTGCGCTCGTGGACGCTGCGGAGCTCGCGAGCTTCTACGCGCTGCACGGCATGCGTCACTTCCATCCTGACATGCTGCGCTTCGGTCACTACTTCGGGGTCCGAGACGACGCCGGCGCGCTCTTGTGCGCGGGCGGCGTGCAGTTCGTGATCGCCGCTCTCGGCTACGCGCAAGTCGGGGGCCTCGTAACGGCGCCACACGCGCGGGGCCGCGCGCTCGCCACGCGCGTGCTCGCAGGCATCAGCGGCAGCCTCGCCGCCGACGGCGTGCAACACTGCGGCCTGTTCGCGGACGCCGCAGCGCCCCACCTGACTGCGTTCTACGCGGCCCGCGGCTTCCGAGTCCGCGGCAGCTTCGCATTCCGCACGCTGAATCGTGGCGCTGGCCGGTAACGAGGGATATCTGTCCTGGCGACCCCCCCCACTGCGGGCACACTGCGCACGCCGCGCGCCCGCAAGCGCCGCGCGCTCGAGGGAGGCGATGGGAATGGGACGACTTCTCGCAGAAATTAGCACCCCGCGGCCTGATGACCGCGGCCGAGCGCCGGCGCTTCATGGCCGCCCTGCTGCTCGAGACGACACGTCAGCTGCCGCGCATGCTGCTGGCGCGAGCGGGCGTTTGGAGTAGCGGTCCCGATCCATCTCGCATCACATGTCCGGACACGCCCTTCGCGACGCGCGTGATCGAAGCGACGGCCCACCTCGAGCCAATGCCACTCCAGCACTGTCTCCGCTCGTATCTGTTCGCGCGGGCGCTCGCAGCGGCAGAGCAAGTGCACCTCGACGACGAAGCCGTCTTTGCAGCCTGCCTGCTCCACGACCTGGCTTTCCCGTCGACGGAAGAGCCGTGCGCGGATCGCTGCTTCGCCCTGCGCGGCGCGGAGCTTGCGGAAGCCGTCCTCGAGGACTCGCCGCTGTCCGCTGCGCAACGTCATGCGGTGCTCGACGCGATCACGCTGCACCTCAACCCGCACGTGACAAGCGACCGAGGAGAACTCCAGCGCCTGGTGCACGACGGCATCCTAGCCGACGTGATGGGCGTGCGCGCGTGGGAGATGGATCGGGCGGGCTTCGAGCGCGTCAGCGAAATGCACCCGCGGCACGCCTGGAACCATCGCGGCCCCGTCGGCTTTTGTGCACACGCCTCCCGTTTTCCGCAGTCGAGGGCTGCCGCCGCCGTACGCTGCGGCTTTGCTCTGAGCGTGCGCATGAGCCCAGGCTACGCGCTCGAGGTGTCCACGCTCGATCGTGATGCGCTCCATCGGGCTTGATCACTCGTATTGCAGCGCCTCTGGCGATCCACTGCAATCCAACCCGCACGCGCAAGCGACGGTTGAATCGGAAACTCTACGCCATCAAGTTCATGGCTCCGATCCGCTCTCACACCGCGCGCGCCACCGCGAACCGAAACTCGTCCAACAGCGGAAAGACCGGGATGAACGGCAACGTGGCGAGCATGGCGAGGGAGCGATCCACGAAGCTCAGGCGCCCCAGACGCTTGTGTCCCAGCGCCTGCAGCACGCTCAGACCGATCACGTAAGGGATCTGAAAGGTCTCCGTGTGGACGAGCTCGTAGCCGCTTCGCTCCAGCATGGCCGCGAGCGTCTTGCGGGTGAAGTGAATCAGATGCCGCGGCGCATCGACTTGAGACCAGCGCGAGCCGAACATGCGCGCGGGCAGGCTCTCCACGCAGGGGATCTCGATCGCCAGATGTCCGCCCCGCGCCGTGATCCGCCGCGCTTCACGCAGCACTTCCAGCGGATGCGGCTCGTGCTCGAGGTACTCGTTCATCGTCACCAGATCGACGCTGCCGTCCGGGAAACGCGCATCTTGTAGCGTGCCTGCGTGCACCGGCATGTGCAGCGTGTCGCGCACGTAAGCTGCGACCTCCGGTTTGAAGTCGACGCCCACACCCTCGATGCCGCGAAGGCTTCGCAGCGCGAGCAGATAGTCATTCATCCCACAACCGACGTCGACCACTTTGAGATCGTTCGCCAGGCGACCGATCGCACGCTCCAGGCGCGTCAGTGAATCGCGCCAGCGCAGCTCGGTAAACATCTTGACCATCGGACGCGTGAACGCGGGCAGCGCATCCGGTGTTTGGTAGATGAAATAGTCGGATGGATAGTGCGTGCCGAGCGCATCCAGGGTGGGCCGTGGTGACAAATAACGTAGCTCGCAATGTGTGCACGACACGATACGGTAGCGACCCGGGCGACCGAACAGTCGATCGCGGGCATACAGCACGACGTCGTGCGAGTGCTCGCCGCACATCGGGCAGGGCACGGCTTCCAGAGACTCGTGTGCGGTCTCGGTCTCCACGCTCGTCATCGCAATCATCTCGATCTCCACTCGCAACGTTTCGCGCTGGTATTATCGGGTCGCTGCGACTAAGGCTATCCCTGACTGGCTCCAAAGCGCGAACACTTGGCTTGCCGGAGGCCGACAGTGCAACAGCATGCCGCCCTTGAGCATGAGCAGCATCAGCAACAACCGCAACAGGCCGCACCTGCAACCCGCAGCGCATGGCGGCGCTTCGTGGAACGTGCCTGGTCGCTCCTGCAAACAGAGCGCGCTCCGCTCGTCCTCGCGGCCGTAGCGCTGCTCATGTCGCTGCCCTCGCTCGCGCTGGGGTTTCAGCTGGACGATCGCACGTACATGCGCCTGCTTGCAGCGGGCCGTTCACCGCTCGATTTGCTGCACGAGACCGCTACGGCCATCGCACACGAGAAATACGTGGGCGTATTCGCCTGGTGGAGCGGCGAAGAATTCACCATCCACTTCTTCAGGCCTCTCACTGCGCTCTGGCACTGGCTCGATCAGCGCCTGTGGCCGCAGGCAGCGTGGATGATGCATCTGGAAAACTGTTTGATCTACGCGGCGCTCGTCGCGGTAGTCAGCTCGCTGTATCGCGAGCTCGTGCCCTCGAATGTGAAGCTTAGTGCTCTCGCGGCACTCATGTTTACGCTGGATGAGTCACATGCGCAGAGCGTGGGTTGGATCGCCAGCCGACACCTGTTGCTGTCAACGTCGTTGGCCCTGAGCTCAGTGCTGCTCCACGTGCGTGGCCGCAAACAGCACCGCGTGTGGCCTCGAACGGGAAGTGTCCTGTGTTGCGCGCTCGGTCTGTCATGTGGTGAGTTCGGCTTCGTCGCGCTGGCCTATCTGGTGGCATACGCGTGCGTGTTCGAGTCCGGCCGGCTGCATGCCCGCTTGCGGAGCATTGCGCCGCAGCTGCTGCTCGGGCTCGCCTGGTTCGCGAGCTACGGCGCGCGCGGCTTCGGTGTGCGCGCAGCCAGCTGGTTCCGCGACCCCTATACGACGCCTGTCGCCACGCTGAGCGGCGGCCTCCTGGATCTTCCGCTGTGGCTCCTGAGCCAGCTCGGCGGGGACGTCGCGAATCTCGCGCTGGGTATGCCGCAGAACCTCGCCCGCGCGCTGGCTCTCGCGCTCGTGCTGCCGCTGCTCGCGCTGCTCGCGACGCCATTGGCTGCCTCGAAGCCCGCGCGATTCTTCGCGTGCGGCATGCTGCTGTGCTGCGCCATGCTGTTTGCGACCGTGCCGCAGGACCGGCTGCTGCTCGCGGCGAGCTTCGGCGGCTTCGGCTGGCTCGCGTGCTTCGTGTACAGCGTCAGCGAGCGCTCGAGCGCGTTCCTGCGCTCCTGTGCTGCGGGCATCTGCGTGCCTCACCTGGTCGTGGCGCCGCTCGTGTTCATTCCGGTGCTCGGTGGCTTATCTGCGATCGATGCCTGCGCCGTGGCGCTCGCCGGGGCCGTCCCGACGACGGGCACTGCGCAAGCCATCGCGGTGAACGTGCCGCTCGAGCTGCTGACGAACGCAGCCTGGACCGTGCGAGATGGCTCGGGCGTGCCGCTGCACCAGCTCTACGCGGGCTTTTCCAGGCTGACAGCGTCGAGACCGGACGCGCACACGCTCGTGCTCTCGGCGGAGGACGGCTGGGGGACGCGCCCGCTCGAGCGCATGTTCAACACCGCGGAGGGCATGCCGCGGCGCGGAGAACGCCGGCAGGTCGCGGGCATGCATGCCACGGTGCTGGAAGTGACCGCAGACGGTCTGCCGCAGCGCGTTCGCTTCGAGTTCCCGGACGCGCTCGAAGCGAGCGGCAGAACCTGGCTGGTCTGGGACGGTATGCGTCCCAGACCCTGGCAGCCGCCGACCGTAGGCCAAGCCGTCGAGGTGCCTACCGCCTCCATGCTCAGTCTGCTGTTGTGAGACCGCTCAGGGCTTGTCAGCTACAGCCAGAATATAGTCCATCGCGACGAGGCCCCAGGGATTGTCGAGCATCGAGCGCGACGGGAGCTCGATCATCGTGGCCACGGCCGGGTTCAGCTTGCGCGCGACCTCGGGCTTCGCCAGCTGTTCGAGGCTGTAGCGGGCGAATGGCAGCATGGTGTCGTCGTAGATTGTGTCGACCTTCACGTCGCTGAAACCGAGCGTGCGCAGCTTGCTGGCGTACTCGTTGCGGTCATACAGGTTCTCCGAGCAGATCTGCCAGAAGTGAAAGCCGACGTCGCTCACGAAGCGCTGCCACGTGGACAGTTGCTGATTCGGCTGCGGCACCATATCCAGAGTCACGAGCCGCCCTCCAGGCTTGAGCACCCGGAATGCCTCGCGGAAGAAGTCTTCGCGGGTGTGAAAATGAAATGCCGACTCCAGCGCGACCACCTTGTCGAACGAGCCGGCCTCGAACGGCATCTGCGTCGCCGGTGCGAGCTGCAGTGAGATGCGGTCGGACATGCCGCGCTCTGCGACGCGCTCGCGCGCGCGCTCGACCTGGGACTGTGTGACATTCAGGCCGACGATCTGGCGCGGGCCGAAGTGCTCCATCCAGTACATGTCCTGATCGCCGAAGCCGAAGCCGGCGTCCAGTACACGGTCGTTCTGTCCGAATGCGGCAACATCACCCGTGAGCCGTGCCAGCGCCTCACAGGCGTCGTCGAGCGTCTTCGGCGCGTCCTTCCAGTAGCCCACGTTCCGAAACAGTGTGCGCTCGGTCAGGTAGTTGCCGGTCGACACGAGCTCGTACAGCACGTTCGCGCGTCTTCGCGAGGGATTGATGAAGAACGAGCCGAACATCATGAGCTCGCGCAGACGCCGCGACCAAGGCGCCGCGTTCGGTGTGAAAGACGCTGTATCCATGGCTGAACCCTATAGCGAGATATTCGCCTGCGGCCAGTGCCATAATCGGACCGTCTTTTGCGTGCGCATGGTCGCAGCTGACAGCGGCTCTAACGCGACGAGTCAGTACCACACGATGTACTTTGAAAGGTTCCTGTAAGACTTGCATCGACGTGCGCAGTGCTTGTGACGGCCACGTAGCCTCATCAATCAACATGCGACGCGCATGCGGACACAAGTGAGTCGTTCGCTGCATCAACTGTTTGCATGCGATCGAATTCACTGCGTCGCGCGCCCGCTTTCTGCTAATTCGATCCGCGTGGGGACGCCACACTGGACATTCGCCGCGTCGCGAAGGCGACGTGATCGGCAGCTATTGGCTGCAGCTCTGGCACTGGGACTCGGGGGACTCTCGGTCGGATGCGTCGAGGACGGCCGCGATCTACACGCCGTGCGCAAGGGTCTCAAGCGCTCGACGAGCGCGCTCGAGTCGCAGAGCTGGAGCCTCTGCAGCTTGATCGGTCCGCACGACGACAATCCAGGCATCTGGGGCAGCGATCTCGGTCTCACGGCCCGCACTCGCGACGCAGCGAGCCTGACGGTGCTGTTTGGAGATACGTGGGCGGCGCCCGTCCAGGGCTGTCAGTACCCCGGTGCTTCCAACAACGACTTACAGGCGAGCTTGCCAGCGCGACTGCCGGCGCAGTTTCACCCGGGGCCGCCGGGCGCGCAGCAGTCGCCCGCGAGCTGCGGGTTACTCGAATATGCACACGAGCAGCCGGGCGACGTGACATCGTGGCGACGCGTTCGCTTGTTTCCTGGCCCCGACGCGCACCGCCCCGAGGCATCGATCGATCTGGGCGGGCTGCGCACCCCGATCGCCGCGTTCAGCGACGGCGAACGCATGCTCGCTCTGTTCGAGCGCTACGATCCCGCGCGCTGTGTCACGCGCGCAGACTGTCCGTCGGGCATGCAGTGCTCGACTGACCCGAGCTACAAGGGCTTGCCGGTCGGTGAATGCGGACGCCTCGTCAAGCTGACAGACGACCCTCCACCGGACTATTGCCGTGACAGGGACGACTGTGTCCCCGGGACGGAATGTAACCCCACGTCCGGAGTGTGTCTCGAGACCGCCCCGTTCCATGTGGAGACACCACAGGGTCCCGTCTCACCCGACTGGTATCGCGCGGATCCCAAGCAGGGCCTCGCCAGCATCGTGTATGTGGCAGCGGCCATCTGGCCGGACCATCCGGCCGACTACGCCACGGTCGCACGCTTCGCCACGAACCGCTTCCAGAACGCGACGGCCCGCACGGTCGCATATTTCGATCCGGAGCATCCGGAGCAAGCCGACTATCGCCCCGGCTATCACACGCTGTTCGTGTGGGGTCGACAGAACTACGTCTCGTCGGCCGGCGCCCAGGCGCTACCGTTCTTGCTGTACGTGCCGCTCGATGAGCTGCGCGGGCCGCCCGAGCGCGTGGTGTGGCGACCGCGCTTCTTTGCGGGTTACGACGGAGCGGGTAACCCCGTTTGGTCGGAGCGCGAGAGCGACGCGCGCCCAATCTACGGCGCGCAGGAGCAAGACGTGCACGCCCGTGGCCGCGAGCTGCACTGGTCGGAGCCCGAGTTCGATCAGGTCGCGCAGATGTCGCTGAGCTGGGTGGCTCCCCTGTCGCGCTGGATGATGCTGTACGGCGGTGACCTGCCCGCGTTCATGGTGCTCGAGCCGCGCACGGCGAAGGCCCGCAAGCCCGTCCATCTGCCGTGGGCCTCCGGCGCGATTCACATGCGCACGGCGCCCCATCCGTGGGGTGCAGCGCGCGTGGCAGCGAAGCGGCCGGACTCGCAGCCGCAAGCGGCGCCGCCCGTCGGCTGGAGCTCGGCAGAGCCCGTGCTGACGCGTGAAGTCGCGGCGCCCTACCTGGGCTGTGCGCAGCAGCAGCCGGGTGCGCTGCGCGGCTGCCGTCCAGCGCCGGACGAATCCCGGACGCTGGAGCTGCTGGGCGCGCTGAAGAACGCCGCGGGCGGATCGTCGAACGCATCGTTCACCGATGTCGCTCTCGACTGCATCGGCGGCGAGCTGGCCCGCGCGGCGCAGGACTCGCTCTCCGGCGACACGATCGGCCGCCTGTACGCGCCCAACATCATCGACGAATGGACCCAGGACGTCACCGACGAGGCGGACCGCGCGCGAGGTGAGCGCAGCGCCGAAGTCTACTGGAACGTCTCCACCTGGAACCCCTATCAAGTCGTGCTCATCAAGACACAGCTCACCGCGCGCGAAAGCACGAGCGCCGAAGCACGGCGCGACACCATTCTCGTTCGAACGGATTGATGGCGGCAGCCGCTAGCGGCGGCGCGATGCGACCTGGAGGTGGTTGAACACGTCGGTGACACCGGGCACGGCATGCGCGATGTCGTCTGCGCGCCTGCGGCTGCGCGGGGTGTCGACGCGACCGTCCAGGAGCACGCGACCGTCCGCGACCCGCACGTCGATCTCGCTCGCATCGAGCTCGTGGTCGAGATACAGGCGATCGCACACGTCTTCGTGGATGCGTGCGTCCGATCGCACGTAGCCGCGTGGCCCGCGCCCGCTGTGGCTCGCGCCGCGCGTCGCCGAGCGCGGCTCGTTCTGCAGATCGTG
>Ga0190269_10000319_pt1 | contig 25953 bp, 24 predicted proteins | sample Popmic249IS_FD_133749 | JGI IMG/M metagenome (GOLD analysis project Ga0190269, IMG submission 133749) | Populus adjacent soil microbial communities from riparian zone of Blue River, Arizona, USA - 249 IS | ecosystem: Environmental > Terrestrial > Soil > Riparian zone | place: USA: Arizona... | reverse complement strand
CGAACACGCCAAATTGAACGCCGCGGATGAATGTCCGCAGTTGAGGGCCGGCTCAGCTCCGAACGCGCTCAGCGTTCAGGCGTGCTCCGGCCGGGCAGCCCGCTCAGCAGCTGCTCGCCGCCCCAGCTCACATCGATGCAGAGGCTGTCGTCCGTCGTCTTGCGAATGCGCGCGCTCATGGTCGGGCGAAACATCAAACCCGCCCCGCGAATCAACGCGGCGTATGCCACACGAAAGTAGCGATAGCGGAACATCGGCACACCGCGTGATTCGATGCGTGCATCCGAATCGCCGAGCATGCTGATGCTGCAGCTGCCGCCCATGAACAATCGGTCCCAGAGCTTGGGGTACTGGCGCAGTGGCAGCGAGCTCGGCGTGATGATCTTCGCCGCGCTTCGCACGAAGGTCGCCAGAAACGTGCCCATGAGACGCTCGGAGACGCTCTGCCCCATCGTGGTGAGCTCTGCCTCCGTGAGCTGCATCGCGTCGCAGGCACCGTAGTGAACGAGCGCCAGCTCCACGGGCACCCAGCTCGCCGCGAGCACGTACAACACGCTGTCGTGCTGGTCGCGCGGCAAACACGCCAGGTAGCGGTCGAGCAAGTTGTTCGAGCGCAAGGTCGCGATGGAGGACGCGATCAGCGAGCCGCGCACCTGAGTCACCATGGGGCCGTACGCGCTGAGATGGTCGGCCAGCAGCTCGTACTGCGTGGGGTTTGGCATGCCTGATGCCATCATAGCGCGAGGTCGCTCTGCACGGCTGGTAGGACACTGACACCCAGGGGCTCACAAGCGCCCCTGGTGTCAGCATGGAGGCTCAGCTCTCGAGCGACGCGCGCAGAAACCAGCTGTGCTTCTCGAACTCCGTGACCACGCCCGTCAGTAAGTCGACGCTGTCGGTGTCAGCGAGCTCTTCGGCCACCTTGCGCGAGGCGCGCAGCTCCACGAGGTACTTGTCGAAGCGTTCGGCCAGGTGCCGCACGTGCTCGAGGTCTCGCGTGGTCTCCTGGTCGTACTCCGGCAGCTTCGAGGCCTTCGCCACGTGTCGCGCGGTGCCGTAGGCGCGACCGCCCAGCGTCACTGCGCGCTCGGCGATGGCATCGTTGTAAGTCGCGAGGCCGACGGCAAAGGTTTCGAACAGTGGATGCAACGCGGCGAACTGCGGACCCTTGATGTTCCAGTGGGCGACTTTGATCTGACTGTGCAGATCCAGCCCGTCGGCGAGGCGAGCATTGAGCGTCTCCACGATCTTGGCACGGGCCTGCTCGGGCAGATGACTTGGACTCTTGTACATGTTGGCTCCAACGTTAGAGGTGGCTATTCGCGCCCGGCCCCATTGCCGTGACGGTTTACACTGTGCAGCGTGCCCCGGCCGCTCGCCAAGACACTCTTCCTACTAGACATATAGCCTGCGGCTATCGATGCAAGCGGCTTGTGGTCCGCGTGACGCGCTGGCACCGTCACTGCCATGCCCGCGCTTCTGCTCGCCATCCTGCTCGCGCTGCACACGTCCGCGCTGTACGCGCAAACCACGCCTCGCACGGAGCCGCTGCACGCCGCGCTCGAGCAGCAGATTGCCGCCGGGCAAAAGCGCGTCGTGGAGCTACGCCGAATCCTGCATCAGCATCCGGAGCTCTCCAATCGCGAGACGCAGACCGCGAAGCTGCTCGCCGAGCAGCTGAGGCAGCTGGGCCTCGAGGTCAAGACCGGCGTGGCGCACACCGGCGTCGTGGCGCTCCTGCGCGGCGGCAAGCCGGGCCCCGTCGTGGCGCTGCGCGCGGACATGGATGGGCTGCCGGTGACTGAGGGAGGCAACCTGCCGTTCAAGTCCAATGCGCGCGCCGAGCACAGCGGTCAAAGCGTGGGCGTGATGCACGCCTGCGGGCACGACAACCACATGGCGATCCTGCTGGGCGTGGCGCAGGCGCTCACACCGCTGCGCGCGCAGATCGCAGGCACGATCAAATTCATCTTCCAGCCTGCGGAGGAAGGCGCACCTGCGGGCGAGGAAGGGGGCGCGAGCTTGATGATCAAACAGGGCGTGCTGAAAGATCCCGCGCCTGCCGCGATCTTCGGGCTGCACGTGTGGCCTCTGCCGGTCGGCACGCTCGCGTACCGCCCCGGTCCCACCATGGCCTCCTCCGATCGCCTCACGCTCACGGTGCAAGGCAAGCAGACGCACGGCGCGCTGCCGTGGGACGGCGTCGATCCCATCGTCGTGTCTTCGCAGATCGTGCTCGGCTTGCAGACGATCGTCAGCCGTCAAACCAACATCTCGCGCCTGCCCGCGGTCGTCACCATCGGCAGCATCCACGGCGGTACCCGCGGCAACATCATCCCCGATAGCGTGCGGCTCGAAGGCACCATGCGCACGTTCGATGAGGTGGTGCGTCGCGACATCCAGCGACGCATCCGGGCGACGGCCGAGTCGATCGCGCAGAGCGCAGGCGCGAGCGCCACGGTGAAGATCGACGACGGCAACCCGGTCACGCACAACGATCCAGCGCTCACGCAGCAGATGCTGCCCACGTTGCAACGCATCGCAGGCGCGGGAAACGTGCAGCTCGCTGAGCTGTCGATGCCGGCCGAGGATTTCTCGCACTACCAGAAGCAGATCCCCGGCTTTTTCTTCTTCCTCGGCATCGTGCCGCGCGGCGTCGATGCCGCGACGGCGCCGCGCAATCACTCGCCCGAATTTTTCGCAGACGAGAGCGCATTGCCGCTCGGTGTGCGGGTGCTCGCGGGCCTCGCATTGGATTGGCTCGCCGCTCATAGCGGCAACGATCGTGTTTCGAAGCCATGAAGATCGCGACCGCCCGCACGATCAGAATGTTCAGTGTTGCGGGTGTGGCGAACGCGTGCGACAAACACGTCGAGTTGCAGCTCATTTAGTTTTCGTCGTGAGCTGCTCAGCATCGAGATTGCGTGTCGTGCACGGCACCTGTGCAAATCAGGGCCGCACGCAGGGCACCTTTGTCACCAGGAGGTACACCATGATCCAACTGTCGAGTCGCCTGCGAGCGCAGCGCGTATTCGTGGCGACGCAGCCAGCGCTGCGCCGCGGGTCTCGGTATGCCACCGCGATGGTCTACGGCTGATCGCGTAAGCTACCGCAGACTTCTGTCAGCATACAGCATCGCCGCGGTTGGCTGGCCGCCGTGCGCTGCGTAAAGAGGCGCAGCTGACTGCCGCACCGCGCGGTGCGGGCTGACCTGCGTCCGCGCCGTGCAGCGCGCAAGTCGCACACCACGTACACCCGCTTGGCGCTCGGCGCGCTTGCGCGCGCTGTAGTCACGCCGCGCGTCATCGCCAACTCATAGCCGCGTGTTGCCGCGCGTAGCGGCACACATCCGTCCACTTTCGAGAGGTCATTCATGAAGTCCATGTCTCTGGCGCCGGTCGACTACGTGTTCACCGGGCCCATGTCTTGCCCCGTGACGTTTGCGTTCTCGTACCCGAAGCGCCTGGATGCAGCGCGCGTACAGCAGAGCATCTCGCCGCTGTTGGCGGCGATCCCCTGGCTCGGTGGTCGCCTGCGCGCAACTGCCGAACATGGCTACGCCTACGCGCTGGACGACCACCCGGTCACGACCCTGGAAGTGGCGCGCTCGCACAAGAGCTTCTACGAGCTGTCGGGCTCGGAGGCGGTGCGCGTCGTGAGGTCAGCGGACGGTCAGCCACTCATGCACGCACGCATCACGCACACTCCGAATGGCTCGGTGCTCGGCGTGAGCATGTCCCACGCGCTGGTCGATGGCTTCAGCTTCTTTCTCGCGCTGAGTCGCTGGGCAGCTTGCGCGCGCGGTGAGGCGATCGACGCGCCGCCCATGCGGCGCCTCTTGCAGCCGTCGGAGGCGCAGGTCCGCGCGGCCGCAGAGGAGCTCACGCCAGGCTTGCTGCTCGAGCGCAGCGGCTTGTTCTGGGCCGAGCCCCGCCCAGAGGTGCGGGCCTTGCCGCAGCCGCTCAGCCTGCAGCTGCGCGCGTCACAGATCGACGCGCTCGTGGCCGATGCGCAGCGCCACGTGAGCGTCAAGCTGCGCCAGAACGACGTGCTCACCGCTTGGCTCTGGCGCACGTACGGCAGCGCCTGGTGGTCGTCCGAAGACGCCAGTGACGTGTACATGTCGTGCCCGGTCGACGTGCGCCGTTTGCTCGGCGCAGAGAACCAGAACGCGTTCGGCTGCACGATCTGCGGCGCAAGTGTGCGCGCGAGCTCCTCGGAGCTACGGACCGCGCCGCTCGGCGAGCTCGCGCTGCGCATCCAGAAGGGCGTATCGGCCGTGTTCGCGGATGACTGGGGTGAGCGCGTCGCGCCGCTCGAAGCGCTGCGCCGCCGGCACGGCATTGCGGCCACGCACGCCGTGCACCTTCGCCATCCGCAGCGCGGCATGCTGGTCACGAACATGTCGCGGCTGCCGCTCGCCGAGCTCGACTTCGGCAGCGGTGCGCCGGTGGGCGTCAGGCTGTTCTCGGAGATCGACGCGATGGCCGCGATCCTGCCCGCGCGCGACGGCGTAACGATCGACGTGTTCGGCCCGCGTAGCAACGTAGTGAGCCTGCCGAAACGGAGCGCAGCTGGGTTAATCACAGCGGCGGTCGCGGGACCCGCTCCGCAAGCTCCGCGTTCGACTCGCCGCTGAGGGCGGCAGCGCAGTCTGGATAGAGCGTGAGCAAGACCTCGCGCGTGAGCTCAGTCAGAGTGCGCCGAAGCTGCCGCTCGGTTTCGGCCGCATTGCTTTGCTCGTGCGCGATGGTCCATGCCTCTTCCAGCCGCGGCTTGTAGCGCGCGATGACCGCCAGCGCCGCTTGCCAGTGATCGGGGACCGCGCCCTGCACGAACTCGCCACGACCGCGTCCGAAGTGCGCCACGGCCAGGTAACCGAGCAGCGCCGTCGCGACGCGCGCATTCAGGAGATCGCTCGACCAGCGCACGCGGCCGTTCTCACGACCGCGCGCCATGTTGTACGCGGACACGGCGCCGAGCGCGCCCATCGCCCCCAACACCCCGCCGATCAGCGCACCGGCGCCGAAGCTGAGCCCACCAGTCGCCAGGTCGGCCGCGATTCCACCCGCCGCACCCGAGATGAGACCACCCCACAGGCCCGCCTTGTGCTCGTCCGCAGGGCGCTCGACCGTGAGCTCGCGCGCCAGCTGCTGCAGCTGGTCGGCCGCGGTGCGACCCGCGAGGCCGTGCAGCGTGATGAGCTCATCCATCGCGCTGCGCGCAGCCTCCACGAGCCGCTGCGCCATCACGTCGTGCGCGCGCGCGAGCTCCACGGAGCCACGGTCCCGTCCGGTGGCCACGTTGCCCACCCAGCCGCGCAGCTTGGCCGCGACGTCCGTGCCCTGCAGCGACTCTTCGTCGAGCGCGAGGTTCGTGAGCTGGCGCGCCAGCACGCCCATCGAGCGCTCGAACACATCCAGGTTGCGCGCGCGCCAGGCCGCGCGCAGCCGCGCGCCGGCGGGCTGCAGCTCCGCGGGCAACACGGCCTCGAGCTGCGCGAACAGATGATCCTCCTGCACCCAGGCGCGGCCGAACGCGTCCAAGCTGAGCGCGCCGCGGATGCAGCTGTGACCGGCGAGGTGCGCGCGCCACAGCGCCAGCTCGGACTCCGTGCGGGCCTGACTGCGCGCCGGCCCCAGCTGATTGAGCACCAGGATCACCGGCTTGCCCACCCACGCCAGGATCTTCAGCTCCACGTCGACGTAGCGCGCCTCTTCCGGCAGCTCGCTCGCGTTGATCACGTACAGGATCACGTCGCACGCCTCGCGCGCGCTGCGCAGCGCCTGCTGGCCCGAGTAAAAAGGCCGATCGAGGAAGCGATCCCAGACCTGCGACAGCACCCAGCCCACGGGCTGCTCGCTCTGCAACAGCCGCTTGTACAGGCGCACGCTGTCGCCGAAGCCGGGCGTATCCCACAGCGACAATACGTCGCGCTGCGGCGACTCGATCAGCACGTGACGCTCCGCCACCTCGGTGACGTGCGCGCGATCGCCGACCTCGCCGATGTCGCGACGCAAGAGCGTGCGCGCCAGCGTGGTCTTGCCGGCGTTGGTGTGCGAGACGAGGCCGACAGCGAGCTGGGCCGGCGCGGCGCTCATGCGCTCACCGTCAGCGCGCGACGCACGCTCTCGGCAGCTTCCGCGCGCGAGCCGCTGCCTGGCGCGAGGCGCCGCAGCTCCACGACACACGGCTTCGCGCCGTGCTGAGTCACGAACTCGCGCCACGTGCGCGCGCGCTCGGTGCGGCGCGCGGCGTACGCCGGATCGGTGCCGAGCCGCAGTGCGTACGGCGATTCGTCCACCACGACGAGTAGGTGGGACACACGCGACTGCAAGCTGCGGATCAGCGAACCGTGGTTCTCCGTCTCGGGCGTGGCGGATGCGCTCATCAAGAGCACGTGGCAATCTGCAGCCGATGGCTGCGTGCGCAACACGCGTTCTTGCAGCGTGTCCTCCTCGCCGTACGGGATGGAGCCGCGCATGTTCAGCTTCACCTCACCGCCCAGCGCATCCGTCAGCAGCGACGACAGCCCGGACAGCGCATCGCTCGACGGCTCGTACGCGTAGCTCACGACGTGTGCGGAGAGCGCCGAAACCTTGCCCGTCTCCAGCAGGATCTTGCGGGCGTATCCGGCATACTCCGCTGGCAGCGGCAAGCGGCGCGTGCGCCCAAACAGCGCGACTGTCGTGGCGAGCACCGCAAGCAGACGCGGCAGCACGATGTAGAGCAATGCCGTGACCGCGATCAGATGGATGAACGGTCCGGCAGGCGCGCCTGCCCCGCCGCTCGACCAGCGCAGCGTCGCGAGCTCGGCGACCGTCGGCAGGGGAATGCCGGTCAAATACGAGGCCGGCCCGTACAGTACGCGCATGAACGCGTGCACCTGCTCCGCGTCCAAAAACGTGCTGTCCCAGCCGGCGGCGTAGCGCAGGAGCAGCCCGCGCACGTACAGCCCGCAGATCACGCCGAGGCTGAGCACGGCCGCGCCGAGATGGAACAGGCGCTCCGCGCGCAGCGCGAGCAGCGGCCGCGAGACACTCGCCCAGTCGCGCGAGAAGCGGCGCAGCACCTGCGCGAGCGGCGCGTTGAAGCGCTCCGACTCGGCGAGCAGGCCCTCCGTGCGACGCTGCAACCAGCGCGCGTACAGGCCCGGCAGCCGCTCCGAGATCGGCTTGCCGCCCGGCAGCTGCTTGCGTTTGCGCAGCGAGGCCAGGCGCGCGCCGATCAGGGTCACGTAGACCAGCAGGTTCCAGGCGATCAGGCCCAGCATGGGAAACGCCAGCAGCTGGATGCGACCGCTGCCGTCGAGCGCCGAAACCGCTGCGCCGAACGCAAACGCCAGCGCGAGCACCAGCGGCCCGATCAGAGAGCTCCCGCCGAGCAGCTCCAGCATGCGCGACAACACGGGAGCGCGCGTGCTCAGCTTCCCGAGCAGCAGCTCGGCGCGGCGGACGAGGACTCGCTCGGCCGGACCAGACAGCCTCGTCCCATGTGGCAGTTGCGGCGCATCCTGCGCGGCGCTGCGCGTGGCCTCGCTGCGCTCCGCGAGCGGCAGCACCTCACCCGTGCCGTCTGCTTCGTCGAGCGCGTGCACCAACAGCACCGTCCGCAGGTCCGCTTCACGCATGTGGCCGCACTCTACCAGAGACGGGCCGAAACGCCCGGCTCCGCCGCCGGCTGCTGCAACGTCAGCCGGCGGTCGGCAGCTCGAGGCCACGCGCGTAGCGCTGCAGCACGTGCGCGCTCGGCCGCAGTCGAGCGCGATTAACCGAACGGCGTGGTCCAGCCCTGCGCCCACTCGAAATTGTCGATGAGCGACCAGTGGAAGTAGCCGCGCACGTCCAGCCCCTGCGCTCGCGCCAGGGCCAGGGCGTCCAGGTGATCGCGGATGAAGCCCGGCGCAGCCGGTGTCTTCGCGCTGGCTCGGCCGGCCGTCTTCCGAGGCCGCGGAGCCACAGGAAGACCGCTCAGCTGCCGGTGTCTTCGCGCTGGGCTGGGCGGCCATCTTCCGGCGCCGCGGGGATGCCGCTGATGGCTGCAGCTGGCTCGGGCGGCTCGGGCGGGCGTGCCGCGGCGCGTTTCGCCTTCGGGGCGCGCTCGGATTTGGACGGAGCCTTCGGTGCGGGCTCCGGCTCACCCGCGGCGCTTGCTTCGACCCAGCCGGACTTCGGCGCTGGGTTCGGGGTCGCGGCCTCTGCTGCGGCGGCGACGGTCGGTTCTGGCTTGGCGCTGTCGGGGACCACCAGCGCGTCGCTGTCCGCCGCGACGTGAGGGTGCTCTGCAGCTTCCAGCGGCAAGAGCTCGCCGACGTCCACGTCCGCGGTGATGTCGGCGGCATCGGGCCGGCGCAGGATGCCCGTGTCTTCCACCGTGCCGCTCCGCGCGCGCGCCCCGCTGCCGTTCGCAGGCGGCGGCACCTGGCTGCGCCGCGGCGTGAGCTTCAGCGTGTCGGCGATGTGCGTGCGCATCTGCTCGAAGATGTGATCGTTCTGGTGCGCGTCGGGGTGGTACACGCTGTCGGGGTCTGTGCTCGCGATCACGTACAGCTCGGTCAGCGCCTTGATGAAGCTCGGCGACGTGTGCCCCGGATTATTCTGCACGATGTCATACAGGTAGCTCACGATCGTAGGACGACGGTCCGGCGTTCGCCGTGCCAGCTCCACGAGCGCCTCGAGCAAACCTACCTCCATCAAGCGGTGCTGCTGGTGCTCGGGCTTCAAGTAGCGATCCTGGTAGACGTACCCGGCCACGTTGCGCAGACACAGATCGGCGAACGCGGCATCGAAGTCCTCGCGCCCGGCCATGTCCACGAGCGCGATCAACGCCTTCTTGCGCTCCTCCGGAGACCAGGCGTCCTTGTCTTCTACGATGCGCATCGGCCCCTCGAGCGCGATCGTGCTCAGGTCCTTGCTGATCTGCGCGAGGTCCGCCTGACGCTGCGCCTCGAGCGCGGAGTACGCGCCGTCGTGCAGCGCCTTCGCCTCGGCCACCACGGCATCGCGCTCTCGATCGAACACGGCCGCTTCCTGCACGTACACGCGGTTCGCGCTCTCCACCGCCTGCTGATAGGCGAGGTTCGCTGCCGCGATCGCTGCATCGCGTTGCGCGCGCGCCTGAGCCTCGGTCTCATCGAAGGGGCGCTTGGCCTCCGCTACCTTCTCGCGGTGGATCGCCTGAGCGCGCTCTCTCGCCTCATTGAAGATGGCGTCCGCCGCGGCGCGCTCTTTCTTGATCTTCTGTTCGAGCGCCTCCTGCCGCACCTGTCGCCGGCGCGCGGCGATGTCCGTCACGGCGCGCTCGTAGTCGCGCTGTGCCTTCGACACGCGCGAGAACGGCCAGCGCTTGCCCTTCGGTACGAAGTCTTCGTGGCGAATCACGTTCGCGGCTGCTTGCGCGAGTTGATCGCTCTCCACCAGGGTCGTCGGGCGCGTCGTCATGGACCACTCCGTCAACTAAAATGTTCGGATAAGCGCAGTTGGCTTCGCTCGTACCGCGAGGCTGAACAGCACTCAAGGGTCGGCCCCTGCTCTGCGTGCTCCCGCTCGCCGTCGCGGGCCTGACGGTACGGTAGCCAGGAAACCTACAATCACTTATACTGTAGACTAGCAGGGAACGAGGCGCTCCGGTTATGCAGCATCTACTGGATTTCGTTCAGGAACACATGATCTCGGACCAGCTCTGCATCCGTGTGGACAGCGGCGCTGGAGAAATCGAGGTGCTCCAGCGGCGTCAGCCCGATCGTGACAGCGCCTGGTACGTCCGCGTGATCCCGTCCGCGGATGCTGCAGTGCGCGTGCCGCATACGCAGCTGCTCGCGACCTTGCAGGCGCAAGGTGTAGACATGCTCGCGTTCGAGCGTGAGCTGCATGCATTGCTCGCAACCCAAGTCACGTTCGCCGAGCTGGTGCTGCGCGACGCCGCGCAGCTGCTCAGCGCAGAGCGCAACGCGAGCGCACACGAGGCGCAGCGCGAGCTGCTCGGCATCCTGTGGCTTTCGCTGCAGGAGCTCGAGCAAGCGGAGCCGGAGCGTCCCGCCCTGCGCGCGATCAGCGGGGAGGCCGGTGAGACCCCGGCGCGCGCGGGCCATCTCAGCCTCGTGACGTGAGCCGCGCGCTCACGGCACGAGCACGATCTTGCCGAGGTTCTTGCCGCTCTCGAGCAGGCGGTGCGCGTCGGCCGCGCGCTCGAACGGCAGCGCGGCGTCGACGTGCACGGCGAGCTTGCCCGCCGCTTGCAGCTGCAGCACCTGCTCGAGCGCCGAGCGCAGCAGCGCGACCTCACCCCACAAGTGTCCCATGTTCACGCCCGCGATGCTGCGGTTGTCACCCATGAGCTTCAGTGGCGTGTAGAACGGGATGCGCGCACCTTCGCTGGCGATGTGCCAGAGCTTGAGCTTGCCCGCGGTATTCATGTTGGCAAAGCCGAAGCCGATCAACATGCCCGCAGGCGCGAGCAGATCGTAGCCCTTCTTCCAGTCCTTGCCGCCGAGCGCATCGAGGATCAGGTTAACGCCGCGCCCGCCCGTGAGCTTGCGGATCTCGGCGGCGTAATCGAGCGAGCGATAATCGATGACGTGATCGCAGCCCTGCTCGCGCACGAACGCGTGCTTGTGCGCGGACGCAGTGCCGTACGTCGTCAAGCCCGGCACCGTCCGGCACAGCTGCAGCGCAGCGCTGCCCACTCCGCCCGCCGCCATGTGCACGAGCACGTGATCGCCGCTGCGGACGCGCGCCACGTTGAACAGCATGTGATAGGCGGTGAGATACACGACCGGCAGCGCGGCGGCGTGCTCGAAGCTCAACGCGTCGGGGATCGCGAACGCGTAGTCCGCAGGCACGCACACCACGTCGGCCTGACCTCCGAAGTGCGGCAGCGCCAGCACGCGCTGGCCGATCTGGAACCCGCGCACCTCTGCGCCGAGCTGATCGATCACGCCCGAGCACTCGTAGCCCATGATCGTGGGAAATGGTGGCGCGTCCGGATACAGGCCCTGGCGCGCCATCACGTCGGCGAAGTTCAGGCCCGCGGCGCGGACGCGGATGCGGATGTCGCGCGGGCCGGGCGCAGGGTCTGCGCTCTGCCGCACCTCGAGCGTGTCGGGCCCGCCTCGGCGGGTGATCCAGATGGCGCGCATGCCACGTCACTAGTCGAATTCTGGGGCGGCGTCCAACAACCTCTCGCAGCGTGGGCGGCGTGCCGTACACCCGTACGTCACGGCGAGACCTGGGAGCCGACCCAATCCACGGGCAGCATCATCCACGGCACGGCGCTCGTGACCTCCACCACAGGTTTGTTCCACGTGCCGTACAATGTCCACTCGCAGCGCAACCAGCTGCGGTATCTACGCAGCAGGGACGACGGCAAACGTGGGATACAGTGCATTCGAAGGACGCGGGCGGGACCTGGTCGAAACTCATCAGCGTGAACGACGACACCACGCGCTCGCGCGCGTCATGCCCGCGATGCTCGCGCTGCTGGCAGCCTTGGGAGTGGGCGCCTGCCGCAAGGCGGATTCGCAGCAGCACGAGCAGAAGGGCCCGCTCGTCACTGCCGTGCAGCCGCCGCTGCCCGAGAACCCGGAGCTCGGCAAGCGCTCCGAAGCGCAGTCGCGAACGCACCTGCAGCACGAGGATTTCGAGCGCCAGGCAGCGTTCGACAAGCCACGCAGCGCTCAGCACCGCGCGGCGATGAGGCAGCTCAGCAGCGCGCGCACGTTGCTGGACGAGGCCAAGGGCGCGCAAGAGCTCGCCGAAGCGCAGCGCGCCGTGCGCGCGCAGCTGACCGAGGTGCGCGCGAAGATCAAGGAGATCGATCCCTGGAGCAACAGCTCGCGCCTGCTGCCCGACTACGACGCGCTCCTGCAGCTACTCGAGACGCGCTATCCGAGCGCGCGCATCGCAGCATACGGCGGCAACGGCGAGCCGCTGAGCGCGGCACGCACGCAGTTCGACGCCCACCTGCGCGAGATGAACAACTGGCTAGCGCGCATCGCCCGAGAGTAATAAGAGGAGCGGTGAGGACGCGCCGAGCTCACTGGCTGGCGCGGGGCTCTGCCGCTTCCAGCTGCAGGACTCGCTCGCGTAGCTCGCGCTGCGGGTCGAACGGGCCTGCCACGAATTGCCCGCGATAGAGCGCAGCTGCGCGCCGTGCGTCTCCCGCTTGCTCGTAGAGGGCTGCCAGGCGGCGTTGCAGCGAGTGGCGGCGCTCCGGCAAGAGCTCGGCCGCGCGCGCCGCGACCTGCTCGGCTGCAGGCATGCCCGCGTGCGCGGCGAGCAACCCCATCAGCTCCGTGTACGCGGGCAGAAACAACGGGTCGAGCTGCAGCGCGCGCTCGAGCCGGTGGAGCGCGCCCTGCACATCGCCGCTCACAGCTGCGAGCGCGGCCTTGCGCCGCAGCCACTGCGGCTCCGCGGCGAGCACGGCGTCCGGATTCGGCAGCGGGCGCTGCAGCCAGGGAGAGTCCGGCGCCACGAAGACCTGCGCCAGCTGATCTTCGTACGCCAGCAACCACGGCTGGGGTAGCGCGCGCAAGCTGTCCACGATGCGAATGCGCGGCACGAGCACGACGTCCGGCCGGTACTTCGCGAGCAACTGCGGCAGCGACGGCTCGCCGCGCATGAGCGCAAGATAGTCGGCGTACAGCTCCGGCCCGTACACCGTGTTGGCCCGCCCGTCGAAGAACACGCGCAAGTGCGGCGCGAGCAGGCTGACCTGCCCCGCCCAGGTCTCGAAGCTCAACACGCGCAGCGGCGCGCCCCAGGCAGCCAGGTAACGCACGGCCGCGACGGGCCCGAGGTTCGGCTGCGTCCAGCGCTCGAACGTGCGCGGCAGGAGGCGCACGTCGCCGAACGCAGCGAGCGCGAGCGCCGCGAGCGCCGCCGCCGGCAGCCAAGGGCGCCCGACCTCATCGCGCCGGGTAAACCGCGCCGCGAGCGCCGCTGACAGCAGCGTGATGCCGTGCGCCGCGAGCGGCACGAGCAGCAGGCTCGACAGCGCCACGAAGCGCTGAGCGCGCAGCGCCATCAGCACGCTGATCGCGCCCAGCAGCACGAGGAAGGGGTCGCGCCTGGCGAGGCGCAGCGCGCCGCATGCCGCCAGGAGCAGCAAGGCCAGATAGCGACCGCGAAACGTCAGCCAGTAGCGGAAGAAGCCCGTGAAGCGCAGCTCGGCGAGCTCGAAGCCGAGCGGCTGGAAGTCGTTGATCTCGTGCGCGTACAGCGAGCGCTGCGGCCCCGGCGCGTAGCTCAACACGAATTCGAGCACGCGGTAGCCCCATGGGTTCAGGCCGATCGCAAGCACGCACGCGCCGAGCGCCGCCCACTGCCAGCGCAGCGCGCGCAGACTGCGCGCTTGCGCGCTGCGCACGAGCAGCAGGAGCCCCAGCATGCCCAACCCGAACACGAAGCCGCCGTGCAGATTGCACCAGAGCACGAGGACCGCCGGCCAGCTCCACGCTGCCCAGCGCTGCTCGCGCGTCGCGAGCAAGAAAAGCGCGAGCCACGGCGTCACGTGATGCGGGCGCAGATCCGAGAAGAAGCCGTTGCAGGCCGCGGCTAGCCAGCACGCGAGCACGGCAGCTGACAGCGAGCGGCTGCTGCCGTGCGCCACCACGAAGCACAGCGCGTACGTGCAAGCGAGCAGAGCGAGCTGCGCGAGCGCGAGCCAGAAGGGCTCGGCGCGATACAGCGCGAACGCCACTGCCCCCCACAGCCACTCGTGATTCAGCCAGGGGCAACCGGAGCACGTGAAAGACAGCGTGTCCGTGCGCGGCACGGCGCCCTGCGCGAACAGCTCGCGCCCCGCTGCCAGGTGCCACCACAGATCGTTCGTGCCGACGTCGCTCACGAACCAGCACGCGGCCCCCTCGATCGCAGCGAGCAGCGCCAGCGCGTACGCGGCCGTGTGCGCGGTGGGCAACCTGAGCCGTGCGAACATGTCCGCGCGAGCGTAACGCACTCGGAGCGCGGCACTCACCCACACACTATGGGCAAGGTCACACAACGCGACGCTCGCTGGCGGCGCGGGGCCAGGCGCTTGATATCTCGTGCAGTCGCGACGATGTCGCTCGACCGCACCTCGCGCGTGCATACACTGCCTGACGCGAAGGAGGTGGCGATGGAAGAGCCACGCGCTGAGCTTTGTCCCCGTAGCTTGCGAGACGCGGCTGACTTGCCGGGTCTGCATGCCGTCCTGGCGTTGCAGCACGGTGAGGCCGTGCTCGAGGCATATTTCAGCGGCATCGACGAGCGTATCGGCAGTCCACCTGCACCGGTGCAGCTCGGGCCGGACGTCGCGCACGACCTGCGCTCCATCACGAAGACCGTCGTGGGCCTACTGTGTGGTGTGCTCGTGACCGAGCGGGCGATCGACGTGCACACGCCGTTGCGAGAGCTCTTGCCGCAGCGCCGCAGCGACTTCACGCCCGCGAGCGCGGCGCTGACCTTGCACCACGTGCTCACGATGAGCATGGGACTCGAGTGGGACGAGTCGTTCTCCTACGCCGATCCGCGCAACTCGGAGATCGCGATGGCGCTGTCGACGGATCGCGTCGCGTACGTGCTCGGGCGCCCGAGCGCGGAACCGCCCGGCACACGCTGGCGCTACTGTGGAGGCGCGACCGAGCTGCTCGCTGAAGTGATCACGAGCCTGAGCGGCGCGTCGCTCGTGGACTTCGCGTCCGAGCGGCTGTTTGCGCCGCTCGGTCTGCGCAGCGCAGCGTGGAGCGGCGACCCGAAAGGTCCTTACGCGGCGTCGGGGCTGCGTCTGACGGCGCGCGAGCTCGCCTGCATCGGACAGCTGCTCCTGCACCAGGGCAGCTGGCAGGGCCGGCAGGTGCTGCCGCGCAGCTGGCTGACGAGCGCGCTGCGCACGCACATCGCGATCGAAGAGGGCTTCGGGTACGGCTACCACGCGTATCTGGGCAGCGTGCGCTCCGGAGAGCGCGCGGTGGCTTACGTCGCGGGCATCGGCAACGGAGGACAGTGGCTCTACGTGCTCCCGGAGCTGGACGCCAGCGTGGCCATCTACTGTGGCAACTACAACGACTGGACACTCACGCGGGAGCTCCCGGGCAAGGTGCTGCGCGAGCACGTCCTGCCGCTCCTGGCTGCAGGCGCGCCTCAGCGCAGCTGAAGATCGCCGACTGAGATGAAGCCCCACGGCTCGGCGAGGTCGTCCTCGATCACGAGGCGCGCCGTTTGCCCCGCAGCGAGCGGAGATCCCACACCACGCTCAGGCGCACGTCGTTCGTGTCACGCCCTCGCGTGCGGCGCACCCTGCGCCCGTCGACGTACAGCGACACGCTCGCGTGCCCGCCGTGCACCTGAAAGCTGAGGCGCGAGCTGCGAGCGTCGATGCGGAGCTCTTGCCACATCCGGCCCTTGGCGGCATCGCCCTGCTCCGGCGTGAAGCTCGTCACGGACGGAACGCCGTTATCGTCGAACGCCGCAAAGCGGTCGCCGTCCACGTTCCAGCCCGCGAGCCCGGCCTCGAACGCGGCGTTCTGCAAGCGGGCCGGCGGCAGCTCGCTGCCCGGCTCGGGCGCCGCGACATCGCCCGCGCTCGGCTCGATCAACACGCTGCGCATGAGCTGCACCGCGTAAGGAGAGGTCCGTACCGGTCATGCCGAGCGGCTGCAGAAACTCCGGCGTCGGCCCGCTGAGCTGACCCACGTGCTCCGTGTACAGCAGCCGCCAGTGGAAGCCCTGCGGGGTGGCAGCGTCCGGCTCGACGCCTGCGTCTTCTTCTGCCGGGCCAGCCCCGCCGTGCCCTGCAGCGCTCGGTGTCGGCACAGGCGCTGCGCCGGCCATTCCGCCGCTAGCAGCGGCAGGCGGCGCTCGGCCGGCGTCTCTACCAGCAGCAGGCGCGCGACCTGCATCGGCTGCAACTTTGCCGCCATCAGCGGCAGATGCGCGCACGCCAGCTGCCGTCGCAGCCCGCTCCGCCGGATGAACATCGGAGCGCACGCTGCACGCTGCGCCGAGCGCGATCACAGCGTAGCCAAGCGCGCGCATCCGCCTCATGGGCCGTTGTAGCTGGTGATGACGTCGAAGCCGGACGTGGTAATGAAGCTCCAGCCCTCTTTCATCATGGCGTGATTGCAAATGCCCCGCCCCCGACGGCGCAGCCACCCAGGTAAAGCACGCAGCTATCAGCGCCGCAAACGCAATCCGTGCGCGGTGGCCAGACTCTCCCGGCGCGGCTACGCTGCGAGAAGCACGTGTAGTCGAGGAGCATGCACATGAACTCACCTTACGAATCGAGCCAACCCAGCCGCGAGCAGGTCGAGAGCCTGTCCGGCCCGGCCATCGTGCAGTTCGGCACGAACTGGTGCGGCTACTGCACCTCCGCCGAGCCGGTGATCGAGCGAGCGCTCGCTGGGCGCCCGGAGCTGCAGCGCATCAAGGTGGAAGACGGCCAGGGCCGCGTGCTCGGTCGCCACTACCGCGTGAAGCTCTGGCCCACCTTGATCTTCCTGCAGGACGGTCGCGAAGTGGCGCGCGTGGTGCGGCCGAGCTCGGAGCAAGAGATCCGCGACGCCTTGGCCCGCTTGAGCTGAGCGCATGCGTCTGGACGCGTTCCCGTTCGTGTTCGGTGCCGCTCCACGAGACTGCGCGGCCCCGGCGTTGCGGATCCAGCGGCTGCCGCTGCCCGCTGCGCTCGCCGGCTGCATCCGCGAGATCGCCGTGGCCTACAATCGCGCGAGGACCTTGGACGCGGCGCCGACGACAGGCGCTTTGCTGGCGCTGCGGCTGAGCGGAGAGGTCAGCGCGAGCGGCGTACCGGTGCCTGCGCTGAGCGTCACGGGCCTGCAGACCCGCGCACGCAGCTACGAGTACACCGGACCGACGCTCACCTGGCTCGTGCGGCTCACCCCGCAGGGCAGCCGCTGCCTCGGCGTGCCGCCGCGTTCGCTGACGGATACGATCGTATGCGCCGCGGACTTGCCCGCCGGGCCGGCGCTGGTCGCGCTGCACCAGCAGCTGTTAGCGACGCACGACAGCGCCGCTGCACTGGCCGCGCTCGAAGGTGCTTTTCGGGCGCTGCCGTTCGAGCCGGATCCGCTGGTCGAGCGCGCCCTCGCTCTCCTGAAGGCAGCGCCGTCGCGGATCGCGACGCTCGCCGCGCGCCTCGGCGTGAGCGAGCGGCAGCTCGAGCGGCGCTTCGTCGCCGCCGTCGGCGTCTCCCCGAAGCGCTTCGCGTCTCTGCTGCGCTTCGAGCGCGCGTTACCCGTGCTGGATCACCGCGCCGGGCTCGCCAGCGTCGCGCAGGCATGTGGCTACTACGATCAGCCGCACCTCTCACGCGAGATCAAGGGGCTGACTGGCAACACCCCCGCGCGCTGGCAGCGCGAGGTGGCGCGCAGCCTGACGGAGGTCGCCATGTCGGATTCGTACAAGCCGCCGAGCTAACGTCAGTCTTACACCTGGCGGCATGCAACTCACCCGCCCCTCTGGGCTCACCTCGTACTGGTTCGCGACTGCAGCCGTGAGCGTCGCGCTCGGGTTCGGCGGGCTCTCGGACGTGCTGCACCATCCTTACGCCGATCGAACCATGACGCACCTCGGCTTTCCGCTCTACTTCCAGGTGATCCTCGGCAGCTGGAAGCTACTGGCCGTGCCCGCGTTGCTCTGGCCTGGGCTCCCGCACCTGAAGGAGTGGGCGTACGCCGGCGTCTTCTTCGACGTCAGCGGCGCGGCGCTCGCGCACGCCGTGCGCGGAGACCGCCTGGAGATCGTGGCTCCGATCGCAGTCGGGCTGCTGCTCGGCATGTCCTGGGCACTGCGGCCAGCGAGCCGCCGCTGTCAGCGGCTCAGCGTGTAGTGGACCTGCCGCCGCCGATCATACCCCGCATGGCTGCGTGCTCGAGCAGGGCGTCGTCCTCGCTCGGGCGCTGCTCGCGTTGCAGGTACTCGATGAGAGCCTCGGTCTGCTCCGGCAGCACTTGCCGACGGCCCCGCGGCGGCATCGCGCCCGGCGCAGTACGTGGAAGCTTCAGGCGCGCGATCGCGAGCTCGCGTTCGGCACGGCTCATTCGGCCGAGCGCCACGCTGAAGCGCGCACGCGACAGGCTTTGATCCAGCGCGTCGTTGTGGCACTGGGCACAGGCCTGAATGAGCACCTCGGCCGGCGAGGACGTCGGGTCCGTACTAAGCCCGATCTCGGCGCGCTGCACGGGATCGTCGGGGAAGACGTCGGATAGATCCGGGAAATCAGCAGGGTCGAGCTCGCCCGCGCGATAGCGCTGGTGCGCCGCCGTGAGCTGCAGGAGCTTATCAGGGTCCGTGGCGCGCGGCGCGAAATAGGGCAAGCTCAGCTGTTCACCGCGCTTGAATGCGGCGTAGCCGGCATCCCAGGTGGCGCTGCGCTCCGGCTGATCGGCGAAGCGGCCGTCGCGCCAGGGCCAGCGCTCGTTGAGGATCGCGGAGCCATCGAACAGCAGCGGCTGATCCTGGTGCACGAGGCGCTGCAGGTTGAAGCCGACGGTGGAGCGCAGGCCCTCGCTCGACACGTTGGCGTAGGGCTCGTCGCCTTTGGCCTGCAGGTAGTCGCGCAGCAGCGCGGTGCCGGATGGCTCCGGCACGCCATAGCTCTCTTCCTGCTCCGGACCGAAGAAGTGCGTCCACGGGCCCTGCAGCTCGCGCATCAAGAGGTACGTTCGGTCGCTGCCGCGCTGGTGACACTGGCGGCAGTCGTCCGGCGTGTTCTTGAGGTCCTCGTCGTCTTCGAGCGTGGTGAGCGTCCAGTCCGTCTCGATACGGGCGGTGTAGAGATCGTGCGGACTGCAGCCGTGAGCGGCGCCGTTACAGGCCTGCTCGAAGCGCAGCAGGTAGAAGTTGAAGCGGTTGGCCTCGGGGTCGCTGTCCAGCGCGATCAGCTCGACCTGCTGAACGCCGCGGCTGAACGCCAGGAAGTCGCGGCGATTCGCCATGATGGCACGCGGATTGAGCTGTGAGACCACGTCGCCCGAGAGCGCCGTCGAGTGCGACAGCAGCACGACCGCGCCGTAGTCGAGCGCGCCTCGCCCCATCGCCTCCTGCCCGGTGGGAGTGCTCGGCGTGCCGAGGATGCCGAGCGCCTGCTGCAGATCCAGGAGACTCTCGATCCGCGGAGCGTCCGCGCGGCAGAAGATCTCGCGCACGTCGTCACTGCGGCCTTGGCGTGCACAGAAGCTCGGCAGGCCTGACGCCGTCGGCTGCAACCTCGGTACGCCGATCAGGGGCGGCTCCGCGGTCGCCGTGGCCGCGTCTGTCCCAGGAACAGGCAATGGCTCAGTCGGCGCGCTTTGACAGCCCAAGCACAGGAACACCGAACCGCACAGCCGTGCGAAGCGCGCGTACCACCGAGACCTGATCATGACGTCTCGGCTATAGCGCATTCACGCCCGAGTCAGAACCCGGGTTCGCGCCATTCTTCGCGCGATCTTTGCCAGCTACTGGGTTGCGCTCGCGCTCGCTACAGCGGTGTACGAGCCGAGCGGCTGCCACTGATAGCGCTCGATCAACTGCGCACTGGACGACGCGAGCGTCACGCGCAGACCGAGTAGGCGCGCGATCGCGAGCGAAGCCTGGAACGCTTGCAAGTAGATGGCGGGATACGCGGCCGGCGGTACCACGTAGATGTTCGAGAAGCGGGGGCCGAGCGCCTTGGCACTGTTCAGGAGAATGGACCGCGCGGCCGTGGTGCGCGCCACCATGAGGTGCAGGTCGAGCACCAAAACCAGGTCATTGCGTTGCGGAAAACAGCGGTCGAGCACATCGAAAGCCGTGTGCACGAGCCACGTGGCCGTCTCCACGGTGGCCTTCATCGGCTCCGCGCACTGCACGAGCGCGCCCGGTGCATCGAGCAACCAGCCGACGACGGCGCCGCTCGGGCAGCGCGCGTGCGGGGGCGTCTCGAACGCGGGCGCGAGGTGAAGCTTGCTCCGCTCGAGCATGACGGCGGATGGTATTCGTTTCGGCGCCCGTGAGAAGGGCCTGCGAACACGAGCTGCGCGAGTCGCTTGGTGCGCTGACAAACACGGCACTTGGACTTTCCATGTCTGATCGTGCAGGCGTGACGATCCCCGCGCACTCGCCGCACAGCTCGCGACGCGAGACGCACCCGCTTCGCGTCCGCCGCCATCAGCAGCAAGCGTCTCACGCACCCAACAACGTGGAAGGGAAGCCCCCCGACATGCCATATGCAACGAGTGTGTCCACGAACCTCGCGGTGCGCCGGCTCCCATCCCGTCCTCGCCACGGGCCTGTCACGAAGCACCGTGGATTTCTGCATCTTCGCGCGCGGATGGTATGCTCGGCGAGATGCCGTATCCCCAAGCCATCTCCACCGTCGGCACCGCGCTGCGTGAAGCCGCGACCAAGATCCACACGGCCACGCGCGAGCTCGCCCGGCGTGAGGACGAAGCGGCCAGCTGGATCCAGCGCTTCATCCACCGCGAGATCGCACAGCGCACGCGCACTCGCGACGCCAGCTACTGGGACACCGTTTTTCCCGATCTGTCGCCCTCGCAGCGCGCAGAGCGGCGCATCGGGCGTATGCTCACGCGCTCCACGGTGGCTGGCGTCGCTGCGGCGGCCGGCGCGTCGAGCGCCGAGGTGCTGTCCATGACCACGCAGGGCAGCTTGTCGCTCGCGGCGATCCCGCTCGGCCTCGCGTCGGTAGGGGCCGAGATGGTCTACACCACAGCGCTGCAGATCGATCTGGCGTTCGATTTGGCGTCGATCTACGGCGTGCCGTTCGCGCACGATGACGTCGGCGAGATCGCCACCCTGCTCGGGCTCGCGCTCGGCGTGGACCTGGTGACGGAGCCCACGCGGCACGACAAGCCCACGACGCCCGGCGAGACGAAGCCGTGGCGCGTCGTGCGGCAGATGCAGCGTGACGACTTTGCGCGCGGCGTCGCGCTGCAGGTGGTCCAGCAATCGGTTTTGCGCAATGTGATTCCGATCGCGGGCGTCCTCGTCAGTGCGGCCTGGAACCAGGTGGTGCTGCGCCGCTACGCGCAGCACGTGCACACGGCGGTGCGCCAGCGCCTGTCGATCGTGAGCGCGTGCGAGGGCATGAACCTCGGCGGCAGTGACTCGGCGCGCATCATCCTGGACGGCGCCTGGCTGATCGCGACCGCGGACGGCGACCTGGAGCACGAGGAGGCGCTCGCGCTCTCGAAGCTCATCGACACGCTGACCTTGCCCGACCGCATCGCCGCGCACGAGGCGAGCTTCTCGGACGACGAGGAAGAGTGGTTCTCGCGCTTGCCCGGGCTGGATACCGAGACGCAGGGCGTGCTCGTGAACGTGCTGGCGCTCGTGGCCTGCGCGGACGGCGCGCTCACGACCCCGGAGCACCGATTCCTGCGCCGGCTCGAGAAGTCGCTCCGCGGCGCGATCAACTTCGAGGTGATCGAGAGCATGGTCTCGCGCATGCGCGCGGGGGCCTCGGCCTCGGTGCCGCCTCCGGCACTCACGTTCGAGCCGGCCGCGGCGAGCTGACGGCAGATCGCGTCCATCGGGGATGATCTGCGGCGCTCGCGGCTGCAGACGCGAGCCGCCCGGCCGCGTGGCGGATTGCGCTTGCCTGACACGGACAGACCGGGTACGGGGCGGCGCATGGCGCGCTATCACCACCTCGACAGTCGCTACGGCCGGCTGCCTGCGGCGGCGATCCAGCTCGCGATCGAGAGCGTGCGTGACGCGACCGAGGTGCTGTTCGCCACGGCAGAGCTGAGCGCATCCGATCTGCTGCGCGTCGCGCGCAGCGTGCTGGAGGCCGAGCGCCTGTACGCGCTCGATCCCGCGCTGTTCGCGGAGCCCGAGCAGCCGGCGCGCAGTGACTGGACCCTGGCCTGCATGGCCGAGCGCTTTGCGACCGCTGTGGATCAGCTGCGCGAGCGTGGCGCGCCGCAAGCCGCCGAGCGCGCCGCACTGCAGGGCGCCGTCTTGCTCCGGCGGGTCGTCGACTCGAGCACGCGCTCGCCGCTCGTGGATTACGCCTTGGTGTTGCGCGGGCTGCTCGCCGTGGTGCCCGGCCAACCGCGCGAGAGGCTGGAGCTGCAACGCCGTGTGCTCGCGGAGGATCTGCACATGCAGCGGGGGGCGCACGCGCTCGACGTGATGCTCGACATCGGCATCTCGCACCTGCAGCTCGGCCAGCACGCGCGCGGTGCGACGATCATCACGGAGGTGCTGCGGCATGCACCGACCGCGGCGGAGCCACACATCCAGCTCGCGCACGCGCTGGCGCAGGATTTCCCGGAGCTCGCGCTGGCTGCGGCGCAGCGCGCGCTCTTGCTCGCGCCGCGCACCACGTCGGAGGCGCAGCGCGAGAGCTTGCGAGCGGTGATCGAGCGCACGCGGGCGGAGCGCTCGCACAGTGCACCTGCGGCGTGGGCTCCCGTGTTGCGCCTGCTGCGCGACAAGCCAGGCAAGCGCGTCAAGAGCGCGTTGCCGGGGCTGTGCGAGAGCCTCGTGCCGGAGATCGCGTACGTTCACGCCAAGCACCCGGAGCCGCTGCCGGACCCGAACGCGCTCGCGCTGCTGCGGCGCGAGCTGCAGAGCTTGCCGTGCCCCATGCCGGAGACGGTGCAGGCGCCGCTCAGCGCGTCCGCGCGACGGAGTTAAGACAGGTTTCCTGCGGCTCTCTGCCTCAACCTCGGCCGTACATGCGAGCGAGGCGAAGTGTGAGGCGACCGAACGTGCGATGGATGTCGGGCTTGAGCTGTGCGCTCGGGCTGCTCGCCTGCTCCGGGGGATCGGGCTCGGTGGGCTCTGCTGCTGCTGTCAGCGGCGGAGCGCCGGCTGCGGGGGTGGGTGGTGCTGCGGCTAGCGTGGGCGCGGCGGTAGCGCAGGGCGGCGGGGCTCAGGCGGCTGCTGATGGCGGCGGTCGTGCTTCGCAGCCATCGGCTGCGGGCGTGCAGGCGTCAGCCCCTGGAGCGCTGCCCCCAGCTGCCGGTTCGCAGCCATCGGCGGCCGCTTCCAGCGCAGTGGCTGGATCCGGCGCACCGGCGGCTGGCGCTCTGGCCGCTGCTGGCGCTGCAGCCGCAGGCGGCGGCGCGTCTGGTGCGAGCGCTGCGGGTGGGCCGGCCGCTTCGTCCGCAGGCGCGCTGCCACCGCTCAGCGATCCGGGTGCCAAGGGCCCGTTCGAAATTCAGGTCGTGTCCACGCTGGAGGGCTTGAGCACGCACATCCTGATCGCGCCCAAGGAGCTGGGCAAAGACGGCATCAAACACCCCATCGTCGTCTGGGTGAACGGCGCGGGCGCCAACTCGTCCAGCTATCGCAACATGCTGGACAACCTCGCCGCTCATGGCTTCTTCCTGCTCGACGACAAGATGAGCAGCTTCGAGTCGATGCCGGAGGTCGAGGCGCAGCGGGCAGCGATCGACTGGGTCATCGCGCAGGCCGACAAGGCGGGAGGGCCGTACGCGGGCAAGCTGGACACGTCGCGCATCGCGATCGCCGGGCACTCGTTGGGCTCGGTGTCGACGTTTGGCAACGTCGGCGATCCGCGCATCAAGACGTCGATCCACATGGCGGGTGGGCTCGTGGGCAACCCCGAGGGGGTGGACGAGTCGTGGCTCCAGGATCTGCACGCGCCCACTGCGTTTTTGATCGGCGATCGCGACAGCAACGGTCTGCCGCGAGTCCGGAACGACTACGCCAAGGCGCCCGCCAGCGTACCGACCTTCTTCGGTTTGCTGGCGGGCGTGGGGCACACGGACGAGTTCAGCCAGCCGAACGGCGGGCGCTGGGGCCGCATCGTGATCAGCTGGCTGCGCTGGCAGCTCGCCGGCGACGACGGCTACGCGGCGCGCTTCAAGGGTGCCGATTGCGAGTTCTGCAAGGGTGACTGGACCGCAATGAAGCGCGCGCTGGACTGATTCGCCGCCTCTCTCCGACGTTGAGTCCCAGCCCGCAGCCCGAATCCTGCCGCTCACAGCGGCGCATCGGTGGGCGCGTCGCTGCCCGCTCTCGGCGGCGGCGGGGGCGGCACAGAGGCGTCGTGACAAAACTCGTCCGGCGCATCCCCGCATTGATCGCTGCAACCTTCGGGCTTTCCGCAGTAGCGCCGCCAGGTGGGTGGGCACGGCCGCTCAGTGACCTTCGACGTGGGCGAGTCCAGCTTGCTCGGCGAAGCGTGCACGAAGTCGACGAGCGCGCTGCCGAAGCCCGCCGTCCCAAACGCGGCCGCTCTCACCCAGACGTCGTACACCACACGGTAATCCCAGGCCTCGGCGCCGAACACCGGCGCGTAGCTGGCGTCCGTCGCCGGCGAGCTCACGGTGAACGTGCTCAACCGGCAGGCGTTCAGGTTGCGCTCGAGCGAGGTGGAGACTGCGACGACGTCCGAAGCGTCGCCTGCGATCATCTTGCCATCGCCGCCGAGCACGCCGAGGGACGCGTAGCCGGAGGGCGCGCTCGCGAGCGGCGAGATGTAGTCTTGCTTGAAGTGCAGCACGAGCTTGCCGCTGGCGTCGCTGAGCTTGAGCTCCGCATGGTCGCTGCCGACGAGGTCCATGAACGAGTGCGCGGGCTTGGCAGCCATCGGCTGCGGGGCCTTGGCCATGGCCATCGCCTTGCCCTTTGGCGGCCAACCAATGCTGGTGTCACCGTAGGTATTGTCCACGAAGTCGGGGTTCAGGGTCAGCCGGACGTGCACGAGCTCCGCGTCTACCGCGGTCTCGACGATCCACTCCACCGTCGCTGCCGGCTGCGTGTCACGGTCGTAGAAACACAGGAGGCGCGAGCGCGCGCCGGGCGCGGGGCCGCGCGTGAAGCTGAACTGCGTCGGGTCACCGCAGCTGAGCGCCGGGGGGCCGGCCGCGATGCTCTGCGCCAGCCCGGCGACGCCGCCTCCGGGAAAGCCCGGACCTTGCCAGCGTGTCGCCTGCTGTGGCGTCGCTGCATGCGAGTGATGTTCGGTGCAACCACCAAACGCGAGCGCTGCCATGCCCGCGAGCGCCGTGCTGCGAAGCGTGCGAAGTCTCATTGCGTCCTCCCTGCCTTGCGTGCTCAGCTGCGCCGCGCAGCCTCGTAGCCATGAGTCACGCCGGATGGCAGGAGTGATGAACCGTTTTTCGCTCCGCCCTCGCCGCCGGGAGGCTGGGCGCGTCGTGTGGCTTACCGTGTGCGTGCTGCTCGCGACGGCGGGGGGCGTGCGCGCGCAAAGTCTAGCCGTGGTCGAGTCGTCGCGTGAGGACGCGGCGAGTGCAGACAAGCTGAGTGAGCTGCTGCGCGAGCCCGTGTTGCGCGTGCGCCCCTCAGGCGCGACGGGCGCGACCGGCGCGACGACACGCTGCCGCAGCGCTGCGCGCCGCGAGCTGGTCCTCGATAATGCGGCGCACGTCGTGCGGCTCGTGCGCTGTTGGAACGGCAGCGTCCTGTCGCGCACGCTCGACCCCGCAGCCGCAGCCCGCACGGCCTACCTGAGCGCATTCATCGCCGCGGAGCTGCTCGCGATCGATCGCGAGCTGGAAGCGGTGGAAGCACAGAAGCGCGCAACCGCAAAGCCGGGCGCCGCCGCTACGAACGGCTCCCCTCCAGCAGCAACCGCCGAAGCCAAAAGCGGCGCTGGCCCAGCGACGGCCCGCAGCAACCCAGCACGCCCCGACGCGCCACGGGCTGACGCCGCTGGCGGCGACGCCACACGCGGCGATGCCAGGGGCGCGGCACGCGCTGACGCCGCGCGCGGTGACACGGCGCAACGCGATGTCTCGGGCACCGCACGCAGCGACGCGGCGCGCGGCGAGGTTGCAGGCGGTAATGTCAGGGGCGCGGCACGCGCTGACGCGATGCGCAGCGCTGCCGACGTGCCGCCCGGCGAGATCGCACGCGGCGATGCCAGGGGCGCGGCACGCGCTGACGCCGCGCGAGGTGACGCGGCACGCAGCGACGCGGCGCGCGGCGAGGTTGCAGGCGGTAATGTCAGGGGCGCGGCACGCGCTGACGCGAT
>Ga0190269_10000318_pt1 | contig 25997 bp, 21 predicted proteins | sample Popmic249IS_FD_133749 | JGI IMG/M metagenome (GOLD analysis project Ga0190269, IMG submission 133749) | Populus adjacent soil microbial communities from riparian zone of Blue River, Arizona, USA - 249 IS | ecosystem: Environmental > Terrestrial > Soil > Riparian zone | place: USA: Arizona... | reverse complement strand
GCGGAGGTCGGGAGCCGCGGAGCTTGCGGAGCGGGTCCCGCGACCGCCGCTGGGATTGCACGAGCGCAGGACCGACAACCTGCACTTCGAGGTCGGAGACGCCAACGCGCTCACGCAGTTCGCCGCTCACAGCTTCGACGCCGTGTACCTGAACGCGGTGTTCCACTGGCTGCCGGAGAAGCAAAAGCCCCTGTCCGAGCTGTGGCGCGTGCTCAAGCCGGGCGGCAGGCTTGCGCTGAGCACCGGTGAGCGGGGCAAGAACACCCTGCGCGTCGTGCGCCGCACGGTCCTGAGCCGCGAGCCCTTCAAGCATTTCACGGATGCGAACGATGACGTCGGGCACAATGTCACGGCCGACGAGCTGCGCGCGCTGCTCGCGGGCGCGGGCTTCGAGGTCCGCCGGCTCGACGCCTTGCCGTACGAGCGTCATCATCCGAGCGCGCGCGTCGCGGTGGAGTTCGCGCAGGCCAGCTCGTTCGGGAACTATCTCGGCCGCGTGCCGGCTCCGTTGCAGCTGTCCGCGCGCCTCGAGATCGAAGCCGAGCTCGACAAGCTGCGCACGCCTGCCGGCGTGCCGCAGCGCGGAGTGCAGCTGATCGCCCTGGCGGTGAAACCCGTATGAGCTCGCAAAAGTTCTGGTTCGCCTGCAGCCTGGCCGCCGCGCTGTGGTCGCTGCCCGTGCGCGCCGACGTCACTCTGCTCAACGTCTCCTACGATGTGACGCGCGAGTTCTACAAGGACGTGAACACGCAGTTCGTGCGCGCGTACAAAGAGAAGACGGGTGAGAGCGTCGTCATCAGCCAGTCGCACGGCGGCTCGAGCAAGCAGGCGCGCTCGGTGATCGATGGCCTGCAAGCGGACGTCGTGACCATGAACCAGGCCAACGACATCGACATGCTGCACGACCTCGCGGGGCTCGTGCCCGCGGATTGGGCCAAGCGCTTCCCGAACCACAGCGCGCCGACGACCTCCACCACGGTGTTTCTCGTGCGCAAGGGCAACCCGCGCGCGGTGCGCGACTGGAACGATCTCGTGAAGCCCGGCGTGCAGGTGATCGTCCCGAACCCGAAGACCTCGGGCAACGGTCGCTACAGCTACCTCGCGGCGTACGGCTATGCTTTGAAGAAGGGCAAGAGCCCCGCGCAGGCGCGCGCGTTCGTCACGCAGCTCTTCAAGAACGTGCCGGTGCTGGACACGGGCGGCCGCGGCGCGACGACGACGTTCGCGCAACGCAACATCGGAGACGTGCTGCTCACGTTCGAGAACGAGGTATACCTGATCGAGGCGGAGCTCGGAGACCACTTCGACGTGGTCTATCCGTCGATCAGCGTGCTCGCGGAAAACCCCGTCGCCATCGTGGACAAGGTGGTCGACCAGAAAGGCACGCGCGCTCTGGCGCAGGCGTACCTCGAATTTCTATACTCGCCCGCGGGGCAAGAGCTCGCTGCGAAGCACCACCTACGGCCGCGCTCCGCGCAGCTGCTCGCGCCTTTTCCCAAGCTGCAGCTGTTCACGGTGGAGTCCGTCTTCGGCAGCTGGAAGAAGGCACAAAAGGAGCACTTCGACGACGGTGCGCTCTTCGATCAGATCAGCGTCGAGCTCAAACGTTGACGCGAGCTACTGGCCGCTTATGCGCCGCGCCAGGCGCGCCCGAGTGGACGCCGTGAGGGTACCGTCGGCGATCAAGCTCTCGTCGCTCTGGAACGCTTTGATCGCCGCGTGGGTGCGCGGGCCGAGCACGCCGTCGATGGGCCCCGTGTCGTAGCCGAGCTGGCGCAGAACGGCCTGCAGGCTCGCGATCGCGGGCTTGCTCAAGTTGGCCGGGCTGCCGTCTGCTGGACCGAACATGCCCACGGTGGCGGGCACTTCGGCCACGGCGGGCTGCGCTGCCGGGGCGGCAGTCTCGCCGCTCACGGCTGCAGGGCGCGGCGGCTCCGGGACGGGCGGCGCGGGCTGCACGGCAGGTGCGGGCTTGGTGAGCGCGCTCGAGACGTCCGTGGTGGTCGAGCCCTGCAGCGGCCGGAAAAACAGCGCCGCTGCGCCGACGCCCAGCAGTACGAGGCCGGCGCCGATCGCGGCGCCCGGCAGCCAGCTGCCAGGCACGCGGAACCCGTTCACGCGCACTCCGGGAGGATACGGTGGCAGCGGCACGGGGTCGTGTGTGCCCGTCGCCGAGAGCTGCACGCGTCCCGTGGCGGCAGGCGCATCGCTCGCCGCCAGCGGCTGCGTGTGCGTGTGGAACAGGCCAGAGTTGGGGCCCGAGCGGCTGGCCTGCGCGAGCACCTCGTTGATGCTGCCGAGGCTCTCGAGCGGCTCGCTCGCTTGCGGGTGGCGCAGCACGACGAAGGTGAAGTCGCGCGGCGAGTGCAGGAGCCGGCGCACGGCGGTGACACCGCTCGCCTCGCGGGCCTCGGCGCGCAGCACCTGGCCGCTCTTCAGCTGCAGCTCCCCCATCAGCTGGCGCTGATCGTCGAAGATGCGGAGCCTCGTGTGCTGGCGGCTCGAGCCCACGACCTGCACCAGGCTCGGCAGATCCAGCTCGGAGAAGTTGCCGTCCAGGACCGGCACGGCCACGTCCTTCGCAGGCAACGTGCGCAGCCCCTCCGGTCGCGAGCGCCGGTCCCGCGGCTCGCCGTGCACCACGGCGGTGGCCGGATCTTCATCGAAGCCTGGCGCAAAGCTCGGCCCGGTGACCCGCGCCAGCAGATCGCTGACGCGCGCGAGCGCGGTCAGATGGCGCGGCGACTCACGCCGGCGGATCACCGCGAACCGGTAGTGGTCCGGAGAGCCGAGCAGCTGGTTGAGCGCATCGAGCCCGTGCACGGCGCCCGTCCGCGCTCCGACGAGCATTCCGGACTTGAGCTCGATCGCCCCGACGGTGACCGCGCGCTCGTCGAGCACGTGCAGCTCGATGTACTGACGCCCGGAGCTCAGCACGCCGAGCAGGGTGGGCAGCGCGACGTCCGACAGGCTGCCCTCCAGCACGCGCACGCGTGCGCTGCCCCGCGAAGAGAGCCGCGGTGTGGCCGGCGTGCGCGAGGGTCGGATGCCGTTCGTGTGCGGCACCGGCGGGCGCTCGGAGTCCGACGCCCCGTAACTGGGCCCTGGCGACTGCGTGAGCTCCGCGATCGTGCCCACCGCGGCCTCGGCGTCGCCGACCGCGAGCTGCGCCTCCTGCGACTCTCGCAGCACGCGGAAGTGGGCCGGACGGTCGGTCGAGAGCAGCTGACGCACCGCATCCGCGCCCGTCTGCTCGCCCGCGACCGCGGACACGACGCGACCGGACTTGATGACGATGTGACCGTCGGTATCTCCCGACTCCCCCAGGATCTCCAGGGTGATCAGCTGCCGACCGAGGCCAAACGCCGAGAGCAGCGAGCTCACGTCGAAGTCGGCCAACTCCCCGGTGAGAATGACCTGCGGTTGACGCGCGACGCTCACTGCTAACCTTCCTGTGTTTGAGTCGTGCTGCGTGCGGCCGGGCCGGGTTCGACGATCTTGCGGATGACGCGCTCCCCTTCTTCCACGGTCTGCACGCTGAGCCGGCCCATCTTCATGGTCGTCGCCAACAGTTTGTAGAGCTGGGTCCAGGCGGCGCGCGCCTCCGATGTGAAAGCCTTACCGAGGCCGTAGTCGAGCGTCCAGATCAATGCCTCACCGACTGTGTCATAGGCGGCGTCCGGGACATTGTAGAGATCGGAGTGACGCCGGCCGAGCGCGAGCACGATGAGGAATAAGTCGTCCTCTTCCGGCACGTTCTCGCGCCAGGCGTCGTCTGGCCAGTCCACGGACTTGACGATGAAGGCGAGCATGGAAACCAGCTTGCGCTTCTGTGCGGCCATGTCGGACTTGAAGAGCGCGCGGTACTCTGGTTTCAGCTCGAACAGGCGCTTGTAAAACAGGTCTGCCGCGGTATCGGCGATCGGAACGACCAGTCGCCAGCTCTCTCTCAAAACCTTCTTCTGCTGATCATCGAGCATGCGCAACCTTGACAGCTGTCAGACAGCCGCGTCTACCGCCGGCTCACATGGCTGACCAACTAACACGCAGTCTGCTCCCAAGACCAGAGCCAAGTGCGTGGCGCACGCGCTGCAGTGTGGCTTCGTGGACGCCACCGCTGTGATTAAACCCATGTTATGTCCCGAAGCAGACAGGCTCCGCGATTGGCTAGGGTGCGTGGAAGGGCGCGCGCATCTCACATTTATTTCGACAACCGACACCAGGTTCGCAGCGCCACGAACAGTGATTACACTGCGTTTGCGATCGCGTTACAGTCTGATGACACTCAGAAAGTGTACTCTGCAGACACTGCGAGTGAGACCAGTGCGTGGCGCAGTGCGCTTTCTTTGCCGAACACGCGACGGGTGGCGTAGTCGGTGCGGGCTTCGAGCCGCGCGCGCAGCGACTGCGTCAAGATCACGCCAGGTGTGAGAGCGATGTTGATCAGTCGCGTGTTGCCGAGGCGCGCGCGCGCACCATCGGGATCGCCAAACAGCTCCGCGCGCGCGCCGAACGTGAAGACCTCGCCGGTGTACAGCGGCTGCAGCCCGCACACGTACCAGCGCACGATGCCCGGCGCGCCGCCGATGCCATCCCAGCCCATGTTGGCCTGAAAGCGCAGCACCCAGCGCTCGCTCAGCGCCCACTCGCCGTCGAGGTCCAGCGATAGCCGCTTGGAGCTCGAGTCGTTCTCAGTCTCGGAGCCGAACGTGCCGTTCAGATTGATCGTGAAGCTCTCGCTCGGCGTGAGCGCGAAGCGCCAGATGATCGTCTTGTCGCCGTTGTTGTCGACCAGCGTGTCCCAGCCGTTGACGACTCCGAGCCCGAGATCGAGCGCGCCGTGCGCGTAGTGCAGCTTGACGCCGGTGTGCGTGTTGGGCTCGGCCAGGTTGTACGAGTAGCCGCGCGTGACGTTCGCGTTCAGGGGGCCCTCGATGTACTCGATGCCCATGTAGCTCGTGAACTTGCCGGCGGTCAGGGTGAACGGACCGCGCACGTAGCTGGCATACGCTTCCTGGACGTCGAAGAAGCTGTTCTGGAACGGATAGGACGACGTCTTCGACGCGTCGTAGCCAGCATCGAGCTCGATGGTCGCGAGCACCGATTCGCCGAGGTGCTGCGTCAGCGCGACGTGTGCGGCGTGCAGCACGAAGTTGTTGCCGGCTGGCGTGTACTGCACGAGCGGAGCCAGCTGCTCACGCTGCCCGCCGGAGCCCAGGAGCTCGGCGTGGTAACCCGCCTGCACGTGGCCGCTGAGCGACGGGCCGGCGCTGGATGCCGGCTTCGTCTCGGCGTCGGGCTCGGGCGTGGTCTGCGCGTGCGCCGCCATCAGCGGCAGCCAGGTTGCGACTGCCGCCGAGATCCATCCGCTGTATTTGGTTGAACGCTGAGGGAGAAACGCCGGTCTGTTCATGCGCCGAGCAGACGACGCTCTTTCGCCGCCCTGAGCTGGGCGGACTTGCGCAGCGGCAGGAGGCCATTGCCCACCGCCAACATCCCACCGATCTGATTGAACACCATGGAGTGCACGACCCCGAAGCCAGCGAAGAACGCGCCTGCGATGCACAACAGGTTCGGGACGACGATGAGGCCCCAGCTCGTGCGGATGTTGCGCTGCAGATCACGCGACACGTCGTGCAGCTGCAGCAGCTTGGTCAGGCTGTCCTCCATGAACACCACCTGCGCCGTGTCCGTGGCGACGCTGGAAGCGCCGCGCAGGGAGATCGAGACGTTCGCCTTCTTGAGCGCGATCGAGTCGTTCACGCCGTCGCCGATGAAGCACACCTTGCGGCCTTCCTTCTGCAGGAGCTCCACGTACTTGGCCTTGTCCTGCGGCAGCACCTCGGCGAAGTGGCGATCCATACCGAGCCGCTCTGCGAGCTTGCGGGTGGGTTGCTCGTGATCGCCGGAGATGATTGCCAGGTGCCGGGCGCCGCGCGCGCGCAAGCCCGCGATCACCGCCGCGGCTTCCGGTCGCTCGGCCGCGCGCAGCTCGATGGCGCCGCCGAGAGCGTCATCCACGCCCACCATGACGAGCGAGTTGCCCTCGTCGTGCGCGAGCTCCATCTCGCGCGCGAGCTCGGGCGGGATCGCGATCCCTTCATGGGTCATGAAGCGCGCGCTGCCGACGCGCACCGTGTGTCCGGCGACGCCGACCTTGATGCCGTAGCCGACCTGGTACTGAGATTCGTCGATCTTCGGCAGCTCCAGTTGCTGCGCGCGCGCCTGCTCCAGGATCGCCTTTGCGATCGGGTGGCTGAACTTGTGCTCCGCGGCGGCAGCCCACTGTAAGATCTGCTGCTCGGAGTGACGACCGTACGTGAGGATGCGGCCGACCTCGGGGCGCTCGCGCGTGAGCGTGCCCGTCTTGTCGAACAGAAAGGTGTCCACATCCCGCAGCAGCTCGAGCGCGCGCCCATCCTTCACCAAGATGCCGTGCTCGGCGCTCAACGTCAGCGAGCTCAACATGGCGATCGGCGCGGCCATGCGGATGCCCGTGCCGAGGTCGCAGTTGATCACCGCCGTCGCGCCGTTCACGCCGCGCGTGACCAGCCCGAGCGCACCGAGCGCGAGCGTGGGCACCACGGCCTTGTCCGCCAGCTCTTCGCCCGCGGACTGTGAGCGCAGCTTGTAACCTGCGGTGTCGTTCAAAATGCGGGCGAGCTTCGCGGAGGTAGTGTCCTCACCGGCGCTCGTGACCGCGACGTGCACCTTGCCCGCGATCAACGTCGTGGAGGCCAGCACCTTGTCGCCCTTGAGCTTCTCGACCGGAGCGGACTCGCCCGTCAGCGTGTGCTGGTCGATCATCGCCATGCCGGAGACCACTTCGCCGTCGACCGGCACCGTCTCTCCGGTATGCACGACGATCACGTCGCCCAGCTGCAGCTTCTCGAGCGGCGTCTCCACCTCTTGACCGTCCAGCTCGCGCCATACGAAGCGTGGCTGCTTGCCGAAGACGTTCAGCAGCATCTTCTTGCTGTTGTCCTCGGTGCGCTGCACGAGCTTGCGAGCCACGCCGAGCGTGAAGCCGAGGATGGTGCCAGCCAGCACGCGATTGGTCGCGAGGCACGTCAGCACGACCAGCGCGTCGAGCACGTCCACTCCCAGGCGCCGCTCCTTCACCACGACCTGATATGCGTTCTTGAAGCTCGGGATCACCGAGTACAGAAACACGGCCGCGCTCAGCGGCGCGAGCGCGGGCACGAAGAACGTGCTCGTGACGGCGAGCACCACCGACGCGGTGCACACCGGCAAGTCGAGCTCGACCGGAGAGATGGGCGCATCCGCGGTCTTGGCGAGCGCTGCATCCAGCAGCTCGACGATCTGGTGCTTGCGGATCTGCTTGGGATCGTAATGCACGAGCACCGTGCTCGTGAACTCGTGGGTGCTGTAGCGGTCCACGCCGAACGCGTTCATCAGCTCGCGCTCGATGGCATGACACAGCTCGCGGCGGCGAAAGAGCCGCGTGTTGTGCAGCCGCAGGCGGCCGGGGACCTCGTGGCGCACCGTCCAGGTGGACAGCACCTGGCCGTAGCGCTGCAGGCGCACGACCTCCTTCGGGCTGGCCGCGAGGAACTCCGGCAGCACCAGGCGCTCGGCGGCGCACGGTGCCGTGCCTGAGGTCAGGAGCTTGGACAACGCATGCAGGCGAGGGTCGCGCGGCTTGATGGCCGACTCGAGCACGACCTCGGCCGTGTGCGCCACGGGATCGAGCGCGACCTGCACCACGCCCGGCGCGCGAAACGCCCGCGCGTACAGCTCGCGCGCGAGCGAGCCCGTGCTGTCGTCGAACAGCACCGGGCTCGTGAAGCGCACGGTGTCAGGCGCCGTGAAGGCCACCGTCAGCTCACTGCCGCTCGGCACACGCGCTGCGGCCCCCGGCGCAGCGGGTGGCTGTCTGTCCCCCGCAGGAGTAGGCAGCTTGCGCAAGCTCGGCTCGATCGGCTGCGGGCGGCTCACGGTACGGGCGGACGAATCAGCAGTGGACATGGTGGCTCTGGCGCTCAATTGGATTGTGGGAAAGTGGGCTTGATGGAGGGCGGCTTCGGGGTGGCGCTCGCGCCGTTCGCGCGCGGGCGCGAGCGCAGCTGATGGCGGCGCTCTGCGTTCAGGTCTTGCAGTCGTTCGATGCGCGTCAGCAGGCTGCGAGCGGCCTGCGCATACAAACCGCCCACGGCTTCGGCGCTGCGCTCACCTGCGTTGCGCACCAACCGACCGACGACGCGCCGGACGAGCGACTGCCCAGGTGCAGAGCCGGCGTCGAGCGCGGCCGGCCGTGCAGTGGGCTTGCTCATGTGGGCTTTGCCACGGTCGCGGTCTCTTCCAACGCCGGATGGGAGCCCGCCGCGAGGGCCGCGCGCCGGCTCTCGGCCGCGTCGATCGCAGCTTCGGCACCGTCTTCGAAGCCGCGGCGGATGGGGTTGTTGATCGGCAGCAGCTCTTTCAAGAAGACGCCGCTGAACACCAGTCCGTACGAGACTCCGTACGCCGTGTAGTAGGCGCCCTGGGAGACGCCCGTCTGGACGCGCGCGGCCGCCAACTTGGCAGAAGCGGTCGCATCGGCGCGGGCGTGGTTCACGGATTCGGCTGCTGCGTCTAGCGCCTCACCGAGCGCGGAGAGCGCGCTGGAGGAGGCCTGGGTTGCACTCGCATTCGTTGTCATTGTCAGATCACCTTCGATTCGAGAGTTCTCGAGACCAGCTCAATCTCGCCGGATGCATCGGGCGAGCGCTGCAGATCCATGCGTGCGACCGCGCTCTGCATCTCTGCGATCAGCTCGGGTTGCCGCATGCGTTGGAGTACCAGCCAGAACAACCCGATGGCCATGTACCCCGCGAAAATCGCCATGAACATTTGGCCAGCCGCGTCCGGCGTGGGCAGCAGAGAGCTGCCCGGGATGCCGGTCGTGCCGATGAGCGGCAACAGCATGAAACCCACGCCGCCCGCTGAGTAGCCGAGCGCTCGCCGGGAGAGCTCACCGATGGAGGCCAGATACACCGGTGCAGCCAGTGAGATCAGAATGTATACGACGATGAAGCCGAAGCTGCACAGGGTGGCGAAATGGCCCTGACAGTCGAACGCGCTCACGCCGCTCAGATACAACGCGCTCGGCACGGCGAACGTCAGTGCAGCCGCGAGCGCAACCGCGATGTGCGGTGTCTGATTTTGCGTATGCGCCTCTCCCAGCGCGTCCGGGATCAACCCGTGCTTCGCCATGGAGAACAGGATGCGCGCGCTGGAGTTGATCGAGGCGAGCGTGCACGAGAAGAAGCTGAGCAAGATGCCCACGTTGATCACGGTGCTGAGGCCGCCCCAGCCCATGTTCTGGGCCAACGTGTGCAGCGGTGCTTCACTGTCTGCGAGCGAGCTGCCCGTGCCGGAGAAACCGAGCACGACCACGTACGCCATGATCATGAAGAAGGCGCCCGCGAACAGCACGCTCTGGATCACCGAGCGCGGGATGGTCTTGTGCGGGTTGATGGCCTCGTGGCCGAGCGCCGTGGAGCTCTCGAAGCCCGAGAAGCAAAACACGACCAGCACCACGCCCACGAGCGCGCCGCTCGGGGAAGCGCCGGACAGACTCAGCTGGGCAGTATCCACGGCGAAACTGCGGCTCTGCCAGATCAGCGCTCCAAGGGCGAGCACGAACAGGATCGACAGACCCTCGAACAGCAGCATGGCTTTGGCCGAGAGCTGGATGTCACGAAACGCGATGTAGAAGGAGACGACCACGCCGAGCGCAAACAGCCCGACCACCGGCAGCTGGATGCCGAACAGTTGCTGTAGCAGCACGTTCGCGATCACCGCGAAGCCGCACAGCGTGGACATGCCGGTGAGGGTGTACCCGAACAAGAGCGCCCAACCGCCCATCACGCCTGCCGTCGGGCCGAGACCCTGCACGATGTAGCTGTAGAGTGATCCTGGCGACGCGCTGCGGCGGGCGAACTGGTTGATGTTCAAGCTCACCAGTAAGAGACCGAGGCTGCCGAGCAGGAAGCTCAGCCACGTGCCGTTACCTGCTTTCGCGAAGACCAGCCCGAGCACGGCAGCAGGAACCGTGGACGGAGCGATCACCGAAACGGACTGCGCAATGATCTCCGAGTAAGAGAGACATGAAGCGCGCAACTGCACGGGGACTGATTGGGTTTGCTCTTGTTCAATGGTTGAAACACCTCTTGCCGCTTGGTTCATCGCGCGTGATTTCCTAATGGGCTCGCGGCCGTGCGGAATGCTCCGCACGGCTGCGATGGCTGCTGTCTGCGAAAGCGATTCTGGTCGTGTGGCGGGTGGCGACCGGGGCGTGCCACTCACAACGTCCGAATTGGCAGACAACCCAACACCTACGCAGATTCCCCCTTGTTGTCAACTGCATGTCACCATGACGTGCGCGATCGATGTGACGCTTATCGAGCGAAACGAGACGTCAACGTCACGGACATGGAGTGGCTCGGAAATCGCATAACGCGCGACACCCACACTCCTGCGGAACCTGACAGTCGGAAAACCCGTACCCGGTCGTGACCTGCATGCTTCAAACAATCGCAGCAGCCGACGCACCCAATGCGCTCGTACCGCCTCGCACCTCCGAGTTGCTGCGCAGCGTGCTGAGCAACAACCCTGACGTGCAGTCATTCTCGGTGGAGCGCATCGTGGCTTCTCTGGGCCAGGAGCGCGCCGAGGCGTCTCTCATCTTGTTTGCAGCGCCGGCGATGGTGCCCGTCCAGGTGCCGCGTGGCGTGATCGCCGTGCCGACGACCGCGATCGGTGGAGGGCTGCTGTGCGGCAGTCGCAAACTCAAGATCCCCGGCTACATCCTGCGCAAGCAAATCTCACGGCGCGCATTGGCGATAGCAATTCACGCATTGGCTCCGGTCCTCGAAGCGGCGGAGCGAATCGTGCGTCCGCGATGGCACTGGGTCAGCCATCCCATTTCACGGCGCGCCATAGGATTTCTGATTTTTTTGCTGGGCTGTGCGCTCGCATATCCGCTGGCAGGTAGCAACGCATTGCACGCGCTCTCGTTGTTCGTGATGTCCCTCGGCCTCGCAGAGGCGGACGGTCTGACGATACTGATCGGCGTGGCCGCTGGCGTATTGTCACTCGCCGTCGTCGCTGCAGGTGGCTTCTCGCCTCGTGCGCTGCGCGCGAAGCTGGTCACCGCGTTCCGCAAGCTCGGCCGCAAGCTGGGCTTGAACGCGCTGGCCCGCTTCCTCGACCGGCTCGGCTTCAAGCGTGTGGCAAAGCTGCTGACGATCAGCTGGTCGGACGTCGTGATGCAGTGGGACCCGGAGCGCCAAGCCTCCGGGTCCGCCGAGCCCGTTACGGATGCAGCGCCCGCTTCAGACGATCTCGTGTCACCTCGGCCTCCGCTGCCAGTCGATTCAGCGCTCGCGCGCGCCGCGCGTAGACGAAGAAGGTCCCCGCGTTCGAGAGCAGTCCAGCTTGCAAGCCTGTAAAGCTGGCAGCGAAGCCGCCCGCGACGCCCAACAAGTTCACCGCGTACACGGCGCGGTAGTCGCTCGACAGACGTCCAGCGTGAGCGCGCGCCAGGCCGAGCGCGACGGGCAGCTGCGTCAGCCCTACGTCGCCTAGCCACACGTCGGCGACGTCGCTCGCGAACTGGGCTGCGGGGGTGAGCGACACGCTGACCGTGCTCGCGGCGATGGCCTCGCGCAGCTCGGGCTGGTGACCCGCGCCGAGCCAGAGCGTCTTGCGCGGGGTGTTCTTCAGCAGCTGCGTCTTCGCCGCGTGACTCAGGCCGCCGTACGCCGCGTCGACGCCGAGATCGGCCCCGAGCGCTTGCACGTCGGCGTCGGTCGCGTGCGACAGGTAGATGACGCGCGCGCGCCGGTCGTGCGCCTTGATCGCGCGCACCAGCTGTCTGCCTGCAGGATCACCGCGGCGCGCGAACCGCACCACGCCGATGATGTGCCCGTTTCGCAGCACCCACAGCGGTCGCTGCGCGGGATCTCGGCTGATCTCGGCCGCGTAGCTCTCGAACGCAGGCGGGGCCGCGATCCCGCGAGCGCGGAGGAACGGCGTCGCGGCGACCTCGATCGTGCTTCCCTCGGCGTCGCGAAAGCGGCTCGCGCCGGCATGTCGGCTCACCGGCGTGCGCAGCGCCGCGACCCCGCCGCGCTCTGCCGCGGACGCCAGCGCGCGCGCTTGCTCCGTGTCGGTCGACTGGTATGCGGTGATCGCGTGCTGCAGCACCCGCGCTTCGCTCGCGCCTCGCGTCAGCTCGACGGCCGTGACTTCGAGCTGCGCGCGCTCGAGATCGGCGCTCTCGTCGAGCACGTATACCTCGGCGTTCGCGAGGTGATCGAGCGCGCCCGCATGGCGCAACACGATCCCGTGTTGCAGGGCGTGTGCGAACCCGTGCAACGCGGACAGCTGCACGCTGACGCGCGGTGCGGTGGCGTAGTCCGGGCGGATCACCACTTGCCCCAGCCGCAACGTGCGCGTCGCGAGCAAGCTCGCCGCGGCGAGCGCGAGGGCTGGCTTCGCGTTGCGGTTCGCGACGCGCTCCACCTCTTCGGCCGCGGGCAGGTCGAGCAGCGCGGTATGCGGCAAGAAGCCATCGACGTGGCTCGCGAACGTGCTCGAGCCCGCGCGCTCCACGCGCAACGTCAGGGTCCCGTCGCGCAAGGTGCTACCGGCGAGTACGGAGTCCCCGGGCCCCACGTCTTCGATGCGATAACCCAGTGCCGCCGGCGCGAGCAGCGCGGCGAGCCCCGAGGTCACGACACCATCCACGGGCACGACTTCCCCGCTGCGAACGACGACTTCCTCACCGCCCTGCAGCTCGCTCGCGTGGACCTCGACCTCAGTGCCATTCCCCTGCGCGAGCCGCACCCAGACGGGCCGCTGACGGTGCGGCGCGAACAGCCGCCGTTGGCTGCGGATGAGCGTGTGCCGGCTGAGGTTCGGCCACACCTGCATCAACGTGGCAAACACCGTGGCGCTGAACGGCATGCCGGTCGTGAGCATGAGCGCGAGACCGGTCGTGTACAGCGCGGGTAGGCCAATCTGACCGCGCGTGAGATCCTTCGCGGCGGCCAGCACGTTGGGCGAGCTGTAGAGCGCCGCGCCGACCACGGCCGCGGGTCGAACGGCGGGCACGAGGTATTGCCCGGTGTACGCGAGGCCGAGGAGCCCCGTCGCCACGAACAGCCGCGTGCGCCGGGGCGGTGGCGAAAGGCCCTCGAGCAAGCGCGGCCACGCGCTCTCCAGCTGGCGCGTCAGGCGCGAGGCGCTCAGCGCGCGCGTGTCGAAGCGGACCGTCAGCCCTCCGCTCCAGACCTGGGTGCTGAAGTCTTCGACCCCGTAGATGGCCGCGAGCTCCTCCTCCAACCGAAACGCCACGTCGCGATGCCAGCGCAGCCACGGATGCGACAGGTGGAGCGTGCCTTCGCGCTGGCCGCGCAGGCGCCACGTCGTGAGCGCGTTGCCCGCGCGGCTCACCCGCACTGCCGTGTCCGCGGGACCCTCGAGGTACAGCGCGCTCGCGTCCAGCGCGCGTGGCGGCGCCGGCGCCTTCGGCCCACCGTTGGTCTTTACCGGCTCGCCGCGCAGCGCACGGCTGAGCTTGCGCCAGATGTTCGCGGGGCTCTTTGCACCTGCGTAGCGGATGCGCCCGAACGAGGCGGCGCGGCGCAGGTCGACACCTTCCACCTCACTCACACTGAACGCGCGCACGAGGAACTCGCGCAGCGCCGATGCGTCGGCCTGGAAGATCTCCTCACTCCAGATGGATACGCCGTCTGCACCCGGTACGACTCGGAGCGCACGCGGCTGTGAGTGAGTTGTTAGATCCGGCAGCTTCAAAGGTTTCCTCCTGGATTCGGCGTTCAGGGCGCGCTCGACTGCAATGTGTGTGGCTCGCGCAGAATCTGGTGTTCTGCACTGGACGTTGCCACATAATCGTCATAGAAGACACACGTCTAGTTCGCAATCCACGTCCCGCTGTCCGCCCACGCGTGGCAACACGCGCGTAGGGCGCAGCCGTAGCAACAGGATTGAAATGATGCCCAACAGGCGTTCTTCGACGCGTGCGGCTACGTCCAGCCGTTCCGAAGCTGCTAGCACAACTGCCACGCCAAGCTCCGTGCACAGTCCATCCGGGTCGCATGAAGCCACAACCGAGGCTCTGCAGCCCAAGCGGCGCGCGTGGCCGCATTATCCATTTCGTTACGCGCGCGCGGATCTACAGGCCGGCCTGACCGTCGCGGCGATCTCGCTGCCGCAGAGCATGGCCTACGCTCTGATAGCAGGCGTGGATCCGCGCTTCGGTCTGTTCACGGCCATCGTGTTCACCGCGATCGGATCGATCTTCGGATCCTCGTCGCACTTGATCAACGGTCCGACCGGCGCCGTGTCGCTGGTGGTGTTCAGCACGTTGTCGTTCTTCGATCCGGACGCGCGTCTCGACGCGTACGAGGGCATGTTCCTGCTGGCCGCGATGATCGGCGTCATCCAGATCCTGATCGCGGTGCTCAAGCTCGGCGACCTCACGCGCTACATCTCGGAGTCCGTCATCACCGGCTTCATGAGCGGCGCAGCCACGCTCACGGTCGTGGGCCAGGTGGGCAACGCGCTTGGGCTCAAGAACCAGGGGACCGGACACGATCACGTGTTCTACCGGCTGTGGCTCACCCTGACGCAAGACGCTCCGGTGAACTTCAAGGCCGTCGCCATCAGCGGCGGAAGCATCGTGCTGGCATTGGTCGCACGGCACTTCGTCCGCCGCTATCGGCTGCCGCAGCTCGACATGTTCCTCGTGCTGCTCGCGGTCACCATCCCGGCGTATTTGCTCGGCTGGTCGCAGCCCTCGGCGAAGGGCAAGGCGGCCGTGTCGCTGATCGAAGAGGTACCCGCCGCGCTGCCGCGCATGCACATCCCGGTCATCGAGTGGGAGTGGATCAGCCGGCTGTCGTCAGGCGCGCTCGCGATCGGCCTGCTCGGCTTGCTCGAGACCATCGCCATCGCGAAGGCCATCTCGTACAAGACGCGCCAGCCGCTCGACTACAACCGGCAGTGCCTGGCCGAGGGCGTGGCAAACCTGACAGGCGCGTTCTTCCGCTGCATGCCTGGCGCAGGCTCGCTGTCGCGCTCCGCCATCAATCACCAGGCCGGCGCACTGACGCGCATGTCGGGCATCTTCACGGCGGCCATCGTCGCGCTCATCGTGCTCGTGTTCGCGCCGCTCACGCGCTACATCCCGAAGGCCGCGCTCGCAGGCCTGTTGATCGTGGCAGCGGCCAGGCTCATCGACATCCCGCGCATCCGCTACGTGGCGCGCGCGTCCGGCTACGATGCGCTGCTGCTCTTCGCCACGTTGATCGCCACGTACGTCGTGGGCGTAGAGTTTTCTATTCTGCTCGGCGTGGTGGTGTCGGCGCTGCTGTTCATCCCCAGGGCGTCGCGGCTCAAGTCGCGCGAGCTGATCGTCACCGAGGAGCGCGTCGTGCGCGAGCGTGTGCCGAGCGATCCGCCGGCGCGCTCGGTGGTGATCCACGACCTCGAGGGCGAGCTGTTCTTCGGCGCGGCGCCCGACCTCGAAGAGCTCCTGCACACCGCCTTCACGGCGGCCCGCAGCCGCGGCATCTCGCACGTGGTGCTGCGCCTCAAGCGCGTACGCGACCCAGACGCCGTGTGCTACGAGCGCCTGGAGCACGCGCTCAAGGAGGCCCATCAGGAGGGCTTCACCGTGCTCTTGGCCGGCATCCGTCCGGACCTGTTGCGCGGCCTCGAGCGGCTCGGCTTCGACCGTTGGGTGCCGCGCGAGCGCTGGTTCGTGGAGGAAGAGGAGGAGTTCTCCTCCACGCTCAAGGCGGTGCGCCGGGCCTACGAGCTGGTGGGGCTCCAGCGCCCGCAGGGGCAGGCTGCCGTCTACTACCTGGTGTAAGGCACGCAGACAAACAGACCGGCCACCCTGACAGCTTGACTGTCAGAGCGCCGGTCTGTGTTGTCACGACCAACTGTCAGCGGCTCACTTCATGCCGTTGTGTGAGGCCTTGCCTGCGAGCACATCGCGCACGAAGTCCACCATGCGCACGCCGCTGGCGCGGGCCGTGAGACCGTACATCGAGTTGTCGAGCAGCCACATGTGCTGCGCCGTACCCTCGATGAAGAACGTGCTGAACGTGGGGAAGGGCTCTACGCGCTTGCGGTAGTCACGCAATGCGGACTGGAACTGAGAGGCCGGCATCGCGGGGTTGAGGATGTCCAGGGGGCCCTTGCAGTCGTTTTTGCCGAAATTCACCCCGACCCCGTAGAATCCGCGGATCACCGAGTCCGCGTCGGACTCGATCAGCGCGATGTTCAGCTTCGGCATGACCTTGGCGAGGTGGACCAGGTTGTCGGCCTGCTGATCGCCGCCCATGGGACAATCCGCGCCGCACTCCTTCAACGTGGTGCGATCCAGGCGCCAGGCGGCGTTCTGCAGCTCGCCGAGACACTTCGGCGTGAACTGGTTCGAGAGGGGCGGGCCTGAGTCGTCGATCACCGTGACGGGGATTTCGCCGAATACCCACTGGATGAACTCGGCGTTCCAGAGCGCGCCGAAGCCCCCGGCGCTGCGACCGCTGAACAAGATCTGGGTGTGTCCCGCGAACGTCGGCACCAGGCGCTGCACGAACGTCTGCAGGTTGCGGCGGCCGACGAAGTGCTGCGTGCCCGTGACGCCTTCGATCTTGCCCTCGTCGTTGTCACCGAGGAACACGTCTCCCGTGCAATATGGGATGTAGACGTAGCTCCAGTCCTTCACGGGGTTCTCGCTGTTACCGCGATCGAACAGACCCGCGTTGCCGGGGATGCGGCCCGAAATCGGGATGTTGTCCGGGGCGATCAGCGCCTCGCATGTGCCTTCGTTGAAGCAGGCGCCGCCGCCCTCGAAGAAGATCACCGCCTTTTTGGAGCTGGGATTGAGGTTGACCGCGAGTCCAGCGGGTGATCCATCGCGACACTTCGCGTCTGCGAAGGGCACCCAGATCCACTGGCGCTCCGCGCCGGTGATCGCCTCGCCCGTCGCCTTGAACGGCTCGCTGAAGGCGCTCGTTCCGTTCGAGCCGGAGCCGGCCGCACCTGCGCCACCGCCGCTGGCCCCTGCCGCCGCGCCCGCGGCGCCGCCTGCGCCCGTCCCCGCGCTCACCGGCGCGCCGCCCGCACCGGCGCTCGGCAGCGTGCCCGTTCCGCCGCCACCAGCGGCAGCGCCCGCTGCAGCGCCCGCGCCCGCAGCCGCACCCGCCGCGCTGCCGCTCGCGCCCGTCGTGCCGCTCGCCGCGCTCGCCCCCGCAGCGCTCGTGCCGGCGACGCTCGAGGTCGAGCCCGCAGCTCCACTCGTCGTCGGAGGGCTGTTGCCCGTGCCGCCGCGTCCGGCGGTCGTGATGGATGGTCCAGAGGTTGTACCAGCTACAGGCGCAATGGCCCCAGCAGCGGTCGACACCGGAACGTTGCTGACGATGCCGCCTGTACCGAGGTTGGCGTTTGCGTCATTGCTCGTACTGCTGCACGCGGACAGCAGCAGACAGCTGCAGAGCGCGCCAGCCCACACCTTGCACGATTCAGGCATAGCTATTCCTCGATGTCTGAACGCGCACGCGAGAGTGCATGCGCGTAGACGCCGTGCGCCGGATGGTTACGCCATTTGCCCGGGCACGAGTCCTAAACACGGCTAAATCAAGGCTATGCGCTCGCTAAGCGCTGCCCGAGACGGGCCGACTCGGACGAGCGCGCTAGGATGCATTCGCGAGCGAACGCTGACGGCGGCATGCCTCACGACAGTGCTCGTGCAGTCTGCGCCAGCTTTTGTGTCAGCTTCAGAGCACGCTCATCCTGATAGTCACGCGCGCAGAATCGCCAAGTGCGCTGCACCACACCGCACTTCTTTGACAACCTGGTTCACTCAGCTGCGCGTGGGGTGTGCAAGATTCGCAGAAGCAAATAAAAATGCGATGAAAGGATGACCAAAGCCTCCGCAGCACTACAATGCAGTGGCTTCAGAGGTAATCGTGACGTTTGTGTTTGGAGACTTCATGCTCGACGGGGGGCGTTTCGAGCTGTTGCGTGCTGGGGAGCGCGTGCCAGTTCAGCCCAAAGTGCTGCGTCTGCTGCTCCACTTGGCGCAGCATCGCGAGCGCGTGGTGTCGCACGCCGAGCTGCTGGCCGCGCTCTGGCCAGACGAGGTCGTGAGCAGTGGCAGCGTGAAGCGTGCCGTCAAAAGTGCGCGACGTGCGCTCGGTGAGCGAGCGGACAGCTGTACGAGCATCCGCAGTGTGCGCGGCGCCGGCTATCAGTTCGTGGCCAGCATTGTGCACGAACCGGAGGCGAGACCCGCGCCGCAACCGCAGCCACCAGCTGCACGCGGCAGCTGGATCGTACGCGCGGCACTCGACCGCACGCTCGACGAGTCTTGGTCCGACGCGGAGCGCGGCGAAGGCCATGCGCTCCTCCTGTTCGGAGAGGCGGGCGTCGGCAAGTCGTCGGCGTTGCAGCGGCTGGCTGCGCACGCTCAGCAGCGCGGCGCGATCACCTGGCTCGGGCGCGCGGCCGACGTCGAGGGTGCGCCGGCGTATTGGCCCTTCATCAGTATGCTGCGTGAGGCGCTGCAGCATGACAGCGGCGTGCCGTGGCTTCCGCTGATGGGTGAGGGCGCCGCCGACTTGGCGCAAGCGCTCCCGGACCTCCGGGCGTGGCTGCCCGGATCGGGGCAGGATGCACCGGACATCGAAGCCACCGCTGCGCGCTTTCGCTTTTTTGACAGCATGCTGAGCTTTTTGCGTCGCGCCTCTGCCCGCGCGCCGCTCCTGATCGTCATCGACGATCTGCCGCTCGCAGATGCACCCACGATCCAGCTGTTCGGATTCTTGGCACGCCACGCCGCGGGCAGCCGGCTGCTGTTGGCTGCAGCGCTGCGCCAGGGCGCCCGGGTGCGCGAGGGCGAGGGCGCGCGCGAGCTGCAGGCCGTCTACGGTCACGCGCGTCACGTGCAAGTCACCGGCTTCGCGGCGGAGGAGGTCGGGCGTTTCATCGAGTCGCACATGGGCATGCCCGCCGACCCGGCGCTCGTGCTGCAGCTCACCGAGCACACCGCAGGCAATCCGCTGCTGCTCGCGCAGCTCGTGCACGTGTGCCGTCCCGCGACGCCCGGCGCGCAACCTCGCTGGGAGGCGCTCCTGACCTTGCCCGATAGCCGCGGCTTACAGAGCGCGATCGAGCGGCTCGTGAGCGAGCTGAGTGAGCCAGCGCGAGTGTGTCTGCGCGCGGCGGCCCTGTTGGGCCAGCGCTTTCCGCGTAGCCTCCTTTCGGAGCTCTTGGATGCCAGCCCCGAGCAGGTGATTATCTGGTTGGAGGAGGCGAGCGCGAGTGGTCTAACCACGGACGCGACCGACCCGAGCGGCCGCAGCGCCTTCGCACACGGCCTCGTACGTGATGCCCTGGCCCGCGGTCACGATCCAGTGCGCCGCGCACAGCTGCACGCCCGTGCCGGCAAGCTGCTGGCACAGCGTCATGCGCGCGGGGCCGCGGAGCCGAGTGAGGCGGCGCACCATTTTCTGCTCGCTGGTTGCTACGAACGCGCGCTCCACTTCAGCTTGCTCGCGGCGAGCGCCGCGATGCAGCAGCTCGCGGCCGGCGCGGCGCTGCGGCACTACCGGCACGCGCTCGAGGCGCTCGATCACATGCCGGAGAACCTGCAGCTCCGAGCCGGTGTGCTCCTGGACATGGGGGCGGCCCAGACGGACTCGAGCGAGCCGAGCGAAGCGCGCGCGACGTATCTACAGGCCATGAGCCTGGGGCGTGAGCTGCGCTGTAAGGTCACCATGGCGCGCGCCGCCCTCGGCGTCAGCGCGCCGCTGCCCAGCGACCTGGATGAGGAAGCGATCGCGCTGCTGCGCGAGGCGCTGGCTGCGCTCGCGCCCGAGGACGAGCTGTATCCGCTCGTGGCCTCCGCCCTGGCAAAGGCGCTGTGCCTGAGCCGCGATCTACCGGCGCGCAGCGTGGCACTGGCGCGCGCGCTCACTGCGGCCCGGGCTCAGCGCGATCCCGTGATGCGCGCGGAGGCGCTCGGCATGTGCCACGAAGCCATGAGCGAGCCGGACCACCTGCCGGAGCGGGCCGAGCTCAGCCGCGAGCTGTCGGCGATCGCGCGCAGCGCATCCAACTCGCGCCTGCTGCTGCGAGCGGCACGCGCGCAGCTGCAAGACGCGGTCGAGCAGGGGGACATGCAGACTGTCTCCGCTTCTGTGACCCTACTCGAGGAGCTGGCGCGCCACGTGCGCGAGCCGTTCGCGCGCTGGCACGCGACGGTCTATCGCTCGCTGTGCGCCTTCGTACGGGGCAATACCGGACAGGCGATCGAGCTCGCCGAAGAGAGTTACCAGCTGGGCTCGGTGGTGAGTGAATCCGGTGCGCGCCACGCCTATCTGGTGCAGCTCACGGGGCCACTGCGCCTGATGGGCGAGCGCGAGCGGGCGCGCGCGCTGGTGTACGAGGCTGCTGCGCGCTACCCATCGATCGCTGGCTGGCGCTGCGCCGTGGGCCTCGCCGAGGTGGACGTGGGTCACCTCGACGCAGCGCGCGAGGTGTTTCAGCAGCTGATGTCCGAGGGCCTGCCTGCGCTGCTGCGCGACGCCTTCGTGCTGAGTGTGCTGTGCCCGCTGGCCGAGCTGTGCGCATGGGTCGGGGACGCGGCCAGCGCAGAGCAGCTGTACGAGGCGCTGCTGCCGTACGCGGCACATTGGGGGACGATCGGTTACGGGATTGCGACGTACGGTCCGGTCACGCGTTATCTGGGGGTGCTGGCCGGGAAGTGTGAGAAGTACGATCGCGCAATCGAGCATCTGAACGCGGCCATGGCTGCGTGTCAGCGCATGAAGTCGCCGACGTATGTGAGCCTGACGGCTTTGACACATGCGATCGTGATTTTGCCGTCGCCGTGCCCTCGCGCGCTGAAACAGCGGGCGAGCGCCGATCTACTGCGCGCGCGCAGGCTCGCGAACACGCACGGCTTCGGCATGATTTCCTCGTTGTGTGACGTCGTCGCGCCTCTCGCCGCGGAGGTCCAACCGCAACCCGCGTGACCGCGCGTGTGATCCACCTGGTCACCATCAGGTCACCGTATGCCCCCAACTGTTCGCGCTATTAAGCTGTTAGCAAACAATCTAACGGATGGGGGATTCAGATGTTGTGTGAGTTCGAAGATTGCACGCTCAACGTTCGCACGCGGATGTTGTGGAAACGTGGTGTGCTCCTGCGACTGCAGCCGAAGGTCATGGATCTGCTGATCGTCTTGATCCAGAACCACAACCGTTACGTCTCGAAGCACGAGCTGTTCGAGCTGCTCTGGACAGGCGTGCGCGTGGGCAACGCGTCGCTGCTGCGTCTGGTGCGCGAGCTGCGCCGTGCGCTCGACGATGATGGTGCAAATCCGCGCTTGATTCGCACCTTGCATAGCCGCGGCTATCAGTTCGTTGGCAGTGTGAGGGTGCTCACGGAAGCGACGACGGAAGCGTACCTGTAGTCGGGGGGGCCGTTCGCGCTTGGGGGAGCGCGACCGGGTGGCGTACAGTCGCCACATGACGAATCTCGGTACGGAAACGAGCACGGTCGCACAGGCCGCAGCTCTCAGCGACAGTGCCGTCGTGGAGGCATTCTTCGCGGCGTTGGTCGCAGACGACTATCCGCGCGCGCTCGCCTTTTGCGCCGACGACATCGAATATCAGAACGTGCCGTTCCCGCGCGACCATGGCAAGGCCGCGGTGGAGCGTACGTTGCGGCAGTTCCAGCGCCTCGCCCCGGAGCTCACGGTCACCATCCACAACATTGCGGAGCGCGACGGTGTGGTGCTGACCGAACGCACGGATACCTTGCGCGGTCCGTGGATCGATCTCGACTTCTGGGTGTGTGGAACGTTTCAGCTGCGCGGCGGCAAGATCGTGCTGTGGCGCGACCACTTCGATCTGGCCACCATGACCTGGCAGACGCTCACGAGCCCCGTACGAAGGTTGCTGCGTGCGCGCAGCCGGCCACAAGGCGTATGACGCTCACGGCTGCGGGATGCGCTGCGTGAGAAAGCTGCGCACTGCCGCGTCTTCGGTCAGGCGCAGCGCCTCGTGCAGCGCCAGCTGCGCTTCGTGCTCTCGTCCCAGCGCTTGCAGTAGGTGCGCACGCACCGCCCAGTAGGGCTGGTGCTGCGCTGCGAGCTCCGGGTCGATCGTCTCGAGCAGCGCGAGGCCCGCCGCGGGGCCCTGCGCTTCGGCCACCGCAGCTGCGCGACCGAGCAATGCACCCAGGGTCGGAGCGATGCGCACGAGGCCCTCGTACAACACGGCGATGTCCGCCCACTGTGCGGTGCCGTGACGCAGGCGCTCCATGTGCGCGGACTGCACCGCGGCTTCCAGCTGAAAGCGCCCGGGCTGGCCGAGTTTCGCGGCGAGGCGCAGCGCGTGCTCGGCCTGGGCCGATAGCTCGGCATCCCAGCGCGCCGGGTCCTGTTCCGACATGGGCACATAAGCGCCGTCCGCTGTGCGCCGCGCAGGGCGGCGGGCCTCGCAGTAACACAGCAGCGCGAGCAGGCCGAGCGCCTCCGCTTCCTGCGGCATCAGCTCCATGACGGTGCGCGCGAGCCACAGCGCTTCCTTCGACAGACCGCCCAGCGCATCATCCGCGCCGGCGACGTGATCCCAGCCAAACGCGTACGCCGCGTAGATGGCCTCGAGCACGGCGAACAGGCGCGGCGCCAGCTCGGCTCCATCCGGCACCTCGAACGCGATGCGCGTGTCGCGGATCTTGGCCTTGGCGCGCGTCAAGCGCTGGCCCATCGTCGCGGCAGGTGTGAGAAACGCCGCCGCGATGTCGGCGGCTTCCAGCCCGAGCACGACCTGCAGCATGAGCGGCGTGTGCACGCGCGCGTCGATGGCCGGGTGCGCGCACACGAACAACAGCTTCAGGCGCTCGTCCGGGAAGGCGTGCGCCGTGCTCAAGTCTTCGGCCTCGGCCAGGAGCTGGCGCAGTCCGTCCGCGTTCAGGCTGCGCGTGCGAGCGAGCCGCGCCTGATCGATCAGGCGCCGGCGCGCGGCGTGCAGCAGCCACGCTTCTGGCTTGCTCGGCACGCCGTCCGCAGGCCATGTGCGCAGCGCCGCGGCGAACGCCTCGGACAACGCGTCCTCGGCGCTCGCCACGTCGCGCGAGCGTGCGGCGAGATAAGACACGAGCCTCGCGTACGAGACGCGCGCCACCTGCTCGACGGTGCGCCGTACCTCGTGCATCGCCCCCCGCTCAGCTGCCGAGCCCGTGCTCCGGACCGAAAATGTGCGTGAGATCCGCGATGGGGCGCACCTCCACCGTGCCGTAGTGGGCCGCCGGGCAGCGGGCCGCCCACGCGATGGCTTCGTCCAGGCTCGGCAGCTCGAACAGGATGAAGCCGCCGAGCTGCTCCTTGGTGTCAGCGAATGGACCGTCCTGCACGTGCCGCTGTCCGCCGCGTACCCGGATCGTGGTCGCGGTGGTGTCGGGCGGATCGAGCGGACTGCCGCCCGCGTACACGCCCGCGTCGACGAGCGCCTTGTGGTACTCGCGCCAGGGCGCCCAGAACTCCCCGTCCCCGGGCTGATCGCGTCGCGCGTCGAAGCGGGCGCTCGGTTCGTAGATCAACATCGCGTATTTCATGCGCGGAGCCTCGGCGCGATGGTCACGCAGTCTCGCCCGCTTGGCCATAGCGATCGTGGTGACGCACCCATGCCATCGGCCACGGCAGGCTCGCCTCGTCGCGGCCCTTCGGCATCATGTCGAGCAACGCATACACAGAGAGCAAGGGCTCGGCGCCGCGCGCGTACGTGGAGTACGTGTGATAGATCGCGCCGTCCGCGTCGCGCGCAAACGCGCTGAGGCCCGGGGCCTCTTCACTGGGGAAGACGATCTTTCCGTAGTTGTAATCCAGCTCGCCGCGCGCGAGCTCTTCCTTCGTGAAGGACACGCGGAAGTCGCGGTTGAAGTCGCTGTCGTGCGAGGAGACCCAGTTGAACTTCCAGCCCATGCGCGCCTGGAACGCGGCGATCTCCGCGTAGGGCGCGCGCGAGATCGCGACGTATTCGACGTCACGTGCAGCCAGGTGCGGCAGCGCGCCGTTCACGTGATCGGCGAGCATGGAGCAGCTCGGGCAGCCTTCCTTCCAGCCGGGGCCGAGCATGAAGTGCCAGACCGCGAGCTGGCTCTTGCCGGCGAACAGCTCGGACAAGCTCAGCTTGCCCTGTCGCCCCTCGAACGTGTACGGCTTGTCGACGCGCACCCAGGGCAGCTGTCTGCGTTCGTTCGCCAGCTCGTCGTGCAGGCGGGTCAGCTGTTTTTCCTTTTCCAGCAGCTTCACGCGCGCTGCCAGCCATTCGCCGGGGGATACGATCTTCGGGGTGGTCATGGACGTTCTCCTTCAGGGGTGGACGCGGGCTCGATCGGCTTGGTCTTCAGCTTGGAATGGAGCTTGCTCGCGCCGTAGGCCGCGACTCCGCCCACGGTCGCGGCTTTGAGCGCCAGCGCGGCCGCGGCCGCGATGCATGCAGGGCACATGAGGAACCATCCTTTCGAGGTGTCAGCCCAAAGACGGCCGACGACCTGCTCGTTCGACATGTGCGGGGCCTTTTCTTGCGGCCGCTTCGACCCTACGGGCCTGGTATGCCCGACGGGTCCAGCACTCCCTGGTACGACGCCTTCTCCAACTTCTACGACGCCGCGCTCGATGGGACGTACCGCGCGCACCGGCAAGCCGCCCTGACCAGCCTGGCACCCGAGCCTGGCAGCACGGTCGTCGACGTCGGCTGCGGGACGGGCGCGAGCTTTGCTCTACTATCGGAGGCCGTCGGGCCGCAGGGCAAGGTGATCGGAGTGGACGCCTCGGCCGGCATGCTGCGCAAGGCCGGCGATCGCGTGCGGCGCGCGGGCTGGACGAACGTGGAGCTGATCGAGATCACGCCCGGGCGTGGCGAGTCGCAGCCATGGGCGGCGCGGCTCGGCCGCATCGACCGCGTGCAGTGCTTTCTGAGCCTCAGCGTCATCCCGGACTGGGAGCGCGTACTCGACGAGTGGCTGGACGCGCTCTCACCCGGCGGCCGACTCGTGATCGCCGACGTGTACAACGAGAAGCCCGGTCCCTACGCGCGGCTCGTGGAGCTCACGGCGCGCGCCGACATCACGCGCCGCAGCTGGCAGCGGCTGGAGGCGCGGAGCAAGGGCTTCGAGCTGGCCTGGCAGCCGAGCAGCTGGGTGCTCGGCGGCCAGTTCTTCGTCGCGCGCGGCGATAAGGCCTAAAGTCCCTCGATGGGATCGGTGCTGTCCTCACCGAGGCCGACCTCGTGCGTCTGCGGCTTGCGTTGTTTGGTGGGCTTGTGCGCGGGTTTCGGGCGGGGCGCTGCTGCTTGGGCCTCCGCTGGCGGCTGTAGCGTGCTGGGCGGCTGCAGCGTGGCGGGCGGCTCAGGCATTGCGCTAAGCGCGCGCAGCTGCATCTGCAGCGCGTCGAGCTGCTGGGCCTGCAGGATCACCGCTGCTGGCGCCTCGCGCAGGCTCGCTTCGCTGCGCGCGTCAACGAGCCACAGCGCTGCGGCACACGCGCTCGCGAGCGTGAGCGTCGTTACGAGCAGCTTGCGCGTGCCGCTGCGCGCGGCACGCCGTGTGAGCTCGTCCGCGATGCGCGCCAGCTCGTTCGCGTGAACCTGCGCCACGTCACCCTCGCGTGCGCGCTGCGCGGCCGCCGCTTCCAGCTGCACGCGCAGCAGCGCCGCCTCGCGCTCGACGTCGGCGCGCGCCGCCGCCCGCGCGGCGAGGTGTGCGCGCTGGGTCTCGGCGTCGCGCTCGCGTTGGGCTGCGAGCGCCTCCGCCTCGCGCTGCGCGCGTGCTGCGCGCTGCTCCTGCTCCACGCGCTCGTCTTGCAGGCGCATGAGCTGGCGCAAGTTGAACATGACAGAAGACTCCGGGGTTGTGTCCAGCGTGCTCGACATGTTTGAAGCATG
>Ga0190269_10000317_pt1 | contig 26008 bp, 30 predicted proteins | sample Popmic249IS_FD_133749 | JGI IMG/M metagenome (GOLD analysis project Ga0190269, IMG submission 133749) | Populus adjacent soil microbial communities from riparian zone of Blue River, Arizona, USA - 249 IS | ecosystem: Environmental > Terrestrial > Soil > Riparian zone | place: USA: Arizona... | reverse complement strand
ACATTCCCTAAGATATTTCCAACAACTGGAATTCTGCTGGTTGCATCTTCTACTGTATCTAAAGTCTCTGTTGTAACTGTCTGGTTAATTCCCATCGGTAAAGTAAGGATGTCCTGTCTTTCGCTATCTAGCACCATGGGGCGAGAAAAGAGCTTCTTAGACTGTTTCTCTGAGATAATTTGGATAAGGTCAGCAAAGAGGTTAGGTATCTTAGTAGTATCCTTCATTCTCTGCATTAAGAGTGAAAACGTCTTCTGCGCCTAATGCTTTAACCTCTTCTTCTAATGTGTATGAGTAAGTTCATAGTTGTTTTGCATCTATTTCTCCAGGTATTTCATATGGCGGAGGTGGTAAATGAGGTCTCTTTTGAATTTCGTGTTGAATAGTTCTAGGATAGTGATATTCATAGTCCTTATCGTCTTTGCCTACATTGAGAAATACAAGAAAGAATGACTACCCCACCTAGTGAGAACTAAAAGTGGGACTCTCCAATTTGACAAAGAAGTCCGTAAGAAACTCTTAGAAAGGTTCCCTAAGGATGGGAAACTCTTAGTCGCTAACGAGATTTCTAAGGTGAATAGAGCAATCCAGCAGGTGAAGAAGTTACTTGAGTACAGCGATAAAGATAGGTTCTATCCAAACTACATTATGCTCGGAACAGCTACAGGAAGATTTCAAGCACGAGAACCTGAACTCCACAACTTACTCGCTAAGGAACCCTACAATATCCGAGATTTGTTACTGGGTGGTGAGGGTGTCTTTACTATCGACTTTAAGAGTCAAGAGGATAGGATGGCAGCCTACTTATCACGAGACCCTACCGATATGGAGGACTTTAAGCGTGGTTTAGATGTCCACCAAGAGTTAGCAGACCGTCTTGGGATTGAGAGGGAGCAAGGGAAGAGGGTAAGGCACTCAGTTAGGTATGGTGCTGGTGTTCACTTTCTCCGTGAACAGTTGAACATCCCCTATCAGCAAGCAGAAGATATCCTGGAGAACTACAAAATTAAGTATGAGCAGACCTTCAACTTCATCGAGAATCTAAGTGACTGTGATGGTGTCACCAGCTCAATCTTTGGTAGAAGTATCAAGTTTAGTCCTTACAAGGAACACACAAAATTCAACTGGATGGTTCAGGGAAACAGTACTGACCTCCTCCTGAGAGCTTTGGAGTGAGTCCTAGAAAGTAAGAAAGTGGAACTAAGAGCACACTTTCACGACTCCCTCTACTTGAAGTGCCTTTGCCCTGGTCCACATCCATGTCAGCGAGTGAAGGGTGTTGTTGAGGGATTGGAAGGAATCTATCACTTTTTCTGACCTAACAGCAAGGATAAGGTCTTTAGGTTTGGAGAGATTAAGTGAGTTAAATAAAGGAGATGAGTATAGACTCTAAAATGAAGACGGTTAAAAATAGCAAGAGTTTACCAGGTGTTTATAGTAATGGGAGAAAGGTTTGTATCTACAACAACTACTACAAGGATTACTTGAAGCGGTACGGAGAGAAGTTAGTGATTCTAACACGCTGTAAAAGTTGTGGTAAGTTAATCACCATCAAACGCAAGAAGTACTATAACTTAAGGTTTAGGTTTAGTAAGTACAACTGCCCTAAGTGTCAAGTAGGAATTGAGATAGGGAGATTTGTTCCTAAACTAGTAGGATTTTGTTGGGTGTGTGAGGAAATCAGTATCTTTCCCCGTTGGTACTTTGGAAAAGCAAGAAACTACCACTACTTGTTCTGAGAAGCTAAGTGTCAGAGAGTCGGTTGTGGTTCTCGTCTACCTGGAATCTCCACAGATATTTCACTAGATATCCTAACTGGTAGGGGCCTAAAAGACCCCACTAACTTATCTAGTTCATCCTCTAATCTCTTAATCTGTTCTGTTAGTCCATCTTCTCGGACTGGTTCTGTACTACCTCTTTCATCTTCTAACTTCTTAGTAAGGAGGTCCCACTTAGGTAAGAGTTCCTTCTGTACATATTCATCAAACCATCTTCTCAGTTCCTCATGAGGAATATCACTATCACCAGTACCAAGAGTGGAGAGGGTGAAGTAGGACTTACCGTCTTCTTTAGTTTCCTCCATCATTCTCAGTCCTTTATAGGTTACTCGTTCCAGCAGGAGCTCTCTAATACTCAGGTCTACACCCTCATAGAGTCCCATTTGTTTCACCGAGATAGTTCCATCTTTACTAACTGGTGCTCCTTTACCTCTCTTAGAAAGGTAGGCCTTAGCGATGAAGTCTCTATCTGCTAGCTTGTTGATGCTGTCTACTTCTCTTGCCCAATCATTGTAGTCGTTGAACTCTCTACTTTGTGGAATAGTACCAGTAGTAGTAAACTTCACCAATCCAACCTGGGCTAGTTTGTTCCGCAGTTGTGGCTGAAAATAGTCAGGTTCATCAGGGTTAGTCTGACCTGTCGAGATAGTGCCAAGAGAAACAGAAGTACTACCACGGATTCACTCCAGACCAGTTCTAAGCATGTGACTAGCACACCAACTAGCAGCTTCTTTAACCGTCTCTTCCTGGTCTTTTGAGAGACCGTAAGGGAACTCCCGACCAGCAAGAATTCTACTGATAGTTCCCCCAGATTCTAAGTCCACTCGCTCACAACCATAACGAATTGCTTTCTTAACGTCTGTCTCCTCTCACTTAGTCACATCTTGGAAACCGAAGTACTCTCTGAACTTACCTATGTCTATTCAGTTTCAACGCTCAAACATAGACTACTACTTTACATCCTTACGGTAGTTCTTCTGTAAATTCTCTACACTAGCTGGTATTTCCAGTTCTCAGTCTCTAAAACCGAAACTGTGGTTGAAGACGTCACGATTCTCAACAAGGTTCTTCTCTCAGTCAAAAGCATTACCTGGATTGCTAGGTTCCTTAATTACTCGGATTAAATCCCCATAAACAAGTCCCTTACCTCAAACGACACGCTGTATCATTCGGTAGTTACCTGTGTCTTTGTTGATAACACCGTTAGTATTATTGAAGACCACCTGTAATCATGCTGCGGAAACATGGTGGATAATTGCTTTCACACCAGTAAAGTCGTAGTGTCCGAATGTATTAGTAGCTACTCTTGGTAACTTAATCCCTAAGAATGGATGTCTTATTAGGTACAAACCAGCAACAAAACTTGGAGTAAGTCTGTCATCTTGTATTCAATCTAAGACCTTTTTATCAACAACAACATTCCCAGGTACCCCTCGGATTAGTTGAGAGTGCATATCAGGGCTGACCATCATTGCAATCTCCCTCTTATTTATTCCAATGTAGTACTGGTTTACTGTCTGTTCTATCTCGTTACCAATATAGGCGAATTTCAAGTAAAGGTTACTTTTGATAGGGTCCACATATCGAGGGATATCCATCTCAATTACATTCCCTTTCTTGGCAGCTGCGGCAGCAATTAACAACTCAAACAACTCTCCATCCAAAGAAGCAGCTAAAGTTCTAGTCATTGAACCTATTAGTGTTGCTCTTATTGCAGGGTCATTTTTAAGTCTGATTAAGTCTGTTTCTGGTAGTTCTTGTGCAATGTACATCATGGAATTTATCGGCATCTGTATCGTGTCAACGTTCCCAGTGTGAGGTTCTATTACACTTCTACCTTCAGCTATCGGTTTATAGTCCTTTCATGTCAAGTTTCGTACTCTGTCAAACGCCACAATACCAGTTCCAGTAAGACTATCTAGCATGTTTACGTTCTTAATTGTCGCTCTTGCTCACATTCCAATACTTTCATGGTAAAGGTTGAGCATAATCCCTCTCTTAATGTCTAACATCGCTTTTTCTGTACTTACCCCACCTTCTAATTGGTCGGCAAGTAACGTATCTCCTTTTAGTTTATGTTGGCTACTTTTCAAGTACAGGTAGTTTTGTGGTCTAAGTCGTACAACTCAATAGACCAGTCTTGGTTAAATCCCTCTCGCAAGGGTACATAGGTGACTTTCTTGCAGTAGTAGCAAGTCATATCCACTTCTTTCCGTTCTGAAAAGCAGACAAAGCAGAGTTGTAAGATATTGACCTTCCTCTTAGGAATTGTCGCTCCCTTATCGATGTACTTAAAGGACTTGTACTTCCCATCTTTACCTTTAATTAGGGTGAACTTCTTCCCACACTTCTTACACTCTCTCGCTTCTTTGTCCACTTTACTCTTCATACTTCGGAATTCCTTTGTTCAGTAAATCATCCCACATCTTATCACTATTACTCTTCTCTTTCTGTGGTATCACCTGTTCGTTTTTGGAAAAGTAACTTCCACTAACGTCTACTTGTTCAATACCCTTCTTTGTAGCTTCTTCTTCTTTCTTCATCTCCGCTTCTCTCTCTTCAACTCTTGTCTTAAACTCTCTCAGCTCCTTGAGTTCTTGCTCAAGACGTGACAATCTCTCACTCTCAGAAACCTCCTTTTCTTTGGGTTCCTCTTTAACCTCTTCTTTAACTTCTTCTGCTTCTTTCTTTTCTTCCATAGGTAAGTAAACCTCCTCTTGTTTTTGTTCTATTATAGTACAGAGAAGTCTGGTAAGTGTCTAGTTTTGGTCGTCTTTTAGATTAGTCGTTGCTCACTCCCTTGGAATGGAGGCACCTCACGACCTGTACCAAATCCTTTAAGATAAGTTCGTCAAAAGACCGTTCCTGCTCCTGTTCCCTCTCGTCCTAAAGCAGACTTCATCATCGCTCATGTCATCATCGGTACTCCGTGGTAAGAATAGTCTTTCCAATCTTCACCCCTTGCTTAGTCTCTTGTTTAACGGTTAAGTTGAGGATTCCACTCATCCCAGCACTACTACTCCCCACTGTGTTGAACCAAGTAGCAGAATGACACCACGAACTAGAAAGGATAGAGAAGTCCCTCACATACCTCTTATTAGTAAACATTCTTCTCAGGAGGTCTCTTTCTACTCTCCGAACACCAACACTCATCTCTACTCTCTGGTGGTCTACTTTGTCCTGGTTGAAGATTAAGGAGAGTTGGTTCTTTCCAAACTTGAACTTTTCCATAAGGTTCTTTCAGGTTAAGGTCTTTAGGTACTTTTTCAGGAGTCTCCAGTTTCTCACCTTGAAGAACTGTTTCAAGTCTCTACCAAGTGAGGACTTAGGTGTTAACCAGTCAGGTCTCTTCTTCACTCTCAGTCAAGTAGGAACCTTCTGTACTCTCAGTCATGAGGGGGTTTTGTTCACCTTACTGAGAAATGCGGACTTCTGACCTGTAAGTGCTCCGATTATCCTATCTGCTTTCTGAACCTTCTGTAATCCCTTAAGTACTTTTCCTCACATCTTACCTAGATTCTACCAGAGAAGAGAGATGGTGTGTGTGTTCAGAAGTTCCAAACTTTCATGTGTAGAGATTGTCTGTGTAGTATAGGAAACCTGGAAATCATATGAGTCTTGTTATGATCAATCTCACTTTGGACCTCGAGAGAGCAGGGATTCCAATTCCACCTCTAACTGGATTTTCTAAGTGTTTTGAGTGGGAGACCTTTAATGATGTTGCTTACAACTACTTTTCGCCTCAGCTCTATCAGGATGACTTCATTTACTTCGACTGCACTCACGGACCTCTTTTAGAACAAGCCTGCTTCGACCTTTATTGTTTCTTGTGTAGATTGAATGATAAAGGAGTCTTTTGGTATCTTTCTATCCCTGTCATTGGAAACAGCACAATTAAGGAGTTTTACGTTCATGGTAACTTCCAAATTGAGGAGGATTTTGTCCCTAATCCAAAGGGGATCATCTACAAACATCTAACTTCAACTTCTAACACCTTTCTCTGCTTTAAGTGATTACATTCTACAATAGAACTACTCACTCTTTAAATTCTCCTTCACACAATCAGAACAGTACAACACACTATAAGTTCTAACTATACCACCCTCTAAAACAGTCACTTTCTTGTGTTTAACTACCTCGTAGATTCCTGACGATAAAACACCACAATCGAAGCACTCATAAAGTGTCCCTGCTTTAGCTTAATTTCACCTATGGTTTTAATTGTTGACATAACTAATCTTCACCTCCTCTCACACTGAATTTTACCACAGAAGTAAGGTAGAAATCTAGGTCTTAAGCCACCCCTTACTGGTCAGTTTGGGTCTCTATTCCCTCTTGATGGTGTAGATATCTGTCTTGTTAGGGAAAATAAGTCTAGTGCTTTTTACTACTTTGTTGTCCTTAGGGTTCAGTGAGTAGATGACGCTCAAGACTCTTCTTCCTGTGACTTTCAACTCATCCTTGTCTCCTTTTGGGATAACTTTCGTAACATCCTCAACTATAGTTTGACTAGAGAAGAGAGCTTGGAGTCCTTTAATCCTGTCCTTCATCACCTCTAGACTGGAGTCTTTCATGAGGTTAAGTCGGACTTCTCTTGCTTTCCCAACTACACTAGTCCCCTCCCATTTCCAAGCGGTCAGGATAACTTCCTTATCTGCTTCGGTGTAGTACTTTAACTTAGGTCGCTGAAACTTAGGGACTGATTGAAGACGGTGGTAAATCATCTTACTTCACTTACCGTCCTGAGCTACGACTTCTCAGTTATTAGGAAGTGTTGGTCGGATAGAGAGAACCTTACCGAGTTCTACACCATTTCTCACTAGTGTTAGACTGGGGGTGGTCTTCCAGTTGATAGTCCCATCTTCTTTCAGTTCTGCAATGTTCTGATGAAGGTTAGAGAAGGTAGAAACTAACTGATTGGAAAAGTAGGTCTTGGTTGCTCGGTAGTGGGGTTTTGCGGGGTCTTCTGGAGTAGGAGTGGGTGCGTTTGCTTCTCAGTTATCTACTTTGATGTAGGGCATGCCCCATCAATGATAGGCTACAAATTTGACATAGTAAACTTCGTGCCACGATTTTTTCTCCTTCATCTCTTAAAAATAAGGCTAAACTTTCAGCTTCGTTTCCGTCAGTTCATCAATTTGTAGAACCCCTAAAAGGAATTCAATAACCCGAAGCACCCCGTTCAACACACCACTCTTTATTATAGTACTCCTGTCACTTCTCTTCTTTAGTTCCTGCTTTGTCTTTGTCTTTCATAACTAGTCAAGTTGTGATTCCTATTATAGCACCTAGTCCTGACAAATATTCAAAGTCAAGTTCATCTTTTTAGTTTCTTCATTACACCTCCAGTTTAGGTCCTTCTCAGACCAACACCTTCCCCTCTTCTAATAGAATTACTCTAATCTGAACCTGATTATACCAGTTCGGGGGGCAATATTCTTTCTCTTAATCATTATCTCTAAGAACCCTCTCCTTTCTCTGGTAACGTATAAGTACCCTCATCTGTCCGAGTAAAGTGGGTAAGACCGCTATACCAAAGACTGATTGTCTCAGCATATTTAGGTGGCTTCTTCTCTGGTGAGGTAACATAAGCATGCCAGTACTTCCAATCAGTAGATAGAGATGGAACACTACCTCAATCATCAGGAAGCTTGTACGTTTCTCCGAAGACCTCCTTATTACTTGATTTGAAAAAAGTAAGACATCGAGAGCGGTTTGCGGTGAGAAAGCATAAAAATAGTCCATGGTATTCCAACAGAAAATCAGTTTACCCTCTCCTAGTGGTTTAAAGCTATTCCACTCCTTGTAGTAAACAAAGGATGCGAATTGGTGTGTTTGATAGACTAACGGTGCTGTCTGTTTGTGAGGTTCTTCTTCCTCCCCATCCCTACCGTACCAGTAAAGTTCGGTCTCTGTGGTGATATCCACCAAGGGCAGGTCTAGTTTAGTTTCTTCCTCATCAAACTCCTCATAGGCATAGGTACACATGAAAGCAACAATCCGTTTTTTCATCAGGTACTGTAATTGGTGGTGGGGGTAAGTGTGGTCGTTTCTGAATGTCTGCAAGAATTGTCCGAGGATAACGGTAGATAGCATCCTTTAGTTCCTCTTCAACTACATTTCCCTCATGGTCCTTCTTTTGGATAATAGTTTGGATATTCGGTTCACCAAATCTAATAGTAGTTAGTCAAGCACGAGTAGACTTACTCACTTTGGCATGGTTGCGGAAGTTTCCCTCTCAAACACTAGACTCACCATAACCGTACTGAGTAGGGTCTGCTCCGAAGAAAGTAACTGTTATGTCTCCTGCTCCAATTGCTTGCACGGCTACTTCATTGATGACGTAGAGTCTTCTTGCTTCCACAAACTCCCCATAAAACCCCAGTACTCTCGAGTCGGTCTCCTTGAGAACTAGGTTAAAGCTCTTATCTACTAGTGATACCTCTGTTTCTGTTCAGTCGTGGAACTCCTTATCGTTCTCATCTCCTAGTATCTCTCTTCCACTCGGATTATCAGGGGTCCCATGTTTCTTCCCTTTTTTCTATCTTTTTGTTATCCCTTTTTTATCCTATAAAAAAGTCCTAAAAAAAACTATCCTAGAAAAAACTCCCTGGAAATTGACCGATGTGGACGGTACTTATCACTTCCTTCCTTTTCACTTTAGGTATCTGGTTACTGGTATCATAGATAGAAAAAAGGGAGCATGGAAACATTAAGATATGACCCCTCAGAGAAAACTCAGGAAAGGTACAAATCTATTCTGAGGGTGCAGATGTGTCTGGTATCACCGCCCAGGTATTGACGAATCATTAGCAATTAACAGCTCTGATTAGGAATTGAACCTAAAGTGCATAGTAAGTTATTAGACTACAGATGTATGGATTATGGGGAGAGCTACCACCTCCACCTTGTGGATTATCTAACCTGGACCCTAACCTGAAGACTGAGACCACTAACATGGCAATTCTCAGTCAGTATTAGGGGAAGAATGGAGTCACCCCCTTCTGATTCTGATTTCAGAGTTGTCGGATGCGATTGTGGTCACGGCATCGGTTACGGTTTAAGAAGTATTGAGGCTAAAGGCTAAAATCTATACCATTAGACTAACGAAGAATCATTAGAGGGTCACCCAGGGTCCTGAAGATGGTAGCGTTTACTTCTGATGGTGGTGGTGGCAAGTAAGATCAGTGTTCTACTCCCAACACCCCATAGTTATCACTGTGCTAATCCGATCATACCAAGACCAAATAAGAAATGCTGGGCTGTATGGGTTACTGAGTTCCAGCACAGAGAGAGGCAAAAAGAGTATAGCCTACCCTAGTAGACCAGAGGTCTCACCCCTGAAACTAACACATGTCCTCCCCATAGACTGTAGACCATAGGCCTCAATAACATAATGAGCAGATTATGCCCCGTAGTACAGACTCCTATTTACTATATATAGCTATAACCTAAATATGGGGTATTTTATTGGTAGCATATTGGACTACCTTTGAGGGTTGCTAATTGCTATAGAACCCCGGAGTCTGTAGAAGGCGACTATGATAGCTAAGCCTATAGCACTTTCAGCTGCCGCAACCGCGATTACATAGATTCCAAAAGCCTGTGCCAAGATATCCGAAAAGCTATAGGAGCTCAATAAGAGCAAGAGAGCAACAGCAAGGAGCATGAGCTCCAGACAGAGCAACATGAGAACCAAATTCTTACGGTTTACTATGAAACCCATCATACCTATCAGGTATAATATCAGAGAGAAAAACATGGAAGTGAGTTTGATTGATATTACTTCTAAGGTTAGTTTGTCTGTTTAATAAGCTGCTGTAGCTAAGAAGGGGGATTCTAATAAGAAATAGCGAAGAAGGGAAAAGAAACAATAACTCAAGGCAGAAGACCTCACCTCTTTATACTCCGGGGATTTACCCCCTAAATTCAATTAGAAGGGCTTATCCCCATTAGGCCCTTTTCGATGTAACTCCCCTCATACATACTCGCCTCACACTGGGCACCAACACTTTGAAGTTGAGATTAAACACCAGCTGGGACAGAGTCCACAGGGACATAGTAATTCTCCAATAAATAAGAAGGATACAAGGAGATGAGGCTTATTGGGATAGTAGAACCACACTGAGAGCAATAAGTTACATGACTACAGAAGCATTCATGGCTAGGACTCGTTTATCAACGTAGTAAGGACAGCATAAAAAAGAGCTTCGAATGAACTTAAGCAAGAAAATAGTGGTCATAAGTATAAGCTTGCAGGTTTGCCTTGTGAAAGAACAATTATTAAGGAAAGTAATGGTTGGGAAAAGAAGGGTACTGATTGTCCCAACAACCCCCACCACATAACCTTAAACTACTCGTAAAAGGTCCTCTCCTTCTGATAGCTCTAGTTTACTACCTACCTTATGCACTTGTTGTCTCTTTGAAGTATGAAGATGAAAATGATGAGTTGTTTGCTACTGAAGCAGATAGTGGTCGTCCTAGTGGTTATAAGTATACTGGATTTAGATACTACAAAGATAAGAAAGCAGGAAGCTTAGTAGAAAGAGCAAAGCTCTTGAAAGCAACAAAGAGATGGAACTCAGTAGGTTACATAGCGGTCTTTGATTATGGTAATGAATACATCTGACAACAACTTAGATACCTTGCTAAAGATGAGCTTGGTTACAGAGTTATCCAACCATTCATGAAGTCAGAAGTAAGTGAAACTACTCCTTACTGGTATGACAAACCACAACCATCACTTTCAGAACCAACTTGAGTTTACTGACACGCTTACTACCTTTCAAAGGATAAGTTACTAGATGTTGGACTCAACAAGGTTCTAAGGTAATAAGTTTGTGATACTTTGGATGTCACACACCTTGGAAGTATGAGGTTTAGAATCTAGTTGCTTTATAATTGCTAAGGTGTATAATCATAAACAATACATGGTATTAAGAAGGAGTTAAGAATGTTTAAGGAACCAAGCTATGAGTGACTAAGAGACAAGGTAAACAGTTTAAAGAACCCTGATCTGACACTACCACCAGATCAGGGTTGGATGAGCCCGCTCTAAGATGTTGGGAATTGTTCTCTTATTTCAGCTACAATTTCTCCTTCTGAATCTTTCTTTGGTTCTCCCTTCTCATCAGTCTCCACAGCCAGTCTGTTCTTGTTCCAATCTCATCTCTTTTGTCTGGTCAAAGATTGTTTGGTTAATCTTAATGTTCTCCTCAAGAATTCTCTCTGCTTCCTTCTTACTTACTCCTCTAATCCTTGAAATTCCTCAATATAGTTAGATAAGTTAAGCTCAATCCTTGCTTTTGCATCCTCGTGTTCCAGTGTCTTATTCATATTCTCATCGTCTGGAATACTGAAGGTGTAGGGTCTTTCTCCCTTCCCATTCCAAAGCTTCTTGATGATGAGATACTTGTCTAGAATCCGTGGGTTTGAGAAGGTTAATGCTCTCTTTGCTTGAGTTTTCATAGTCTCACTCTGAGAGTCAGGACTAAATCCACAGTTAAGAAGGATATGGTCATAGACTGATTGGAAACCTTCAAACCAGTCACGGATATTCATTTCTCCTTGAAGAATAGAAAGGTGATTTCCATCTTTGGTACTCCACCTGTTCCTTTGAGACTAACAATAAAGTCCTGCGCTATCTCTCTTAATTCACCTACAGAGGAAGCATACCTTATCTTTACACAAGATGTAATTAACTGTGCTTGCAATGTTTGCACTAAAGAATTCATACACCAAGTAAGGTAATTCATGTTTTGGGCTAAAGTATTGACTGTTGAGGTTAGAGAAGCTTGACTACAGGGATACCCATTAACTAATCTTGGGAATTGAACCTAACCAAAGGGGATGAAGCTAGTTCTAGGATTAGCAAGAAGAATAAGAGAAAGGTTACAACTTAAAGCTGTCGATCAACATAATATGGGAGAAATACCAGTTCTCTTTGTTCCTAATTTACCAGAAATGAACTTCTGAGGACCAATGGCTGGTGCTTGATACCCTGATACTAAACCATCTGGTGATAACTTAGAAACAATACAAAAGCATCTCTGAATTAGTCAGTTACTAGCTAGTCAAGGGTTAGTTCGTAGAATTCAAGTAATCTTATTCACACCTCTAATTGCCTCTCTGAGAGAGCTGTAGGTCTTGGGGTCAAATTCAAAAGCTTCTTCCAGTACCACAATACAGTGTGAGTAGCGGTAGTTACCAGCAAGACCAATGAGAGAAATTGGTGTGCTATCTGTCATGTAGCATCCTTTGCAGTAGATTGTTGAGGTTAATGCTCTGATTTCACCTTTACTCCAGTTCTGTAGGGAACACGGTATCTTCCTAGTCAACTTAATATCTCTCCTCAAATGCTACTCTTCACATCTTTATGCCTCCTTTTTTCTTAGAAAAAAGTCATCCTGAACAAGTAGACAACAAGTTTAGTTTTCTGTCTCCATGCTTCAATGATTGCTCTAATCACAGCTATACTCCCAGCAGCAGTTTTCCCAGAGAACCGTGCTCCTATCTGGTAAACTGTGTTGTACTTAAAGTCTTCACCACTACTGACTGCATCTTCCAGGTAGTAGAGGTAATCATATGTGGGTATCCCAATCTTAACTTCTATCTGTTTCTTGGCCATTCTTCACCATCAAAATCAATTGGACGTTCCGTATGTTCAAGCTCATAGTACCTCAGTAGTGCTTGTGGGTTCTTCTTGATACCAGTGAGAATTGAAGCTTTACACTTCTGCTTGTAGAGAGCTACTAGTCTTCTTGAAGTACTTGCCTTGTTCTCTAGTTCCTCCTCAGTCACATTGAGAAGAGAGCAGAGTTCTATTCAAGTGAGGAGTACACCATTCCTAATTGGTTGATTAGTTCCTTCTTCAGCGAGAAGCAACAAGTAACCGAAAAATCCGAGACAGCCTTTCTTATGAGCTCATGGTGCCTCCCCCCTTCTTGGATCGCATAGCATAGCATGGGGCCTAGCTTGAGGTGACCAAGAGGATCAAGGTATTTTTATTGGGTTCCACATCATGGCAACCAGTTAGTGTCAATACTTTCCATGGTCATCCTTGTCAATCCTAGTTTGCCCAACATGGTAACCACTTTGATCAATCATCTGTGGTGACCTATGAGTCTGCCGAGTGGGTAATTATACTGACTCCATGGTGGTACTGCGAAATATCATTCCTATCTCAGGAATTTACTCCCTTTCTGAAGAAGTGTCTTTAGAGTGGGTTTGGGGTAAGTTCATCCTCAGGGTCGATGGCCAACCTATGGTCTGACTCTCAGGTTGCAACCAGCGGTATTCATATCTCATTGAGCTAGGTGTTGGTTCATGGAAGGTGAGTTGCCAACTCTGAGATTCCCAGTGAATTCCATCGAGTTGAGATCTATCAGTACAGGGGTCACCCAATAATCCTAAGTGACCAATTAAAGGTGGGTGGGGTGGGCACACTACCGCACCACGGAAGACTCTTCCACCAAAGCTTATTAGAATGATTCTTACTTATGATAACTTACCGAGTTAGTGAATTAGTTAATCCGCGCGACTATGTCCCCCTAGCAATGATAGTGGCGGGACATGAAGGCACTTACATTCACCGTCTCTTAGCTGAGAAATACCGAGCTATCCGAGGACGCCACATTGAACAGACGGTCTTATGTTGGCTAACTAAGTCAGCAAGCAAACTAGCCCCTATCTTAGGCTGAGTCTGAGGGCATCCAGACATGTGATGAGTAGAGGGAACCAAGCTTCATGTGGTACTTATTTCTAAGAAAAAAGGTAGACTGAAAGACTATCTCTCCGAAAGCAAAGATAGGTACGGAAAGCTGGTGGTGAAACCAAGTATCTCTCTATGCCTATCTTATCTTGCTGTCACCATCCTTCCTTAGAAATCACTACTATCTATCTGGAACTCTGGGTCTACCAACGTAAAGACACAGCTACCGAGACTGTTACCAGCTATACTCCCTTCCTTCACGTTACCACCCCTAGCTCTCTCAAGAAAAAGATGAAAGAATGATTCCAGAATGCTGTCCAAGAATCCTACCACCTAACCCCAGCTAACTTAGGACAGGTAATGCATGCTTAATCCCCGCCGAACTTGAACCGTTACTACCTCTTATATACCAGAGATTCCTAAGAATGGTCGCCAAATCGGTTATGAAACTATCTTAGTACTTTTTTCTAAGAAAAAAGGGAGGGTGAGCTCATCCAAAATCTTTGCAGCCTAATGGAATGAGAAAAGTAGCACTTCAGAGTAACCTCCGATGATTGGAATAGGCTATCACCTCTAATGACGCATCGAACCCTACCTGCTAGCGTACGGAGAGGTAACCTGAGTAGAAACAATTCTATTGCTTTGGCAACTAACAGGAATCATCAGGGCCACCCTATGAACCATGGAACCCTACTAAGGCTAATGGCTACAGTACGATAACTATGGAGTGTTTCACCATGAGTGAATAGTCCTGAATTGGGCCTAAAGTAGTACGCCGTCTCAGGTCACAAGGATAACGAGGTCACAAGGATAACGATGAGGCAATGTAATTAGAATCCTATACGATGGGGAGTGACTTAAGGTTGAAACCTGGACCAAACCTGGACCCCTAATTCATAAGGAGGAGGGCAGCATAGAAACGGGATGTAATAGTACCAAGTTAACTATGAGTATAGATCGAGGATCCAATAAACTAGAGAAGTAGAGGCAGAACAACTATGAACTTACTCATACACACTTGAAGAAGAAGTAAAAGAGCTAGATGTAGACACTTTCTTTGTTATGCATTTAGATAAGGTAGAATTGTGGAGTAGTGAGTATAGCAAGAATAAGGAAGAATACAATCAGGAAGTTCCATTAGTTTATGCTACTCCTCATGTATTAGTTCATTATCTAGATTGAGACCAAGAGAGAGAAGAATATACACTGTTGGCAAGTAGTGATGAGTTTGTAAGTGAAGCTAAATACCAAGGAACAAGATACATCAGAAGCCAATCAGTAAGCCTGAAAGATCCACCTGAGGTCAGCAAATGTGCATTGAACAATTCAATCCCAAGATAGCAATAGGCAATAAACAATAGGGAAGGAACCCATACCTTTTGTAGTCATCCCTAACTGAGTGTAAGCTGGAAAGTGATGTTACTAATTACGATGTCCGATGGACTCCGAGTCCTCTGCAAGAGTCCAGTAACCAAGATAGCCTTAGAAACCCTTACCAAGGAAACCCTAGGCAATAAAACCAATAGTTAGTACTAACCCATACAAATTGGTAACGATCATGAGCCTGCCTGTGGTAACTAGTGCATGGCTTACCATGTGGCAATAGGATAATGGTCCCTCGAGCTGGAAGATTGATTTCTGAGATGATCGCCAGCACACTGACCATAAAGACTGACAGGCCAACAATCCACTCCTGCTAATGAATGGGAATCGATTCGATGTTTTCCTCATGGGGGCATTCTCGAGGATTGGTGCCGCATGAATTCCATCATCAATCCTAGCCTCATCAACTCTGAGAGCCAAGTAGGCATTGGGATCAAGAGTCCTACGAATAGATAAGCCCCTAGGTATCCGATCCGATTGGCAATGGCAACTTGAGAAGATTAATGCAGAATGATGACCGGACCATGAGCCCAATAACAATAACCCTTCCCAAGGAACCCATAGCCAAGAGTGGATTCCGATTTCCGATGTTCCTGAGCTAAGTGGGAATCAGAATCCGATTACGATCTGGCAAATGACTCAAATCAGGAAGCTGGGACTCTTGTTGTTAAGAAATACCTTGCTATCTTGTTTTCTGGTTGTCTTGTGTGGTATGACCAGGTGGTGTATTGTTCTGTTATTCTGTAGTGTGGTAGCCTGGTGGGTTGTATTCTGTCACCTGCTCCTAGCATCTCAGGTTATCTGTTATTATTACCAGTAGGGTCTCCTGGGGTATTCTATTGTATTGTATGGTATTACCTGGTGGTAACCAGTAGTGGGGGTTAACCAGTACTCTGTACTGAGTAGTCCCGGTGTGGGTTACCCCAGCAATAACAACTGCGGGGTATCGTTACTCCCGACAGACAATGCTTAAACAAGCTGCTAAATATGAAGAGAAATACGAAAGGGCTGAATCGTGAAGAATACTTCGATGGGCAACTGAGCTTACTCGAAAAGAGACTTCAAATCAATTGAAATTGGAACACCATAACTAAGTGTTCATTATCTCTTATGATGACTCTGTGGTTTATTTTGAAGGGTTCTCTATTACATGGTGTTTATATGTATTGGTTTGTTGGGAACTATCATTGGTACTGTCGGTCTTACTATTTCAAGTGTTGCTCTAGCTAAAGTGAACAAGATGAATAAGAAGCTAGTAGAGCTGGGCAAGAAGATTGATGATAAGGATAAGGGGACAGATGTGGACAAAGGAGAAAACCAACTAGTTCCACTAAGTACTGTTGCTGTTGCTGTTGCTGTGTCTCCTAATACGGACGAGTACGGGGTTATAGTACTTAATGAACCGACAAGCTGTCCAATAGGTTATCTTTGTCCTAGGTTTGGATTTAGTTATAGAGCTTTGCTTAAAGGTAAGGACGATAGCAGAATGCATAAATATTGAGTAGCCTCTTTGAACGCCTTCTTAAATCAATTTGCTGACCACCCTGGCCTGGGGTGGCTGAGACCGTTGCCATAGGACTTGAACGGATCATTAACCCAACATCCACAGCGACAGTTACTCCCCCTTCAACCACTGCCCCTGACCTTACCACCAACCCTATTATTCAATCCCTGACTTCTACTGTCCAAGGCCTTGGTCAAAACCTTGAAACCCTTACCTTAACGGTGTCCTCTCTTAGCCAGGGGTTTAATTCATTAACATCTTCGGTTGCTACCCTTTCCTCCACCATTCAAGGTCTTCAAGAAGGACAAACCCAAATCTTGGAGTTAATGCGTGGAATGCAAGCCCGAGTCACTGCCCTTGAGACTGCCTCTTCAACACCTCCAGAGAATGAAGGGGATTCTACTCCTCCTGCCTCTACTCCCCCCTATTTTAGAAGCCCAGGGTTTAAGAGTAAGAGATATCTCAAGAGATTTGGATCCTAGCTTCCGAGCTGCCTATAGTTTTCCTCTCTTTTCTCTTTCAATGATTGGGATTATCTTTGGAGTGATTAGTATCTTAATTATGATGATACTTTACCCAAGAATTCTGCAAACAATCAAGCTAGTAGTGGGAAGGATCTGCTTTATAATCAAACTGCTCATTGATCTTGGAATTATTTGGTGTGATCAAGTAGGGGATATCGTACTTAACTACCTTATCGGTTTTATTGTGATGGCAGGGCAGGCGTCATTTAGTAGGGGATGGTCTGTCGTGTGTGGGTTCATCGTACCATATTGGTAGTTCCTACTTTCACTCCATTCAGACCATTTCTTGGCAAGTAGGAGGGGGCTTATTCCTGGGTCATTCCTCTTTTACTGCAATCTATTTGGTTATACCAGATCCTTGGTGAAGTTTGGTAGGGCTATCTCTAAGGTTACTAGCACTCATTTGGCTCATGTTGGGTGTATTTCTTGTTAGATATCATCGTTAGTTACTGTGGGTGAGGGATGAATTATCGATTGCTTCATTCATGTGAGTTCGTTAAAGTTGTCCTCCCTTTTTCAGTCCAAAAGGGGCAGTACCAAGAGTAGCACCGAGAAATCGTTTCACCACAAATCCCATTGCCTTACCAACCATAGGAATAGCAGAAAGTGCTGAACTTAGAGTATCGGTTGGGTTCCCTATATCTCGTGTGATGGTTGAGTTAACACCAATTGGAAGAGTACTAATATCGTGGTGACAGAGAGCGTTTAGAGCAAGAATGTTCGCCATTGTACGGACTTTAAGGTCGGACCACTTAATCTTCTCATTGACATTTCCCCATCTTGGTAGTTTCCGAGAGAGAACATTAGAGAAGAGGGAGCTCCCAGCATCAAAGAACCCATCGACTGCGTCTGCCGTAAAAGAAAAGACCCAAATTAAACGGTCTCCCATTCACTTAGGAACATCACCAGGAACACTCGGTTCCATGCCCTCTTTTCAGAATATCTCGTGGTTTTTCCAATACTTATTTCTAAGAAAAAAGGAGGCACAAGGACGTCAAGGAGAGCATTTGAGGGGAGATATCTACTGCTTCGGATGCTACACCGCCGAGGGCACTCCTATCTCCAAGATAGGTCTCAAGGGGAACTACCAGTACTCCCACTGTATCGTAGTTTTAGAAGAAGCGTTCGAGTTCGATACCAAGACCTACCATGCCTTGAGGGAAGCAATCCGTGGTGTAGACAAGATGACCTGAATTCTCCGCACTAACCCTTGACTTGCTAGTAACTGACTTATCCGTAGGTGCTTCAGTACGGTACCATTAGATGAGGAGGAGATGGTGACTGGTTCTGGTAATCTCTTTAAGCAAGTAGGTAGTGAAGTCTACCACTACATGAGATGGGACGTGAACACCAAGCTCCCAGCAACACAGAGACAGTACTTGGAAGAAGTCCGTATCAATAATCCACAGCGAGCAAGAACAGTCTACTACGGTCTACCTGGTGTGCATGAAGGGATGGTCTTTGCCAGTGTGGTTAACAAGATAAGGACAGAGTTTGCTGTGAAGAGGTGAAGTGAATTTACCGCTGGTGTGGATGTAGGTCATGTATCTAGTGCAATGCCTGCTGGACTTTGAGCGCTGGAACCAAAGGCCCTCTACAAAGTAGCAGAGTACTACCACGACAACAAGACACAGAAGCACCTAGAGGCGGTAGACCTTGCCCGAGCAATTCTCCGCTTTTACCAAACTCAGAAAGACCACTTCCAGTTTAAGGAACTAGTCTGTTATGTTGATTCTGCGGACCCTGTTTTATCTCGCTCCTCAACACCGAAGCAAGAGCACGTAACCAGGACTGGTTCTATGCGAGAGCGTGCACCAAAATCCCAGTTGAACTCCGAATCTCGTGGTACACTTATGTCATCAACAAGGGAATCGTGAGCATCTCTCGAGAATGTTCTAAAACCCTTGAGGAATTGAGACTGATTGCTTATGACGAGAAAGCGGAGGACAACAAAGTGAAGCTAGTTAAGCAGAATGACCACACGTGGGACTCAGATATGTACGCTCTGACCTTTTACATGAGGAGATATACGGACTATGACTTGATTTAGACCTTACCGACTCTGACTGGGAGAAGATAAGAGGACTGGGATTCTTTACAAGAAGTTCATCGGGAGAGTGAGTAAGAACCAATCCTTCTATATCCGCACTGTGGAGTTGTGGGATGAGTTTGCTAAGTGTTACCGAAAGGAGAGTGTGCTGTTGCGGAAGGTGTGCGAGAACCACAAATTACAAGTGATAGCAGTACAAGTAGAAGATGCCATCCTATAAAGAATTTGACCCCACTAAGATACTACTAGAGGGAACGAAGATACCGAGAATGTTTCTCGACCTACCTTTTTTCTTAGAAATAAGTACCACAAATCATCGCTGAGAAGCAGGCTAAGAGAATCTTTGGCCGTGGTATCACTATTGATACAGAAGACGAGACTATTCTAAGAGAGTGGCGTGCTTTCTATGAGGTGAACCGTCTCGGTGAGATGATTGTCCAAATAGAAGAACTACTTAGTCTTTTCGGTCAGGTCATCATCATTCTCGAGCCCGACGAATTAGGACAAGTCCGTCTTGCTTTCTCAGACCCCTACTATCTCTCACGCGTAGGTAAGTTCTATTTTGAGGAAAAGGTAGCCTCTGTCTTCAAGTACGTAGTCAGAGACACCAAGAGTTATCCTGTCTACGAGGAGTGGACGGAAACCACTAAGAAAGTAATGTGACTGGACCCCAATCAAGAGATACAGGTGGATAGTCTCCGTGCTCGAATACCCGAACTAAGCAAAGCATCGAGAACCGTAGAGGTGAAGCATAACTTGGGTTGCTTACCTGTTGTTGAGATGCGGAACAAACAGAAGTGAATTTACGAACTGATGAGTCCGTGAAGTTGGAAGCCACAACTCGCCACTTGGTGAAATGCTGAGGGGATGATTAGAGCGGCTAACCACACGATGACGCAGATATGGAAGAACATGATTATCGTCAAACCTAAACTGGTAGGTGAGTTTGAACCACAGGACATAACTAGGTACAGCAAAGACTTCCAAGAAATCTACTCAGACGTCTTCCTCCCTTTTTTCTATTCTAGAAAATACTCCGCCTAAAGAGAACTGGTGGTGCTTTGGACACCAAAGGGTCTAACCTGGACATTATCCAAGGTGAGTTACGGAATAAGGAGTGGTTTGAAGGATTTAAGGACATCATTGACTTCATCTTTATCAGTTGTGGTTTCTCCCCACTTAATGACAGTTCGGCGATGAAAACCAGTTCAGAAATCTATGCCAACCAAGAAGTAAGCAAGGAGAGCTTGAACCTCCTGAGACAGCTACGTACTGACCAATGAAGTAGGGTCTTCGATAAGGTCCTAATTATTAAGAGGGCCTGAGATGGTAAAGGTGGGCGTCCTTACACACTATCCATTCCTGAAGAGGAGAACATGAACAAGGCACTAGAACTGGAAGAAGCGGAGAAGAAGATTGCTCGCAGTCTAGTTATATCCCTATTCTTAGGGAGTTTTTTCTAGAATAGAAAAAAGGGAGCAGAAGATGCTGATATACTAGATTGACGGTGAATTGGAAGCTTACGTCCGTAACACTTATAGTATCCAGAACCTTGTAACTAATACGAAGAGTCTTTTACCTAAACTTCCTTAACAAAGACAGTGAAACCCTCATCAAGTTTTGGATAGAACTGTTCAACCTCTTGTTTTAGTTTCTTAAAGTCCCTGGGTATGCTTGATCTCGTTCAAGTCAACAAGCATCTTGTCAACCTCTGACTTAATTTGTTGTTTTAACTTCCGCCATTCGTTGATAATACTTACTAAGTCGCCCGTGAATTGATCTACATAGCCCTTATGAATCAAGGAATTGTCTTGTCAACCACTAGCCCCACTAGTATCTTCATAAACGAGGTGCTTCTCAGACTTATGAACTGGGGCAATCTTCTGAATTTAACTTATGAAAGATGTGTTTTCTGTCACTTTTTTCCTAGAAAAAAGTCAGGGGAACTAGGTTGCCTGGGGGTGGGATTAAAGGCAGTCAGCATGCTATACAGACCAGCCTGAGCCAAGATTTCTCGGACTAATACATGAACTTGACCATACTTAGCCGTTCCGAGGAGGGTGTTGTAAGAGAAGTTCATTGCCCCCATCCCCATTGAGACAGAACCAACTTGCATATCTAGTAAGCCAGTATTCAGGAAGTGTTGGGTTTGATAAGCAGTCGCCTTTTGGACTGCCCCTTGTTGTTGCTCATTTAAGTTAGCATAGCCCAAACTTTCCATGCGGTTCCCAGTAATGGCATTCACCACCTCAGAAGCATTCGTAGCTGCGCGGTCAAATCTTTCACGTTGGTCACTGGCAATTAGGTCCACACCAAACAGCTTCTCATAAAACTAGCATCAATGTAACGCATGCCGGTAACCCTCACGCGATTTCGATAACCAAAGAGGAATTCTCGTCACAAGACAGTTCCTGCACCAGTGCCCCGCACCGCAAGCTTGGCCCATGGAATTAAATTGACCTAGGGCCCATGTTCCTAGGGCCAGGGGTGGTGACTCAGGTAACCAAACCCGAGTTAGATACAAATAGGTAACCAATTATTGCATCAAATCACGAGTTAGGCTACGAGACTCTGCAGAGGTTTGATTCTTAGAGGTTTGATTCTTGACATCTTTATTCTTCGGTTTCAATCTTAATTTAGGCCCTTATTTTACGAGGTTCACTATTTTGACTGGTTACCAAGGCAGCCTCATAATCTCTAGCCTATCTTCCCTGGGTGTGGGGTGGTCATTGGATCTACAGTCTCAATCTGCATTCATAGTTCCTTGGATCTAGTGTAATGTTATGCGCCTTGTCATTGCTATGGGTTGGTTGGGTTTATTGTTATTGGTTAGTTGGTTTCCTTTTCTTGGTTTTCCACTCCTTTTTGACCTAAGCTTGGTTGCATCCACCGCGTACTTATTAGTTATTTGGCCTACTAGGGGAGCATGTTCTCTTTATTGCTACTTTGATTGCTCTTGGCCATAGTGAGTTGCTGCATGCCATCGCTATGGTGATAGATTACTGCCGTGGTGGTCGTATTTGATGCTATGTACGGAGTAAATCTCAAAGGTGCGTGGAAGAATGCTTTTAAGAACACAATGTGGAACCCAAAGTCCTACAAGTGAAGAAAAGACACCAGTACATGAGAACAAGCAAGAAGAGCATTCCGTAAGAATACATGGAAAACTGCCTTTCGGACAATGAGCTGGAAGTACCTGAGAGAGCAAATACGCTTCGCTGCGAACCAAGCAACGAGAGGTGGTGTTTCTTCCTTCTTTCAAGTGAATAAGCAGATAGCAGATGCACGTAAGGATTTCCAAAGGATAATTGAGAAAGAAGCGACAAGTAACAGACAAATTAGGGACAGTGCTTCTCTGAGTAGTTCTTGGTGTCTTCGTGGAAGTTGAGTCAATAATCCAGGGAGTGATGAGCCTTCAACAGAAACCCTAATGCTAACGGTGAAGATTGAGAAGAAAAAGAAAAGAAGAGTAGTTAGTTGAAGAATTGGAAAGACTTACACTTACCAAAACCTCTCTTTGATTACTTTCACTTTAATGAAACATGCAATGGGAAGAGATGGAAGTGGTGCTGGAACACAGTTCTGAAGAACCTACCTCCGTGGCTGACCAGGTGGAATAATGACACCACCAGCACAAGGGAGCGGAGGAGTTAACTAGCCTTTATTAGTTTCAAAGCACTTATTGCAGATGTACTTTGTAGTAGTGTTGTCAATAACTAATACCTTAATGCTGAACTTCTCTTTTCTCCAGTCTTCGTCTGTCACTTCAACTAATTTCTTACAGTAATCACACTGATAGACTTTTACCATTGAACTAATTACCCTCCAGTCCTTAAATTCCTTTGAAGAGCAGTCTAGTTCAAAATCTATCTTCTTACAACTTTCCATCTAAACAATCCTTTCCTTCTTTTTGTCATATTTGAGAGTATGGTTAAGAAGTGCGGTTTCTCTTCTCCTTTTGTTATACTTCTTCTTGTGTTGTCTGTAGTGGGATGGTTTGCATAATAAGTCATTCAGTCTGCCAGCTCTGCAAGTAGTACATTTATCCTCCTTTTCACTCTATCTCACCAAACTTAAACACTCTTTCCTTAGTACCTGGCCACTTAAACCAGTACAAGTTCTCAATTTCCTCTACTACTTTCTTAGATTGCTCACACCCTGGATGAGGATCCTTGCAGAGGCAAGCAAGGTAAAGACTATCGTGGAAGTGCGACCTTAGTTCCACCTCTTTACTTTCCAAGACATAGTTAAGAGCTTTCAAGAGTAAGTCAGAACAAGAACCTTGAACTACTCAGTTAAACTTAGTATGCTCTTTGTAGGTACTCATTTTTATCTGCCGCCCAAGAACTGGAGTGTAGAATTCATCTTGTACTCTGAGAGAGGTAGCAAAAAAGAACGTCCGCTCGTACTTAATTCTGTAGGTGTCGTACAATCTCTCTGCCTCTGAGTAAGGAATTCCAAGTGTCTTAGAGAGAGAATTTACTTTCATGCCATACCTTGTTGCGTGCCTAATCCTCTTGGCCACATCTCGTGAGGAGATTTCTAAACGGTTGGCTAATTCTTGGTGAACATCCTTTCCGGCGATGAAATCTGCTACATCTGTAGGGTCTCTTGTGATGTAAGCACTCATTCTGTCCTCTTGTGAAGAGAAATCAATTGAGAAGACATTAGATGCACCGAGGAGCATGTCTCTAACATTGTAGATTTTACGGTTAAGGTTATGAAGCTCAGGTTTTGTAGCAGTAAACCTCCCTGTACTTGTTCCTAGGAGCATGTAGTTAGGGTACAACCTATCCTTATCTGCGTACTGGAGTAATTTTGTAAGGTGCTGAATTGCTCTTGTCTTCTTACTGATTGAGTAGGCAAGTTCTAGTACTTTATCACTAGGGAGTTTTTTCTAGAATAGAAAAAAGGGAAGAACTTAAACAATTTCTCCTTTGCTTCGTTGTCAAACTTGACCATTCCACTCTTTGTTAATTCTAGGTGAGGAAGTCACTCTGCTTTGTACTTCTTAATGTAGGCAGTTTTAAGTTTACTAGAACTTCAACCACGGAGAGAAGCCTTATTCTTAGTTCCAACTCTAATGTCTACTTGTTGCCACTGTTCCTTTTCTTTCTCTTCCTTGATTTTTTCTAAGGCACTTCTTATTTTCTTTCTTGGAAAAGGAATTCCTTTGTACGCCCATTTTGTAAGTTTGTCCTGGAGTTTTTGCTATAATAGAAAAAAGGGAGGCTCTGCAGTCATCTATATTGTGCTGGTTCTACCTTATCTTTAAGGAAGTTGTAGAGTTCTCAGTTAAGTCTTGTGTCATTTTCCCCATACTCTTGAAAAAGGAGGTCATCTTCTTTACTCGCCCAATCTATCTTTAGTTTAGAGTAAGATACCGCTTTATGAATTCTCTCTTTCATAGCTACTATAACTATCCCTATTATTGAACTTAATGCTAAAAGTAAACATACTATAATTGTAGCAGAATAATTCCTCTTTTTGTGCATATTATCTAACCTTTTTGTACTAGTTTCTAAGTAACATAAAGTATACACCCCCCGATTGTCAACTAGAATTTTAAAGTAGAAAAGAAAACTCCCAACCATCCGTGTTCTGGAAGTTCTACACTTTCACACCAGACAGGTATAGAGGACTCAGGTGGGGGGTGTTCCCGTCCTGAAGAGCCAGAAGGAGGTAAAAGAGAAAAAGAGAGAGCCTGGTACCTAGAAAGAAGGAGTTCCTCCAAAATCCAAAATATCCCTTGACCTTGTTGCCTTTTTAGCCTGAGCCATTCCACCTAATCTTATTAATTTAACCTAACTTTGTGTTAGCCTTATCGCTGTTGCCCTATTTGCCTTCTTCTTCTTTGCATTCATACTATTTCTGATTGCGGGCTTTGTGTGGTACCAGAAGAGTTCTAGTTCTTCAGAGAACGGTTCTACGCCTAAGCGCCCTCGCAAAACTCCTCCAGTTGATAAACTAATGATACGGGTCCTTATGCAGCCGAGAAGTAATAATCTTAGCTCTTAATATGCTTAATCACAATGCTCTGTTTCCAGCTCCTTTTTTCTTAGAAAAAACTCAGCCTAAAAGAATGTTTCAGATTACCGGCATCTTGTTCACTTATGACCCTTTACTAACATTACTTAGTGAGGGAGATTTTGTCTTTATTGATGTTTCTGCGGCTCTTGTCACTACTAAAGAGCAAGAGACCCTATACGCTTTCTTTGTTGCTCTTGCATTAGCTACGGGAGCAGAGGTCTTGTAAGCACCGAGTCAGCCCATCTCTTGAGCTTGGTTCTTCATAAACCAGAGCTGTTGCTTGATATAGTTTCAGCTTAGAGTACGAAAAGCACCTTTTCAGAGCCCCTTCTTCATCAAACGCTTCCACTGTTCTCTGAGACTAGGTTTACGTAGGGCCCGTTTCAGATAGTTGAGCCTTAATTGCTTATCAAAGAGAAAGTCTACAGCTTGTCTTTTGCCCCCTCTGGTCTCCGTAGGCAGAGCCTGCTTTGACCAGGAGACCCATCCCCTCTTGACAGTTAGATTGAGGATCCCTTCCATTCCAGTGTTTCTACTGACAAACTGATTAATCCAAGTCCCAGAGTGACACCAACTATTAGAAAGCATAGCGAAGTCCCTCACATATTCTTTTACCTCCTTTATCTTAGATTCTACCTTTTTTCTTAGAAAAAAGTACCAAGAAAGAGTGCGGAGAGCGTATTTAGAGTTCGTCATTATGGGTTCTGTCATTTATCTGGTACGTATCGGAACTCAGAAACTAGCCTAGTTATGACAAAGTATCTCACTGAGCTTTCTCCTCTGAAATGAAAAGATGTGAAGAGTGGATGGAATGGTGTGGTATGGAAGTTCTACTTTAGAACTTAAGTTGAAAATCAAATAGTATCCGAAACCTGGAAATTAGTCTTATCCAAGAGATAATGTACCTTGCTATTATCATTCTACCCCTTCTAGCTTCTATGGCCTCTGGGCTTTTAGGTAGAAAACTAGGTACCACAGGTGTTCATATTTTGGCTTGCTTAGCAGTAGCCCTTGCCTCCTTACTAAGTT
>Ga0190269_10000316_pt1 | contig 26017 bp, 25 predicted proteins | sample Popmic249IS_FD_133749 | JGI IMG/M metagenome (GOLD analysis project Ga0190269, IMG submission 133749) | Populus adjacent soil microbial communities from riparian zone of Blue River, Arizona, USA - 249 IS | ecosystem: Environmental > Terrestrial > Soil > Riparian zone | place: USA: Arizona... | reverse complement strand
GTTGCCGCTGATTGTCACGGCGAGGTGTTCTTCGAGATGGTGCCGACCATTGCAGCGCGGGCATTCGACTGCGCGGGCGCTCACCTCCACGACCGATGCCGCAGGCACCTCGATCGGGCGCTCTGGTGCGCCGCCGCGCTCGAGGGCAAACAGCCGCTCGCGATCGCGCGCCAATGCCATCGCATCTCGTTCGGCTTCTCGCCGCACCGTTCTCGCCCGCTTCGGCTTTCGCGCCATGCGAGTGAGACTACCTGCGCGCGACGCGGCGTCCAGCGCGAACGCTCTTCCGTTCCGCGGAGGCGGCATCCGCGCTCCAGATGAGCCCAACCTCGTCGTCGGCAGTGGAGCACGTGAAAAGCAGGGACTCGGGATCCGACGAGAGCTCCGCGACCTTCGGGGCGTATCTCATCGCGGCGAGCAGCATCGCCTCGTGGAGCCCCGGAGCCTGCTTGAGCTTGCCGAGCGAGCGACGGGCGAGCTTTTTCCAGGCGAAGTCAGCGGGTGACAAGCTGCGCCCGACCATCGCCTGCCACATCAGCGCTTCGTCGAGATCGCGCTTCTTCACGGCTTTGGTGAAGTTCTTCATGCTGGCGCGGTTCAGCTCGCGCACTACACGCCGCGAGTTGGCTGCGTCATCGGCGTAGACCGCGACTGCGCCGACGCGTTCATGACAGAACGAGAAGGTGTAGACATCGGCGCGGGCTTTCTTCAACGCGTCGATGGACCGCTCCAGGACCGACGAGAGGATGATGTCGAGCTCGATCATGTGTCTCGCGACAGCTGGGCCGCAGGCTACTGCGGCATGCTCAGTACCAGTCACGCAAATCAATTACACAGATGTCACAACACGTCTACTAACGCCAACAGACCTCACATCGGCCGCGCATTCTCTACTTCCGCATACGCCTCGACGGCGCAAGCATGGTAATACCGTGGGCTATGACGAACGCTACATTCTTGCTTGCAGTACCCCTCGCGTTTCAGCTGGTCTCGACGCTCGCATCTGCACAAGCCCAGCCTTCTCCGCCGCCCACAGCGGCAGCGCCCGCTGCGGCTGCGCCCGCTGCGGCTGCGCCCGCTGCGCCCGCTGCGCCCGCGCCACCCGCGCAGGAGGTTCCACTCGTGCAAATGGAGGCGCCCGCAGAGCGCGTGGTGGCGCCACCGCCGGTCGCTGTGCCGCCACAAGCTGCACCTGCACCCGTCCCCACACGCGCGGCGTACGAAGAGGCGCTGCCAGCGTGCGATCAAAGCGCTACGCCCTCCCCGTGCGAGCAACCCAGTGATGCCTACCGTCACGACGGCTTCTATTTTCGGCTCATGAACGAAGCGCAATACCTCGCGTTCCTAGGGGAAGGTCGCAACGGCGACGCATCGGTGAAGGGCTTGAGCTCGGGCGGCATGATCGCGCTGGGCGGCACGCCGGTGCCGGGGTTGGTGATCGGCGGCATGATGAGCACCGCCACGCTGCGCGGATCGTTCAACGGTCGGCCGTCGGGGTCCGAGACAAACGCAACCGTGTCGCGCCTCATGTTCGGCCCGTTCGTCGATTGGTTCCCTGACCCGAACGGCGGCTGGCACGTCGGTGCGTCGCTCGGCTTCGCAGGCATCACACTCACCGACTCGTCACTCGACGATGCGGTGGGCGCTGCGTTTTCAGCCAAAATCTTTGGCGGCTACGACTGGTGGATCGGCCCGCAATGGTCGCTCGGCATCGGCGCGGCGTTCACAGCAACGCCGTCCACTTCACTCGTCGTGGATGACGGGGACAAGAGCGGTTATCGCTTCTACACCTTGTCCGCCGGACTCGGGGGCACGCTGACGCTGCACTAGCACGCGGCTGCACGTTCGACGCATTGTGGCGATCGCGCCGAGCACTCAGCGTTTGATCATCGGTGGAGACTGCCGCTTGAGCACCGGGGGCGACTGGCGTTGGGAAGTGGCTGGCTCGCGCGCGGGTGCGGGCCCGCTGCCGTGAGTGGTTTGCGGAGCTTGCGAGGCTTGCGGAGCTTGCGAGGCTTGCGGGGCTTCGAGCGGTGGCAGCTCTTCCGTGCAGTATTTGCAGCGCTTCGCGCGGTACGCCACTTTCTCGAGACACTGCGGACACTCCCGCGTCGCAGGCTCGTGCGGATGCAGTTTCTTGAGACTGTTGCTGGCCCGCGCCACAGCAAAGAGGACGAGCCCGACGATCAGAAAATCCACGACCACGGAAGCCAAGTCGCCAAACAAAAGGCGCACGTCGCCTTCTGGACCGTCCGGAGGAAGCTGGCGCAGCGTCACCGCGGAGCTGCGCCACTCGCCGTTCGGTAATATCAGCGATACCAACGGCATGATCAGGTCGCTCACAAAGGCAGCGACGATCTTCCCGAACGCGCTGCCGATGATCACACCGATCGCGAGATCTACAATATTTCCTTTGAAAGCAAAGTCTCGGAACTCACTCCAAATCTTCATCTCGATCGTCCTGTTGGGGCTGCTGCCGCTGCAGCCGATGCAGCACGCATGCCAAATAGGCGCAGCTGTGAGCAGCAGTTAGCTCACGCGCAGGACGATCTTGCCGAAGTGATCTCCGGAGCGTAGGCGGGCAAGCGCTGCTGTAAGCTCGGTCCAGGGCAGCACGCAGTCGATGACTGGGCGCATGCGGGCGGCCTCGATCGCGCGGTTCATTTGTTCGAAGCATTCGCGCGGACCGACCTGCAGACCGCGCAGCGTGGCTTGGCGTTCGAGCAGCATCAGCGGGTTCAGCTCACCTTGCATGCCGCCGAGGTAGCCGACGATGTTGATCTGGCCTCCGGGTCGCAGCGCGCGCAGCGAGCTCACGATACTTGCCGGCCCGCCCACATCAACGATGTGATCGACACCTTGCCCCTGCGTGTGCTCGAGCAGGCGCGCCACCGGATCGCCGCTGTTGGCGGCGATGCACGCTGCCGCTCCGAGCTGCCGAGCACGCTCGAGCTTGGCCGGGCTGCGTGATGTGACCAGCGCCTTTGCGCCGTGCATGACGGCCCACTGCAGCGCGAACGCAGAGACGCCACCGGTGCCTTGGATCCAGACCGCGTCGCCTGCGCGAATGCGCCCTTCACTCACGAGCGCGCGCCACGCGGTGACGCCGCTGCAGCCCAGAGAGGCGGCCTCTTCGTGGCTGAGGTGCTCCGGCACGCGCACGATGCCTCGCTCGTCCAACCTCACGTATTCAGCCAGCATGCCGTCGATCGGCCCGCCGAGGCTGGACGTCAGGTCTTGCTGCGAGGGACCTCCCGCCGTCCAGCGCTGCCAGAAAGTGGCCGCGACCCGCTCGCCGACGGAGAAGCCCGTCACGTCTTCGCCGATCGCGACGATCTCGCCGACGCCATCAGAGAGTGGGACGAACGGCAAAGGAAACGCGGCGACGTACGTCCCGCTCGCGATCTGGAGATCGCGCGCGTTGAGCGCTGCGGCCAGGGTACGGACCACGACCTCACCACGCCTCGGCTCGGGGCGCGGGCGCTCGACCATGGCGAAGCGCTCTTCCCGACCCGTCCCCTGCAGCTCGATCGCCCTCATGCTCGCTCTCCTGTCGCGGTTGTGACTATTGTGACTGTTCTGACTGTCAGGCTGCGCGCAGGGCCCGGCTGGCCGTGTGCACGTCATCCAGGAAGCTCCACAACGCATTCCACTCCGCACGCGCCCCGCGCCATGCCGCTGCAAGCTTCGGTCCTGATTCGGGCACGAGCACTGCAAGCTCGTACGAATCTTCCGCGTGTGTCACTTCCAAGTTCTCGTGTAGGTCGAGCCAGTGCATGATCTCGCGTGACAGCGCGTTCTGGCGCCGCAGCTCGTTGCCCACGCAGCTGTCCATCTTCTTGGCAAAGACCTCGCTGACCATCAGCGCTCCGACGCCCTCGTACGGGTCGGCCGCGCCAAACGTCTTTGTCATCGCCGCCAGCAGGCTGCGGCCCGGCTCCAGCAGATCCTGCCGCAAGGTGCTCTGACTGTGCTGCCCCAGGCCCGACACGAAGCGATCCAAGAGCACACTGTGGATCATCTTGTAGTCGCCGTTGCCGAGCTCGTCGTTGAGCTGTTTGGCCAACAGTGAGGCGATGCGCGGATCATCGATGCGCGAGATGATGCTCGCGAGCCAACGCACAAAGTGATGCGAGATGCTGCACTGCAGATTCGACATCAGCAACCACAGGGCGCTGTAGTCCACCGGTCGTGCCTGAAGCTCGCGAAAGAACGGGTGATCTGACACTTCGTACTGTTCGTATTCGTCCACGATCGCTTTGGCGGAAGGCTGGTTCGAGTTGGCTGCTTGGGAACTGCTCACGGCGACTCCTCTTGACTACAGGTTGCACTACGACACCTCCCCCCCGTGGACAGCGTCGATCGCTCGCTTCAGCAGCGTACGCATCTGCTGGGTCAGCGAAACATTGCGATCATAGCCCTTAAGCAGTACCGCTTGCGCGACGCGGTGCAAGCGTTTGTGATCGTCGGTGGTCAAATCTTTCATTGTCCACACGATCACAGGCACAGCGTCGTGCTCAGGTTTGTCGCGCAGACGTGCGAGGAATTCGAAGCCATCGATCCTCGGCATCATCAAGTCGAGCACAATTGCCGCAGGTTGCTCGACGCTCAGGCGCTGCAACGCTGAACCGGGATCTGGTTCACACTGGACCTGATAACCGAGCTGCGTAAGCACGGTTTCCATCAGCTTCAGGGCGGACGGATCGTCATCGATCACCCACACCTTACTATCAGGCTGCGACGCGACGCGTGCGCGCCGCATGCACGCTCTCAGCTCCTGACTGTTTACCGGTTTAGTCAGATAGTCATGAACCGGATAGCCACCTATCACGCCCTTTTCTGCCACAACGCTCACGATCACCACAGGCGTGGCCTGGTTCCTGCCGTCTTCACGTATGTTGTGCAGCACCTCTAGGCCAGTGATGTCGGGAAGCAGCAGATCGAGTGTGATCGCGTCGTACTTGCGCTTATTACAGGCTGCGATCGCTTGGGCGCCGGTGGCCGCTTGATCCACGCCGTAGCCGGCGTCGCTGAGGATGCGCGACAGAAGCCGCCGATCGCGCGCGTCGTCTTCGACCACCAGCACCGCGGCGGCTGATTCTGTCACCTCATCGGCTTCGTCACCGCTCTGCACGTCGAGCGGCTGGTCGCTGTCTTTGATCGAAGCTTCGATCGGTAAGATCGCGTAGAACGTGCTGCCCACGCCGAGCGTGCTGGTCACCCCGACCGACCCTGCTTGTGCCTCGACGATGCGCTTCGTGAGCGCCAGGCCGAGGCCCGTGCCTGCGTGCTTTTTGGCTGTCCCTGCATCGAGCTGCTGAAACTCGATGAACAAACGCGGAAGATCCTGCTCCGCGATCCCGATGCCAGTGTCCTCGACCGAGATTCTAAACATGCCGTCAGCTTCAGGCACTGCACGGATCGTGACGCGCCCGCCCTGCTCCGTGAACTTCAAGGCATTCGAGACATAGTTGTAGAGCACTTGCTTGAGCCGAGCGGGGTCGAGCGTCACGCGCTGCAGCGCCGGGGGGACATCCGTGACGATCTCGATCTGTTTGCCGGCGGCGATGCTCCGCAGGATCGCCGCGACTTCACTCACCAGCTGCACCAGATCGACGGGCTCTGCCCGGAAGTCGAGCTTGCCCGCCTCCACCTTCGCCAGATCCAGGACGTCGTTGATCAACTGTAAAAGGTGCCGCCCGCTGCGAAGAATGTCGCCGATCAGCTCGTAGTGCTTCGGCGAATCTGCAGGCACCTCACGATCGAACAAGATATCTGCGAAGCCGATGATCGAGTTGAGCGGAGTGCGCAGCTCGTGCGACATGTTCGCCAAGAACTCGTTCTTGAGCCGACTCGACTCTTTGACGCGCTCGTTCTGGGCTTCGAGCTCAGCGCTGCGCACGCGCAGCTCCTCGAGGCGACGGCGCTCCGTGATGTCGAGCACGAACGCAATGCATTCCACCTCGTTGAGCATCGCGACACCGACCAAGATCGGAACACGCGAGCCGTCCTTGCGGATGTACTCTTTCTCCCACGTATTCGTGACCCCGCGCTCCATGAGCTGGGCGATCGCAGTCTGATCGTGTCGCTCCCACTCCGGCGGCGTCATATCGGCCCAGCGCACGCGCCCGGAGATCACCTCGTCGCGCGAGTAGCCGACCATGCGCAAGAAACCATCGTTGGCATCTTTGATGTTGCCGTGGATATCGCAGATCAGAATGCCGATGATCCCCGCGTCGAACAGGCGCGTGAAGCGGATCTCGCTCGAGCGCAGCGCCTGCTCCACGTTGTTACGCTCGACGCGCACGCGGCCTTCCCGCTCGCTGACGTAGACCTCGCCGACCAGCGAGAGTGCGCGCTCGATCGCCTCCGAAGCGTCATAGCGCGTCTCGGGATCGAGCTGACCCGTACGCAGCTCTTTACGAAGCGCGGCTCCGAGCGCATGCAGCTGTGTGTACGGAACGCCCTGTTGCGCGAGCGCGCTCCCGAGCTGAGCGAGCCGCTCCCGCAATAACCCGGTATCGCCTTGAGCGGCACGCGCCAAGGTCTCGCGAAGCTCCGCCGCGGCGCGCTGCGGATCATCACCGAACGCCAAGCGCGTCGCGGCTTCGAGCCCCGGCGTCGTACGTACACCCTCCAACCAACGCTGCAAAAGCCGCTCGGGCTGACTGCCTTCGACCTTCGACCAGACTGCGCTCCATGGATGCATCGTTCACCTATGTGCCGGTCGGCAACTCGATCACGAACGAGGTTGGCCACTCGGAAGTCTCTAATACTCTGATTTGCCCGCCATGCGCCTCGACTGCGCGCTTGCAGAAGTACAAACCGAGCCCGGCGTTGCCGACATTGGGTGCCTCCCCGCTCCCGCGCGCAAATTTCTCGAAGATCCGCTCGCGATCCTCGGGCGGCACGGGCGGGCCATCGTTGGAGATCGAGATCTCGAGCAGCCGTCCGAGCCGCGTCTGGATGCTCACGTGGCCAGCGCTGGGCGCGTGACGCAGGGAGTTGTCCAGGATGTTTTCGATCACGCGTCGCAAGAGCGCCGGGTCTCCCCAGAGCTGATAGCCAGTGTTCGCCTGCGCATCGAGCGAGACGCGCTTCTGTGACGCTTTGCGCTCGTAGGCCGCGAGGACATCGCGCACGATCTCACTGACCGGCACCCGCTCCGGGCGCACGCGAAAGGTTGCGTCCTCGAGGCTCGAGATCACGAGCAGGTCCTCGACCATCGTGCGCAGCCGCATGGCCCCGGCTGCCCCCTCCTCCAGCACCCCGGCGAGCTCGTGGACGGGCGCGCTGCGCACGTTGTGCCGAGCCCAGTCCAAGTTCCCGAGCACGACGAACAGCTGGTTTTTCAGGTCGTGCACCACGAACTGCATGAGCTCGCGTTGCTCGCGCTGCAGCTGCTCCAGATCGTGATTGCGTGCGGCCAGCGCGTCGCGCGAGGCACCCAGCTCGTCACGCGACGCCTTGAGCTTGAGCAAGGTGTTGACGCGCGCGAGCAAGATCGGCGCATCGATGGGCTTTTCCAGGAACTCGTCGGCTCCAGCCTGCAGGCCTTGCAGCCGGAAGCTGCGCTCCGAGTGCGCTGTCACCAAGATCACCGGTACGTGAACGTCACGCTCGCGGATGTGCTTCAGCACCGCCAGCCCGTCGATGTCCGGCATCATCAGGTCTAACAGCACGAGGTCCGGCTGGTGCTTGTCGTAGAGCGCGATCGCAGAAGCGCCGCCATCCGCGAAGATCAGCTCGTGTCCGAGGGACTGCAGGCGCAGCTCGAGCAGCGTGAGGTTTCTGGGGTTGTCATCCACCAGCAGCAGGCGCTTCTTCGGCTTCTCGGGCTCGATCATGCACTTGGTTCCAGGTAACTCTTCACGACCTCGCGCAGGAGCCGCTTGTCGATCGGTTTCACCAAGTAGTCGTCGCAGCCGGCGTCCCGCGCTTTGTCTTCGTCGCCCTTCATCGCGTAGGCAGTGACCGCGACGATCGGGAGCGACCGCGTTCGTGCGTTCGCGCGCAGGCGTCTAGTGAGCTCCAGCCCGTCCATTCCGGGCAGCTGCAGGTCCAGTAAGATCAAGTCGGGCAGACGGCGCTCGATCGCATGCAGTGCCTGAAGCGCATCCGTCGCAGTGACTAACTCGTGTCCGGTGCTCGCGAGCACCATCAGTATCAACTTGAGGTTCTCGGGGTTGTCGTCGACGATGAGCAAGGACTTCGTAGTCATGCAACATCACCCCTTTTTGGTCAGCTAACATGGCCGTGAGGCGCGCTGACTCAACCATCTGACTGTCACATGGACAGTTGGGGTGGTGCTACCTGTTTTAGAGCGTTTGGCGTGTGGACCGTCACCCACCGTAGACCACGCGTGACGACAGACTCGTGTCCAGCTGTCAGCCGCGAGCCTTAGACAGTCAGCCCCCACACACACCTACGCGGCCGCGTGCCTACGGGCCCATGCGCTGACCGAGTCTGAACGCGGCGCGAGACCTACCGGCAACCTGCAAGCTCTGCGATGTTCCGCCTGCGATCACTCGGCTGTGATCGTCATGAACTATGCGGATGCGAGCTTCGCGTTCAGCAGGTATCGACAGTCGCGAATAGCTGCGGCGAAGGCGAACGGCGCGCGCCCTCCCCTCGCCGCAGCCGTGCAGCTCACGAGCGAGCAGAGACCTCGCCTGTCGCACGCGCGATCGTGTCCTGGGCAGTTTGCTTGGCCGCCTGCGTAACCTCATCCGCAGCATCGCGTGCGGTGCCGATCGCGGTGCGAATACGCGAACGTGCAGGTTGCAGCAAGCGATCTTCGCGCGGCGTCGAGGGCAAGAGCAGGCCCACGCCCACACCTGCGAGCAGCGTCCCGAAAGCGAGTGCGAGCGGGTTGGCCTGGGCAAAGTCGCGCGACGCTTGGCCGACGCGCTGGAGCCGGTCCTGCACCGCATCGCGGGCGCTGATGGCTGAGTCTGCGAGCCTGTGCTCTGCCTGCACCAAGCCACGCCCTGCTTTGTCGTAGGCACTGCGTGTGTTGTCGCGCAGGCGGCTACCAGCCTTCTTGAGCGCCGTGGACTTTCCGCTGCCGCGCGGCGATGTCGCCACCCGACGCGCAGGCGCAGGATAGGCGTCGGTCGCAAACGCGAGGTTGTCTGCCGGGTAATCCGACTCGTCGAGCTCGTCACCCCACTCCACATCGGGGCGCGACACGCGCGTGCTCTGGCTGCGGCTGTTCGCGATCAACAAGCCTGCACCGAGACCGATCAAACCGAGCGGAAGTGCGTTGTCGACCGTGAATCGCCACGCGACCTCGCTGGCATGGCGCGTTTGCTCCGCGACCTCGTCCACCGCCTCGGAGATAGCTTCGCCCGCTTCGTGGGCTTTTTCGACTGCGATGTCTTTGGCTTCGACGGCCTTCTCCACTGCGATATCTTTGATCTCGAGCGCGCGGTCCTTGACCTCGGCCCCCTTCTCGGCTGCCTTTTCGAGCACGTTGTCTTTCGCGTTCTTGATCGCCTGTTTGGCTTCCTGCTTGAGGTGCGCCGGACTGGTCTTGTCACTGAGCGCCTTGATGTCATCGGTCAGCGCGTTGCGCGTGTCGCCAATGGCTGCCTCGATTTCGCGCGGATTTTTGCTGGTCTGGAACTCGGGCTTGTTTTCCTGTGTCATTTCATCGCCTCCTGAATGCTGTTCACGTCTTCCTTCACACTCTGCGCCGCGCGCTTCGGCACCAGCTCCCGCGCATCGGGTAGCTCGGGGGTTCGGACGGAGCGCATGAGCATGACTGCGGCGGCAGCGCTGATCACGACACCCACGATCAACGCCGAGACCCACGGGGGCAGCTCGTTGGACAGGAGCAGCACCAGCGCCGCTGTCAGCGTCAAGCCTCCGATCAACGCCACCACACCGCCGATGGCCTTGATGATCAGCTCACGCTTGAGCACGTCGACATCTTTGCTCAGCTCTGCCTTGAAGGCCTGCGCACGCTGCTCAGCGTCCGCGAGACCCAGCTGCAGCTCCTGGCGGATCAGCGTCTCCGTGTTCAACCACAGATTGCTGACGATCTCTGAGATCGGGCGCTCGTCCTTCGGACGCTCGGGCCCGTCAGCGGGTATCGGATTCACTTGTGCAACGCTGCTCATCGGCGCGCCTCCGCGTCTTTGGCAGCCTTGCCGGATGGATTGGCTGTGCGACTCGCACGCGTGTCCGTCACGCGCGTGGACGGGCCATTCTTAGGCTCCGGCTCCGGCGCAGGATTCGCGGGCAACGCGCGGACCTCCTCCACCTCCACGCGGTCACTCGGCGTCTTCAAGATGCGACCCGCGGCGAGGCCAACCAGGAACGTGCCTCCGAGCACCCACGCAGTATTTGCACGTGCAATGCGCTCAGCATCGCGGATCAACGTGCCGAGCTCCGCGTCGTCGATGTACGACGCCACCGACTCGAGCCGCTGACTCGCGCCGTTCGCCTGCTCGGCAATGTAGAATTGTTCCTCGATCCGCATGTGCTCGCCGATCTTGCGGACAGCGTGGCCCAGCTTGCGCACGCGCTCGGCGGCCTTGGCTTTGGCTGACTCCGCCTGGTCACGCACCAGATCCACACGTTCTGCCGCCGCGCTGCGAGCCTGTTCCGCGACGTCGTGCACCTTGGCCACTGCGTCCTTTGACCCTTGCGAAGACGCAGCCGATTGATTCTTGTCATTCATGTGTTTGTCCTCTCGCTTCGCGTTCCCAGCGCGGCACTGCAATCGATGTGCCGTGTAAGAGCACAGCGCGCGGGCAGCGCCGCTTACAGCGACAAATGTCAGATGACACAATTCCCCAGCGTGTCCCCGCGCTGAGCGTCGTGTGGAGCGCTACTGCGTCTGAATTGAAGGCGAGGCGCGTTTGTGCGGCAAAGCGCAGCGGCGTTTACGCGTGCACGCTGGGGTGTGGTGAGAGCGTGGGCCGGGGCGCTTACGCAACGCCGCTGCTAGGGATGCCGCTTGAAGTCTGCAGTGTCTTGGAAGGCGGCCGTCAGCGTGCTCGGTGCCTGGCGATCCGTCACGAGGTCGACATCCCAGTTCTCCAGCCACGCACCGCTCGTTCCGTAGCGCCAACGTCCATCGAGCGAGATCAAACCGGCATTCGAGCGCGACCAGCGAAACTCGACTTCGCCAGCATTGATGCCATCGGCGCGCGTCGGCAGCTGCGACCACCAACCTTCGAACACCCCGTCGCTCGCGATGGCGCCGACGATCGTGCCGTCGTTGTAGTTGTAGACCCCCCAGATCTCCGCTGCGCGCTGCTCGAGCACCATGTCGCCCCAGTCGCCGCTGTAAAAGCCCAGGATGTCAGTGACGAGCAAACCCGTGTCGCCGAGCGCGGCGCTGGCAGGGGCGCCAGCGCTGCCAGCCGCGCCGCTCGAGCCGTTGCCCCCCGGAGCGCCAGCACTTGCTTGGCCAGCGACCCCAGCGCTCCCGCTTGCTCCCCCCACCCCAGCGTGGACCTTGCCGCCCTTGGCGGCATCCTCGACCCCTGCGTCACGGACGTAGATGACCCCCGAGTCGCGCTGGGGATCGGCGTGCGGCTCGTAGCCGAAGCGCATGCAGCTACTGCACGTGAGAGCCAATGCGCTCAAACCGAACCGACTGACCGTCACCGGGCGATCGTAGCAAGACTTGCGCGCTTCGCGGGCACGTTAGGGAGTGTGACATGACAGCACGAGGTGCTCGCTGACCCCACTCGTACGTGAGCGGGCTACGCTGCCATCACAACGCGATCACGACCTGTTCCCTTCGCGCGGTACAGCGCGTTGTCAGCCGCGCGCAGTAGCAGCTCTGCCGTCATGCCGTGACGCGGATGCACTGCGACACCGATCGAGATCGTGATGCGGCCGAGCTCGTGGCCGGCGTGAACCAAGTGCAGCTTCGCGACCTGCTCGCGCAACAGCTCCGCCTTTGCGTGTGCGTCTGACTCTTGTGCACCCGGCATGATGACGAGCAGCTCCTCGCCGCCCATGCGACTCACGAGATCGGAGCCGCGCGTGTGCGTCACGAGCAACTTGCCGAGCGTCGCGAGCACATGGTCGCCCGCCTGATGTCCAAAGTTGTCGTTGAACTTCTTGAAGTGATCGACATCGATCATCAGCACCGCGATCGGCTCTTGCGTACGCGCTGCGCGGCGCAGCTCGCGATCGAGCGCCTCTTGCGTATGGCGCCGGTTGTACAGACCCGTCAGCGGATCGCGGATCGCTTCTTCGCGCAAGCGCTCGCGGAGCTCGAGGTTCGCGAGCGCCATGCTGAGGTGCTCGGCGAAGATCGACGCGCGCGCCTGCAAGCTCGGCAATGGACCGCGCGTCATGATGTGTAAGATCCCGAGTAGCTCACCGTGCGCGACCAACGGCAAGCACAAGCTGTTTGGCAGGTTGCTCTCGGGAGAGTGCTTGCAGCGCACGTGCGGACCGCTGGCGTCGAAGCCGTGTTGCTTGCCGCGGCGCAGCGACCAACAGTCGTCGGGGACGAACTGCAAAGCCTTGTCGCCATCAGCTGCGTAGTTCCCCCAGCGGCTGCGCGCGCGCATGAGCTCTCCGCCCAGGTCGCGCAAGAACACTGCGCCCGGCTCGTCCGGAAAAAACCGTGGCGCGCTGCTGTCGATCACCTGGTACGCCTCCGAGGAGCTGAGCGTGGCCTGTAGGAGCTCGCCCATCTGCAAGAGCAGCGTTGTCTCCGCGTGCTTCGTGCTCAGCGCGAGCTCGCTCCTGTGCCGTGCGCGCGTCTCGCGAGCCATGAGCAAAAAGGCGCCGGCCACGAACAGCCCGCTCAGACCGAGCCCGATTCCGTACAGCTCGAGCGCCAACGTCGTGCGGTGCGTGCGCTCCGCCACGCGCACAGAGAGCAACTTTCGTTCATCCTCGACCATCTGGCGCGTACGCGTTCGGATCTCCGTGCTCAGCTGCAGGGACTCGGGCAGCACGTGGGTCGCGCCGCCCGCGCTCACCCGGGCCAAATACTCTCGCAACAATGCAATGCGTCGTTGCAGTTTTGGACCCAGCGCTTCGATGCGCTGTTTCTGCACATCGTTCCCGCTGACCATGTTGCGAACATCTTCGTACGCGCGCTGCGCCAGCTCGATCTGCGGCTCCAAGTCATGGGCGAGATACGGCTCGCGCGACAAGGCGAAGCCGCGCACCGCGCTCTCGGCCGTAGACACGGCGATCGAGATGTCGTCGATGCGTTCGATCACGCGGTGCGTGTTCTCGATCCAGAGCACTGTTTCGGTCTGGAGCACGACAGTTCGGTAGCCCAGAACACCGATCACTGTGATGACCGCCGCACCAAACAGAAAGCCGAGCATCGAGGCGTGCTGCCGCCAAGGCATACCCGCTCGATCGTATCCGATGCGCGACGTGCTCGCAGCTTATGGCTGCAACGAGTGGTACGCGACTGTACGCGGCGTACGTTCGCAAGACGTGTCGGTCATATGGTGGCGCCGGGGATACGACCTACGGCCGCTATCGACGCGCGAGCGTTTGTTTTCAGCGGATCGGCAGCACGACCCCTGCGTACGCGTGCATGTGATGCAGATCACTGGACCTTATGTTTCTGAATCAGGCATGCAGCGTGCATTTGTGCGCGGCGCATCATGCGATGCATCCCGTCACAAGAGCTTGAAACATGAAGATCCATTCGACCCCTTATGCTTGTTACGTCTCCCTGCAGAACGGCCTGACACTCGAGCTGACGTTTGCACCGGAGCCACCCGAGCACCATCGCGAATTCGCGCGCACACCCGAGTCACCCGCGCTGCGCTCCTCAGGTGTCTGGATGTTCCACGAAGAGGTGTTATTCGAAGTGCACGTCGGGATCGCGTAGTCGACAACGGCGCGCATACTTTCGCAGAACGCAGGGTTCGATGACCTGTCGTGGCTGCGTGCTGACACAACTCACATGAGGACAGCGATCCGTTCTTCCAATCGCGCAACCTTGTGCATTCGGCAATCAGGTTGAGTCGATCTGGACACAATCGAGAACGCGACGACTGCTCGTGGAGTGACTAATGTTGGTTTCGTATGCTCGTTGTATCCGCTACGGATACCTCGCCGTGCTCTGCTGTGTTTGCAGTGCGGCAGAGATCACTTACGCACAAGAATCTGAGGCGCCAGCGGATCCGCCCGAAGCTGAAAGCGAGCCGAGCGCAGAGCCGCTGGCACCTGAGACTTCGCCTGAAACAAACGACGTGAGCGAGCCTGCTGCGCCTCCGCTGGTGGCGGACAGCAGTGATCAGATGATCGTCACCGGGACGCGTCGCAGCTCGCGCACGGTGGTCGATTCGAACGTTCCGATCGATGTCATCAAGATGTCAGACATCAAGAACGCACCGTCGCCCGATCTGAACGATAAGCTCACACTGACTGTTCCGTCGTTCAAGGTCGATCGTGTCCCTGTCGCCGACGGCGCGACGTTCAACCGTCCTGCGACGTTGCGCGGCCTGTCGCCTGATCAAACGTTGGTGCTGATCAACGGCAAGCGCAGGCATCGATCTGCGTACATCGACGTCATGAACCAGGGCGCACAAGCCGTAGATCTCGCGCAGATTCCGCAGATCGCGATCAAGCGCATAGAGGTCCTGCGCGACGGTGCTTCGGCGCAGTACGGCTCGGACGCGATCGCTGGCGTGCTCAATATCATCTTGGATGATGCCGTCGGGTACCGCAGTTATGCGCAGTACGCCCGGTACTATGAAGGCGACGGCAACAGCGTCATCGCGGCATTTGCAGGCGGCTGGGCGCTGGGCAAGCGTGGACACCTGCGTCTCAGCTTGGAAGGCTCGCTCTCAGAAGCTACGTCCCGCAGCGTACAGCGGCCGGATGCCGCGGAGCTGATCGCGATGGGCAATACAGCAGTCAGGCAACCGGTCGCCACACGCTGGGGCCAGCCGGATTTGCGCGGGCTGATATCGTTTCTCGATGCGGGCTACAAACTAACAGACGACATCGAGCTGTATGCATTTGGAAACTTCGGTTACCGCTGGGGTAAGACCGACTTCTTCTATCGCAGGCCCACGCAGCCGACCGTATTCACGTCGCCACAGATGCCTGGGGTATTCGATATGAACTTTGCGACGCTGCCCGCACGTTACCAGGACTGGTATCTGAACAACCCGGCCGTGTTGAGCGGTTATCCTGGTGGTTTCACGCCGCGCTTCGCGATGACGACGCTCGATGGCTCTGCGGTCGCGGGTGCGCGCGGCAAGGTGATCGAAAACCTGAGCTGGGATCTGAGCGGGCGTTACGGTCAGAACTGGATCGACTATGAGGTTCGGAACACCATCAACGCATCACAAGGACCGGACTCGCCCAAAGACTTTCGCGCTGGCGACAAGCGTCAAACCGAGCTGGCAGCGAACCTCGACTTCAGCTACCTGTGGGATCTCGGCTTGGTCGAGCCGCTCAACATCGCGTTTGGGGGCGAGGTACGCCGCGAGCAATACTATGCTGGGCTCGGGGATCCAGCTTCGTACGCGGTCGGTCCGCTCGCGGTGATCGGCTTGGCTGGAGGCTCGAACGGTTACTTCGGCACGGGACCGTTGCAATCCGGCACGTGGTCGCGGCAGAGCGTCGCAGGTTACGTCGATGTCGATGCCGACATTACGCGCTGGCTGAACCTCGCTGCCGCTGGCCGCGTCGAAAACTACTTCGGCGCGGGCGCCACGGCGAACGGGAAGCTCGCCGGACGCGTGGAGCCGATCGAGCGCTTCAGCATTCGCGGTGCGGTGAGCACGGGGTTTCGCGCGTCGACGCCCGGTCAGCAGAACCTCACCAATACACGCCAAGCCCCCAACGCGGATGGCTCTGCGATCGAGACCACTGGCACGATCCCCTCGACGAACCCGATCTCGATGCTCAAGGGTGGTGAGCAGCTCAAGCCCGAAAAGTCGCTCAATTTCAGCCTGGGCTTCGTCGCGCAGCCGCTGCGCAACCTGACACTGACTGTCGATGCCTACCACATCGACGTGCGCGACCGCATCAGCCTGTCGCAGCGCTACACGCTGACTGCAGAAGAACGCCAGCAGCTGGTTGCCCAAGGTGTCGCTGCTGCGGAGGGCCTGACACAATTCAATTTTTTTGTGAATGGCTATCGCACGCGCACGCAGGGCATCGATGTGGTGTTGGCGTACCGGCTGGAGCTGAGCGAGCGCAGCTATTTCAACTTGACAGGTGTGGTGAACCTCAACCGCACGAAGATCGTGTCGTTCAGCCCGGGCGTGATCAATGACTTCAACCGGCAGTACATCGAGGAACGCCTGCCGAAACACGTGGAAAACGTCATGGTCGAATATCGCTTGGGCCCGTTCAGCGTCGCGCTGCGCGGCCGCCACTATGGATCGTTCACCGAGCCTTATTCCGACGAGGTCGATGAGATGGGGCGACTGTGGAACAACCAACTGTTCGGGTCGGAGCTGTTCTTCGATCTCATGGCCTCTTACCAGTTCGACAAGCTGCCGATCCGGGTGAGCTTAGGCGCGGAGAATATCTTCAACAACTACCCGGACAAGGCACGCTTTCCAAATACGCCGGAAGATGGCGCGGCGGGTCGAACGACGGTGACTGGCCGCATCTATCCGACGATCACACCGTACGACACGGACGGTGGAAGGCTGTACGCGCGGCTGGACATGGAGCTGTGATCGACTACCAGCTGCCGGTCCGCTCGACATGTGGACCGGGCAGCGGTTGTGTCCAGCGAAACGGCATCAAGCGTGGGAAGTACAAGCCGCGCTGCACGCTGAGGACGAGCATGCGTTCGGCGCCCTGGAAGCGCGCGAGCTCGGGCCCGTCCCACAGGATCTCGGCGTTGCAGGCGAGTGAGAGCACATCGCCGCTCGCAAAGTCCGGAACGAGCAGGCCGGCGCGTGGGTAGCGTGCGATGTTGCCGAGTGTGTTGAAGGCTTTGTTGCCGGGGAAATCCGGCATGTACAGCCTGGTAGTGTCGGGAGCACGCTGTACGCGCACGAAGCCGGGCTTGCCGCCGCGATGTGAGACGTCGACCCCTTCGCGCGTGTCATCGGCTTCGAACGCGGGAGCGGAGGCGCTGGCGATGAAGCAAGTGTCGGCACGAGTCACGAGCGCTGCGGCTGCATCCGATAGCCGCCCTGCTTCGATGATCGCCGCCGCTGTGAGCGGCATGCCCTCTCGCCACTGCGGGGTGCGCGCGCTGATGAACTTCGGGCAGTTGCCGAAGCTCTGTTCGACCTCCAGTGTGAAGCCCTGGCTCGTGAGCTTCTGGACGCGACCGTTCATGCGATTGCGGCGCCGCGTCTGCAGCTGAATGCCGAGCACGCCGAGGCTCGCGCCTATCCGCAGCGCTGCGCGCAAAGGGTCATCCTGCGCGGGCTGCGCATCGACCTGTAGGGTGAGTACGTCGGGCGAATGCACGAAGCCGGGCGAGCCGAACAACATCGACGCCCATGGCTGCCCTGCGTCGTCCATGCTGCCGACCAGCAGCATGGGGAGCTGCGCGAAGAACTCGCGGTGTTGCTCGGTCATGTAGGAGCGAAACATCTTGCCGAGCATCGCTGCTTCGTCGAGCACGCCGCTCTGCGCTTGAACAGCCAGCTCGCCTTTATGGAATGGCGAGGTCATCGCGGGCGAGTCTCTTGCATGGGGATAAAGCGAGGCAGCGCTTCGAGGCGTGCGTGCCAGCCGCGCACGGCGGCGTACTCGGCGAGCGTCACGCCGCCTTCGGGCGCACGGGCCGTGTAGGCGTACATCGCCAGATCCGCGATCGTGGGCTGCTCGCCCGTTACAAACCGGGCGTGGGCGAGCGCGCTCTCCAAGAGCGACAGCACAGCGCTGGACGTACGCTCGGCCACTGCGCGGTCGACGGGCTTGCCGAGGAGCGCGTGCAGACGCAGGTCGCCCGGCCCGCGCACGAGCTCGCCCGCGGCGATGGACAGCCAACGCTGGACGCGTGCCGCTGACAGCGGCTCGCGCGGCAGCCAGTGACCAGTGGGGTCGTGGCGCAGCGCCAGGTACACGAGGATGGCGTTGCTGTCCGCCACGGTCACGTCGCCATCCTCCAGCACAGGCACTTGGCCTAAGCCGTTCTTCAGAAGAAATGCGGGCTTTTTTTGTTCGCCTCTGAGCACGTCGACTTCGATCAGCTCGTGGGGGAGAGCGAGCAGGGACAACAGCGCCTCGACGCGGTGGCAGTGGCCGGATAGCGGATGGCGGTAGAGCTTGAGCATGTGCTGAGCATGGTTCTGGAGCGCGCTGGCGAGAAGGGGCGCTGCGGGCAAGGCATTATTGCGAGAAATGAAATAATCTGCGGGCTCGGCCATGGAGGCAGAGGTTGGACCGGTTCGAAGCGATGGGAATATTCGTAAGCGTCGCGGAGCTACGTAGCTTTGCGGCCGCGGCGCGGCGGCACGCCCTGTCTCCAGCCGGCGTCACGCGTGCTGTCGCCGCGCTCGAGGCAGTCGTGGGCGCGCGCCTCTTGCACCGGACGACGCGTGCCGTACGACTCACCGACGCCGGCGCGACGTACCTCGGGCACTGCAAGCGCATCCTCAGTGACGTGCAAGCCGCGGAAGTCAGCGCGGTGTCAGCGCACGCGGAGCTGAGTGGCCTCATCACCGTCACCGCGCCGGTGATGTTCGGCAGGCTGCATGTGGGGCCGATCATCCATGCGTTTCTGAAGCGCCATCCGCGCGTCAGCTTACGGGTGATCTTCGCAGACAGCGTGCTCGACTTCTTCGATCAGAACATCGACGTCGCGGTTCGGATCGCACACCTGCCTGACTCGAGCTTGCGCGCCATCGGGGTAGGCAGCGTGCGTCGTGTGGTCTGTGCGTCACCCTCTTATCTGCGTGCGCGTGGTACCCCACGCGTGCCGAGCGATCTAGCTGACCACGACACCATCGCCTTTACGGGTCAGGCCGAGCATGTCTGGGCGTTTGCAGCGGGTGGGCAGCATGAGCGCGTTCATGTGCGTCCTCGCCTGATCGTCAACAACGTCGATCTTGCGATCGCAGCGGCGCGTGAAGGCCATGGCGTAACGCGCGTGCTCTCCTACCAAATCGCTGACGACGTCGCGAACAAGCGGCTCAAGGTGGTGCTCCGCGAGCATGAGCTCTCCCCTGTTCCAGTGCACGTCGTACGTCTCGAAGGACGCGAAGCATCCGCGCGCGTGCGTGCGTTCGCGGACTTCGCTGCACCGCACCTGCGAAGTGCGCTGAGCCAACTCGAGAGCTGACATGCGCGCGTGACCTCATCGAAACATCGCGACTCTGACGCTGTTTGAAGGTCAGATGTTACGAGAGAAGTGTGAAGCTAACATCCGTTCGAAACTCTGGCTCAGCTAAGAGTCGAAATCGAACGGCGCTGCTCGCAGGAACAAAGGACAAGCGCCACAGACAGGAGGCTCTTGTGCGCATGAAGTCGCCACGGCTTGTAACGGTCTTCGCTCTAGTCGCGCTCGCTGGCTGCAGCAGCAGTGAAGCGTCTGCCACGTCGGTCTCTGCAGCCACCAGCTCTACCGCGGAGAAAGCACCGCCGCCGCCGGAAGCGGCACCGAGTGGTCCACGCGCGCTGGCTGTCACGGAGAAAGAAGTCACTGTCGGGCAGCTCCACAGCGCGACCGGAACGATGGCGATCAGTGAGACAGGCTCTATCCAAGCTGAGCGCTTGGCGATCGAACAGATCAACGCGCAGGGCGGAATCCTGGGCCGTAAGATCAATATTATCCAGGAAGACGGCGCGAGCGACTGGCCTACCTTTGCGGAGAAGTCCAAAAAACTTTTGGTCAGTGACCGGACAGCTGCGGTGTTCGGCTGTTGGACTTCGGCCTCGCGCAAGGCCGTTCTACCGGTGTTTGAGAAGGAACAGGGGCTCCTGTATTACCCGACGTTTTATGAAGGCTTAGAACAATCGAAGAACGTCTTCTACACCGGGCAGGAGGCCACGCAGCAGATCCTCGCGGGTCTCGACTGGCTGCAAAAGGAGAAGAAAGCCAAGACCTTCTTCCTGATCGGTTCTGACTATATCTGGCCGCGCACCTCGAACAAGATCGCCCGTAAGCACATCGAAAACGTGCTCAAGGGACAAGTCGTAGGTGAAGAGTATTATCCACTCGGCCATACGCAGTTCGGCTCATTGATCAATAAGATCAAGCTGAAGAAGCCTGATGCTGTCTATGCGATCATCGTCGGCGGCAGCAACGTCTCCTTCTACAAGCAGCTGAAAGCGGCAGGCGTCACGGCACAAAATCAAACGCTCCTGACCATCTCGGTGACCGAGGACGAGCTACTCGGCATCGGCGGCGAGAACATGGTCGGCTTCTACGCTGCGATGAAGTACTTCCAGAGCCTGAAGAACGAGAACAATGTCGCGTTCGTCAAAGCCTTCAAGGAGAAGTACGGCCCGAACGCGGTGATCGGTGACGTCACGCAGGCAGCGTACTTGGGCCCATGGTTGTACAAAGCCGCCGTGGAGAAAGCGGGCAGCTTCGATATCGACAAGGTCGTCGCAGCGTCCAGCGATATCGAGCTCAAAACTGCGCCGGAAGGTTATGTCAAAGTCCACCCCAATCATCACTTGTGGAGCAAGCTGCGCATCGGCCAAGCGCGCTTGGATGGCCAGTTCGATGTACTGTACGAGTCCGAGTTGATCGAGCCGAATCCGTTCCCCAAGGGCTATCAGTGAGCCTTTGAGCACGTAGGGCGAGGCGATCACCATGGATTCCATATCCGACTTCGGCGCGATCCTGCTCATGCAGGGCTTCAACGGGCTCAGTAACTTCTGCGTGCTCCTGCTCATGGCGCTCGGGCTCGCGATCATCTTTGGGCAAATGGGCGTCATCAACATGGCGCACGGCGAGTTCCTCACCATCGGTGCCTACACGACGTACGTCTTGTCGGAGATCTGCCAGCGTTATGCACCGTGGCTGTCTGACAGTTACTTCGTGCTGGCGGTTGTGGTGTCGTTCTTCATCGCCGGTGCGGTTGGGTTGGTGGTCGAGCACTTGATGATCAGAAAGCTGTACACGCGGCCACTCGACACATTGCTCGCCACCTGGGGTCTGAGCTTGATCATGCAGCAGGTGTTTCGCTCGATCTTCGGCGCGCGCGAGGTCAGCGCTGTGCTGCCTGCGTGGCTGATGGGCTCAGTGCAACCCCTGCCGGGCGTGGACATCCCCATCAACGGCTTGCTTGTCATGGGTTTGTGTCTGGTGCTGACTTCAGTGATCTTCTTCGGTCTGTACCGCTCGCGCTGGGGTGTGCGCGTGCGCGCCACGACACAAAATCGCGTGATGAGTCGCGCGACCGGGATCGACACAGCGCACGTCGATCGCTTGAGCTTCGCGCTCGGCTGCGGCCTCGCTGGCATCGCAGGCGCCGCGTTCACCACGATCGGCTCCACCGGCCCGACGAGCGGCACGCTGTACATCGTGGACACGTTCCTGGTCGTCGTATTCGGAGGCGCACAGAGCCTGCTCGGGGGCATCGCGTCGTCATTCAGCATCGCACAGGCGCAAGCGACGATGGAGTTCTTCTTGAGCGGATCCACCGCGAAGGTGCTCACACTCTCGGCTGTCATCTTGATCTTGATGTTGCGGCCACAAGGCCTGTTCTCCATTCGCGCGAGGTCATGATGAAGAAGCTGTACAGTCCCACTGCGCTCACCGCGCTTTTGTTGTTAGTCGTGTTCCCGTTGAGCCTGAGCCCGTTTCGGCTCGGCTTGGTCGGCAAGTACCTGACGTACGCATTTCCCGCGCTCGGGCTCGTGCTGTGCTGGGGCTTCGGCGGCATCTTGAGTCTCGGGCAAGGTGTGTTCTTCGGCCTCGGGGGCTACTGCATGGCGATGTTCTTGAAGCTGGAAGCTTCAGACCCGGTGAGCACCGCGATCCAGTCGACACCGGGTATTCCGGACTTCATGGACTGGAATCAGCTCACCGCGTTGCCGTGGTTCTGGGCGCCTTTCAAGAACCTTGGTTTCTCGCTCGCTGCCGTCGTGCTCCTCCCTGGGCTGCTCGCGTTGCTCGTGGGCCTGGCCATGTTCAAGCGTCGCGTGACCGGGGTGTACTTCGCGATCATCACGCAGTCGATCGCTGCTATCCTGTCGATCCTGATCATCGGGCAGCAGGGTTATACCGGTGGCGTCAACGGCATCACCGACCTCAAAACTCTGCTCGGCTGGGACATCCGCAGCGACTCGGCGAAGCAGATCTTGTACTTCGTGAATGCTGCGTTGCTGCTCGGCGCGCTCGTGCTCGGCCAGCACCTGCTGCGCAGCAAGCTCGGCCGCTTGCTCCTCGCAGTGCGCGACCGCGAGGATCGCGTGCGCTTCACAGGCTACGACGTCGCACAGCTGAAGACGTTCGTGTTCGTGGGCGCCGCTGTGCTCTCCGCTGTTGGCGGCGCGATGTTCACGCTGCAGGTCGGGTTCATGTCACCTTCGTTCGTGGGTGTGGAGCCTTCGATCTCCATGGTCGTAGCGGCCGCCGTGGGCGGCAGGACCTCGCTGCTCGGAGCGATCTACGGCAGCCTGCTCGTGAACTTCGGAAAGACATATTTCTCCGAGAGCTTTCCCGAGCTGTGGCTGCTGCTCATCGGCTCGCTGTTCATCGGCGTGGTGATGGTGTTCCCCGACGGACTCGCTGGCATCGACGGCGCCGGCCTGCTGCGCCGTTTGCGCAAGCGCGCTGCCGCCGCGGCGCCGGAAGTTGCGCCGCACACTGACCTGGAAGAAGGGACGGTCTCGTGACCAGCAAGCCCATTCTGCTCGCGGTGGAGGGTCTGACTGTTTCGTTCGACGGCTTCAAAGCTGTCGACGATCTGACCTTGTACGTCGAAGACAATGAGATCCGCGCGATCATCGGGCCGAACGGCGCGGGCAAGACCACCCTCCTCGATCTGATCACCGGCAAGACGCGCGCGAGCGCAGGCAACGTGCGCTTCCAGGACAAGGATCTGACGGGGCTGCGCGAGCACGAGATCGTCCAGCACGGCATCGGACGCAAGTTCCAGACGCCGTCGGTGTACGAGCCGCTCAGCGTGTTCGAGAACTTGGAGATGTGCTACCCGGGCGCCCGCAATTGGTTTGGCGCGTGGCTGTTCAAGCGCACCAAGACGGTAGTCGAAAAGGTCGAGGCCGTCGCGGAGCGTATGGGCTTGAAAGATCAGCTGCACGTGTCCGCAGGAACGCTCAGTCACGGGCAAAAGCAGTGGCTCGAGATCGGCATGCTGCTGATCCAAGAGCCGAAGCTGATGCTGCTGGACGAGCCGGTCGCGGGGATGAGCGTGCACGAGCGCGAGAAGACCGCGGAGCTCTTACACAGCCTGTGTCAGGGTCGCGCAGTGGTGGTGGTGGAGCACGACATGGACTTCGTCGCACGCATCGCACACCGCGTGACCGTGCTGCATCAGGGCAAGCTGCTCGCGGAAGGCAGCATGGACACAGTGAAGAACGACCCGCAAGTCATCGAAGTCTATCTTGGTCACTGACAGTCAGGAGATTGTATGTCCACTGCGCGCCTTTCGGTCGAACACTTGAGCGTGGCTTACGGGCAGAGCGAGGTGATCCGTGATCTGTCACTGCAGGCGGACGCTGGCGAGATCCTCGCGGTGATGGGCCTCAACGGCATGGGCAAGACGACGCTGATGAAGTCATTGATCGGCATCTTGCCTGAGCGCGCCGGCAGCATTCAGCTGAACGACACGGCGCTCACCAAGCTGGAGCCGCACGAGCGCGTGCGTCAGGGTCTCAGCTACGTGCCGCAAGGTCGGATGATCTTCGGCTCGCTCACCGTCCAAGAGAACATCGAAGCGGGCCTGCGTTCGGACAAAGAGAACGTGCCGAAGGAGCTCTACGACCTGTTTCCTGTGCTGTACGAGATGCGCAAGCGGCGCGCCGGCAACCTGTCAGGTGGCCAGCAGCAACAGCTCGCGATCGCCCGCGCGCTGGCGAGCCAGCCCAAGGTGCTGCTCTTGGATGAGCCGACCGAAGGCATCCAGCCTTCGCTCATCAAAGAGCTCGCGCGCATTTTGAAGAAGATACGCGAGCTGCGCGACCTCACGATGGTGGTCTCGGAGCAAGTTCTGAGCTTCGCGCTGGCAGTGGCAGATCGCGTCCTGGTGATGAACCGCGGGGCGATCATCCACGAGAGCGCGCGCGCTGGCCTCGACGAGGCCACCCTGTCCGGTCTGCTGTCTATCTAACTGTCGAAAGGGCGCTACCATGGAGACACTTATCAAGGTCGACTTAAAGAGTCCTGCTACTTCACACGACGTGATTCACAATCGTTGGCACCCGGACATTCCGATGGTGGCGTACGTCAAGCCGGGTGCTGAGTTTCGCGTGGAGTGCATCGACTGGACCGGGGGTCAGATCAAAGACGATGACAATGCCACGGATGTCAAAGTCGTAGACTTAACGAAGGTTCACTATTTGAGCGGACCGATCGGGGTGGAGGGCGCTGAGCCGGGCGACTTGCTCGTCTGTGACATCTTGGATGTCGGCGTCTTGAAAGACTCTCAATGGGGCTTCACCGGAATCTTCGCGAAAGAGAACGGCGGCGGCTTTCTCACGGAGCACTATCCCGCCGCGCGCAAAGCCTGCTGGAACTTCAGCGGCATCTACGCGAACAGTCGCCACATCCCGGGCGTCGAGTTCGCGGGCATCATGCACCCAGGCCTCATCGGTTGTCTGCCGTCGAAAGAGCTGCTCGCGACGTGGAACAAGCGGGAAAAAGCCCTGTTCGACACGAACCCCGAGCGCGTGCCGCAGCTCGCTGCCCTACCCTTCGCAGACACGGCACACATGGGCCGCATGAAGAGCGATGCAGCCAAGAGCGCCGGCGCTGAAGCCGCTCGCACCGTTCCACCGCGTGAGCACGGAGGCAACTGCGACATCAAGAATCTCTCGCGCGGCTCGCAGGTGTTTTTCCCTGTGTACGTGAAGGGTGGCGGCCTCTCCATGGGCGACATTCACTTCTCGCAGGGCGATGGAGAGATCACCTTTTGCGGCGCGATCGAGATGGCTGGCTACTTGGACATCCGCGTCAACCTGATCAAGGGCGGCATGGCCAAGTACGGCATACAGAACCCGATCTTCCGGCCGAGCCCGCTGGAGCCGCGTTACAGCAACTACCTGATCTTCGAAGGCATCTCCGTCGACGAAGCGGGCAAACAGTACTATCTCGATGTCCACGTCGCGTACCGGCAAGCCTGCTTGAACGCGATCGCCTACCTCAAGAAGTTCGGGTTCACCGGCGAGCAGGCGTACGCGATCCTGGGGACCGCGCCGATCGAAGGGCGGATCAGCGGCATCGTCGACATACCTAACGCATGCGCCACGTTGGCCATACCGACTGAGATCTTCTCATTCGACATCAAGCCAAACGCAGATGGCCCCAGCATCAAAGTGTCAGGCAAAGACCTCGCGTTCGCCGACTAACAGTCTGAAGCCAGGAGCCCAAGCACATGCCGCTCTACGAATACGACTGCCAAACGCACGGTCTCTTCGAAACCATGCACAGCATGCACGAAGCCAGCGCCCCCGAGCGCTGCCCGAGCTGCGGCGAACAATCGCCACGCGTCCTGAGCGCCCCACGCCTAGCATGCGTCACCCCCGGTGAACGCAAAGCCCGCGACCGCAACGAAAAATCTCGTCACGAGCCGCGCGTAACGCGCAAACCCAAAAACCAACCAAAGGAAGAACGACCCGCATTACGAGCCTCCCACCACTCGCGCCCGTGGGCCCTTGGCCACGGCTAGCAGAACCTAACAAAACCCACCAGCAAGCCCGCGAGCCATCTCGCGGGCTTTTTTTATGCTGTTATCCAGAGCGCGCTGCCCGTCCAAATAGTCGACGAGTTTTTCGCGCGATTTCCGACGCGGATTGGTACTTGTCAGATGTAGCTCCACGCGGCGTAGGCGGCTACACCTTGTAGCGCGAGTTGGCCGTGGGCTGCTCGCGCTGCGGCGTGGTGGTTGTGCTGAGCGTGTCAGTTATTTGGCCTGCACGTGCTCGCGTCGCCAGACAAGCTTGTTGTAGT
>Ga0190269_10000315_pt1 | contig 26057 bp, 25 predicted proteins | sample Popmic249IS_FD_133749 | JGI IMG/M metagenome (GOLD analysis project Ga0190269, IMG submission 133749) | Populus adjacent soil microbial communities from riparian zone of Blue River, Arizona, USA - 249 IS | ecosystem: Environmental > Terrestrial > Soil > Riparian zone | place: USA: Arizona... | reverse complement strand
GTGGCTCGACGACCGCAAGTGGGCCTACGTCCGCCTCGAGGGCCGCGCCTTCGGTGACGTCCCGCTGAACCTCGAGTACAAGCTCGAGGTCTGGGACAGCCCGAACAGCGCCGGCGTCATCATCGACGCGCTCCGCTGCGCGAAGATCGCGCTCGACCGCGGCCTCGGCGGCCCGGTGCACGAGGCGAGCACCTACTTCATGAAGTCCCCGCCGAAGCAGGTCCGCGACGACGTCGCCAAGGACGAGCTCGAGGCCTGGATCCGCGGCGAGCGGTAGCTCCCCCAGCCCTGACGGCCCGGCCCCCCTCGTGGGTGCCGGGCCGTCGGCGTCTCTGCGGCCGGGCAGGGGATCATGGTGGCGATGACCTCCGACCGGCACCGGGTACGCGCCCTGCTGCGCCGCCCCGCCTTCCGCCGGCTGCTCGCCGTGCGGCTGGTCGGCCAGGCCGGGGACGGGTTGTTCCAGGGGGCGCTGTTCGGCGCGACCTTCTTCAACCCGGAGCGCGCCACGAGCGCCGCCGAGGCGGCCGCCGCCTTCGCGGTGCTGCTGCTGCCGTACTCGCTCGTCGGGCCCTTCGCCGGCGTGCTGCTCGACCGCTGGTCCCGGCAGCGGGTGCTCCTCGTCGTGAACCTCGCCCGGGCCACCCTGGTGGCGGTCCTCGCGACGAACCTCGCCGCCGCCGGCCCGACCTCCGCTGCGACCCTCGGCGTGGCCCTGCTGGTGGTGTCGCTGAACCGCTTCGTCCTCTCGGGCCTGTCCGCGGGCCTGCCCCACGTCGTGACGACCCGCCAGCTGGTGACGGCCAACTCGTTCACCACCACCCTCGGCACGGGCGCGGCGGCGGTCGGCGGCGCCTCGAGCCTGGGCCTGCGCGGCCTCTGGGGCGACGACACCGCGGCCGCCGCCCAGATCGCGCTCGCCGCCGCGGCGGTCTACCTCGTCGCGGGCCTGCTCGCCACCCGGCTCGGCCCACGGGAGCTGGGGCCCGACGTCCCGGCCCTCGCACTGCTGCAGGCGCTCGCCTCGGTCGCCCGCGGGATCGCGGAGGGCGCCCGGCACGTGCACGCCCGCCGGCCGGCCCGACGGGCGCTGCTGGCCGTGGCGTCGTACCGGTTCTTCTCGGGGCTGGTCTTCGTCAGCACGCTGCTGCTCTACACCGAGCAGGGGCACCTGGGCCGCGGGTTCACCGGGCTGGGCCAGGCGCTCACCGCCGCCGTCGCGGGTGGCCTGCTCGCGGCGCTGGTGACGCCCCGGGTCGTGCGCCGCCACGGCACCCAGCCGTGGATGGTGGCGGCGTTCGCCCTGGCCTCGGTCGTGACGCTCGCGTTGCTGCCGCTCTACCGCCACCCGGCAATGCTGGTGGCCGGCGTGGGGCTCGGCTTCGCCGGACAGGCCTCGAAGATCTGCGTCGACACGCTGCTCCAGGAGTCGATCGAGGACGACTTCCGCGGCCGCGTCTTCTCCTTCTACGACACGCTCTTCAACGTCAGCTTCGTCAGCGCCGCAGCCACTGCGGCCCTCGTCGTGCCGGACGACGGCCGCAGCACCGGCGTGGCCGTGGCGATCGGCTTGGGCTTCGCCACGACCGCGGCGGTCTTCGGCGGGCTGGTGCGCCGCGCCCACGAACCCCCCGAGCCGGTACGCCGATAGCTAGCGGATCTTGATGATCCCCAGGTCGAGCGTCGAGCTCGGGGTCGCCACCGGGGTCGGCGTCGGCGTCGACAGCAGCCGGTTGATGGTCGTGACCAGGTCGTCAGCCGGCCCGGGCGACGTCGGAGGCGTCGTGGGCGGACCGGCGGTCGGGCTCCGCGTCGGCCTCGGCCCGGTGGTCGGGTCGGGGTCGCCCGAGGTCGGGCCCGGGGTGGGGCGCGGCGTGCCGCCCAGGAGGCCGCCGAAGGACGGCTGGCCGGCCGCGTCGGCGGGGACGTCGGTGTCCGCGGGGTCCTGCAGCCAGGCGTCGATCACGGTGCTGACGGCGGAGACGCGGGCCTCGACCAGCGCCGCGACCACGCCCCACGACCCGCCTTCGCCACGCGCGGCGCGCACGTCGGCGAGCCGCTCCGCCGCGCTCCCGCCCGCCCGGCCGGCCTGGGCGACGGCGACGGACAGCGCCGCCTCGCCGAGGCCACCGGCCAGCTGCGGCGTGGCGGTGCGCAACGCCGCCGGGGCGACGGTGAGCACCTCCCGGCCCTGGTCGCCGGCGAGGCCCGAGGCCAGCCGGACCAGGTCGCGGTCGGCCTCGACCAGGTCGCCCGCGAGCCGCTGCTCCCACGCGTCGCCGGTCAGCGCGAGCACCGTCGCCGGCCCCGGGAGACCGACGTAGGGCGCGCGGATCTGGTGCAGCGGCGGCACGTCCGTGGTGGCCAGCCGACCGACGGCCGCGAGCCGCGCGCCGCCGTCGAAGGAGCCCACGCGCATCAGCAGCGACCCGAGCTCGACCCGGACGAGGCCGCCCTCGTCGACCGTCAGCACGCCGGCCCGGGTGGTGAGGTCGAGCTCGGCGCCGCGGCGGCTGTCCACCATCGCCAGGCCCTCCTCCAGGGACTGGCGGACGCCGTCGGTCACGGCCAGCGCGCTGTCGGCGCCCAGGTAGACGTCTCGGCCGGCGGTGCGCAGCTGGGCCTGGCCGCACGGGTTTCCGGCATCGCACGTGCCGGTGCGCACCACGGCGCCCGGCGGGACCACGTCGCCCTCGGCCGCCGGCACGGTGCGACCGTCCGGCAGCACGACGGCCGTGTTGACGACCTCCACGAGGACGGTGTCGGCGGTCGCCGGGTCGGGGGCGTGGACGACGACGGTCGCGACGCCAGCCGTCAGCACGGCGACGCAGCCGGTGAGGACCACGCGCCAGTTCCCCAGTGGGCCCGAAACGTCCGTCACGTCCGCATCATCGGCATCCAGCGGCCCCGGCGACATGACCCGAAGTGACTAGTTCCCCAACGTGTCGCGGGCCCACGCGCGCAGCTCCTCGACCGCCCGGTCGTGCCCGAGCGGGCCGTGCTCCATCCGCAGCGCCAGCAGGTGCTGGTAGGCGCGGCCCACCTCCGGGCCGGGCGGCAGGCCCAGCTCGGCCATGATCTGGTTGCCGTCGAGGTCCGGCCGGATCCGGCGGAGCTCCTCCTGCTCGGCCAGCTGGGCGATCCGCTGCTCGAGGTCGTCGTAGGCGCGCGACAGCCGCTCGGCCCGCTTGCGGTTGCGGGTGGTGCAGTCCGACCGGGTCAGCTTGTGCAGCCGGTCGAGCTGCTCGCCGGCGTCGTGGACGTAGCGCCGCACGGCCGCGTCGGTCCATGGCGAGGTGCCCGGCTGCCCGTAGCCGTGGAAGCGGAGGTGCAGCTCGGTCAGGAGGGCCACCGCCTCGACGACGTCCTTGCCGAAGGTGAGCGCCTTGAGCCGCTTGCGGGCCAACCGGGCGCCGGCCGCCTCGTGGTGGTGGAACGACACACCGCCGCCCGGCTCGTGCCTCCGGGTCGCGGGCTTGCCGATGTCGTGGAGCAGCGCCGCCAGGCGGAGCACGAGGTCCGGCTCCTGCTCCAGGGCCACCGCGCGCTCGAGGACCTGCAGGGTGTGCTCGTAGACGTCCTTGTGCTGGTGGTGCTCGTCGATCTCGAGCCGCAGGGCCGGCAGCTCGGGCAGGACGACGTCGGCCAGCCCGGTGTCGACCAGCAGCTCCAGGCCGGCGCGGGGGTGGGCGCCGAGGAGCAGCTTCTCCAGCTCCCCCCGCACCCGCTCCGCGCTCACGATCCCGAGGCGCGGCGCCCGGTCCCGCATCGCGGCGACCACGTCGGGCGCGACTTCGAAGCCGAGCTGGGCCGCGAACCGCGCGGCCCGCATCATCCGCAGCGGGTCGTCGTCGAAGGAGTCCTCGGGGCGGCCCGGCGTGCGGATGACGCCGGCCGCCAGGTCGTCCATCCCGCCGAAGAGGTCGACGAACGCGCCGGGGTCGCGCCAGTCGGGCAGCGCGAGCGCCATCGCGTTCATGGCGAAGTCGCGGCGCACCAGGTCTTCCTCGAGGGACGTGCCGTAGGTGACCTCGGGCTTGCGGGAGGACGGGTCGTACGACTCCGCCCGGTACGTCGTGATCTCGACCCGCTGCCCGCGCTTCAGGAGCCCGACGGTGCCGAAGGCGATGCCCGCGTCCCAGGTCGTCTCGGCCCAGCCCTCGACGAGGGCCAGGACCTGCTCCGGCCGGGCGTCGGTGGTCAGGTCGAGGTCGTCACCGAGCCGGCCCAGCAGCGCGTCGCGCACCGACCCCCCGACCAGGTGGACCTGGTGGCCGGCCGCGGCGAAGCGCTCCCCGAGGTCGCTGAGCACCGGCGAGCGCTGCAGCAGCGCCTGCACGGCGTTGCTCTGCAGCTCGCTGAGGTCGGGCACGGGGGTCAAGCGTAGGGGTCGCGGGCACGGCCGCTACCCGCTCTGATCAGCAGGCCCGCCGTACGCTGCAGCGCATGGCCCCTGTCCCGACCCCGCCGCGGCGCCGCCCGCCCGGCCACGGGATGCAGCAGGTCGACGAGACGAGCGCCGGCGGCCTCGTGCTCGACCGGCGCGGTGACGGCGCCAGGGGCGCGCTGATCGGGCGGCTGGACCGCCGCGGCCGGCTGTTGTGGTCGCTCCCGAAGGGCCACGTCGAGCCGGGTGAGACGGCTCCGCAGACGGCGGTGCGCGAGGTCCGGGAGGAGACCGGCATCGCCGGTGAGGTCATCGGCGAGCTCGGGACCATCGACTTCTGGTTCGTCGCGGGCGGGCGCAAGGTGCACAAGACGGTGCACCACTACCTGCTGCTGGCGCTGGACCCGGACCAGCCGCTGTCGGACGAGGACGTGGAGGTCGCCGAGGTGGCCTGGGTGCCGCTGCCCGACCTGCCGGGCCGGCTCGCCTACGCGGACGAGCGGCGCCTCGTGGCCCACGTCGCCGATCTGCTCGCCGAGCCGGCATGAGCAGGACCGCATGAGCGAGACCGCATGAGGCGACTGCCCCTGCGCGTGCTCACCGGCCTGCTGCTCGGCGGAGCCGTGCTGGCGACGGCCCCGGCGCTCGCCGCCCCGTCGCCCAGCCCCACGCCCGAGCCCGAGGACCCGATCCAGGTCGTCGTCACCGACATCCTCCCGCGCCACCCCCGTCCCGGCGGGGCCGTGCAGGTGGTCGGCACGCTCCGGAACACCGGCAGCCGGGAGATCACCGACCTGCGGGTGCGGCTGCAGGTCGGTGACGCCATCCAGTTCCGCGGCGAGCTGCACAACGCCGACAGCGACCGCCCGCCGACGTCGCTGCGGGTGGGGACCCGGCCCCGGCAGCGCTCGCTGGCCCCCGGCGGCAGCACCAGCTTCGACCTGCGCGCCACCGTCGGGGAGCTCGGCCTCGGCGACGTCGGGGTCTACCCCGTCGACGTGGTGGCGCGGGGCAACGCCGGCGAGGGGCTCGACAGCCTGGGGCTGGCGCCGACCTGGCTCCCGTGGTTCGGCACGGTCTCCCCGCGGCGCACCCGGGTCGCGGTGGTGTGGCCGATGACCGACGTCTCCCACGTCAACGTCGACGGGACCCTGCGCGACGACGAGCTCGCCACGAGCCTCGCCGAAGGGGGCCGGCTGCACGGCCTGCTCAGCGCTGCCCGCAACGCCCTCATCCCGCGGTGCGGCCCGGGCGTGGCCCGGACGCCTGGCCCACCGGAGCCACCCCCGTCGCGCTGCGAGCCCGTGCCCGTCACGCTGGCCGTCGACCCGAGCCTGCTCGAGACCGTCGCCAGGATGACCGAGCCCTACCAGGTGCGGGCTCCCGGGGAGGACGAGGGGCAGGACGGCAGGGGCGTCGCGGCCGCGACCAGCTGGCTGACCCGGCTGCGGACCAGCAGCCTGGTGCCGAACCTGCTGCCGCTGCCCTACGCCGACCCCGACGTCACCGCCCTGAGCCGGGGGGACGACGCCCGCAACCGGGAGGACCTGGTCAGCGCCTCGGAGCTCGGCGCCGAGGTGCTGCGCTCCGTGCTCGACCACACCCCCGACCCGCTCGTCGCGTGGCCGCCCCCGGGACCCGTCCCCCCCGCCGCGGCGGACGCGCTGGCGCTGACCGGAGCCCGGGCCTTCGTGCTCGACCCGGACGCCTACGGCGAGGCGGAGCCGACCAGCCGGACGCCCAGCACCCGGTCCGTCTACACGACCTCGCGGACCGGGCTGAACCTCGACGGGCTCGTGATCGACCCCGACCTGTCGTCGCTGCTCGCGGCGGGCGACCCGGGCGGCCCCCGGCTGGCGGAGCAGCGCTTCCTCGCCGAGTCGGCGATCGTCGCGCTCGAGGCGCCCGGCGTCTCGCGGACGCTGCTGCTGGCGCTCCCGCGCGGCAGCACCGTCGACCCCGTCGGCGCGTCGGAGAAGCTGCGCGACCTCGGCCGGGTGCCGTGGCTCTGCCCGGTCGACCTGCGTGCGGCGGCCACAGGCACCGAGCGGTGCCCCGACGAGCCGGTCGGCGAGCCCCTCGACCCGGTGACCCGGGGAGACGTCCGCACCGACACGGCCGAGGCGCTGTCGGCGTCGTACCTGAGCCGGGTCACGGCCGACCGCGACCGGGCCGAGCAGCTCACCGAGTCGGTGCTGAGCCCCGAGCCCGCCGTGCGCGACGAGGTCGCCACCATCAAGGGCCGGCTCCGCCGGGCCGTCGCCCGCGCCGAGTCGAGCACCGGCCGCACCGACGCGGAGACGGCGAGGAGCGACGCCCGCGCGCTGCGCCAGGAGGTGGACCGGCTCAGCGGCGCCGTGGTGGTGCGCGGGGGGCGCTCGCTGCTCACGAGCAGCAAGGGCTCCATCTCGGTCTCCGTCGAGAACACCCTGCGCATCCCGGTGCAGGTGCGGGTGCGGTTCACCTCCCGCACCGCGACGCTCACCGACGCCGAGACGGAGCTGCTCACCATCTCCGCCGGGCACGCGGTGCAGGCGAAGGTGAAGGCGCAGGCCCAGCGGTCCGGGCAGTTCGTGGTCTTCGCCCAGGTGGTCGACCGCGCCGGCCGGCCGTTCGGGCCCGAGACCGAGGTGATCGTGCGGTCGACCCGCTTCGGCCGCCTGGCCCTGGCGGTGACCGTGGCGGCGTTCGGCGTGCTGCTCGTCGCCGCCGGCGTCAGGGTCTTCCGGCGGGCGCGGGGCGCTCGGGCGTGACCGCCATCCGGGGCGTCGGGCTGATGGCGGCGGGGACCGTCGTCTCGCGCGTCACCGGCTTCCTCCGCACCGCGGTGCTCGCCGCCGTCCTGGGCGTCCAGGGCGTGGCCATGGCGTTCAACGTGGCGAACACCGCGCCCAACGTGGTCTACGAGCTGCTCCTGGGCGGGATCCTCACCAGCGTCGTCGTACCGCTGCTCGTCCGGGCCGACCGGGACGGGTACGGCGAGGCCTACGCCCAGCGGCTGCTGACCCTCACCGTGCTGGTCCTCGGCGGCGCTGCGGTGCTGCTGGTCGTCTTCGCGCCGCAGATCGTCGACCTCTACGTCAACGACGACGTGCGGGAGTCGGACCGCGACCTGGCGGTGACCTTCGCCCGCTTCTTCCTGCCGCAGGTGCTCTTCTACGGCCTCGGCGCGGTCCTGGGCGCCTGGCTCAACACCCGCGGCCGCTTCGGGCCGCCGATGTGGGCGCCGGTCCTCAACAACCTGGTGGTCATCGCCACCGGCCTCGTCTTCGTGCTGGTGGAGGGCCCGGCGCAGCTCACCAGCGGCACGATCACCGACACGCAGGTGGCCGTGCTCGGCGTCGGGGTCACGCTCGGCATCGTGGCGCAGACCCTCGCGCTGCTGCCCGCACTGCGCGCGACGGGACTGCGCCTACGGCCCCGGTTCGACCTGCGCGGCACCGGTCTCGGCCCGGCGGCCCGGCTGGCGCGCTGGACCTTCTTCTACGTCGTCTGCAACCAGCTCGTGTTCGTCGTCGTCGTGCAGCTGGCCAGCGGTGCGCCCGAGGACCGCGGCTACCCCTCCTACACCTACGCGTTCCTGCTGTGGCAGCTGCCGCACGCCGTCGTCGCGGTCAGCGTGATCACCGCGCTGCTCCCGGCCATGAGCCGCAGCGCCGCCGACGAGCGGTTCGGCGCGCTGCGCCGCCAGCTCGACCGCGGCCTGCGCACGACCATCGCCGTCCTCGTCCCGGCCGCCGTGGGGTACGTCGTGCTGGGCCGGGCCCTCGCCACCGTCGTCTTCGGCCACGGCCGGACCAGCGTCGAGGACGCCCGCTTCATCGGCACGCTCCTGGCGGTCTTCGCCTGCGGCCTCGTCGCCTTCAGCACCTACCAGCTGCAGCTGCGGGCCTTCTACGCCCTGCAGGACACGCGCACCCCGGCGCTGATCAACCTCAGCGTCAACGCCGTCACGGTCCTCGTCGACGTGGCCCTCTACGTCACGCTGCCCGAGCGGTTCCAGGTGCTCGGGCTCGCGGCCGGCCAGGCGTCGGCGTACCTGGTGGGGGTGGTCGTCTGCACCAGCGTGCTCGCCCGGCGGGTCCCGCGCGACCGGCACGGCTACGTGCTGCGGACGGCCGTGCGCTGCCTCGTGGCGGCCACCGGGCCGGCAGTAGTGGCGCTGCTGGTGGTCTGGCTCGCGGAGCGGGCGATCGGCACGGCCACCACCGGCTCGCTCGCCGGGCTGGTGGCCGGCGGGCTGGTGCTGCTCACCGGATACGTCGCGGCCGCACGCCGGATGAGGGTGACAGAGGTGGACGACCTGGTGCGGCCGGTGCTCCGGCTGGCTCAAGGACGCAGGGTGAACGGCCGAACCGCACAGGGTGAGGACTGACGAGGGATCCATCGTGCTGGGCTGGCTCAGCCGCCTGGTCCTGGCGTTCGCGCTGCTCGGCGTGCTGGCCCACGACGGGGTGAAGGTCCTCACGGCGAACTTCAGTGCGGCGGACGACGCCGCCACGGCCGCCCGGGAGGCGGTCGACGCGTACCGGACGACCAAGGACGTGCAGGCGTCCTACGACGCCGCCGTCAAGGTCCTGGACGACGATCGCAGCGTCACCGTCGACGCGGAGACCTTCACGGTGGCTGCCGACGGCAGCATCACCCTCGTGGTGGTGAAGGACGTGCCGACGCTCTGGATGAAGCACCTCGGGTTCATGAAGGACCTGACCCTCGTGCACCAGGACGGCGGGGCGACCCCGGTCGGCTGAGCCGACACCCGGTACGGCGTCCGGTTCCGCACCGTCTGGCTGTGACAGGGGCCACACGTCCCCGCTCAGGGTGGCGTCGCGGGGTCAAGGGCCGTGGTGACGCGCCGATAACGTCTGTGCACGCGCCGTAGCACTGGCGCTGCAACACAAGAGAAGACGACGTCCGGTCGGTCACGCCGAGTCCTGCCCCGCCGACCTCCCCGCCTGGCTGCGGGAGACGTCTCCCCCCACCGTCCAGGGGCAGGAGCGGGGGACCCATGGTTCCTCGCCCGTCACGACCGGTCGCACGACCACCGTGACGGGCTCGGGGTGAAGCCGCCACCCGGCGGCCGGGCACCTTCCCGCCCGAACCCGACAGCTCACCTCGCAGGCGTCAGGAAGGAACACGCCTGTGTCCACCCACGCACGCCCGCGCTCGCGCGCGCTCGTCCTCGCCCTGCTCGTCCTCGCCGCCGTCGGCCTCAGCACCCTCGTGGCCCCGGCCCCGAGCGCCCAGGCCTACACGACCTACCAGGCCAACGTCCTCCGGGAGGCCAAGCGCCACCAGGGCAAGCCGTACCAGTGGGGCGCCGTCGGCCCCTACCGGTTCGACTGCTCCGGCTACACGCTCTACGTGTTCAAGCGGTTCGGGAAGAGCCTGCCCCACAACTCGGCCCGCCAGTACGCCGTGACCCGGCACATCCGCAAGAGCAGCAAGCAGATCGGCGACCTGATCTTCATGCGCAACTCGAGCGGCTCGATCTACCACGTCGGCATCTACGCCGGGAACAACCGGATCTGGCACTCCCCGCGCAGCGGCTCCTACGTGAAGCTCTCGACGATCTGGACCACCAACTACGTCGTGAGCCGTCCCTGACGGGGCCTCGCCACGCCTGACGCGACGGCCCGGCTGACCGCCCTAGAGTGACGGTCGCCGGGCCGTCGCGTGGTGCCCGCCCCTGCCGAGGAGAGCCGTGCTGCGTGGCCCGCTGCAGGTCGGCGACCTGCTGGCAGGGCGCTACGCCCTCCTCGACCCGGTCGCCACCTCCGGGGAGGCCGTGCTCTGGCGGGCGCAGGACGACGTCCTCGCCCGCGCCGTCGCTGTGCGGGCGCTGCCGGCCGGCACGAAGGCCGCCCGCGCGGGCGCCGAGCCGTTCCTCGCCGCGGCGGCCCGTGCGAGCCAGGTGACGCACCCTGGTCTCGTCCGGGTCCTGGACGCCGGAGTCGACAACCGTCCCGGTCGCGCCGGTGACGTGGCCTACCTGGTGCGCGAGTGGGTGGACGGTGAGCCGCTCGACGAGCACCTCGCCCGGGTCGGGGCGCTGTCGTCGCTCGACGCGGCGGACGTGCTGCGCCAGCTCGCGGACGCGCTCACGGCCGCGCACGGCGGCGAGCTCGTGCACGGCCGCGTCCACCCGGGCAACGTCCTGGTCTGCGGCAACGGCCGGGTGCGCCTGACCGACGCCGCAGTGGCCCGTGCGGTGCACGGCACGGGCCCAGCGGACGTCGCCGGTGACACGCGCGACCTGGCGGCCGTGCTCTACGCGCTGCTCACCTGCCGCTGGCCCGCCGGCGCCACCCCGCAACCGGCCGGCAAGCTGCAGCCCGCGCCCGAGGCGCACGGCCACCCGCTGGCGACCCACCAGGTGCGCGCCGGTGTCCCGCTCGCGCTCGACCGGGTGGTCAGCCGGGGCCTCGACCCGGCGCGGGTGCCGGCCCTTCCCGCGGTGAGCACGCCCGCCGCCCTCGCCGACGCGGCGGACGCAGCGACCGCGGCCGAGCGGCAGGCGCGGGCGGTGCCCACGGCGCCGGCCGAGCCCGGATGGGTACTCCGCCACGCGGCCCGGCTCGCGGTCGCCGGGGTCCTCCTCGTCGCCGCGCTGGTCGGGTGGTTCGCCGGCCTCACCGTCGGCGAGCTGCCGCGCCGGCCCGGCGGCGTCGACGCGCTCACCGTGCCGAGCGCGTCGCCGGGGACCTCCCCCCTCCCGGCCCCGCTCGACCTCACCCGGCTCCTGGTGCGCGACTTCGACCCGGACGGGGACGGCGAGGAGAACGCCGACCAGGTCCGCAACGCCGTGGACGGCGACGCGACCACCGCCTGGAGCACCAGCCGCTACCGGTCGGCCGAGTTCAGCGGGCTCAAGCCCGGGGTCGGGCTGCTGCTCGACCTCGGCACGGTGCGCACGGTCCGGTCGGTCCAGGTGGCGTTCACGCTCGCCGGTGCCGACGTCGAGCTCCGGGCGGCCACCGGCAGCGCGCCGCGAGCGGCCGACGACGCCCGCGTCGTGGCCCGCTCCTCGGGGCGCCAGGTGGCGTCGCTCCAGCCGGACGCCCCGGTCCGCGCGCGCTTCCTACTGCTGTGGCTCACCTCGCTCCCGCGCGACGGCGACGGCTACCGGGTCGGGGTCACCGGCGTCCGCGTGAGCTGACCGCGGGACGGCTACCGTGCGGCGCGTGACGACCACCGACGACGGGGACGCGGAGGACCGCTCGCTCCTCGCCGCGCACGTGGCCGGCGACCCCGACGCCTTCGGCGAGCTGGTACGCCGACACCGCACCCGGATGTGGGCTGTGGCCGTCCAGACCCTGCACGACCCGGAGGAGGCGGCGGACGCCGTGCAGGACGCGTGCCTGTCGGCGTACCGGCGGGCGGAGACCTACCGCGGCGAGGCGCGGGTCACCACCTGGCTGCACCGGGTCGTCGTCAACGCCTGCCTCGACCGGGCCCGCCGCTCAGCGGTGCGGCCCACCGTGCCGCTGCCCGAGCAGCCGCCCGCCGACCCGCGCGACCGGCTGGGCGAGCGCGAGACGCAGCTGGAGGTGGGCCGGGCGCTCCAGGCGCTGCCGCCGGAGCAGCGGGCCGCGCTGGTGCTGGTCGACCTCCAGGGACTACCCGTCGCCGAGGCCGCCACGGTGCTCCAGGTGCCGGAGGGCACGGTCAAGAGCCGCTGCGCACGCGGCCGGGCAAGGCTCGCGCTGCAGCTGGGGCACTTGCGGAACCCGGACGCCACGCCGCCCGTCCCACCTGGGACCGGGCACCAGCCGGAGCACGGGGAAGGAGGCAGGACGTGAGCGAGCACCTCGACCTCGACGCCCTTGCCGACCTCCTCGCCGGGGAGGGGAGCGAAGGGGACCGGCAGCACCGGGACTCCTGCGCCGACTGCCGCGCCCGGCTCGCCGAGCTGGAGGCGGCCCTGCCGGCGGTGACCGCGTCGCTGGCCCGGCTGGCGGTGCCCCTGGAGCCGGCCGACCTGGCCGGCCGGCTCGACGCCGCGCTGGCTGCGGAAGCAGCCGGCGGGGCTATCCCCGCCCGCGGCACGGCCGACGTCCTCCCCTTGGCGGCCCGGCCGCGCGCCCGCTGGCTGCCGGCCCTCGCGGGCGTGGCGGCGGTCGCGGTGCTCGTCACGGGCGGCGTGCTGGTGACCCAGTCCGGCACCGGCACCGGCACCGGCGACGACAACGGCTCCACCGCCGCGGGCCCGTCGTTCCCCAGGACCAGCAGCGGGCGCGACTACACCCAGGCGACGCTCCCCGGCGCCGTACCCGCCCTGCTCCGGGGCGAGGCCCCAGCCACGGCGCTCTCCTTCAGCAGGAGCGCCGACGCCACCGGGTCGTCGGAGGGCATGCCGGCGACGGCCGACCCGCTGGTCCGGCTCCGCACGTCCGAGGGGCTGGCCGCCTGCCTCACCTCGGTGCTCGACCCGGCGAGCGACGAGCTGCCGCTGGCGCTGGACTACGCGGCGTACCAGGGCAAGCCGGCGCTGCTGGTGCTGCTGGCCACGGACCAGCCGACGACGGTGGACGTCTTCGTGGTCGGCGCGGGCTGCGACCAGCGCGACGCGGACCTGCTCTACTTCGCCCGGGTCACGCCGCCGTCCTAGCCCGGCGGCGGCGCTTCGGCGGCGCGGTCCAGAGCCAGCAGGTCACAGCCGCCACGGCGTAGGGAACCAGCACGTGCGGCTGCGCCTCGAGCACGCCGTAGCTGCCCTCCACCCGGAAGCCGAGGGCCACCGACAGCAGCACGTAGACCAGTGCCACCACCCGCACCCGCTGCAGCACCGGCCCGCGCGGCTCCCCGGCGGCCGCCGTCGCGGCCGCCCCGCAGGCGATGCCGACGACGGCCGGGGCCACGTACTCGAAGACCGGCGAGCCGACGTACTGCGCGGTGATGAGCCCGCCGCCGAGGGCCAGCACGTAGGCGCCCAGGGCGCCCCGCACCACCCGCTCCAGCCCGGTCGGCGGCGCCGACGTCGGGGCCGACGCGAGACCGTGGCAGACCTGGCAGCGCGGGCCCGGTCCGTCCGCCCCGCAGCGTGGGCGGTCGCAGGTCGGGCAGCGGTCCACGGCGGGCCGGGACGGGTGGGCGACGCACCGGGCACCCGGGGGCAGATCGGTCACGCGGGCATCCTGCCAGGGGGACGGCCGGGGGGACGGCCGGGGGAAGAGGCAGACCTACGATGAGCGTTCCCCGGAGGACACGCCTGCCCCGCCGACCCGGACCCCGGCCGGACCGAAGCAGGTACGACGAGAGGCCAGCCCGTGAGCGACACCGTCCACCCCGCCATCGTGATCGGGTCGGGCCCGAGCGGCTACACCGCCGCCCTCTACCTGGCCCGGGCCGGGCTGCAGCCGGTGTGCTTCGAGGGGTCGGTGACCGCGGGCGGCGCCCTGATGAACACCACCGAGGTCGAGAACTTCCCCGGCTTCCCCGAGGGGGTCATGGGCCCGGACCTGATGGACAAGCTGCGGGCGCAGGCGGAGCGCTTCGGCACCGTGCTGGTGACGGACGACGTCACTTCGGTGGACCTCGCCGCGACGCCCAAGGTCGTCCGCACGGAGAGCGACACCTACCTGGCCCACACCGTCGTGCTCGCGATGGGCTCCGGCTACCGGGAGCTGGGCGTGCCCGGCGAGAAGGAGCTGTCCGGCCGCGGCGTCTCGTGGTGCGCGACCTGCGACGGCTTCTTCTTCCGCGACCAGGAGATCGCGGTCGTGGGCGGGGGTGACAGCGCCGTCGAGGAGGCGACCTTCCTCACCCGCTTCGCGTCCAAGGTCTACCTCGTCCACCGCCGCGACTCGCTCCGGGCGTCGAAGATCATGCAGGACCGGGCCTTCGCCAACCCGAAGATCGAGATGGTGTGGGACACCGAGGTCCTCTCGGCCAACGCCTCGGACGGCAAGCTCGGGTCCGTCTCGCTGCGGAACGTCAAGACGGGTTCGACGTCCGAGCTGGCCGTGACCGGCCTGTTCGTGGCGATCGGCCACGACCCCCGGTCGGAGCTGGTCAAGGGCCAGGTCGCGCTCGACGACGAGGGCTACGTGCTGGTGGAGGGCCGCAGCACCCGGACCGACGTGGACGGCGTCTTCGCGGCCGGCGACCTGGTCGACCACACCTACCGCCAGGCCGTCACCGCGGCCGGCTCCGGCTGCGCCGCGGCGCTGGACGCCGAGCGCTGGCTCGCCGCGCACGAGCACGGGGAATGAGCATCCGTCCCGCTACGTTCCGTATGACGCTCCTCCCGAGCACCTGACCCCGACAAGGAGACCCGCCGTGGGTGCCAACACCAAGACCGTCACCGACGCCACGTTCGCCACGGACGTGCTGCAGAGCGACAAGCCGGTGCTCGTCGACTTCTGGGCCGAGTGGTGCGGGCCGTGCAAGATGGTGGCCCCGGTGCTCGAGGAGATCGCGGCCGAGCACAGCGACAAGATCACGATCGCCAAGCTCAACACCGACGAGAACCCGGTCACGTCGCGGGACTACCAGATCATGTCGATCCCCACGATGGCGGTGTTCCAGAACGGCCAGATCGTCAAGCAGATCGTCGGCGCGAAGCCGAAGGCGGCGATCCTGCGCGACCTCGAGGCGTTCCTCTAGAGAGCCTGTCCGCCGCTCCACCGGCCGGGACCCGTCACGGGCCCGGCCGGTCGCGTGCCCGGACCCGTTTCCGGCAGCCGGCACGCGGTTAGGCTCCGCCGGGTGCAGGTCATCCGCCGCGGCGACACCGGTCCGGCGGTGGCCGAGGTCCAGGCGGTGCTCCGGTCGCTCGGCCTGCGGGCACCGGGCGGCTCGGGGTTCGACGAGGAGACCGACCAGGCGGTCCGGGCCTTCCAGCAGCAGCGCGGCCTGGTCGCCGACGGCCTGGTCGGGCCGGAGACGTACGCCGCCCTGCAGGCCGCCCGGCACCGGCTCGGCGACCGGATCCTGTCCTGGCACACCAAGATGCTGGTGGGCGACGACGTCTCGGCGCTGCAGGAGCGGCTGACCGAGCTGGGCTTCGACACCGGCCGGGCAGACGGGGTCTTCGGCCCGCTGACCGAGGCCGGTCTCAAGGCCTTCCAGCGCGAGTACGGCCTGCGCCCCGACGGCGTCTGCGGGCCGGCCACACTGCGCGCGCTGCAGCAGCTCGGCCGCCTCGTCGTCGGCGGCCGGCCGCAGGAGCTGCGCGAGAGCGAGCGGCTGCACTCCCGCGGCGCCGCCCTTGCCGGCAAGGTGGTGGTGGTCGACCCGGGCCACGGCGGCCCGGACCACGGCGCGGTGGCCCACGGCCTCGACGAGGCTTCCTTGGCGCAGGACCTCGCGACCCGGCTGGAGGGCCGGTTGCAGGCGATGGGCGTGCGGGTGCTCCTCACCCGCGGCTGGGACTCCTGCCCGTCGGAGGCCGAGCGGGCCGAGCTGGCCAACCGGGCGGGGGCCGACCTGCTGCTGTCGCTGCACGTCGACCAGGCGGCGTCACCCCGTTGCCAGGGCGTCGCGACGTACCACTTCGGCACGGGCTCCGGTACGACGTCGACCGTGGGCGAGCGGCTGGCGGGGCTGGTCCAGCGCGAGGTGGTGGCCCGGGCCGGCCTGCTCGACTGCCGGGTGCACCCCAAGACGTGGACACTGCTGCGCACGACGCAGATGCCGGCCGTGCGCCTGGAGGTCGGCCACCTCACCAACCCCGGGGACGCCGAGCGGCTGGGTGACCCGTCCTTCCGCGACACGGTGGCCGAAGCACTGCTGGTGGCGGTGGAGCGGCTCTACCTGCCGGCCGAGGCCGACCCGCCGACCGGCGCCCTGCGGCTTCCCACCCTCACCTGACCCTTGCGTCATCACGCCCACGCGGGGCCGGGGGAGCGATCGTGAGGACGTCCGACCCCCCCGGTACGCCGATGAGCCCACCTCTCACGGCCGGGCGGTCAGACGGGGCGGTCAGACGGGGCGCAGCACCGGATCCGTCATCGACCCCAGCAGCTTCTCCAACGCGGCCTCGACGTTCTCGCTCCAGGTGACCGTGGTCTTGAGCTCCAGCCGCAGCCGGGGGAACCGGTGGTGCGGCCGCACGGTCTTGAAGCCCACCGACTTCAGGTAGTCGGCCGGCATGACGCAGTGGGGGCCTTCCCACCGGAGGTCGCCGAAGGCCTCGATCGCCTTGACGCCCCGGCGCTGCAGGTCCTTGGCGACGCCCTGCACCAGCATCCGGGCCAGCCCGCCGCCGGCGAACTCGGGCAGCACGTGGCCGGTCATGAGCAGCACCGCGTCGGGCGAGACGGGCGAGGTCGGGAAGGCCACCGACCGCGGCACGTACATCGGCGGCGCGTACATCACGTAGCCGGCCGGCACGGAGTCGACGTAGGCGAGCTTGCCGCAGGAGCCCCACTCCAGCAGCGTGGCGGAGACCCACGACTCCTTCTCGAAGGCGGTGTCGCCGGCCTCGACTGCGCGGTCGTGGGCGACCGGGTCGAGCTCCCAGAACACGCAGCTGCGGCAGCGGCGCGGCAGGTCGTCGAGGTTGTCGAGCGTGACGTTGACGACGCGCCGGCTCATCACGGTCGCTTCCGCAGCAAGCCGCGCAGGAGTCCGGCCACCAGACCGGCGAGCGCGCTGACGCCCAGCCGGCGGCGAGACCACCCCGAGGACGTCACCCGGTCGAGGGTAGTCAGGCCGGACGGAAAACGAGAAGCCTCCGCCGGTAACGTTGACCCATGGCTGGGGCGAGCGGTGGGAGAACCTTCGACGCGTTCACCGGCCGCTATGCCCAGCGCACCGCGGGCATGACGGCGTCCGAGATCCGGGCGCTGTTCGCCGTGGCCTCGCGGCCGGAGGTCGTGAGCCTGGCCGGCGGCATGCCGTACACCTCCGCGCTCCCGCTCGACGCGGTCGGCAAGCTGATGTCCGATCTCATCGCGACGCGCGGCGCGGCCGCCCTGCAGTACGGGAGCGGCCAGGGTGACCCCGAGCTGCGCGAACGGATCTGCGAGGTGATGGCGCTCGAGGGCGTCGAGGGCTCGCCCGACGAGGTCGTCGTGACCGTGGGGTCCCAGCAGGCGCTCGACCTGGTGACCCGGGTCTTCTGCGACCCGGGCGACGTGGTGCTGGCCGAGGCCCCGTCCTACGTCGGGGCGCTCGGCACCTTCGCGGCGTACCAAGCCGAGGTCGTGCACGTGCCGATGGACGACCAGGGCCTGGTCCCCGAGGCGCTGCGCGAGGCGATCGCCCGGGTCGGCGACCGGGCGAAGTTCCTCTACACGATCCCCAACTTCCACAACCCCGCCGGCACGAGCCTCTCCGACGCACGGCGTACCGAGGTGCTCGAGATCTGCCGGCAGGCGGGGCTGCTCGTGCTCGAGGACAACCCCTACGGGCTGCTCGGCTTCGAGGGCCCGCCCACCCCCGCCATCCGCGCCCGCGGCGGCGAGGACGACGTCATCTACCTGGGCTCGTTCAGCAAGACGTTCGCGCCCGGCCTGCGCGTGGGCTGGGTGCTGGCCCCGCACGCGGTGCGGGAGAAGCTGGTCCTCGCCAGCGAGGCGAGCGTGCTGTGCCCGCCGGCGCTCAACCAGATGGCAGTGCTCGAGTACCTGCAGACCCAGGACTGGCAGGGGCAGATCGAGGTCTTCAAGGACCTCTACCGCGAGCGGCGCGACACGATGCTCGACGCGCTGGAGACGCTCATGCCCGCCGGGACCACGTGGACCCACCCGACCGGCGGCTTCTACGTCTGGACCACGCTGCCCGAGGGCCTCGACGCCAAGGTCATGCAGCCGCGCGCCATCACCGCCCGGGTCGCCTACGTCCCGGGGATCGGCTTCTACGCCGACGGCCAGGGCGGCCGGGAGCTGCGGCTGTCCTACTGCTACCCCGAGCCGGAGCGCATCCGCGAGGGGGTACGACGACTGGCCGGCGTCGTCGAGGCCGAGCTCGAGCTGCTCGAGACGTTCGGCCCGCTCGCCGCGAGCCAGCACCCGCACGGCGCGATGACGCCGGGCCCCGAGGTGCTCTGACCATGAGGGTCGTCAGCGAGGACACGCTCACCCGGCACCTGTCCGCGCTGCCGACCCCCGCACCCAGGGTGCTGGCCGGCGGCAACGCCGGCACGCCGTGGCAGGCGCTGCGGCTGCTCGACTCCGCACTGCCGTCGTACCGGCTGTTCATGCTCAACGCCGCACCGGGTGTGCCCGAGCGCGACGGCGTGGTGCTCGAGACGCCGTTCGTCGGGGCGGGCATGCGCGACAGGCCCGGGCTGCAGTACCTGCCGTGCCGGCTCAGCCTGGTCCCCTCGATGCTGCGCCGCAGCACGCCGCCCGACGTCGTGCTGATCTCCACCAGCCTGCCGCGCGCCGGCACGGTCTCGCTGGGCATCGAGGTCAACATCCTCCCGGCCGCGATCGAGGCGGTCCGCAGCCGCGGCGGCCTGGTGGTGGCGCAGCTCAACCGCCACGTCCCCTACACCTACGGCGACGCGGTGGTCGACGTGGAGGACATCGACCTGGCGATCGAGGTCGACCAGCCGCTGCCGGAGCTGCTGACCCGGCCGCCCGACGAGGTGTCCCGCCGGATCGCGGACCAGGTCGCCACGCTGGTGCCGCCGGGCGCGACCCTGCAGCTCGGCATCGGCGGCGTACCGGACGCGGTACTCGTCGCGCTGCTCGCGCGCCGCGGCCTGCGGGTCTGGTCCGAGATGATCAGCGACGGCGTGCTGGCGCTGGAGCGCGAGGGCGCCCTGGACCCGGAGCACCCGGTCGTGACCTCGTTCGCTGCCGGGTCGCGGGAGCTCTACGACTGGCTCGACGGCAACCCGCGGGTCGTCTTCTCGCGCACCGAGCGCACCAACGACCCGGCCCTCATCGCCCGGCAGCCGGCGATGACGTCGATCAACTCCGCGCTCCAGGTCGACCTGTTCGGCCAGGCCAACGCGTCCTACGTCCGAGGCCGTCCCTACTCGGGCTTCGGCGGTCAGACCGACTTCATCGTCGGGGCGCTGCACGCCTACGGCGGCACCTCGGTCATCGCGCTGCCCTCGTGGCACGCCCGGGCCGGGGTGTCGACGATCGTGCCGACGCTGTTCGAGCCGGCCACGTCCTTCCAGCAGAGCTTCGTCGTCACCGACCAGGGCGTGGCACCGCTGTGGGGCGCGAGCCAGCGCGAGCAGACCCGGGCCCTGATCGACAACGCGGCCCATCCCGACGCGCGGCCCGAGCTGCGCGAGCACGCCTCCCGGATGGGCCTGGCCTGATCAGCCCGGCCGGCCGATCACGTCCTCGATCCGGCGCAGGTCCTCCAGCGTGGCGAACTCGATCGTGATGCGGCCCTTGGACCGCCCCACGTCCACCTTGACGCGGGTCTCCAGCCGGTCCGACAGCCGGTCGGCGACCTCGCGCGCCTCCTCGGGCACCAGCCGCTTCGCACCACCGGCCTTCTTGCGCGGCGCGTCCCCACCGGCGACGGCGAGTGCCACCGCCTCCTCGGTGGAGCGCACCGAGAGGCCCTCCGCGACGACGCGGTGCGCGAGCGCCTCCATCGCCTCCGGCGTGGGGAGCCCGAGGATGGCCTTGGCGTGCCCGGCGGAGAGCACGCCGGCGGCGACCTTCGACTGCACCGTGGGCGGGAGGTTCAGCAGCCGCAGGGTGTTCGTGATCTGCGGGCGCGACCTGTGGATCCGCGTCGCCAGCTCCTCGTGGGTCGCGCCGAAGTCCTTGAGGAGCTGGCTGTAGGCGGCCGCCTCCTCGAGCGGGTTGAGCTGGCTGCGGTGGAGGTTCTCGAGCAGCGCGTCGCGCAGCATCGCGTCGTCGGGCGTCTCCCGGACGATCGCCGGGATCGTCGCGAGGCCGGCCTCCTGCGAGGCCCGCCAGCGGCGCTCGCCCATGATGAGCTCGTAGCGGTCGACTCCGACGGGGCGCACCACGACCGGCTGCAGCAGCCCGACCTCGCGGATCGAGCCCACCAGCTCGGCCAGCTCGTCGGCGTCGAAGACGACGCGGGGGTTGACCGGGTTCGGCTGGATCGACCCGACCGGCAGCTCGGCGAACCGGGCGCCCTCGACCGGTGCGAGCTGCGACGCCGGCGGCGGCGCGGGTGCCGGTGCCCCGTCCGGTGCGGGCGCGGGGTCGACCGGCCCCTGGGGGATCAGCGCGCCGAGGCCACGGCCCAGGCCCCCGCGCTTGCCCGGAGTGGTCACGCTCCCACCCCCGGTACGGCGGCTGCCTCGGCCCCGCGCGTGGCGAGCTCGCGGGCAGCGGCGACGTAGGCCATCGCCCCACGTGAGCCGGGGTCGTAGGTGACGACCGACTGGCCGTAGCCCGGTGCCTCGGAGACGCGCACCGAGCGGGGGATCGTGGTGCCGAGCACCACGTCGCCGAAGTGGCTGCGGACCTCCTCCGCGACCTGGTCCGCGAGCCGGGTCCGGGCGTCGTACATGGTCAGCAGGATCGTCGAGACGGCCAGCGTCGGGTTGAGGTGGGCACGCACCATGTCGATCGTGCGCAGCAGCTGGCCGAGACCCTCCAGCGCGTAGTACTCGCACTGGATCGGGATGAGCACCTCCTGCGTGGCCACCATCGCGTTGACGGTCAGCAGCCCGAGCGAGGGCGGGCAGTCGACGAGCACGTAGTCGACGTCCGCGCCAGGCCCGGCGCAGTAGGCCTCGATGGCGCGCTGCAGCCGCGACTCGCGGGCCACCAGCGAGACCAGCTCGATCTCGGCACCGGCCAGGTCGATCGTGGCGGGCACGCAGCGCAGCCGCGGCACCCCGGCCGCCTGCTGCACCACGTCCGCGATCGGGGTGCCCTCGACGAGGACGTCGTAGACGTCCGGTACGCCGCTGTGGTGCTCGACCCCGAGGGCCGTCGACGCGTTGCCCTGCGGGTCGAGGTCGATCACCAGCACCGTGGCGCCGTGCAGCGCGAGGGACACGGCGAGGTTCACCGTCGAGGTCGTCTTGCCGACGCCGCCCTTCTGGTTGGCGACCGTGATCACCCGCCGGCTCGCCGGCCGCGGGAAGACCTCGCTGCCGCTGCGCACCCGCACGGCGGCGGCGGCCTGCTCGCCGATCGGGGTGTCGGCCGCGCTCTCGCGCAGCGCGTCGCGCAGCCGCTCGGCCGGTGCCGCCTCGTTGCGTCCGCTCACGTGGACCTCCCCGTGCGCGGCCGGGGCGGACGCAGCGGTGGGGTCGGGCATGGACTCGCTCACGTGCGGGCCTTCCTTCGGTGGTCCTGCAGTGACGGCGTTCTCGGCGGTCGTCGCGCCGCCCCTGCCTCGACGACCACGATCCTCGCCCAGGTGTGGAGCTCGGGGCTGCCGACCTCCACGACCGACCAGGTGGCCGCGCCGAGCCGGGTCAGGACGGGCTGGGCGACCTCGAGCTCGGCGGTGGCCTGCTCGCCCTTCAGGGCCAGCAACCTGCCTCCCGGCCGGAGGAGCGGTAGCGCCCATCCTGCCAGTCGGTCGACCGGGGCCACCGCCCGGGCGGTGACCACGTCGACCTCGAGCTTGCCGTGCAGCTCCTCCGCGCGTGCCCGCCGGACCAGGGTGTTGCGCAGGCCGAGCTGCTCGACCGCCTCCGAGAGGAACGCGGCCCGGCGCTGGAGCGACTCGACGAGCACCACCTGGACGTCCGGTCGCTGCAGCGCCAGGACGAGCCCGGGCAGCCCCGCCCCCGATCCCAGGTCGGCCACGACCTGGCCGTCCTGGACGAGCTCGCTCAGCCCGGCGCAGTTGAGCAGGTGCCGCTTCCACAGCCGCGGCACCTCCCGCGGCCCCAGCAGGCCGCGCTCCGTCCCGGGCCCGGCCAGCAGCGCGGCATAGGCGGTGAGCCGCGGCAGCGCCGTGCCGAAGACCTGCTGCGCCGCCTCGGCCACCTCGGCGGGTGGCGCCGGGAGCTCCGTCACGCCCGTCCCGTCAGTCGCCGGGGAGGACCACGACGCGGCGCTCGGGCTCCACGCCCTCGGACTCGGAGTGCACGCCCGCCACCGCGGCGACGGCGTCGTGCACGATCTTGCGCTCGAACGGCGTCATCGGCGCCAGGCGCACCGGGCCCCCCTCGTCGAGGCACCGCTGGGCGGCGCGCGACCCGATCTCGGTCAGCTCCACCTTGCGCCGGGCGCGGTAGCCGCCGATGTCGAGCATCAGCCGGCTCCGCACGCCGGTCTGCTGCACCACGGCGAGCCGGGTCAGCTCCTGCAGCGCCTCCAGCGTCTGGCCCGCGGGACCCACGAGCGCGTCGAGCCCCTCGCCCACGATCGCCACGACGGCGCGGCCGCCCTCCACGTCCATGTCGAGGTCGCCGTCGACGTCGGCGATGTCGAGCAGCCGCTCGAGGTAGTCGCCGGCGATGTCGCCCTCGCGGACGAGCAGGTCGGTGGTGTCGTCAGCGGTGTGGGCGGTGGTGTCGTCAGTCACGTCGGTTCCTTCGCTCTTCGTCTGTCTCGGGTGCGCTCGTGGACGTGCGCCAGGTGGGCGCGGCCCCGTCACGAGCAGGTACGCCGACGCCTAGCGCCGGCCGCCCTTGCGCTTCTTGTGCTTGCGGCTGCCGGCCTGCCCCTTCGACGGTGCCGGGCGGCCGGGAGCGGCGGCCCGCCCCGGCGTCGCGGCCTCGGCGCCGACCGGCCCGTCCGCCGCCGTAGCAGCACTGTCCGCAACCTTCTGGCCGGCCTTCCCGCCGGCCTTGCCCGTGCCCTTGTCGGTGCCCGCGTCGGAGGCCTTCCGCCCCTTGCCGGCGGGGGCGGCCTTCGCCGCCGCCGCCGCCGCGCCGGGCGTGACCGGCGGCATCCGCTTGATGACCCAGGCCTGCTGGCCCATCGACCAGAGGTTGGTGGTGAGCCAGTAGAGCAGCACGCCGACCGGGAAGCTGAAGCCGAAGACCGCGAAGGACAGCGGCAGCACGTAGAGCATGATCTTCTGGATCTGCTGCTGCTGCGGGTCCACGTTGGTGCCGGCCCGCGCCATCATCTGCTTCTGCGTGATGAAGGTCGTCAGGCCCATCGTCACGACCATGATCGCGGCCACGACCTTGACCGTGGTCGCGTTGCCGTCGAGCTCCTTGAGCAGGCTGGCACTGCTGTTGAACGCGGCGGCCACCGGCGCGCCGAAGATCTTCGCGTTGGCGCCCTGCTCGACCAGCTTGTCCGAGAGCCCGAACTTCCCGACGAACTCGCCGTTCTTCGGCTTGAAGTTGTTCATGACGGTGAACAGCGCGAAGAACACCGGCAGCTGCAGCAGCAGCGGGAGGCAGCCGGAGACCGGGTTGGTCCCGTGCTCCTTGTAGAGCTTCATGAGCTCGGTGTTGAGCGTCTCGCGGTCGCCCTTGTGCTTGGCCTGCAGCTCCTTGACCTTCGGCGCGAGCTCCTGCATCCGCCGCTGGCTCTTGATCTGCTTGACGAAGAGCGGGAAGAGCAGGATCCGCACGGTCACGGTCAGCAGCACGATGGACAGGCCCCAGGCCCAGCCGCTGTCGTCGGCGAAGACCGTCGAGACCGCGTTGTGGATGTGCTCCAGCACGAACGCGACGGGGGTGGCCAGGGAGTCGAGCACGCTCACGGGTGGGCTCCGGTACGGGGCGTCAGGCGGCGCGGCACGGGGTCGTGCCCACCGGGGTTCCAGGGATGGCACCGGCCGATGCGCCGGACCGCGAGCCAGCTGCCGCGGAGCAGGCCGTGCTCCTGCCAGGCGTCGACGGCGTAGTGGCTGCAGCTCGGGGCGAACCGGCAGCGCGGCCCCAGCACGGGACTGATCAGGCGCTGGTAGAGACGGACCAGGAGCACCAGCGGCAGCACGGCCAGCCGCGCGAGGGAGCGGCCGGACGGCGTACCGCCGCCGGTGGCGGTCGAGCTCATCGGGCGGCCGCGCGGTCGAGAGTGCGCTCGAGAGTGCGGGCGAGAGCGCGATCGAGGTCGGCGGCCAGCACGGCACTGGCCGCCGCTGCGGCCGGCGGTGCGGCCCGGACCACGAGCAGGGCTCCGGCGGGCAGCCCGCCGACGCGGCCGCGGAGCAGGTGCCGCAGCCGTCGGGCCACCCGGTGCCGCACGACGCTGCCTCCGATCGCCTTGCTCACGACGAGGCCGGCGCGCGGCTGCTCGCCCGAGGAGGTCACGAGCAGGTGCGTGGTGAGCGTGGGGCGTCCGGCTCGACGGCCCTGGCGCACGACCTGGGTGAACTCCGCCGAGGAGCGCAGACGGTGCTCGGCGGCCAGCACCGCGCGCTCAGGCGGAGAGCTCGGAGCGACCCTTGCGACGGCGCGCGGCCAGGATGGCGCGACCCGCACGGGTCGACATGCGCACCCGGAAACCGTGCGTCTTGGCGCGACGGCGGTTGTTCGGCTGGAAGGTGCGCTTGCTCACGGGAAGGGCTCCATGCTCGGCAGGTACAGCTGGCGGGTGTGCGGCGGCGCAGGAAGGGCAGGCCGGCACACGGACCTGTCCACGGTACGGACGGGCCCCACCACGGTCAAACGACGCCCCCACCGCAGCACCGCCGGTGTGTCAAGCACCTCAGTCGCGACACGCCGAAACTGTCCGTTCGGGCCTGTGGACAACCCTTGCTAGCGCCCCCTCTGGGCTGTTAGCGTCCCCGCCGCGGACCTCCCAGCCGACCGGCTGGGACCGCACGGATCGGAACGAACCCGGACCAGCCTCGGCATCCGCCTGCTTCCCCGCCCCTCGCGCAGGCTCTCCACAGTCCTGTCCACGGTCTGTGAGCAGCGACGTGAGCGGGGTCACACTTTGTCCGGGTTCTTCTCCACAGTCTGTGGACAACCGTGTGGACACCGCGATCATGCGGTGACCTGCACGGCCTCTGGACCCCGGCCCGACCACCCGAAGAGCCCACCAGACAGGAAGAGCCCGTGACCGAGAGCACGCACGTCCCACCGGCCGAGCAGTCATCCACAGGGTCGACTGTGGACGACTGGGCCGGCCCGGGCCCGGTGCTCGAGCTCGACACCGCCTGGCAGCGCGCACTGGCGAGCCTGAGCGGCGACGTCCTCAGCCCCCAGCACCGTGCGTGGGTCAACCTGACGCGTCCGCTGGGGCTGGTGGAGGACACCGTGCTGCTGGCCGCCCCCAACGAGCTGGCCAAGGACGTGCTGGAGAGCCGGCTGCGCCCGGTCGTGGCCGGCGCGCTCTCCGTGGTCTACGGCCGGGAGATCCGGGTCGCGGTGACGGTGCAGCCCCTGGAGGCGGTGCCGCCGGCGCCGCCGGCCCCCGAGGAGCCGCCGGCCGCTGTCGCCGGTCCCGGCGAGGCGCTCCCCGGCACCGGGCGCGACCGCGCCCCCGACGCCGGACGGCCCGACAACGTGCTGGACTTCTCCTCGCGCCCGGGCCGCGGCCGCGACCTCGAGCCGGCCCGGCTCAACCCGAAGTACACCTTCGAGACCTTCGTCATCGGCTCCTCGAACCGGTTCGCGCACGCCGCCGCCGTCGCCGTCTCCGAGGCGCCGGCCAAGGCTTACAACCCGCTGTTCGTGTACGGCGAGAGCGGCCTCGGCAAGACGCACCTGCTGCACGCGATCGGGCACTACGCCGCGCACCTGTTCCCGCACGTCCGGGTGCGCTACGTGAGCTCCGAGGAGTTCACGAACGACTTCATCAACAGCCTGCGCGACGACAAGCAGCACGCGTTCCAGCGCCGCTACCGCGACGTCGACGTCCTGCTCGTCGACGACATCCAGTTCCTGGAGAACAAG
>Ga0190269_10000314_pt1 | contig 26058 bp, 19 predicted proteins | sample Popmic249IS_FD_133749 | JGI IMG/M metagenome (GOLD analysis project Ga0190269, IMG submission 133749) | Populus adjacent soil microbial communities from riparian zone of Blue River, Arizona, USA - 249 IS | ecosystem: Environmental > Terrestrial > Soil > Riparian zone | place: USA: Arizona... | reverse complement strand
TCGGTGTTGTTCAGCGACTTCCCGCGCGAGTGAAGCGTGGCGGATGTGTGACCGCGCAGGATGTCCAACATCAGTAGCTTTCGACCGCTGCAAGCTGGCATGATGACGCCCCGAACCAGGGGTTGTCGTTGGGTACATTCTGGAAAAAAGCCACGTGTGCGCTCGTCTTGTTTTGTTGGTTGCCCGGCGTCGCCGCTGCGCTCGACAAACAATCGAGCGCGCACGGCGGGCAGCTGGGTGGTGCGGATAGTGGCTTCGGTTTGACCGGCAGCGTGCTGCTCGGGGGCGCCATCATCAATCCGACGTACGCTGCCCGTCCGGACAATACGGGCCTAGCGCTGCTGCGCGCCGCGGCGCACTTCGACATCGATCTCATCGGATCGCGGCTCTCGATCCCGGTCGATGTCAACATGTTCACCGACCGCGAGCGCCCCGGTGCCAAGAAGCTCATCCCCAGCGAGCTCGACATCATTACTGGGCTCACATCCACCTGGCCAGTGGATCGTATGGCCCTCGAGCTGGGTGCGCGTTTCGAAGGGGACTTCCCAGTCGATCGCGGTGGGTTCTCACAGCGCTACGCTGACGTGCGTGCGCGCCTCTTGTTCGCGCTCTCGGCGTTCGAGCCCGCCGTGCAGGACGCGCTCTGGGGCGGTGATCTGACGGGCGCGCTGACCCTGGGCATATTCGCGTACAACCCGACGTACGCCGCGCGGCCGGACAACACCGGCCTCGCGCTGTTTCGCTACGCCATCCACCTGACGTTGAACCTGACCCCGCGCTTTTTCCTCGGGTTCGATGCGGTGTTCTTCACCGATCGCGAGCAAGTGATCGTCGCGCCGAGCGAATGCGACATCACGCCGGAGATCGGCTTCACCATTGTCCCGGGCCTCGATCTCCACATCGCATACGAGCGCGACATGCCGATCGATCGCGGCGGCCTGGTGCAGCAGCTCCTGCTCGCCCACCTCTCCTGGGACTTCTCTCTGATCGAGCCCGCGCCCGAGCCCGAATCTGAGCCGGGGCACAAACCCGCTGCGCTCTCTACCCTACGAAAACGCGGGCGTTTCTAAAGATCCGCATCCAAGGCGAATCCTCACCCCACTCCGCGGGTCGGTAGCTCAGCTGCACGCTGCGAAACACGCGCTCGGGATGGGGCATGAGCACAGTGACGCGCCCATCCGGCGTGGTGAGCGCGGTCAAACCGCCGGGTGATCCGTTAGGATTTTCCGGATAGTGCTCGGTCACGCGGCCGTGGTTGTCCACGAAGCGTGCAGCCACGAGCTGCGAACGCTCGAGCGCTGCGAGATCGTCCGGTGATTGCAGCTCTGCGCGGCCTTCGCCGTGCGAGACCGCAACCGGGATGCGCGCGCCGGCCATGCCGCGGAAGAACAGCGAAGGGCTCTCTTCGATCTGCACGAGCGACAAGCGGGCCTCGAAGCGCTCGGAGCGATTCTGCACGAAGCGCGGCCAGCGCTCGGCGCCTGGGATCAGCTCGGCCAAGGTGCTCAGCATCTGACAGCCGTTGCACACGCCGAGCGTGAAGCTATCGGTGCGCGAAAAAAAGCGCTGAAACTGCTCGCGTGCGCGTGGGTTGAACAAGATCGACTTGGCCCAGCCTTCGCCCGCGCCGAGCACGTCGCCGTAGGAAAAGCCGCCACAAGCCGCAAGGCCCTTGAAGCCGTCGAGCGTTAGATCGCGCTCGAGCACATCGCTCATGTGCACGTCGACAGCTTCGAAGCCCGCGCGATCGAACGCTGCGGCCATCTCGATCTGCCCGTTCACGCCTTGCTCGCGCAGGATCGCGACGCGCGGCCGCGCCCCGCGTGCGATGTACGGCGCCGCGATGTCTTCACTCGGGTCGAACGGCAGCTGCGGTTGCAGACCGGGATTGTCGCCATCGAGCCGGCTCTCGTGCTCTTCGTCGGCGCACGCGGGATTGTCGCGCAGGCGCTGCATGGCATGGGTGGTCTCGGACCAGAGCGCGCGCAGCGTGCCGCGCGCAGCGGCAAAGATCTCGCGCCCAGCCTGGCTGATCGTGATGTTCGGCTCTGACGTGGGCTCTCCGATGTCGTGCACATGCTCGGCCAAGCCGTGTTGCGCGAACGCGGCGCGCACAGCCTCGACATCGGCAGCGCGCACTTGCACGACCGCGCCGAGCTCCTCGTTGAACAAGGCGGAGATCTGCTCCGCAAGCCCATCGAGCGTGATCTTTAAGCCGACGCCGCCCGCGAATGCCATCTCGCACAGCGACACGAACAAGCCGCCGTCCGAGCGATCGTGGTAAGCGAGCAGCTTGCCTTGCGCTTGCAGCGCTTGGATCGCGGCGAAGAAGCCAGCCAGATCAGCTGGATTGTCGATGTCGGCAGGCTGGCTGCCCACAGCGGCATAAACCTGACACAAGCACGAGCCACCCAAGCGGTTTTTGCCGCGTCCGAGATCGATCAACAACAGACGCGTGGGACCGGCAGTGCGCTGCAGCTCCGGCGTGAGCGCGCGGCGCACGTCGGTGACTGGCGCAAACGCGCTGATGATCACAGACAGGGGCGCGATCACCGCGCGGCGCTCGCCGTTGTCGTCCCACACCGTGCGCATGCTCAGCGAGTCTTTGCCGACCGGGATCGCGATCCCGAGCGCAGGACATAGCTCCATGCCGATCGCCCGCACGGCGTCGTACAAGCGCGCGTCCTCGCCAGGATGCGATGCTGCAGCCATCCAGTTTGCGCTGAGCTTCACGCGGCCGAGCGATGCGATCGGCGCGCTCGCGATGTTGGTGATGGCTTCACCGACTGCCATGCGCGCAGAGGCCGCGGCGTCGAGCAATGCGATCGGTGCGCGCTCGCCCATGGCCATCGCTTCACCGGTGTACGTGTCAAAGGCGCTCGCGGTGACCGCAGCGTCTGCGACAGGCACCTGGAACGGACCGACCATCTGATCGCGCACAGACATGCCGCCGACCGTTCGATCGCCGATCGAGATCAAGAATGTTTTGTCTGCCACGGTCGGCAAGCGCAGCACGCGCTCCGCAGCTTCGGCGAGCGCGATCTTGCTGACATCGAATGGCTCGGGCTGGAAGCTGCCGTGCGCCACGTTGCGCGTCATCTTGGGAGGTTTGCCCAAGAGCACCGACAGCGGCATGTCGACTGGCTGATCGCCGAAGCGCTGATCCGACACGACCAAACGGCCGTCGTCGGTCGTGGTGCCTACGACTGCAAATGGGCAACGTTCGCGCGTGCACAGCGCGACAAACGCTTGCACGCGCTCGGGGTGCAAGCCGAGCACGTAGCGCTCTTGCGCTTCGTTGCACCAGATCTCGAGCGGCGACATGCCAGGCTCATCGCTCGGCACCTGGCGCAGCTCGATGCGTGCGCCGCGCTCGCTCTCATGCACGAGCTCGGGCAGCGCATTGCTCAGACCCCCCGCACCGACGTCGTGGATGGCTGCAATGGGGTTTTCTTCGCCGAGCGACCAGCAGCGATCGATGACCTCTTGGCAGCGCCGCTCCATCTCGGGGTTGTCGCGTTGCACCGAGGCGAAATCGAGGTCCTCGGTCGAGCTGCCCGACGCCATGGACGATGCCGCGCCGCCGCCGAGCCCGATGCGCATCGCAGGACCGCCTAGCACCACGAGCGGTGCACCGGCCGCGATGCGTTCTTTCTTGATGTGCCCTGCGCGGATGTTGCCGAGCCCGCCCGCGATCATGATCGGCTTGTGGTAGCCGCGCACCTCGCGTCCACCCGGGCCCGCTGCCGCTTGTTCGAAGCTGCGGAAATAGCCGAGCAGGTTGGGGCGCCCAAACTCGTTGTTGAACGCTGCGCCGCCGAGCGGTCCGTCGAGCATGATCTCGAGCGCGCTTGCGATGCGGCTGGGCTGGGCCGCGGGCCCTTCCCAGGGTCGCTGTGCGCCTGGCAGACGCAGGTTGCTCACGCTGAAGCCGGTGAGACCGGCCTTTGGTTTGGCTCCGCGACCGGTCGCGCCTTCATCGCGGATCTCACCGCCTGAGCCCGTCGCAGCGCCTGGAAACGGCGAGATCGCGGTCGGGTGATTGTGCGTCTCCACCTTCATCAAGATGTGGATCGGCTCGCGCGTGGCTTTGTACACGGCGCTCGCGGGATCGGAGAAGAAGCGTCCCGCGGTCGTTTCGCCGTCGATCACCGAGGCGTTGTCTTTGTATGCGCTGAGCACGCCGCTCGGGCTCTGCTGCGTGGTGTTGCGGATCATCGCAAACAGCGAGCGCTCTTGCTTCACGCCATCGACGATGAACTCGGCGTTGAAGATCTTGTGCCGGCAGTGCTCGGAGTTCGCTTGCGCGAACATCATCAGCTCGGTGTCGTTCGGATTGCGCCCGAGCGCGCGAAAGCTGGAGAGGAGGTAGTCGATCTCGTCATCGGCCAGCGCCAGGCCCAGCTCGCGGTTGCTGTGCTCGAGCGCCTCGCGGCCCTTGCCGAGCACATCGATGCTGCGCTGCGGAAGTGGACTCGCGTGCTCGAACAGGCGCGCGCACTGCTCGAGCTCAGTCAGGACACTCTCGGTCATGCGGTCGTGCAGATCCGCGAGGAGGCCAGCGCTGTCTTTGACCTCGCCGCTCACGCCGTAACGGATGCCCCGCTCGATGCGCTGCACCACGCGTAAGCCGCAGATCTTCAGGATTTCGGTGGCTTTGGTGGACCAGGGCGAGATCGTACCGAGCCGCGGCACGACGAACAGCTCGAGCCCGGTTTGCGCCTGAGGCTCGCGGTGGGCACGCGGCCCGTAGCTGAGCAACCGGCCCAGGAGCGCCTGCTCGTCGCCGCTGGGAGAGGCGCTCAGCTCTGCGAAGTGCATAAACTGCGCACAAAGGCCGGTCACCCCGGGGTTGCGTACGCGGATGCGGGCCAGCTTCTTCTCGAGCGCGGCATCGCTAAACGCCCGCGGACCGGGCAGGGGCAGCATCATGGGTATTTCCTCGGGCGAACCATGCCGCGCCAGGCGCCAGTGCTCAAGCCAAGAATCGCCGCCGCTCCGAGATGCCCCCCATCGCGCTGACGGCGACGGAGACGATGTTCGTCTTCCGTCGCCTATTCCCGTCGCGTTGTTAGTGGGCTTCGCTGCGGGCTTCTTGGGCCTCGGCCGCGGTGGTCACGTCGCGTTTTTCTTCAGGGGGTGGCAGGACCGCCGGGAGGCCGAGTGATTGGAGCCAGAGCTCCCGAGCCCACCCTTGTGTGTGATAGAGGTGCCGATCTTCTTCCTCTTCGACCTGATCGCAGGCTTCTTTCAGCGCTGCTGCGACCTCGTCTCCGAGCTGATCGGCGCACTTGCGCAAGAGCTCCCAGTTCGCGTGATCCTTCGTCTCGGCGAGCAGCACCGAGTCGCACGCTATGAGCTGCGCTGCGACGGGGTTGCTCGCGGCGAGCGCCGCTTTGATCGCGATCACGAGCGCACGACCATTGTTGTGTACGATCTGACAGCTTGGTGTGAGCTCGCCAGGGTCGAGCCCGAGCGAGACGCACACCTTGGCCAAGATGCCGACGTGACGTTCAGTCTGCGCGAGATACTTGATCCACTCCTCGCGTAGCTGGGGCTCGACCGCCGCTTCGAGGGCGGCCTTGTACACGAGGACGCCACCACGTTCATGTACGAGTGACTGCAACACGAGCTCTTTCAGTTGTGCCGGAATAGTCATTGTGTGTGTCACCTACATGTTAGACGCGCGGAGGATCGGTCTCACGTTCCCAGTGTCTGTGAAGTGTGAGCGCTGCAGTAAAGGCTTGGATCGCTGCCTCCGTGTCGCTCGCGTCGTGCACCAGCAGGCCGGGATCCGGCTTGCCATCGGGGAGCGCCGGCGGGATCGCCAGCTTGTCGAGCAAGCCGCCCGCCGCTCCGAGCAGCAGGATGGTCTTGCAGTGCCGGTACTGATCGCGCAGGAACTCACGCGCGTGCCCGGTTGCGGTCAGCGTCGCGACTGACTCCTCTCCGCCCGGGATGATCAACGCATCCCAGATCACCGCAGAGGACGCTTCCATGCTGACTTCGACAGTCAGCGCGTCGCCACTCACCGACTCGACCGCGCCGAGCGTGATGCCCACGAAGCGCGGCACAGCACCTTGTGCAGCGAGCGCCTCATGGATCGCGAGCGCCGCCTGACCATCGACGCCATCAGCGATCAAGATCGCGATCTTCCGGGTCTTGATGCCGTCGTTGCCCGGCCGCGCAAACAACGAGAGCGCGGGCGAGACAGACACTTCCGGCTTGGGAGAGCGCGGTAAGAGCTTGGGCATCGGCTCTGGCACTTCACTGATGCCGAGCCCCTCTGCCACGCCTTCTGCGAGCTCGTCGGCGACATTCGCGAGCATCGACACCACACGCTCGCGGATCGCGGTCGTCTGCACTTTCGTCAGCTCGAACCGGAACGCGCGGATGATGTGTGCCTTTTCGATCGGGGTCTGACTGTTCCAAAACAGTTGGGCCTGATTGTAATGCTCGGCGAAGCGCTCCGGCTTGCCGCGCACCTTGTGCTCTTCGACCTCCTGCGGGAACGATCGGAATCCGGCAGCGCCTGCTTGGAACGGACAACCACCCGCGAGCGAGTTCGGCTCGTACGCGACGCGACCGCGGTTGATCGCCTGGCGATGGAAGCCATCGCGCTGGTTGTTATGCACCTGCGCGACCGGCGCGTTGATCGGGATCTCGTGGAAGTTCGGTCCACCGAGACGCGACAGCTGCGTGTCGACGTACGAGTGGATGCGTCCAGCCAAAAGCGGATCGTTCGAGAAGTCGATGCCCGGCACCACATGCGCCGTGCAGAACGCGACTTGCTCGGTCTCTGCGAAGAAGTTGTCGGGGTTGCGGTTCAGCACCAGGCGCCCGATCGGCGTGAGCGGGATCAGCTCTTCCGGGATGATCTTCGTCGCATCGAGGATGTCAAAGCTGTATTTCTCGGCTTCTTCTTCGGTGAACGTCTGGATGCTCAGCTCGTACTCCGGGTAGGCGCCGGCTTCGATCGCCTCCCACAGATCACGGCGATGGAAGTCAGGATCGGCGCCCGAGATCTTGAGCGCTTCGTCCCACACGAGCGAATGTGTGCCCGCGCGCGGCGACCAGTGAAACTTCACGAAGCGCGACTGTCCGCGGTCGTTGACGAAGCGGAAGCTGTGCACGCCGAAGCCTTGCATCATGCGATAGCTGCGCGGGATCGCACGATCCGACATCACCCACATCAGCATGTGTGTGGATTCCGGCATGAGCGACACAAAGTCCCAGAACGTATCGTGCGCGGAGGCCGCTTGCGGCATCGCGTGGTGCGGCTCGGGTTTGACCGCGTGCACGAGATCCGGGAACTTCATCGCGTCCTGGATGAAGAACACCGGGATGTTGTTGCCAACCAGGTCCCAGTTGCCTTCTTCTGTGTAGAACTTGACCGCGAAGCCGCGCACGTCGCGCGCGGTGTCGGTCGAGCCGCGCTCGCCAGCGACGGTCGAAAAGCGGACGAACACCGGTGTGCGCTTGCCAGCCTCGGAGAACAGGGCTGCACGCGTGAGCTTCGTCAGCGGCTCGTAGCACTCGAAGAAGCCGTGCGCGCCTGAGCCGCGCGCGTGCACGATGCGCTCGGGGATGCGCTCATGATCGAAGTGAGTGATCTTCTCGCGCAGGATGAAGTCTTCGAGCAGCGTCGGGCCACGCAGGCCAGCCTTGAGTGAATTCTGATTGTCAGCGACCGGGACGCCCTGATTGGTCGTGAGGACGCGCGCGGTGGAATCCACGCGTACACGATCGAGCGGACCGTTCAGCGGATCGAAGCTCGCTTGCGGGTTACCGGAGCCGACCTTGACCGACGCGTTGCGCTCGCTGAGCGTGCTCGCGCCGACGATCGGATGCGGAGGTTCCACCGTCTGCCCGGGCGCTGCGTCGCCGGTGAACTCGGACGGCTTTGCGGCATTGAACGGGAACGACGCCGCGAGCGCTTGCGTACCAGCGAACTTCGCTGTCGCCGCATCGGTGATCGCTGCGATTTCAGCATGGTCGATCGGACCGCCGAAGGAAGAGTGAGCCGAGCTGCGCACGGCAGCTTTCTTGGTGCGTGTCGCGGGTGGGCGCACCGGCTGTTTCTTCTTCGTCTTTTTGAGTTTCTTGGCGGGGGTAGGCAGCTTGCGAGTGGCCAACGGGAGGCTCCTGCTTGGTTCGGTCGAGCCTCATCGTCGGGCCCAACGCTGCCCGCGCACGCAAGAGGCTTGCCAGCCCCATCACCGCTGTGGCGCTTGTCAGCGAACGTGTGGCGCAGCAACTGTAGCGTTCTGTCACTGTGCGCGAATGCGTGATGCCGCACTGCCACGCAGCGCTGGGAGTTCAGTACCGCGTGGTCCAGCTTTCGCATGTTGTCTCACATCGGACGGACAACACATGACAACACCAACTCAATCGAACGACATCGGTTCTCAGAAACCGCCGCTGCAAACGACGACAGTCAAGAATGTGACTGCTCCGGGATCTGCCAACACAGACAGCGCACAGAAGAGAGGCCTCGGCGGCGTTCTCGCGTGGTTGACCATTCCTGGGATCATCCTGCTGGTGTTCATCATCGCGTACTTCGTCTTGTCGGCATTGAAGTCGAACACCGAACAAGAACGTGGCATGCGCTCAGACATTGTAGATGTCTCAGCCTGCTGAGCCTCGCACCTTGCAAGATTGGCTCACTCCCGTGCGCAGGTGCGGCAGGGATGAACGAGGCGGGCGCAGCTCGCTGTCTCACGATGTAGGTGTGGGCGGGAGCCGCTAGCCGCTTCTGCGGCCTGTCACCGCGCTGGCTTTGAAGCTGCGTCGAGGGAGGGGGAGGGTCATCGCAGCTCGTAGCGGCGGCCTAACGCGGCGTTGCGGAGCGCTGGTCGCCGCAGCGTGCGCGCTTCGGCGCGATCCGTCGTGACACTGAGCAGCGTGGCCTCCAATCAGAACAGCGGATGTGGATGCGTAAGGTATGAGCGTGAATGCTGGTTGTGTTAGTAGACAAGAAGTCTCGGATCATTTCCGAGTCGCGGCCTCGCAGTTTTGTGCAGCGTTCAGTCGCAGTCGACGCGCTTGCCTCGCCAAAGCGAGAAGTAGGCAGACGATTCGCAGGGTGATAAGAGACCAGGCATGAGTGCTTTCGAAGCCACGCGGGAGAAGCTCACGCGGATCCTGCTGCTCACGCCCGAAGCAGAGATGTACGCGGACGTGTTGGACCTACTCCTCGGCGTTTTCGAAAGCGAGTTCGGCTACTTCGGCTACATCAACCAGGCCGGCGACTTGGTCTGTCCGTCCATGACGCGGCACATCTTCCCCGTGTGTCAGGTCGCGGACAAAGACATCATCTTCCATCGCGAAATCTGGGGCGGCACGTGGGGCCGCATCCTGCTGGAGAAGCGGTCCCTCATCAAAAACCTCTCACACCGCGTTCCCGAGGGGCATCTGCCGATCCACCGCTCGTTTGGCAGCCCGATCTTGTATCGCTCCACGCTGATCGGACAGTTCCATTTCGCCAATCGCGACCGCGACTACGACGAGCATGACGTCAAGTTGCTCGAGCAGATCAGCGACTTCGTCGCGCCGGTGCTGAACGCGCGGCTGCGGCATGACGAGGAGGAGCGCGCACGCAAGCTCGCGGAGCAGCAAGCGCGCGACATGAACGAGAAGCTCAAGGAGAAGATCGAGGAGCTCGAGCGACTGACCCGCGCGCTCATCGATCGCGAGGAGCGCATGATCGAGCTCAAGGCGGAGATCGCGCGCTTGCAGAAGACGTGAGCTCGTCGAGCCCATTTGCTGGTCTCGCGCCGGATGCCCGCACGTTGCGCGGGCTGGGAGAGCTGAGCGAGATCGATCTGCAGAACGTCATCGCGGTCGGCGCGCGGCTGCGTTCTGCCGCCGATAGCGGCGTACCGAAGCACACGCTCGCTGAAGGTTTGGTTGATTCGCTCCATGCTTTCGAGCTGGACCGCCGACCAGCGTGTGCGCTGGTGCAGGCCTTTGTCACGTGCAGCTATCGCGAGCTGGCTTCTGACTTGCAAGCAGAGCTCGCCGCTGCTAGCGGCGACCATCCGCCGGCGGCCGACCGCACCTGCCTGCAGGTGCTCGCGACGCGCAGCATCGACCCGGATTGGACCGATCGGGAGCCGCGTGCGTTGCTCCTGGCTGACAGCGCGTCGCCTTTGTTCGTGGAGATCGAACGCCAGCTCCAGCTCGGCGAGCCCGCCCAGCCGCCGACGGGCATTTTCATGGTGACTGACCCGGTGCTCGGGACGAGCTTCTCGCGTTCGCACGATGTGAAGTCTGTCTTTGGCTTGGCTGCGCGCGCGTGGCCCGGCGAGACGTTGCTCGTGGTCATGTTCGGCCGCGCGGCGGTGGATCAGAATGTGTTGCGCATGCTCGAACTGGTTGCGCACCACGCGCGCGCAGCCTGGCTGCGCACGCGCGATGCCAGCGCCCGGCTGCCGCCGCTACTGCAATCGACGCTGCAGGCCGAGGCGCTCACAGCTCTGCTTGTCGCGCAGGAAATCGTCACTGGCGAGAGCTTGCAGGAGCAGCGCGCCGAAGTGCGGATCGCCCGCGGCGAGGCGCGCGACGCTGTGGAGCGGGCGGCCGCCGAAGCCGAGCTCCACGATCACGAGCTGCGCCGCACGCAGCGCGCGATGCTGAACGTCATCGAGGATCTGCGCTCAGCGCGTGAGGCGCTCGAGTCCACTGTCGAGTTGCGAACGCGCGAGCTCGCGCATGCCAATCGTAAGCTCGCGTCGCGCAACAGTGAGCTCGAGGAGTTCGTGTACATCGCATCGCACGATCTGCAGGAGCCGCTGCGCACGGTGTCCGGGTACCTCCAGATGATCGAGCGGCGCTATGGCGACAAGCTCGGCACGGAGGCCGACGAGTTCATTCGCTTCGCCATCGATGGCGCGCAGCGCATGCAAGCCCTGATCGAGAGCTTGCTCATGTATTCGCGTGTCACCACGACCTCTCGCCGCTTTGAGCGGCTGCCGCTGCAGGAGCCGCTGGACAGCGCGCTTCGGAACTTGGGGCTGCGTATTCAGGACACCCGAGCGACCATCGAGGTGGGCGAGCTCCCGACGATCCGCGCCGACCGGATCCAGATGGTGCAGTTATTCCAGAACCTCCTGTCGAACGCGCTCAAGTTCGCGGGCGACCGCCCCCCGCGCGTGCAGGTGAGCGCACGGATCGACGGGGAGGTGTGCAGGATCCAAGTGCGCGACTGGGGCATCGGTTTTCAGCCCAAGTTTGCGGATCGGATCTTCAAGGTCTTTCGGCGCCTGCGACGCGACACCGAGGGCACTGGCATAGGCCTTGCTGTTTGCAAGAAAATCGCTGAACGACATGGCGGTCGCATCATGGCCGAGTCCACGCCCGGCCAAGGGGCGACCTTCACTGTCGAGCTGGCTGCCGAGCACGAGGACCTAACGTGAGCAACGTGATCGAAATTCTTCTGGTCGACGACTCCGAGGCCGACGTTCGTCTGACCATCGAGGCTCTCAAAGAAGCCAAAGTACACAACCGAATACACGTGGCCTATGATGGCGAGGCTGCGATGGCTTTCCTGCGCGACCCTGCGCAGCGGCGGCCTGACCTGATCTTGCTCGACCTCAATCTGCCCGGGATGGACGGTCGTGAGGTGCTCGCGGAGATCAAAAGCGACCACGATCTGTCGGTCATCCCTGTGGTGATCCTCACGACCTCCCGCGCCGAAGAGGATATTTTGCGTACCTATAGGTTGCACGCCAACTGTTACATCACCAAGCCGGTCGACCTTCAGCAGTTCATTCGCGTGATCCAGTCGATCGAGGAGTTCTGGTTCAGTGTCGTGAAGCTGGTGCCGCGGGAGAATCACGGGTGAACGTTACGCGCGTCCTGTTGGTAGAGGACGATCCTGGATACGCCAGGTTTCTACGCGAAGTGCTCCTCGAGGCGCCTGGCGCTGAATACGCGATCGCGGGCGCGCACACGCTCGAAGAGGCCGAAAACACGCTGCAGTCGGCGAGCTACGATGTGATCCTGCTCGATCTCGGCCTGCCCGATGCCGATGGGACCGAGGCCCTCACGCGAATCGCGAGCTGCACCGCCTCTACGCCTATCGTCGTGCTGAGCTCACACGGCGAGCTCGATGTGGCGCTGGAGAGTATGCGTCTCGGCGCGCAGGAGTATCTGGTGAAGGGGCAGGCCGAGCACGTGCTGCTGCCACGGGCGATGCGTTACGCGATGGAGCGCAAGCGCCTGCAGGATGCCGCTGCCGCTGCGCGCTATGAGGCGGAGCATGCGAGCTCGGTCAAAGACAATTTCCTGGCGATGCTCGGGCACGAGCTCCGCAATCCGCTCGCACCGATCGTGACTGCGCTGGCGCTCATGGAGCGCCACAAACACCCCGAGATCGCGCGCGAGCTCAGCATCGTACAGCGGCAGGTGCAGCAGGTGGTGAGGCTGGTCGACGACCTGCTCGATGTGGCGCGCATCGTACGCGGCAAGGTCGAGCTCAACTACGAGGATGTAGACATCGCAGACGTGGTCGCGATGGCTGTCGAGACTGCGGAGCCGCTGTTCCAAGAACGCCGTCATGCGCTCGAGCTCGACGTACCGCGCGGTCAGCTTTGGGTGCACGGCGATGCATCTCGCTTGGCGCAGGTGGTGGCAAACCTCCTCACGAACGCCGCGAAGTACACGCCGCCTGGAGGCAAGGTGTGGGTCGCGAGCCAGGCTCGTGACGAGAGCATCGAGCTGCGCGTGCGCGACACAGGCATCGGCATGCGCGAGGACCTGCTGCAGCGCGTGTTTGGGCTGTTCGAGCAGGGACCGCGCACGATCGACCGCTCGGCCGGGGGGCTCGGCCTCGGGCTCGCCATCGTGCGCAACATCGTGACCTTGCATGGCGGCAGCGTGACTGCGGCGAGCGAAGGGCCGGGCAAGGGCAGCGAGTTTGCGCTGAGCTTGCCTCGTTGCGCGGTGCCGCGTGCTTCGAGTCCGCACCCGCGCCAGCACGCGTTCGCTGCTGTGCCTGCGGATGCGGTGCGCCGCGTGTTGATCGTCGACGACAACTCGGACAATGCCGAGCTGCTCGAGCTGGGACTGCGGACGTTGGGTCACACGACCTCCATCGCACACGACGGAGAGGAGGCGCTCGCGCTCGCAGCACAGTTCGCGCCTGACATCGCGCTGCTCGACATCGGACTGCCCATCCTCGACGGCTACGAAGTCGCGCGGCGCATGCGCACGCAGCTCGGAGAGCGCACGCCGCTGCTGGTCGCGATCACCGGCTACGGACAGGAGACCGACCGCGAGCGTTCGCGCAGCGCGGGCTTCGATGAGCACATGGTCAAGCCCATCGACTTGGGCGCGCTCGGGAGGATCGTGGCTGCTGCGCGCAAGCTGTAGGACGGCATCGAGTGCCGCGCTGACTCAGATCTGCGCGCTGGGGCGTTAGAAGCGCTCGCGTAAACGAGCGTGCTCACGGGTGAGAAACGCTTACCCCGCAAGTTAGTGAGCGCGCCTCGTCGGGGGCCTTTGCGAGCGGGGCAATCCACATTCACCCCGAATGGGTTGCGGGGTAAGGCACCGCTGCGAAATGAGCGCGCAGCACTTCGTTGACTGCGTGCGCGTACTGGATGGGCAGTGCGTGCGACGCGTCGTCCCACACGTGATGTTGCGCCTGGAGACTCGCCGCGAGCGCAGTGTTCGCCGCATGCGTCGCGATCGGATCCAGGCGCCCGCTCAGCACGATGCAGCGCAGGGCGGCGAGGTGGTGCAGCTGATCGCGTTGATCGTGGGAGCGCAGCGCGCGCAGCTGGGCGTCTGCGATGGCCGGCCCCTGCCAGAGGGGTCGCCCGAAGATCTCTTCGAGCTCTGCCATCACAACCTCTGCGCCGCGCGCAGCGAGGTAAGCATCCGGCATGATCAGGCGTGCAAACGCGAGCCGGCGCGCTTTGATGCTGCCGAAGCGCGAACGCGTGCCGAGCCAGAGCAAGCGTGCGCTCGGGCGACGCAAGTCGCGGCCGCCTGCGAACGTGCACATCAAGCACAAGCTCGCGATGCGCTCCGGCGCGATCAAGGCCAAACGCTGCGCGATCACTCCGCCGAGCGAATGGCCGACCACGTGCGCGCGCTCGACGCGCAGTGCATCGAGCAGGCCCAACGCATCGCGCGCCATGTGCTCGACGCTGAGCACGCGTGTGTCGCCGCGACTCGCCCCGAGCCCGCGATTGTCGAAGCTGATGCAACGATGATCACGCGAGAGCTCGCGCGTCTGAGGCGACCAAGCGCGGCCTTCGAGGCCAACGCCTTGCACGAACAGCACGACAGGCCCTTGGCCGCTCTCTGCGTACGAGATCTCGACGTCATCTAGCTTGATGCTCGGCATGCCGAGCCAACATATCAGAACGCGTGTCAAATCGTTCAGTGGATCGGCGCCTCATAGGCCGAGCGGAAGCTGCTCACCCGTGGTGATCGCGCGTTCGATCTCCAGCATGCGCCACTTGGTCCGCACGCTGCCGTGGGCGGAGAATCCGCCGATGCCGCCATTGGCTGCAAGCACGCGGTGGCAGGGCACGATGATCGCAAATGGGTTCTGGCCTAGCGCGTGACCCACAGCGCGTGCGGCGCCGGGCGCGCCGATGCGCTTGGCCAGCTCGCCGTAGGTTAGGGTGGTGCCCGGCAAAATCAGCCGCGCGGCGCGGTACACCCTGCGGGCAAACTCGGGCAGATCGTGCATGTCGAGCTGGATCGCATGGAGGTCGTGCGGCGTCCCTTCCAGCAGCTCGCGCAGGGCCGTCATCGCTTCGGAGATCGCAGCTGGAGGCTGCGTGTCGAGCTCTGCCCCTCTCGCGAGCCGCTTCACCAGCCGTGCTTCTGTGGCTGCAGCATCGCGCTCGGGCAGCTGCAGACACGCGACGCCGCGCTCGTTCCAGGCGATGCCGCAGCGCCCGATGCTGGTCTCGAACAGTGCGTAGCCTTGCTCCGCCATGGCGCTATTCGTAGCCGACGAACGGGCGCAGGTCACGCGGAGCTGCGTTGACAGCCCCTGCAGCCCGGCGGGATAACGCGCCATGACCGACAATCTCGTACAACACTTTGGCGGTTGCCACTGCGGCGCAGTGCGGTTCGAAGCCAAGGCCCCCGCGCGGGGGGAAGTCACCGAGTGCAACTGCTCGATGTGCAGCAAGGCGGGCTATCTGCACCTGTTCGTGCCGGGCGAACGCTTCCGCATCGTCGCGGGCGCGGAGGTGTTGACGACTTACGAGTTCAACACGGGAACAGCCAAACACTTCTTCTGTTCCGTGTGCGGCATCAAGTCATTCTACGTGCCGCGGTCACACCCAGACGGCTTCAGCATCAACGCACGCTGCCTGGATGAAGGAACGTTTACGATCACCACTGTGCGCGCGATCAACGGCCGCGAATGGGAGAAGACCTATCCCGAGGGACGCGGCGACTACAGCTAGCGATAATTCTGCTGAGCGAGCGCCGTGCCTCGAGCTAGTCTGAGGCGTGAATCTCGCCTCCGTTGCGGCGCTTTCGAAGCACGAGGAGCCGCGCTGGTCCTTTGTGCTCGTGATGGGGGCGTTGATGACGCTCGCATCCATTTCCACCGACCTGTACCTGCCAGCGCTTCCGATGATGTCGCGAGAGTTTCGCCTGTCACCGGTCGAGGCGCAAGCAACGCTCGCTTCGTTCATGACTGGCATGGGTGTGAGTCAGCTGTTCTACGGCCCGCTCTCGGATCGGGTGGGCCGCCGCCGTACGATGCTGCTCGGCGTCGGGATCTACATCGCTGGGACGGCGGCATGTGGGCTCGCGGATTCGATCCGGATGCTCATCATCGCGCGCTTCGTGCAGGCGGTGGGCGCGTGCTCTGCGCACGTCGTGCCGCGCGCGATGATCCGCGACAAGTTCGCATTGCGCGGCTCGGCGCAGGTGATGTCGAAGCTCAGCGTCGCGACGGGCGCCGCGCCGATGTTTGGGCCCCTGCTCGGCGGGTACTTGTCGACGGTGTTCCACTGGCGCAGCGTGTTCATCGTGCCGGCCATCGTGGCTTTGCTGATCGGCAGCTGGATCTACTACCGCATCGAGGAGACTGTGTCGGATGGCAGCATGCTCCGCGCACGCAGCGAGCCTGCGATCCGCTCTGTTCTCGGTTTGTTCACCGAACGTACAGTCATGGGCTTCGTCTTGTGCGGCGCGTTCAATGCTTCCGTGTTCTTCGCATACCTCGTCTCGGCCCCCGAGCTGCTCATGGGCATTTACCACATTCCACCGCAGCGCTTCGGCTGGGTGTTCGCCACCAACGCCATCGGCTACATCCTCACGAACCAGCTCAATGCCCGGCTGCTTCATCATTACGACCCGCTAACGATCCTGCGCGCAGTGCGACTGCCCACGATCCTGGTGGCTGTGGTGTTAGTCTACAACGCCTACACAAACACCTTCGGCATGTTAGGCGTGCTCGTCCCGCTGTTCTTCGCGTTGGCATCAGGTGGCGTCATCGGGGCTAACACTGCAGCGTGTGCATTGAACGCTGATCCTTCACGCGCGGGCAGCATCTCATCGCTCATCGGCATGCTCGCCTACGGTTTGGCAGCGCTCGTGTCGCTGCTCGCAGGCCTCTTCCAAAACGGTACCGCACAACCGATGGCGATCATCATCTTGTGCAGCATGATCGCTTCGGCCTTCTCACTGTTTGTGATTGTCAGACCCGCTGCGTGATGCGACTCCGGGCGCACGCGTTGCCGCCATCGGCGGCAGCGCGATCAGCGCTCGGCTTGCGTGATGCTGTGTTGGCAGGAGGTCTCGCGGCTCAGCCAGGTCAGGGCATTGACCCAGAAGCGCTCGACTTGTTGGTCGGCTTCGGCTCGCCACTGCGAGGCGTAGGTTATCCATTCGTCGCCCCAGACGATGATCTTGGCTGGATCGTCTTTCGGTACTTGGAGCGCGACGTGCTCCGCGGGATCGGTTGCGAGTGTGAGGGCGGATGGGCCGTCTGGGACGAGGCCCGCTTCGGCGTACACGCGCTGAACGCCCTCTGTGATCGGGTGATCACTCCAGCGCGTGATGATGCCGTCGAGCCCGTATTTGTTAGGACTGTAGGCGAGCTCGAACGGCGCCAACAGCTTGTTGATATTCGCGACTTCGGCCGATATTTCCCCGGAGTAGCCGGCCGTTGTAAACGCGCCCCCGCCGGCTCGCACCCAGCTCTCGAACGCGTCTACCTCGGCGTCGCTGAATACGTGGTGGACTTTCTCCCCAGTGACAGAGGGAACAGTCGAGACATTCAATACGATCAGCACATCGTATTCAGACAACAGCTCCGAGGTGAGGTTCGCATCCCCGAGCGGCACGACATGGTGTTGGGCCATCGCATTCGGCCAGGTGCGAAACTGCAGATCGCCGATGCCGAACGCGCCCGGGCGGCCGATGCTCGCGATCTTGAGGCAATCGCACACGCCATCGCCTTCGACGTCTGCGTCGTCGACGAGGCCGTTGTTGTCGTTGTCGCGCCGATCGCACAGCTCGCCGTTGGGTGGGACGACCTCGACCTGCTCTGCAGGGCTGCCAGCGGCTGCGCTCCCAGCTTGCGCTGCGATGCCGCCGTCAGCTGCAGGCTTCGGCGGTAAAGGCGCCTTGCTTCCGGCTTTGGGCGCTTCGGGTTGGCGTGCGCTCGGCAGCGAGACATCGCAGCCAACCGCACACAAAACGAACGCGGCCGCGGCCGCCGTTTGTACAGAACGGTGCTTGAGGGACATCGGGGGTGCGGCCAGTATGAGTAATCTCGACACCTGGTCAAGATGTAGAGCTCATACAGGAAGCCCCTACGTCTTTGTTTGCAGCGCCGCCAGAAACAAATGCGAGACACTCGCAACACGGTTGTGTCGCGGAGGTGTTAACCTCACAGGTAGCTGCGGAGTGCGAAACACGCCTACCGGACTGCGTGCTGTACGGCTTGTGACAAGCCGCTGGCAGCTGCGTCGAGGCTGTATCCGGCGATGTGCGCACGTGCACGCTCGCGGGTCGCGCGTGTGCCGAGGCGCGGCCAGATGCGTCCGATGGCGCGCACCAGCGACTCTGCGCTACCTGCCTCGAAGACCTCGCCGGTCTCGCCCGGCACGATCAGATCGGGCGCACAGCCCACTTGATGAGACACGATGCAAGGCGTGCCGTGGTGCAGCGCTTCGTTGACGACGAGGCCCCAAGTCTCGCCCCAGCGACTGCCGAGCACGAGCGCATCCGCGGCGTGATAGTACGCGCTGAGCTCGCGTTGGTTCTTGAAGCCGATCAGCTTGATGTCCACGCGTGGCTCGCTCGCAGCCAAGCGCACGAGCTCGCCTGAGAGCTCGCCGGCGCCGAGATACACGACCGTAATGCGCTGTCGCAGCACCGAAGGCAGCGAGCGGACCGCGTGCACGATCAGCGCAGGATCTTTGCGCTCGGAGAGCTTGCCAGAGAACAACAGCACCACGCGCTGATCGGGCACTTGCAGCTCAGCGCGGCACAGATGGCGCAAGCGCGCGCGGTCGGCTTCGCTCGTCTCGAACGGCGAGGTCTCGACACCATAAGGCGCGAAGAACAGCTTGTGCTCGGGAACACCCAAGCGCTGATAGTGCCTGCGGGAGCGCTCCCCGATGTGAGCGAGCGCGGACATGCGTCGATACAGGCTGCGCAAGAGACCATCGCGCAGCGCGCTCTTCATGGCCGAACGTTGCAGGGCGTGGTCGGTCGTCTCCGCGCGGAATACCCACGGAATCGGCAGGAGGGCGAGCTGCGCCAATGCGTCGCGCACGAACAGGCTGCTGTAGCCAGACAGCAGGATCGCTTGCGGACGCGTCTGCCACAGCACCTTGGCGAGCCCGCGGCAGCGCAACTGGTGCAGCTCGCTGTCTTGCGTGATGCCGCGCTGAGCGAAGAACGAGCGATACCCAGCGAGTAGGTCGACATTCCAGGCGACCTCCACGCCAAACTCCGCGTCGGCGTAGCGCGCGGTCCCGAGGTCCGACGCGAAATACACGCTCATCTCGTGGCCATGCACCTCCTGCAGGCGTCGATAGAGCGGCGCCTTGTACTGAATGGGATGCGTGTCGATGGCGAGTACGCGGGCCAACCAATTATCTCCGTAGCTTCGGGCGGGCTTCTGCAGGCTTCTGGGCAGGCGGAACCATAGACGACCCGGCCAGGCGCGACCATCGTTTCAGGCGTGCAACGCATCACAGAAAGTGCCACGTGCAGCGCTGTCTTGGCGCCGATTTGGCCGAGCGACGACTGCTTGAACCCCCAAACCCGAGGATCCCTGATTCAGCGCTCGTGCTTCGCAAGATAAGCCGCAAACGGGTGCTCTTTCGAGAGCACGCAGACGCGGGCGGCGTCGACGCGACCGCAGGTTGCGCCTGCCTTCTGGAACATTTTCACGTGGCGCCGCTTGGTCACATAGATCGTGTCTGTGCTCAGCATTCCCCGACGCACCGCGTGCTTGAGCGCCTTGCATTGCTTGTCCGCATCACGCGGCACCCGCGCAGCGTAGCCGCTGTTGAAACTCAAACCGCGACGGTAGGCGAGGTAAGCTAGCGCATTGACCTCGTTCGCGCGGTAGCCGCCGGGGCTCTCACACACACCAGCGATCTCGGCCGGGTACAACACCAAGTGCTTGAAGGTCCCATCGGTGAGCGACCATGCCCGCGCAGAGTAGCCAGTGCCACGCGCTGACTCGAAGCGCCACTGGACCCGGGTAGTATCAATATCATACATTTGTAATGCGGCGGCGATGACCAACACAGCCGACGCGAGCGCGCGACGCGTGCGCAGGCCCCTCAGCAGGGCAGTGATCAATACGATGTTGATCAGATAAGCGAGGGGCCAGACCAGTCTACCAGACGATCGAAACACCTGAGTCAGCCACTCGACGCGCTCGTATATCGAAAGCTCGAGAACCGGCGTTTGACCCCAGTACCAAGGCGTTGCCAGCGCAAACACCGCCAACCCGGTCGCCGCGATGAGCGGCCAGATCGCGCGCCGCCAGGGAAAACTAGAGATCGCGGCCCGGTTCGAGCTGCGCAGCAGCAAACCGAGCACAACCGCGCAAAGCAAGAAGCAACCGGCGCCGAGATAGCTGAAGCCCTCGTACTGCAAGGGCGAGTAATGGAGCCCGGGGAACAATCGCGAGTAACCGTGGCTGTTGAAGAACGTATTTAGATTGGCGGAGAACTCGCCGAAACCGCCTGTAGTGTTGCGCACCGAGCCGCCCACGTAGCCGAACAACACGAGCTCACCGAAGAGCACCGCACACATTCCGATGCCGGCCGCGATCGCCCCGTCGAAGCGCAGTTGACGGATCATGAGCATCGGCAAGGCGACCAAGATCGCGAGCACCATGAACGCGATATAGGGATGCGTGGCCGTGCTGAAGCAAAGCAACGCGAACGCACCGCCGAGCTTGCGCCTTGCGCTCGGGGCGTTGTTGCTCGGCGCGAGGTGCAACGCGATCGCGATCACGAGCAGGAAATGGGCGCACAGCGCCGGATGAACGATGCGGTCGACCAGGCTAGGAGCCAGCGCTACGAGGAGGCCAGCGAGTGCCTGCTGCTCCCAGTGCCTCGTGCTCAACGCAGCTATGCGCGCCGCAGCCCACGCCACCATGGCGCTACAAAACACCATCCAAAGGCCGAGGTACTGAAAGTCACGAGGCAGAACCCGATCAAAGAGCCGCAGTGTCAGCGCGAGCCATGGAATCGAATCCATGTAGCCCAGCGTCGTCCCGAGCGGATGGAGGAAGTCGCGAATCCTTCCAAGCGGAAAGCTGAGCGATTCGCGCCGAAAGAACAGCCAGCCCAACGTGTGCTGCGCCCAGTCGCCATGCAGCACCACGTCCAGACGAAAAGGGTCGATCAGTGGGCGTATGTAGGAGCTGCACCAAAGCGCGGCGCCCAAAGCGGCCACCAATGGCCCCAAGCGTTTTCGCGTCACGCGCCGCACCGTACCAGAGCCCACGCGCCACGTGCATCAGCTTGCTGGCGTGGAGGAGAAGGCCCAACTACTGACCTTGGCGCGCGCGCCGGCGCTGCGGCGGTCCGGGAAGCTTGTACACGCGCAGGATCGCCCCGAAATCGTAACCAAAGATTTCTCGACGCTCGGTCGCGCGCCGCGCGAAGCTCGCATCCGTGCTGTGCCCCGCCCACGCGACACCGAACGCTTGCATGCGGGCTGCATCAAAGTCAGGGGCCCAGAAGTCTCTGGGAAAGCGGTAGTCCCACGCGTGCCTGTGGATCGTCACGCGTATCGGGGGCACGCTGGACGGCGGCGCTAGATAGCGGAAGGTCCAGTAGATCCACCAGTCTTCGACGTAGATAACAGCCATTTTCGCGGGATCGCGCAGCTCTCGGATCGTCTGAAGCGCCAGCGCCTTGGGTTCAGTTTCCCCTGTGCGAAAAGTGTCCTCGCGGAGCGGGTCGGGGTACTTGAGTCGCTGCAGATATTGGCTGGTGAAGCTGAGCAGGAGCGCCCCTGCGACGACACTCAGCCCGAGGCGCAATAAGCGCGCACGCGCGGCGGTCGTGGCCAAAGCATCGACACATGCACTGAGCACGTAACACGCCGGTACGGTCAGACAGACCGCATACCGCTCAGTCTTCGGTGCTAGCGCCACCGGCCCTGCCAACAAATAAACCAGCAGCAGGCTGAGCACGAGCCCGAGCGCTATCGCGACGTCACGGGTACGCCCACGTAAGACAGCCGCCCGCAATCCAGCAGCCACGAGCGGCAGAAGCAAGGCAGCGCCCAGCCACACGTGTACCTGGCCGACACGGGTGGAGATGGATCCCGTGATGTATCGATAGATCGTGGGCCCGGCGAGGAGCTCCAAGTAAGCGAGCAGGAACCTCCCGAGCTGCGCAGGGTCCTTTGCTCTGTGCCATGCGTCAGCAAGCAGATCCCCACGCAGCACGCCAGCCACCGCGTCGGGTAGCCAATTGCGCTCCAGCGCGAGCTGCATGACAGCCGCTGTCAGCGGCAGCACCAATAAACCCAAGGCCGCGCCGAGCACCTGCCCTTGCGACCAACGCCACCGTCCGTACCTGTCCCGCGCCCAATAGCGAGTTAGAAAAGGCGTGACCAAAGCTGGAGCCAAGAAGACTGTCGTCGGGTGCACCCAGAGGCACAACAAAAATGCGCCCAAACACAGCGCAATGCGCCGCCGCGAGCTGGCGGCGAGCGCAAGTAAGCTGACTGTGGGGATCGCGGTCGGATCCCAGGCAAACCGTGCGTACGCGAGATGGATCGGCAATACCGCGACCAGGCAGGCGAACGTCGAAGCGAAGATGGCGCCGCGTTGCCGAGTCAACGCCCAGGCCAGCGCGATTGTTGCGAGCGAGAGCACAACCGCGCTCATGCGCAAGCTCCACAATGTCGGAGCGAACAGCATCTGCAGAATGACCACCGTGCCGAAGAACACCGGGTTCATCGGCAGATCGCTACCAGTGCGGAGCGCAGACAAAGGTGCACCCGCGAAAAACTCGTGCGCGTGCACTGCGTACTGGGGCTCGTCCCCATTGATGCCAGGCAGTCGCTCGATCGCGTAGAAACGCAATCCGACTGCGAAACTGACGCACACACCGAGCGCGACCCACGACGCGACCTCTGTCCGCTTCGCACGCGACATTCGCGATGAGGTCTGCAGGGACACGACACGAGCTGGTTCGGGCAACACGAGCGGAAGCCTAATCGATCACGCTTCTCCTCGACACGCTTTGTGGGATCAGCGCTCCAGTGCCTCGGCACCTTTCGAACAGCGGCGCTTTGCAGCTACAAGGAGTTGCAGCTGACGAGGCCCGCGGTGCAAGCGGCGACGTTGGTGTCACGCGGCCCTCCGCCTGTGTATTATAGTCTCCGTTAGGCGGACCGGAGAAGGTCGTCTGGTGGCGGTCCGGTCACGAGGAGCTTGATCATCACGCCATTCGTAGCGCTGCCATCGATTTGCAGCGCGAGGCTGGAGTGCGGAAGCACGTCGGCTGTGTGATGACGGTCAGCCTCGGCGGCACCGTCTCTGTCCTCTGTGGTGTACTCGTCTTCTTCCCAAAACGCTGACTCGCCCGCGAACTGCCAAGCAATCCCGTTCGCTAGATCTTGTCGCAACTCGGATGCGATGGCGGCGAATCGACGCAAGTCGACGATCCGTAAGATCAGCGCAGCGCAACCGCCAAACAGACCTGCCACTGCCGTGCTGCCACCTATCAGAGCTTCGACCTTGTTGGGCAACTCGACGATGAACGTCAGCCCAAGTGCGCTCCACACGAAAGTGTACCCCCAGCGCGACAGTCGGTTGAAACCGAAGATGATCTCCCCAAGCGACCCAAAAGCTCCCGCCACGAGCATCCACATCCCAGCGCTCGCAAACCCGAATACGAACAATGACGTCGGTTCACTGAGGGTCGTCTGCCGAGGATCGAACAGCAGTCCGCTGCAGATCAGCATCGCTACGGCCGCGGTCCACGTCAGCACGCGATAACCCCTGCGTGTACGTGAATGAGCGACCACTTTTCCGCTCCACAATGCAATCTCGTCCGCCGTGAGCGCTCGCGTTCCGACTTGAGGAACGCCCTGGCACATCCGAATCGACGAGGGAACCATGCTCGTTTAGCCTATCACGGGCAGACTGCCGCCACTGGCATTGCAACAGACGAAGGCCCGCAAGGCAGCAGCTAATGGCGGCATAGTACGTGGCCCCGCAACGCCGCGATAGACTACGAGGGCGTGGCGGGTCCGCGGTCGGAGCGTGCTGAAACATCAGGGCGGGCCTTTTGGCCCCGACGTCGATGTGCAGATACCGGATTGCGTCGAGACGATTGATGACTGTGTGGCTTCGGGCGGGCTTCTGCCGGCTTCTGGGCAGGCGGAACCATAGACGACGCGGCCAGGCGCGACCATCGTTTCGGGCGAACCGGCAGGCGCTCTGGTGCGTAATGACATCTAGCTGAGCCGTCAGAGCGGCTCGCATATCAAGGGAGTCTGTCAATGCACCCGTCTGTCGCGCAGCGCCTCTGGCGTGGACGCATCGGTCTGTGGTTTGGGTTGTGTGGTTGTGTGCAAGCGAGCTCGGGGCCACCTGTGCCCGACGATCAGGCTGACAAACAGGCCGTGAAAGTCGGTGCGCCTGCGCTGACCGTCGCGGCCCACGACACGAGCACGCTCGCGCCGGTCGATGCGACGCCGAGCCCGGATGGTAAGCGCATCTACTATCTTGCGGTCTCGAACGACGGCTCGGATCAACCGCACGCCGGCGTGTTTGCAGTCGACGCAGACGCTGAAGGCAGCGGCGAGATCGAAGAGCTCACCATGGGCGAGCCGCTGCTTACGCCGCTCGGCATCGAGAGCTCGCTCGACGGCAGCGCGCTGTTCATCGCCGACACGACGGCTGGCGCGCAAGCAAACGGAGCTGTGTTTCGGTTGGCAGCTGCTGGCGGCAGTCCTGCGATCGTGTCCGGGACGGAAGGGTATCGACCCGCGGGTGTCGTGGTGGGTCAGCTGCGCGGCGAAGAGGTCTTGTACTTCACAGGCCACGATCCGGAGAGCGGTGAAGGCGCTGTGTTTCGGATCGCCAGCGCGGGTGGCGCGGCCGCGCGCCTGGCGAGCTTCGGCGCCGACAGCGAGCCCGGTGGCGTGACTGTGGCTGACAACGGCGATCTCTACGTCGCCGATCATGCCGCTGGGAGCGCACGCGTGCTGCGCGTGCGAGACAGTCGTACGACGGTCTTTGTCACTGACATCGCGCTCGGCTTCCCGGCTGGCATCGCGGTGACGAGCGATAGCCGCACGCTGCTCATCTCAGGGCTCGACATGCAGACAAAGCAGGACGTCGTGTACAGCGTCGAGCTTGCAAACAAGAAGCTGGGCCGCATCACGCAAGGCATCGAGGGCTTCAGAGAGTCCGCCGGCTTGCACCGTGCCCACGACGCCAACGTGTTTGCCTGGGCGGACAGCCAAGCGCTCGGCGCCGGCACTGTCTACACCGTGAAATTCTCTGACGTCCAATAACCCTGTACTGATGGAGCGATGCATGTCTCTCAAGTCCTTTTCGCTATGCGCCGCTGCGCTGCTCGTGTGCAGCACGGCCTCTGCCTCTAGTCACCGAGAAGCGCCTGCGATCGCGCTGGATCCTGCTGCAGACAACACCGACGTCTACGCGTGGGTGAAGCCCGGAACGCACGACAAGCTGTATCTCGTTGCCAGCTGGATTCCGATGGAGGAGCCCGCGGGCGGACCGAACTTCAACCAGTTCGATCCTGACGTGCGCTATGAATTCCACGTCGCACGCGGACCTGACAGCTTGGCGGATGTCGTGACCTATTACGTCCGCTTCAAGAACCGTGAGGTCAAGCGTGTGCCGTTCGATGAGATCGCGACGAACGAAGAGCTGTTCAACGGCATCCAGTTCTTTGCACAGATCTCAGCGCCACCGCCGCAGCAGACTTACAGCGTGGTGAAGGTCGAGAACGGTAAGCACACAGTGCTGATCGACGATGCACCGGTCGCACCGGTGAACATCGGACCGCGCACCGACGCAGTCGTATACAAGCCTGCTTCGGGCAAATACGACGATGCGTTTGCGGCGACGTTCATCCGTGATTTGAAGGGCGGTGGTCGGGTGTTTGCGGGCCAGCGCGACGACGGCTTTTACGTGGATCTGGGCGGTGCGTTCGACCTCGCGAACATCACAAAAGATCGCAAAAAACCCACGGATGGCGTCGCCGGCTTCAACGTGCATTCGATCGCGCTGGAGATCCCGACCGAGCAGCTGACTGGCACCGGTCGCAAGCCGAAGATGGGGCCGAGCGACGATCAAACGCTGGGCATATGGGCGGCTTCGAGTCGCCGCAAGGTGACGATTCGCCGCTACAACGGTGATCCCCCCTTTGGTCCGTGGGTGCAAGTGTCGAGGCTGGCCTTGCCGCTCATCAATGAAGTCATGATCGGCATCGGGGACAAAGATCGCTGGAACCGCTCGACGCCGGCTGCTGATCTTCCTGACTATGCGCCGTACTTCTTGTTTCCTGTGATCGTGCGCAACGCGCAGGCGGTGGGCATCTA
>Ga0190269_10000313_pt1 | contig 26074 bp, 23 predicted proteins | sample Popmic249IS_FD_133749 | JGI IMG/M metagenome (GOLD analysis project Ga0190269, IMG submission 133749) | Populus adjacent soil microbial communities from riparian zone of Blue River, Arizona, USA - 249 IS | ecosystem: Environmental > Terrestrial > Soil > Riparian zone | place: USA: Arizona... | reverse complement strand
TGCTGGCCCAGGGCGAGCACGTCATCCCGATCCCGGGCACCAAGCAGCGCCGGTACCTGCAGGACAACGTCGGCGCCACGCGGCTGGAGCTGACCGCGGACGAGCTGGACTCCCTGGCCGCCGCGCCGGTTCCGGTGGTCTGATCCCCGGCGCCCGCTCTGCCGCGGCGGCTCAGGCGGACAGGGATACGGGTGCGGGCGCTTCGGCCTGCCGTTCGCGGGGGCGCGCGTAGCCGAGGGCGAGCACGGCGAGGACTCCCAGGCAGAGCGCTCCCGCGCCGCCCACCAGGTACAGCAGCCGCCGCGGCGGCCCGCTGGGCGCGACCGGCACCACGGCCGGAACGATCAGGTCGACGACGACCTGCGTGTCGTCGACGCTCTGTCGTACACCCGCCCGGGCCAGCGCGTTCGCGATCTCGGCGCCCTCCTGGGCGCCCGGGCCGCTGACGCTGATCCGCAGGCTCACGGTGGCCGGCTGCTGCACGACCTTCGTGCTCTTCGCGACCGTACCCGGACGGATGCCGAGCTCGGTGGCGACGGAGTCGAGGGTGGCGGGGGCCGACAGGTAGGCCACGTAGCGGCTCGCGGCCAGCGTCAAGTCGTCGGACCCGACCTCGCCCGTGTCCCGCGGCGACAGGCTGAGCACGGCGGTGCTGGTGTACGTGTCCGGCTGGGAGTGGACGAAACCGACCGTCGTGGCGACCAGGCAGAGCACGAGCGCGATGACCAGCGCCAGCGGCGAACCGCGGTTCACCGGGCGATCGCCTCATCGAGCGGGCGCGCCACCGGGCCCGCCGGGTCGGCCGCTGTGCCCGGCGCTGGGCCCGCGGCTGAGCCCGCCGCTGAGCCACCCATCGGGCCTGCCGCCGGTCGCACCGCGGGTGCCAGGGGCGGCGGTGCGGTGCGGCGTCGCCACGCGAGCCTGCCGAGCCCGGCCACGAGCAGGACGCTCGCCGCCGCACCGGCCAACACCGCCGGCGGAACGACCGGCCCGAACACCGGCGCGGCGCCCGGCGTCCGGCGGATCGCGACCTGTCCGATCGCCGAGGGCAGCTGCTCGCCGCCGGTCAGCAGCGCGGAGCCATCGGTGCTGTAGGTGATCGCCTCGCCCTGCCGCGACCGGCCGAGAGCGAGCTTGCGCGGTACGCCGGTGCGCAGCGCGGCGACGACGTCGCCGTCGGGAGCGTCCCACTCCAGGGCCGCGCCTGGCGTCCGGAGCACGAACCGGACCCCGTCCGGCGAGACCGCACCGCCGGTCACCGCCAGCGCCCCGCCGGTACGCCGCGGCAGCCAGGGGCGCAGGTCGAGCGTGCCGACCCGGTGCAGCGTGGTCACCGGCTTCAGCGGGGTATCGGCCTGGTAGACCGTGGCGACGCCGGTGCGCGCCTTGGAGACCAGGACGATCTGCCCGGTCAGCGTCACGAGGAGCGCTTCGACGTCCGCGGGGCCGTCCGGGTAGCGCAGGTCGTAGCGGCTGACCGCGTTCACCGCGGGGATCGGATCGTCGCGCGTCACCGGCCGGCCGGCCCGCGCCGAGTCGAGTGTCCGGCCGGGTACCCAGCGGTAGAGCGAGACCGCGCTCCGGGAGTCGGTGTTGCCCCCGGTGTCGGCGAGCCAGAGCGCACCGTCGGCGGCGACGCCCATGTCCTCGAGGTCGACGGCCTTCTCGCCGCTCGATCGCAGGGTGGCCCGTGGATCGTGGGCCCGGGGCAGCGTCAGGATCGTCTGCCGGACCGCACGGCAGCGTCGGTCCAGTTGCCACACCGTCACCGGTGCCGTGTCGTTGACGACGTAGAGCGCACCACGACTGGCGACCATCCCGCTGATCTGGTCGAGGCGGGGGTCGGTCACCGTGCAGCGCGTGGACGGCGAGCCGTAGGTCGAGTCCGGTCCGGTATCGGTGGCGTGCACACCGCTGCCGGTACCGAGGAGTCCCACGATCAGCGCGGTTCCTACCAGCGCTGCCCGGCGCGTCGCCGGAACCACCATCCGAGCCTCCACGCTCGTCAGGCCGGGCACCGCCCGGGGCCGGCCGCATCGTCGGCCGGGTCGGCCGAACACGACCGACCGGCGCGGCGGACGCGTCGGCTCCGAGCCGGACATTCCCGGCAACCCCTATGCGCCCCGAGGCTACCGTCTTCAGCCGTTTAGTGTTGCCCCGTACCTAAAAGTGGAGTTATGCGTTTGACTGTCCAGGAAGTACCAGAACGCGTACTTTGCGAACTTCTGCTGCGCGAAGGCGGTGGGCGGCGGGGTGACGTCCTTCCTCCGCTCCCCTCGCCGGACATGAGGGGGACGGATGATCTACCGGGGCGTCCGGAGTACGAGATGTGCCATTGAGGAGCCGGGGCCGGGAGTCGGCACATGACCGCAGAGCAGGTGACCGACACCCTCGTACTACCCAGCTTCGCTGAGACGGTCGAGGTCGCACCGCTGGTCACCTCGGCCGACCGCCAGGACGTACGGCGCAGAGCCGCCGTCGCCGCGTGCGACGCGATCGCCGCGCTGGCCACGGCCGCCGCACTCGGCGCGCTACTCGACGCGCTACCGCTCCAACAGGCGCTGGCGGTGCCAGCCGGGTGGACGCTCACCGCCTGGGCCGTCGGCGCCTACCACCGGCGACGGCTGAAGATCCGCCTCGGGGACGCCCGCGGGCTGATGCTGACGACCGTGACCCTGTGGGCCGTGGCAGCCGTCGGCACGACGCTCGTACCGCTGTCCGGCCAGCGAGCGCTGGTGCTGGCGGCGGTGCCGGCGACCGCCGCGGCCGTCGCACTGATGCGAGCGGCCCTGCGTCAGTTCACGCGCGTCGGCGACGCTCTCGCTGCCGCACCGGTAGTGCTCTACGGGCCGCAGGACGCGGTGCGTCGCTTCTGCGCCGCTGTCCGGCGGGACGGCCGCGCGCCGACGGTCGCGGCGGCCTGCGTCACCGATCTGGACCGCACCTCGTGGCACGAGGACGGTCCGTTGCTGGTGGACGCGACGCCCCGGCCGGACGGCGCGCCCGGCGCCTCGGTGGATGCGGTCCTGGCGACCGTTCGCCGCACCGGCGCCGACACCGTGGTCGTGACCGGCGAGTGGGACCCGGACGCGCTGCAGGCGCTCTCCTGGCGGCTCGAGGAGCACGCGGTCGGCGTCGCCGTGACACCTCTGTGGCCGGTGAGCCCGGAGCGGGTGTCGGTGCGCGCGTACGGGGACGCCACACTGGTGGAGGTCGCGCCGCCCCGCTACGACGGCGCACGGCTGGCGCTGCGGCACCTCGCCGACCGGGTGGTCGCCGCCGCGGCGCTGGTCGTCCTCTCCCCGGTGATGCTGGCGGTGGCCGCCGCGGTGAAGCTGACGAGCCCGGGGCCGGTGTTCTTCACCCAGCTGCGCACCGGCTTGGGCGGGCACCGGTTCCGGCTACTGAAGTTCCGCACGATGGTCGTCGACGCCGAGGCGCTGAAGGGCGCGCTCGCCACGGCGAACCAGTACACCGCGGGCACCCTGTTCAAGGTGCGCAACGATCCCCGCGTCACGCCGATCGGCGCCGTTCTGCGCGCGCTCTCGCTCGACGAGCTCCCGCAGCTGGTGAACGTGGTGCGGGGCGACATGGCACTGGTCGGGCCCCGGCCCACCGCGACACCGCCGGAGCAGATGCGCCCGGACTACCGGCGCCGCACGCTGGTGAAGCCCGGCATGACCGGCCTGTGGCAGGTCAGCGGCCGGTCGAACCTGCCGTGGGAGGAAGCGGTCCGCCTCGACCTGCGGTACGTGGAGAACCGGTCGCTGGCGATGGATCTCGACATCGTCCGCCGGACGCTGCCTGCCGTGCTCTCCCGCGACGGCGCGTACTGACGACGTCGCCGGGGTGCCCGACGGCGCCCCGGCGACGGCCCGCCGACGGGCGCTCCGCGCTCAGCGGCTGCTGGGCGTGATCGACCGTGTGATGACCGCGGCCGGGTCGAACACGACGGTGTCCTCGTCCGCGAGATCGACGTCTTCCAGCGTCGGCCGGTCGAGCGAGGAGATCCGGACGGTGTCGTCGATCTCCTCCTCCGGGATCGGCCGTGGCAGCGACGCCGTGCCGAGGACCGTGTCAGGCCCCGGTCGGCGCATCGTGGCCGGTACGACCGGGGCGGTGACCGGCGGATACCGGCGCCGCACGTACCACCGCACTCCGAAAGCGGCGAACGCGCCGACCACCATCGCCGCCACGGCCGCGCCCCCGAGCAGCGCCGCCTCGCTCGGCCCGGCCGGTTCGGTCGGTACCGTCGCCTCGGCCAGTATCCGGGCCGCCAGCACGGGATCGGCCGACACGCGCTCGACCACCAGCGCCGCGATGCGGTTCGCCGCCTCCGACGCGATCGCCGCTGATCGCCCGGACACGGTGATCGTCACGTTCGCGCTCGTGGCCGGCATGGTGACGTTCAGGCCGCCCTGCAGCTCGGTCGCCGGGATGCCGACCGCGGCCGCCGCCTGCCGGACGACGTAGGGCGATGCCGCGTACGCGACGTACCGCGGCACCATGAGCGTCACCGACGCGGCGCCCACCGGCCGCTCCCCCACCGGGACGAACGCGATCACCGCCTGCGCCGACCAGCGAACGGGTCTGGTGACGACGTGGGCAGCCGAGCCGGCGAGCACCGCTAGCGCGGCCACCAGGAAGAACAACCAACCGCGGAGCAGGAGCGGGGGACGCTGCCGGGAGGGGTCGAGGGTGGTCAACGCAGATCCTTTGTTCAGCCTTGGGTGATTTCACCTAGTTTGACTCATTTTCGTCGCTTAGGCTGCCGATCCGTGACACCCTTCGTCCGGGCCGAGGGCTCCCAGTCGCTCGTCCATCAGGACCTTCCGGAACCCGTCCGCTCAGCCCTGTCCGACCTCGACGTGGCGCCGACGGTCCTGGAGGCCACCGCGTTCGCCGGTCCGCGGCGCCCGGTCCGGCGTCTCGTCGGCGGGGGCGTCGTGGTGGAGATCGCCGACACCGACACCGGTCGCCTGCGCCTGCGCCGCGAGCTGTGGGGCCGCGAGTGGGCCCGGCAGGTGGGGATCCCCACCGTGCCGGTGCTCGCCGCCGACCCGGACGGCGGCTGGTTGGTCGCGGAGTGGTGGCGACCGGCCCGTCCGGCCGGAGCAGGCTTCCTCGACGACGCGGTCGCCACCGCGCTGCGGATCGCCGGATCGCCGCCCCCGCCGCCGGGCCCGCCCCCGGCCGTCTGGACGTCGCCCCGGTGGGTGGCTCCGGTCCGCCTGCTGCGCGGCGCAGTGGGCGGAGTGCCGACCCGGCTCTCGCTGGCCGCCCGGCGGGCCGCAGCGGCGCTGCCCGACGTCCCGGTGGCGCACGGCGACTTCTACCACCGCAACGCGCTCTGGTGCCCCGAGCGGGGCGGCGTCCACGTCGTCGACTGGGAGTACCTGGGCTCCGGGCGCCGCCACGTCGACCTGGTCCGGCTCTGGACGCTGCTCCCGCAGCGCACCGACCGCGACGCCCTGCGCGACCGGATCCTCGCGCTGACGCCGCTCGACGAGCACCGGGACATCGGCGCCCTGGCGCTCTACCTGGCACTTCGGCTGCTCGGCGAGAACGTGAAGGGCCGGCGGGGTGACCGGCACCGCGCCGACGTCGATCACGCCCGCACGATCCAGCCGGAGGCCAGGGAGCTGGCCCGAGCCCTCGACGCCTGGCCGCTGTGAGACGTCAGCTGCCGACGGTGGCCGGTGGGCGGCGTCCGCGGAGCAGCTCGCCGTAGAGGTCGAGCAGCCGAGCCGACGACTCCTCGCCGCTACCGGTCACCGTGGCGCGCCGCCGACCGGCGTCCGCGGCGGCCCGGGCCGCCTCCTGATCGCTGAACACGGTGACGATGGCGCCGGCGAGCGCCTCCGGGTCCTCCGGCGGCACGATCCACCCGGTTCCCGGCGGCACCGACTCGGCCATCCCGTCGACCGCGGTCGCCACCACCGGCCGGCCCAGCGCCATCGCCTCCAGCGGTACCAGCGACATGCCCTCCCACCGCGACGGACAGACCACGGCGTCGGACGCGTGGAGCCAGCTCAGCGCCGTCTCCCGGTCCACCGGGCCGGTGAAGTGCACCCCCTCGGCGCCGGTCTGCTCGACGGCCGCCTCGAGGGCCGGCCGGGTCACCCCGTCGCCGACCAGGACGAGCTGCGCGCCGTGCACCGCTGCGCGAACCGCCGGCCACGCGTCGATCAGCACGTCCTGCCCCTTCTGCCTGGCCAGGCGGGCGGTGCAGACGGCAACCGGGACGCCGGGACGCAGCCCGAACGCCGCGCGCACCTCCGGGCGCGGGCGCGCGCGGATCGGCTCCACCGCGGTCGGCAGCACGGCGTTGGGCAGCACTTCCATCCGCCCGCGCAGACCGTGCGCGATCCCGGTGTCCCGCTCGGCCGCGCTGACGCAGATCACGACGTCGGTCCAGCGCAGCGCGTACCGCTCCCAGCCGAGCACGAGCCGCCGCATCGCACCGTCCACGGCCTGGAACGACCAGGCGTGCGGGCTGAACACGGTGGGCACCCGCCCGCGCAGCACCGCGCGGCCGATGAGCCCCGCTTTCGCGCAGTGCAGGTGGACGACGTCCGGCCGGACGTCCTCGAAGATCCGGCGGAACTGCTGCGCCTCGGCGAGCATGCCCAGCCCCGGCCCCCTGGCGGCCTTCCACGTCACCACGTCCGCGCCGCGCGCGCCGGTGAGCGTTGCCAGGCGTCCGCCCGGGCAGGCGACCGTCACGTGGGCGCCGTGTTTGGCCTGGTACTCGACATAGTCCGCGACGCAGTGAGCCAGCCCGGTGTTGACCGCGTGGGATACGTGCAGAACCTGGACGGACGACACTAATAACCCTCCAGCGCTTAAAGTGGTGAGTTCTTGCTTTTATCAGCGTAAAGAGACTAAAACGACCGAGGCGACCAGTGAGCGTGCCACAGCGGAAGCCACCGACGCGAGCCACGCCACGCCCCCGTACACGTCGAACCCGTACACGCCGAACCCGTACACGCCGAACTACCGCCCCACGACCACGCCGCGCCCGGCCGGGAGGACAAGCACCGATGGCGCACTCCCCGATCACTCCGCCGCTCCGAGCCCTGGTCGTCACGCCCAGCGGTGTCCTGGGCGGCGCGGAGTCCTGGCTGTTGTCCGTGCTCGACCACACCGAGCGGCTGCAGCCCTGGGTCGTGATGCTGTCCGACGGGCCGCTCCGGGCCGAGCTGACCGGCCGCGGCGTCCCGGTGATCGTCCGGCCGGTCGGCCGCACGGCGGCCGCCATCGCCGGCGGTGCGGGCCGGCTCGTCCGGATCCTCCGGGACCTCGACCCGGACGTCGTCGTCGGCAACGGCGTCAAGGCGCAGTGCGTCGTGGCGCCGGCGGCCAGGGCACTCGGCGTGCCCTCGGTCTGGGTGAAGCACGACCACAGTTACGACCACCGGCTCGCCAGCTGGCTGGCGAAGGCCTCCGACCGGGTCGTGGCGACCGCCGACGACGTCGCGGTCGCGGCCCGGCGCCCCGACACCCTGACGATCACGCCGCCCCGGTCCCGGCCGCCGGTGGACCGGGACGAGGCCGTCCGCGTCCTGCGCGGCTGGCACGTTCCCGCCGGCGACCGGCTCGTGCTGGCCATGCCCGTCCGGCTCGTGCCGTACAAGGGCATCGACACCGCGATCCGGGCGCTGGCCGAGCCCGACGCCGAGGCGTGGGACCTGCTGGCGGTGGGACCGGACGATCCCTCTCGCCCTGGCGAGCGCGAGCGATTGGCGTCGCTCGCCGCCGACTGGGGCGTCGCCGACCGGGTGCACCTGCGTCCGGGCGTCCCCGAGGTGGGGCGCCTGCTCACCGGGGTGGACGCGGTCGCGGTGCTCACCCGGCCGGACGGCCCGCGGACGCCCGGCCGGGAGGGCTTCGGCCTCACCGCGCTCGAGGCCCAGCTGGCCGGCGTCCCGGTGATCGCCGTCGACGACGGCGGGCCGGTCGCCCGCCGGATCGGTCCCCAGCCGTTCGGGGCGGTGAGCCACTCGGCCGGGCTCCTGGTGCCGCCCGCGGATCCGGCCGCGGTCGCGGGCGCGCTCGGCGCGCTGAGCGACCCGGAGACCCGCGCCGCGCTCGGCGCGGAGGGACGCCGCCGGTCGGCCGGCCACCCGGACGCGGTGACCCAGGCCGCGCGCTTCGCGGCCGTGCTGGCCGAGACCGCGCGGCGCCCCGGCGCCGGGCTGAGCCGGGCCGACGCACCGGCGATCAGCGTCGTCAGCCCCGTCCTCGACGAGGCGCCGGTGATCGACTCCCTGATCGGGACGCTCGCGGCCCAGCTCGGCCCGGACGACGAGTACGTGCTGGTCGACGGCGGCTCCACCGACGGCACCGCGGAGCGCATCGCCGCGTGGAGCGCGGAGGACCCGCGGATCCGGCTGGTGCGGCACGGCGGCGGCACGATCGGCTACAGCCGCAACTGCGGTGTCTCGGCGGCACGCCAGGACTTCATCGCCTGCACGGACGCCGGGTGCACACCGTCGGCGAGCTGGCTGGACGGTTTCCGGGCCGCCGCGGCGGAGACCTCCGCCGCCAGGCTCCGGCTGCCCGCCGACGGCAGGGAGCACCCGTTCGAGCGCCCGATCGAGCTTTACGTCGGGGTGTACTCGGCCGCGATCCGCGCCGACCGCTGGTTCGAGCCGGCGATGGCGGCGATGAACTGGCCGGACCCGGTCGAGCTCCGGCGGCGGACACCGCTGCGGGCCACCTACGGACGCCTCTTCGGACGGGCGTTCTCCGCCACCCGGGTCGACGGCCGGTCGGTCGGCTTCACCCGCGACGTCTGGAAGGCGGCCGGCGGCTTCCCCGAGCACCTGCGCACGGCCGAGGACGAGGCGTTCGGACGCGCCGTCCGCGAAGTCGGTGCCCGCACCGCGCTGACGCTCGACGCCGCCGTCACGTGGTACCAGCGGCAGACCGTCGGCGCCGCGTTCGCGCAGTTCCGCGGCTACGGGCGCGGCGGCGGCACCGGCCGCTCGGCAGCGCTGCTGCGCCGGGACGCGATCCGCTTCGGCGGCTACCTCGGCGCGGCCGCGGCGATCACCTGGGGCGGGACGCCCGGCCGCCTGTTCGCGCTGGCCGGAGCCGCCGGGTACTTCTCGCTGCCGGTGGCGCGCGTCCTGCGCCGCGGCCAGTCCCCGCTGGTCCTCCCGCTGGTTCCGGTGGCCGCGCTGCTCAAGGACGGAGCCAAGCTGGTCGGTACCGCCGAGGCACTGCTGGCGAGCGTCAGCGGGCGCGCGGCGGCGACGCGGGACGAAGACGACTGGACCGAGGGGTGGGACGGCGGCAGCTGGACCGTCGTCCCCCGGTCGCTGGGGGTGACTCCGGAGCCGGACTCGCCGACGCTGGAGACCACCGGGGGCCCGCGGGTCATCGAGGCCGAGCCGTGAGCGCGCCACCGGCGTCGGCGCTCCGCCCCGCCGAGGCCCCGACCGCCCGCGGCGACCGGTTGCCGCTCTGGGCGGTCGCGCTCGTGTTCGCCGGGCCGGCGGTCGGCGACCGGCCGGTGCCCGGCACCGGCGGCCACCTCCAGGTCATCCACCTCGTCTGCGTGACGGCGATCGCCGTCACCGCGCTGTGGACGATCGCCGGCGCCTGCCCGTCCGCACCGCGCTCGCCCGCCGGCCCGTCCGCCCACCGCTCTGCTTCGGCGCGGGCCTGGTAGGCGCGGCAGCGGCGTCCACGCTGCTCGCGAGCGACCAGCTCCGCGGCGTCAAGGTGACCGCGACCTACGCCGCCGGGTGGCTGCTGCTGGTGGCGGTGCTGCTGGTGGCGACGTCGCCAGGGCGGCTGCGGACGCTCGTCGGCACCGCGGTCGTCGGCTCGCTGACGGTGACGCTGCCGATCCTGAGCCAGGCCGAGCAGCTCAAGCCCGTGTACGGCGGGGCGGTGGTGCGCAACCGGGCGCAGTCGATCTTCGCCGACCCCAACCAGTTCGGGTGCTACGCGGCTCTGATCGTCCTGCTCGCGGTCGGCTGGTTCATCGCCGCGACCCACCGGTGGGAGCGGATGCTCGCCGCCGTGGGCGGAGCCGGCGCGGCGGTCGCCCTGATGCTGTCGCTGAGCCGGGGCGCCTGGCTCGGAACCGCCGCAGGCCTCGTCGTGGCTGCGCTGATGCACCCGGCCGTTCGGCGTGCCCTGGTGACCGCCGCGGCGCTCGGAGCGACGCTGGTGGCCGCCGGGGTACTCCTCACGCTCACCGCACCGGCGGAGGCCCGGGGCGGGCCGGCCGCAGAGCTGGTCGAGGTGGTGGTCGACCGGATCGCGGTGATCGACGACCGGGCCGCCAACCCGCACGACGTCCGCCCGATCACCTGGCGGGAGGCGGTGCGTCAGTTCACGCTCCACCCGGTGCTCGGCAACGGGCCGGGCTCGTTCAGCACACTCGCGGCCGAGTCGCCCTCGATCATCCAGTTCGCGCCCCGGCTGCACGCCCACAACGCGCTGCTGCACCTGGGCGCGGAGACCGGCGTGGTCGGGCTGTTCGCCGGGGTCGGGTTCGCCGCCAGCTGCGGGCTGGCCGCGCTGGCGGCCGCCCGCCGGCTGCGCCGGACCGCGAGCCGGCGTGAGCTGGGCCTGGTGGCCGGGTCGACCGGCGCGCTGGTCGCGCTGTCGCTGCACCTGATGGTCGACTACCCGATCCGGAACCCGGTGCTGATGGTCACCGCGTGGTCGGTGGCCGGCCTGCTGCTCGCCGCCGGCGCAGCGGGAGCGACCGGGGCAGGCGGGGCGCTCCCCGCCGAGGGCGCGGCCGGTGGGAGCGGTCGGCCGTGACAGCGGTCGACGAGGCCAGGCGCACGGCCGAGCTGCGGGGCGTCGCCAGGGCCGGAACGATCAGCCTGTTCGGGTCGGCGACGTCGGCCGTGCTCGGGTTCGCCCTCGTCGTCCAGGTCAGCCGCGGTCTCGGCGCGGCGGGTGCCGGCGCCTTCTCCGTGGTGGTCGCCGTCGCGATGACGCTGGCGGTCGCCGGGCGGTTCGGTACGGACACCGCGCTCGTCCGGATGGCACCGCGGTTGCGCGCGCTGGGCCGCACCGGCGACATCGACGCCGCCGCGGTGGCCGCGCTGGCCCCGGTGTTCGTCGGGACGACGCTGCTGGCCGCGACCGCGTGGTGGGCGGCGCCACGACTGGCGGACGTCGTGTTCGAGCATCCGACGCCGCCCGGCGCGGTGTGGCTGCTGCGGGTCGGTGTGGCCACCGTCCCGCTCGCCGCCACCGGGTACGTCGCGCTCGCCGTCACCCGCGGGCTGGGCAGCGTGGTGCCGCTGACGATCGTCGAGAGCATCGCGAAGCCCGTCCTGCGCTGCGCGTTCGTCGCGGTGGCGCTCGCGGCGGCGGACCGGCGGTGGCCCGACGCGGGGTTGGCGGCCGGTCCGGTGCTCTGGACGACCGCGGCCTGGGCGGTACCGACGCTGCTCGGCGGTGTCTGGGCGGCGGTCCTCGCCCACCGGGCCCTCCGCGCGGTCCGTACCGACAGCGCCGCCCCCGCTACCGCGATCCCCGGGAACGCAGACGCTTCCGGTGGAACCCTGGCCACCTGGCGGGAGCTGTGGCGGTTCGCGACGCCGCGCGCCGCCGCGTCGGCCTGCGAGATCGCCGGCATGCACGCCGGCATCATCCTGGTCAGCGCGCTCGCCGGCGCCGCCGAAGCAGGCGTCTACAACGCCGCGCTCCGGCTCGCGCTGGCCGGCACGCTCGCGCTCCAGGCGCTCCGGCTCGCGATCGCCCCCACGCTCGCCCGGCTGCTCACCGTCGGTGACGTCGACGGCGTCGAGCACCTCCACCGCACTGCCGCGGTCTGGATCACGGTCGTGTCGTTCCCGCTGTACCTGGTCTTCGCCGCCTGGCCCGCCGAGGTACTGCGGCTCTTCGGCCCCGGGTTCGCGGGCGGTGGACCCGCGCTCGCCCTCCTGGCCGGCGCCACGCTGGTGAACCTCGCCACCGGCCCGGTCTCCACGCTCCTGCTGATGAGCGGCCGCTCCGGGCTGACGCTCGCCGTCACCGCGGTGTCCCTGGCCTTCGGCGTCGCGCTCGCGCTCGTACTGATCCCCCGGTACGGCGTCACCGGCGCCGCGATCGCCAAGGGTGCGGCGGTGATCGGCGAGAACGTCGCGGTCACGCTGCTCGTGCGTCGCACGGTCGGCGTCCGGACGATCTCCCGCCCGCTGCTCGGCGCCGCCCTCGTCGGCGGGTGCTGCTTCCTCGCCCCGGCCATCGCCTACCACCTGACCATCGGTCACGACCGGCCCGACTTCCCGGCCGCGGTGGTCCTGGTCCTGGCCGGCACCGCGGTCTACGTCGGACTGATCCTGCGCCGCCACCGCGAACTCGCGCTCGCCGATCTCGCGGCAGCGCTCCCGCTCCACCGCCTGCGACGCCCGCTGCGCGGGGGCGGCCGCCGCACCGCTACACCCCCGACCGACGGCTCCGATGCGAGCAAGGAGTACCGATGAACGCTTCTCGACCTCCGGGCGTCTCCGACGTCACGCGACCACCGCAGCCACCGGCCGCGAAGAGTTCGCTGAGCATGCTGCGCCACGTGGAGGTGCCGGATCCGCTGCGCGCCGCCAAGCGCCGGGTTCCGCGGCCGGTGAAGCGAGTGGTCCGCCGAGCCGCGCGGCGGTACGGCGAGCGCACCGCCGACCACCGGGCCCTCCCCGACTTCCTGATCATCGGCACCAAGCGCGGCGGCACCACGTCGGTCTGGAACTGGCTGGTGCGGCACCCGAACGTCTCGCCGATGTTCCCGTCGCTCCAGCAGATCAAGAGCCCGCACTACTTCGACATCCACTTCGGTCGCGGCGAACGCTGGTACCGGTCGCACTTCCCGAGCCGGGCCGCGCTCGAGCGGGCGGCCCAGCGGACCGGGATCCGGCCGCTGACCGGCGAGGCGAGCCCCTACTACCTGTTCCACCCGCTCGCGCCGGAGCGCGTGCAGCACACCATCCCCAAGGCCCGGCTGATCGTCCTGCTGCGCAACCCGGTCGACCGGGCCTACTCGAACTACTGGGAGCGCCGCGGGTCCGACGCCGAGTGCCTGCCCACGTTCGAAGCCGCGATCGACGCCGAGGAGGAGCGGCTGCGCGGCGAGACCGAACGCATCCTGACCGACCCGGGCTACTACTCCCAGCACCACGACTGGCACAGCTACCTGGCCCGCGGGCGCTACGTGGAGCAGCTGTCCCGGTGGCTCGACCGGTTCGGCCGCGACCAGCTGCTGATCATGCCGTTCGAGAACCTCCGCAGCAACGCGAACGACGCGTACCGCGAGGTGCAGGAGTTCCTGAGCCTGCCCGTCGTCGAACCGCCGCGGCTGACCCACCACAACAAGCTCCCGGTGCCGCCGATGTCCGTGGAGACCAGGTCGCGGTTGGTCGAGTACTTCCGTCCCTACAACGCCCGCCTGACCGAGCTGCTCGGCACGCCCTTCGACTGGGACAGCTGAGTCAGCGGCCGGTCGCACTCGACCGGCGTTCGTCACAAGGAGAAACGTGCGTCCTCCCTTCGATCCCGGCTCCCGCCGGGACCCCTCTTCCGCCGCCGGACGGGCGGTGGTGGCCCTCGCGCTGCTGGGCACCGCCGTCGGGTTGATCCCCGCGACGCCGGCCGCGGCGACCAGCACCGACCGGACCGCGGCCGCAGGCACGGCGTCGACCAAGGTCTTCACCGCCGACGCCCAGCCGACGTGGCAGACGAACGGCATCGTCTGGGCGGTGGCCTACGTCCGCGGCGTGGTCTACATCGGCGGCAACTTCTCGACGGTCCGGCCGCCCGGCGCCGCGCCCGGCACGCGGGAGGTCGCCCGCGACAACCTGGCCGCGTTCGACGCGAGCACCGGGAACCTGTTGCCGCTCTCGCACCGGTTCACTTCGCCGCACAACGCGTTCGGCTCGTCCAAGCCGGACGTCACCTGCGACGTGGACTGGGACGCGCAGGCCTACACCTGCGACACGATCTACCGGATCAAGGCCTCGCCGGACGGCTCGTCGATCTACGTGGCCGGTGACTTCACCACGGTGGACGGTCAGGCCCGGAGCAAGATCGCGGCCTTCCCGACCGCGGGCGCGGCCCGGGCCAACCCGTCGCTGGACCGCGGGTTCGCGCCCCGGGGCATCAACTCCCGGGTGCGCGCCCTCGCGGTCGGGCCGGGAGCGGTGTACGCCGGAGGCTCCTTCACCCAGGCCGGCGGGGCCGCCCGGGAGCGGCTCGCGGCGTTCGACCGCAGGACCGGAGCGCTGACCGCCTTCGACGCCCGCGCGGACGGCGAGGTGATCGCGATGAGCCTCTCGGCGGATCACTCCCGGCTGGTCGTCGGGGGCAACTACAACGCGCTCAACGGCGTCGCCCAGCACGCGCTCGGGGCGGTGAGTCCGACCACCGGCCGGAGCACGACCTGGGCCTGGCGCGGTGTCCCCCGAACCTCGTACGTCACGGACATGACCGCGGACAGCAACGCGGTCTACGTCTCCGCCAACGGCGAGGGCACGTGGGACGGCCGGGCCGCCGTCGACCCGCGGACCGGCGTCCTCAAGTGGTTCGACAGCTGCCTGGGCGCCACCTGGGCGGTCGCGCTGCACGGGGACCTGCTCTACACCGGCTCGCACGCGCACAACTGCAACGACACCGTCGGCGGGTTCCCCGAGCAGGCGACCGACATGCCGGAGCCGCGCTACTACCGGCTGCTGGCGCAGACGACGCGCGGCTCCAGCACCTCGATCCAGTACTGGTTCCCGTCGACGAACGGCGGCGACCCCAACATTCCGGCGACGCGCTCACCGTCGAAGCTGGGACCGCGGGCGATGGCCAGCGACGGGCGGTCGCTGTGGGTCGGCGGCCAGTTCACGACCGTCAACAACGTGCCGCAGCAGGGTCTGACGCGGTTCACGCTGACCGCGCGGTCGAAGGAGCCGTCCGCACCCGCGGCGCCGACCGTCCAGAACAGCGGGCAGAACCAGGTGACGGTCAACTGGCACGGCGTCGAGGACCTCGACGACCCGATGGTGACCTACCAGGTGTACCGCGGATCGACGCTGGTGTACCGCGGCCGGGCGTCGGCCAAGCCGTGGGAGACGTCGAAGAGCTACCGGTACACCGACAGCGGCCTCACGCCGGGCTCGACGGTGCAGTACAAGGTCCGCGCGGTGGACGACCACGGAACCGCGGGTGCGTTCTCCGCGCCCGTGACCGCGACCGTCGGGCGCAGCGCCGAGGATGAGGACACGAGCTGGACCGATCAGTGGGGCGACGGCTCGGACGACGCGACCGGCTCCTGGTCGGACTGGGCCGCGGGCCCCTGGGGCTGGTAGCCGACCGCCCGGCGAGCTGATGCCGGAGTGCCCCCGGTCGCGCCGGGGGCACTCCGGCGTTCAGCGGCTGGCGGCGACGGCCCGCAGGATCGGCTCGGCCAGCTCGGGTCGGCAGATCAGCAGGTCGGGCTGGTACGGGTTGGCGTTGTTGTAGACCAGCGGCGAGCCGTCCACCCGCGACGTGTGCAGGCCGGCGGCCCTGGCGACCACCACCGGCGCCGCCGAGTCCCACTCGTACTGGCCGCCGTCGTGCAGGTACGCCTCGGCCTGACCGCGCAGGACGGCCATCGCCTTGGCACCGGCGGAGCCCATCGGCACCAGCTCGGCGCCGAGCTCCGCGGCGACCGCCTCGGCGTAGGCCGGGGGGCGGCTACGGCTCACCAGGATGCGGGGGCGGGGCGCCGGCGGGCGCAGCTGCGGCGGCTGTTCGCTGGTGAGCGTCGGGCCGAGGCCGGGTAGTGCCACCGCGCCTGCGACCAGCTCACCGTCCTCCCAGAGCGCGACGTGGATCGCCCAGTCGTCCCGGTCGAGCTCGGAGTACTCCCGCGTGCCGTCGAGCGGGTCGACGATCCAGACCCGGCGGGCCTCCAGGCGCGCGGAGTCGTCGGCGCCCTCTTCGGAGAGCACCGCGTCGGCCGGCCGCAGCTTGGCCAGCGCCGCGGTCAGGAAGTCGTGCGAGCGCCGGTCGCCGTCGGCCTTCAACCGGCTCGCCGGCATCGGCTTGCGAGTGCGCAGACGCAGCAGGATGACGCCCGCGTGGGTGGCCAGCAGTCGCGCTAACTCGACGTCGGAATCGCACGTCATCCGTGCTGCGATCGTCTCGGTGTCCGCGTCCGGAATCACTGACTACCCCCTGAGCCCGGTGCCGTCTGCTCGACACCACACGGCGTTGGCGCTTCCGAGGCTAGTAGGTGGCGAGCGCCGTGAACACCGGGGCGGGTGGGGGGTCGAGGTCCCCCGGACACCTGACCTGATCACAGCCGGACCCACGACGTCTGCAACGGCTTGGCCTGCGGTGCTCGCAAGGGCCGCAGCACCAGGCTGAACAGACCGGTGGGGACGTCGAATTCGGCGCGGCCCTCGTCGTCGGTCGTGACCGTGAACGTGCTGCCGGTGCACCGCACCTCCGCCGAGGCACGCTGGGCCGGCAGCACTTCGAGGCTGACCCGCCGTCCCTCGCCGCGGTCGGTGACGCGGAGGTCGGCGCCGCCGCTGCGGTGGCCGAAACGCATCGTCCGGACGCTGGGGTCGGCCGCGGCCCGGCGGTCGTGATCGAGGACCGAGTCGAACATCAGGTCGGCGACGAGCGTGTCGACCGGGCGCGCGTCGAACGCACGACGTGCGGCGGCGCGCACCGAATCTGGCACGACGTTCACGGGGCCTCCTTCGTCCACCCGGACATCCCACGGGCGGGCGTCCTCCTCGGCGGAATGGGCCCTGCGCAACGGTTCCGGTGACACTGCTACCTCCTAGGAGAGCCGGCAGTCGCCGGATTGATACCCGTGCCTTCCATGATTCCTCGCAGTTTCTCCAGGCACCGGCCGCGGGTGGGGCCGATGCTGCCGATCGGGATGTCCAGCGCCGCGGAGATCTCGTCGTAGCTGGGTGCCGGATCGAGCAGGAGTAGCTGCAACAGATCGCGGCAGCGCGGCGTCAGCCGACCGAACGCGCTACGCATCTCGGCGTCGCGTTCGGCGGCGAGCAGCGCGGCGTCGGCCTCGGGGGTGGCCAGCCGGAGCCGGTCGGTGCCGGGGTCGAGCTCCTCACCGGAGAGCACCGTGCGCTTGGCGCGGCCCAGCAGCCGGAGGCACTCGCGGCGCGCGGTGGTGGCCAGCCAGGCACCGACCCGGCTCGGATCGCTCAGCCGGTCGACGTTCTCCACCAGCCGCAGCCAGGTCGTCTGGCTGACGTCACCCGCGTCACCGGGGCTCAGCCGGTGGTTGCGGGCCACGGCCCCGATCAGGCCGCCGTAGGCGTCGACCAACGCGTCCCAGGCACCGCGGTCACCGGCGGCGGCGGCGCCGACCAGCATCGCGGCTTCCTCGGGGCTCAGGTTCGCCCGGCGGATGCCGGCCGGTCGGTGCCCCGGGGTGACGGCGGTGACCGCTTCGTCGTCCGCCCGGTCGTCGAAGGGGTCGATCTCGTCGGACGCCGCGTCGTCCTCGGCGAGGCCGGGCTCGGGCGCGGAGCCGGTCATCAGGTCGGTGAGGCCCTCGACCTCGTCGAGCGCGAGCTGCGGCAGCGACGCCGCGTCGGCGTCGGGCAGCGCGGCCGGGCCGATGCGCACGACCCGCGCTCCGGCCGCGGAGTCGGGCGTCATCGGGCCGGTCCGCCTGCCTCGGCCGCGTGGTAACCCGGCTGGGGTGCGAAACCCGGGGCCAGTCGGATGACGCCGCCGGTGAAGAGGGCCTCGCGTCCGCGCCGCCGCTCCTCCCGCACCCACGCGTCGACCTCCGACCTGGCGGTGTGCAGGATCCACTCGTCGACCTGCTCGGTGGGCTGCTCCACCGGGTGCAGCGTCGGGTCTTTGGTGCGGGCGAGTGCGCGGACGGTGGTCCAGCGCTCGGCCATCCGCAGCCAGGTCAGCTGCGAGACGATCGCTGCTTCACCCGCCTGGAGGCCGGCCGTGGTCGCGATGCCCCAGACGGCGTCCATGTGCTGATCGACCAGCGCGTCCCACAGCTGGTCGACTACGCCCGCATCACCCGACATACCGGACAATATACGCGGCAAATCGCCACGTTCGGCCTACCGTCGGACGCGAGGATCTACTTGGCGTGGAACGTGTTCTGTACCGAGGCCAGGTCCGCACCGAGGAGCGCCTCGACCGCATCGGCCGCGGTGTCGACGAGGAACGGCAGGTCCTTGCGCTCGGTGGAGGCGAAGTCGCGCAGGACGAAGTCGGCCGGGTCCTGACGCCCGGGCGGGCGGCCGATGCCGACCCGCACCCGCAGGTAGTCCTTGGTGCCGAGCGACGCCGAGATCGACCGGAGCCCGTTGTGCCCGTTGTCGCCGCCGCCGCGCTTGAGCCGCACGCTGTCGAACGGGATGTCGAGTTCGTCGTGGACGACGATCGTGCGCTCCGGCGGCACCCGGTAGTAGCTGCGGAGGCCGGCGACCGGCCCGCCGGACTCGTTCATGTACGAGAGCGGCTTCGCCAGCACGACGCGGTGCCCCCCGAGCCGCCCCTCGACGACCTCGGCGCGGGACTTGTGCTTGGTGAAGCGTCCGCCGACCCGCTCGGCGAGCAGGTCGACGACCATCTGGCCGACGTTGTGCCGGTTGCCTGCGTACTTCGGGCCCGGGTTACCCAGCCCGACGACGAGCCACGGACCGTCGCCATCAGCGGCCGCCACGAAATCTCCTCCGGATACGAGTCCGGCCGGAACCCCGTGTGCGGGGCTCCGGCCGGGACAGCGTGTGCGTTCAGGCGCCTAGCCGGTGGTGCAGCAGGCACGGACCCACAGGCATGGACTCAGGCGTCGGCGGTCTGCTTCTCGTCGCGCTCGATGCCGGCCTCGGCCTCGGCGGACTCCAGCTCGGCCTCGGCCTGCGCGGCGCTCTGCTGGGCGACGACGCCGACGACCGCGGCCTCGGGGTCGGTCACCAGCGTGACGCCCTGGGGGAGCGCGACGTCCTTGGCGAGCAGCTGCTTGCCGATCTCCAGGCCGTCGATGTTCACCTCGACGCCGTCGGGGATGTTGGTGGCCTCGGCCTCGACGGTGAGCGCGGTGAGGTCCTGGTTGACCCGGCCGCCCCGCTCGACGTCGCCGACCAGAACGACCGCCAGCTCGACGGTGACCTTCTCGCCCTTGCGGACGAGGAGGAGGTCGACGTGGTCGATGGTGGCGCGGATGGGGTCACGCTGGACGGCCTTGGGGAGCGCGAGCTCCTTGCCACCGTCGATCTCGATCGTCAGCAGGGTGTTGGCGCCATGCTTGATGGCGTTGGTGAAATCACGGGCCGGCAACGCGATGTGACGAGGCGCCTGCCCGTGCCCGTACAGCACGGCAGGGATTTTCCCGGCCCGGCGCGTGCGGCGTGCGCCGCCCTTGCCGAACTCAGTGCGCGGCTCGGCGGCGATTCGGACCTCGGACACGACTTAACTCCTCGAACGCAAGCGTGATCAACGATTGGCGTGTTGGGCGAGGGGCCGTGTCGTGGGCACCGCAGACGACGCGTAACGATCAGCGCGTCGATCACGGAGCCTGCGACACAGCCCCCTCGCCGGGCAACCTCGCCAGCATATCCGACCCATGCCCGGCAAGACGAACCGGGCCTCGGTGAACCCGATAAATTGTCCATCTTTCACATACTCGACACAAGACACAATCTGCACGCCCGGCCCAGACAGTTGCTCGAACGTGGAGCCCGCCCACGGCGGCGCCCGCAGTCGAGCGCGAGACCGCCTCGTATTGGTCGTACTCAAGGCCTCGCGCTCGCCTGCCGGCGTCGTGGGCGGGCCGCCCTCTACGAGGCTCCGCCGAAGAGGGAGGTGACGGATCCGTCGTCGAACACCTCACGGATCGCGCGGGCGATGAGCGGGGCGATCGACAGCACGGTCAGCTTGTCCAGCTCCTTCTCCGGTGGGATCGGGAGCGTGTTCGTCAGCACGACCTCGCTGATCGGCCCGTTCTTGAGCCGCTCGGTGGCCGGGTCGGACAGCACGCCGTGGGTGGCGGCCACCACCACGTCGGCGGCCCCCTCCTCCTTGAGCGCGTCGGCGGCCTTCGCGATCGTGCCGCCGGTGTCGATCATGTCGTCGACCAGGATGCAGGTGCGGCCCTTGACCTCACCCACGACGCGGTTCATGACGACCTGGTTGGGCACCAGCGGGTCGCGCGTCTTGTGGATGAACGCCAGCGGCGTGCCGCCGAGGATGTCCGTCCACCGCTCGGCCACCCGCACCCGCCCGGAGTCCGGAGCCACGACCGTCAGCTCCCGGCCCGCGTACCGCTCCTTGACGTAGTTCGCCAGCAGCGACAGCGCGAACAGGTGGTCCACCGGTCCGTCGAAGAACCCCTGGATCTGCGCGGTGTGCAGATCGACGGTGAGGATCCGGTCGGCGCCTGCGGTGCGGAGCAGGTCGGCGACGAGCCGCGCGGAGATCGGCTCGCGGCCCTGGTGCTTCTTGTCCTGCCGCGAGTACGGGTAGAACGGCACCACGACCGTGACCCGCTTCGCCGAGCCGCGCTTCGCCGCGTCCAGCATCAGCAGCACCTCCATGAGGTGCTGGTTCACCGGAGCGCACATGCTCTGGATGATGAAGGCGTCCGATCCGCGGACGGACTCCTCGAACCGGACGAACAGCTCGCCGGAAGCGAACTCGAGTGCCCGGGTCGGCGTCACCTCGGTCTCGAGATCGACAGCGATCTCCGCGGCGAGCTCCGGGGCGGCCCGACCGGACAGGAGCACCAAGCTTTTACGGCTCTTGGCGTGAAGTGCCATCGGTTCTGCGTCGCTTTCAGTGCAGCCGGGCGGCGGAGGTCCGACCGGTTCGGCGAGAGGGGAACTCAGTAGTCACTGCCCCGATGCCCCAGCAGACTCAGAGCCGGGGATGTCGGTCGTGGCAGGAGGAATCGACTCCTCGACGGTACCCTCCCCGACCGCGACGCGCCGAGCAGCCGCCGCCGCGTCGGCCGCCGCCGTGCCTGGCCGACGCCGTTCCACCCATCCTTCGATGTTCCGCTGGCGCGCCCGCGCGACGGCCATCGCGCCCGCCGGGACGTCTTCGGTGATGACCGACCCCGCTGCGGTGTAGGCGCCGTCACCGACGGTGACCGGAGCGACGAACATGTTGTCGGATCCCGTGCGGGCGTGGTCACCGATCACCGTGCGGTGCTTGTTCACACCGTCGTAGTTCACGAAAACGCTCGCCGCGCCGATGTTCGAGTGCTCTCCGATGGTGGCATCACCCACATACGTGAGATGCGGCACCTTCGAGCCTTCGCCGATCTGAGCGTTCTTCGTCTCGACGTACGTACCGACCTTCGCCTTGCGCGCGAGGACCGATCCCGGCCGCAGGTAGGCGAAGGGGCCGACGGAGGCCTCCGGACCGATCTCGGCCTGGTTGGCGTGTGCCCGCACGACCGTGGCGCCGGCGCCGACCTTCGTGTCGATCAGCGTCGTGTCGGGGCCCACCTCGGCCCGGTCCTCGATCACCGTCGCGCCGTGGAGCTGGACGTTCGGGTGCACGACGACGTCGCGGCCGAGCACGACGCCCACGTCGAACCAGACGCTCGCCGGGTCGATCACGGTGGCGCCGTTCCGCATCGCCGCGGTGACCAGCCGGTCACGCAGCAGCGCCCGGAGACCGGCGAGCTCGACCCGGTCGTTGCAGCCCAGCGTCTCGCGGTAGTCCGGCGCGACCATCGCGGCCACCGGGTGACCGTCCTCGACGAGCAGGCCGACCACGTCGGTGAGGTACTCCTGACCCTGGTCGTTGTCGGTGGTGAGACGGTCGAGCATCGCGCGCAGGTGCTTGGCGTCGAACGCGAACATGCCGGAGTTGATCTCGGCGATCGTGCGCTCCTCCGCGCTCGCGTCCCGGTGCTCGACGATGCGCCGCACGCGCCCCTCGGCGTCCCGCACGATGCGGCCGAGGCCGGTCGGGTCGGGCACCGACGCGGTGAGCACGGTGGCCGCGTTGCCGGCCTCGACGTGCGTCGTGACCAGCGCCTGCAGCGTCTCGGTGGTGAGCAGCGGGACGTCACCGTTGAGGACGACGACCGGCCCGTCGAGGTCGGGCAGCTCGGCGAGCGCGCAGCGGACCGCGTGGCCGGTGCCCAGCTGCTGGTCCTGCACGGCGGTCACGACACGGCCGTCCACTCCGGTCACGTGCGCGGCGACCCGCTCACGCTGGTAGCCGACGACGACCGCCAAGTGCGCGGGTTCGAGTCCGCCGGCAGCGGCGAGCACGTGGCCCACCAGGCTGCGTCCGAGGAGCTCGTGGAGGACCTTGGGGGTGTCGGACTTCATCCGGGTTCCCTCGCCGGCGGCGAGGATCACGACGGCAGCCGGGCGGGCCGGGCTCGTCACAACGGTCTCCTGAGATCTAGGCGACTGTGAAGGTGCTTACTGCGCCGCATGCTAACCAGCGGGCGCGGCGACCCAGCGACCGGCAGTCGCTCCGCAAAGAGGGTACGAGTCGGGAGAAGGGGCTCGGCCGCCAGGATTCGAACCCGGACAAGCGACACCAAAAGACGCTGTGCTGCCTATTACACCACGGCCGAAGGCTCTCTGATTCTTTCACAGCCGGAGCCGCGAGACCCGGGAGATTGGCCACCGGAACGAGCCGATCGTGCAGAAGCTGCAAATTCGACTGGACACTTGCCAAACCTACGGGTGCGTAGGTTACGCTTCCGTAGGCGTTGGTCGAACCGGCGCTGATCGTCTGATTCCGACGCTGTGAAGGGGAAGGCCATTGACTCCGACGTCCGCAACGGCCGCTGAGGCGACCGTGACTCCGGCCCCGGAGACGACCGAGGCCGCCGCGACCGGCGCCAAGCGTTCCGGTCAGCGTCCGCTGATCTTCGGGCGCAAGGGCAACATCGAGATCGCATTCCTGTGGTTCTTCGTCGTGGTGCCGTTCCTGGCGCTCATCGCCGCGGTGCCGTGGGCGTGGGGCTGGGGCCTCACGTGGGTCGACGTCGCCATCTTCGCGGTCTTCTACATCATCACCGGGTTCGGTGTGACGGTCGGTTTCCACCGCTACCTCACGCACGGCGCCTTCAAGGCCAAGCGCTGGCTGCGGATCGCGCTCACCGTCGCCGGCACGATGTCGGTCGAGGGTGCCCCGATCCGCTGGGTCGCCGACCACCGGCGCCACCACCAGTACAGCGACCAGGAGGGTGACCCGCACTCGCCGTGGCGGTTCGGCGAGTCGACCAAGGGCCTGATCAAGGGCCTGGTCTGGGCACACGTCGGCTGGCTCTTCGAGCGCGACAACTCCAACGCCCGGCGGTTCGCCCCGGACCTGATCCGCGACCCCGACATCCGCCGGATCCAGAAGAACTTCGTGCCGATCATGCTGTTCTCGCTCTTCGGCCCGGCGCTCATCGGTGGTCTGGTGACGTGGTCGTGGTGGGGCGCGGTCACCGCGTACTTCTGGGCCTCGCTGGTCCGGATCGCGCTGGTGCACCACGTCACCTGGGCCGTGAACTCGGTCTGCCACGTCGTCGGCGAGCAGCCGTACCGGTCCAACGACAAGGCGCACAACTTCTGGCCGCTCGCGATCCTGAGCTTCGGCGAGTCGTGGCACAACTCCCACCACGCCGACCCGACCTGCGCGCGGCACGGCGTCGACAAGGGGCAGATCGACTCGTCCGCCCGGCTGATCTGGCTGTTCGAGAAGGCCGGCTGGGTGTGGGACGTCCGCTGGCCCAAGCGGGAGCGCTTCGAAGCCCGCCGGGTCGCACGCCCCGCCGACGCGCCGGCCTGACGGCCGCGCGAGACCACTCCAGCATCACCTGCCGCGGACGCCGACCGCGTCCTCCGCGGGCTCCGTCAGAACTCAGCAGCCCCCGCGCTTCCGCGCGGGGGCTGTCGTGTTCCGCGCCGCCGGGAGCTGCTGATTGGATGAGGTACGTGACCGACGACCACGAACGCAGGCCTTCCGACCGCGGAGCCCGGGTCCGGATGACGGGCAAGGAGCGACGCGAACAGCTCCTGACGATCGCGCGGAAACTCTTCGCCGACCGGGGTTTCGAGGCCACCTCGATCGAGGAGATCGCGACCCGCGCACACGTCAGCAAGCCCGTGGTCTACGAGCATTTCGGCGGCAAAGAGGGGCTGTACGCGGTCGTCGTCGACCGGGAGATGCGGCACCTGCTCGACAGCATCACCAACGCGCTCACCGGTGGACACCCCCGCATCCTGCTCGAACAGGCCGCGCTGGCTCTCCTCACCTACATCGAGGACGAGACCGACGGATTCCGCATCCTGGTGCGCGACTCGCCGGTGGCGACGTCGGCCGGCACGTTCTCGAGCCTGATCAGCGACATCGCCAGCCAGGCGGAGTACATCCTGGCCGGTGAGTTCAAGAGCCGCGGCTACGAGAGCAAGCTCGCCGGCCTGTACTCCCAGGCACTCGTCGGCATGGTCGCGCTCACCGGGCAGTGGTGGGTCGAGGCGCGGAAGCCGAACAAGGAGGACGTGGCGGCCCACCTGGTGAACCTGGCCTGGAACGGCCTGTCGAACCTGGAGGCCAAGCCCCGCATCCGCGGCAAAGAGAACTGACGAACACGAAGGCCGGCCCCTCGGGGCCGGCCTTCGGACGTCGTGGGGGCGTCAGTGCGCGCCGACCGTCTCCTTGACCGAGGACTCCGGACGCTGAACCGGCGTCGAGCCGGAGACGCCGCTGTAGAGCGCCGCGGTGAACCACAGGATGCCCAGCACGTACATGACGCAGACGCTGGTGACCGTGAACGCGAGGAAATTGTCCGCGTTGCGGATCAGGATCAGCCCGATCGTCCCGATGACCCACAGGGCAGGGCCGAGGATCGAGTTGACCTTCGCGTCGATGTTGCGCCCGGCCAGCGCGGCCAGCAGCGCGATGGCGCCGACCACGATCCAGAAGACGCCGGCCGCGGGGTTGGCGACCATCAGGCCCCAGACCTTCTCACCCTCGTTGTCGGTGAAACCGTTGCCCGACGTGGTCGCGAGCGCCGTGGCGCCGTACGCGATGGACGCCGCACCGGTGACGATCGTCAAACCCCGGTACAGGCCACGAAGCGGATGGTCGACCGGTAGGTGGGACATGCGGGGGCCTCCCTGTTCTGCGGCCGAATGCGGTCGTCGGCCAGATTGTGCCCGAACTGATCGGCTGAGTGTCGACCAGGTGTCGGCAATCCGGTGAATCAGTGCGTGGGATCACACCTGCTCGGACAGCTCCAACCAGGATTCCTCGACGGCCTCCCGCTCCGCCTGCAATCCCCGAAGTTCCGCGTCGAGCTCGGCGACCTTGACGAAGTCGGTGGCGTGCTCGGCCAGCCGGTCGTGAAGCTTGCGCTCGCGCTCCTCGAGCTTGGCGATCTGCCGCTCCATCCGGCTGAGCTCCTTCTTCGCGGCCCGCTGGTCGGCGGCCGAGAGCGTGCGCCCCGGAGCGGCACCGGACGAGTCGGCGGCCGGCGCGGCGGCACCGCCAGAGCGGCCGGCACCGGACTCCCCCGCACCGGACGCGCCCGCACCGGGCCGGCCGGAGCCCAGGCCCGCCGCGGCGCGGCGCTCGAGGTACTCGTCGATGCCGCCGGACATCATGCGCAGCGCACCGTCGCCGAGCAGCGCCCAGACCTGGTCGGTGACGCGCTCGACCAGGTACCGGTCGTGGCTGACGACCACGAGCGTGCCCGGCCACGAGTCGAGCAGATCTTCCAGCGCCTGCAGCGTGTCGATGTCGAGGTCGTTGGTCGGCTCGTCCAGCAGCAGCACGTTCGGGCCGGCCATCAGCAGGCGCAGCAGTTGCAGGCGCCGACGTTCACCGCCGGAGAGGTCGCCGACCGGCGTCCACTGCCGGGCGGAGGAGAAGCCGAACATCTCCGCCAGCTGGGAGGCCGAGAGGTCACGATCGCCCACGGTCAGCCGCCGGGCCACCTCCTCGACCGCCTCCAGCACGCGCAGCGTCGGCGGCAGCTCGACGACCTCCTGCGACAGGTAGGCCGCCTTCACGGTCTTGCCGACCTTCACCTCGCCCGCACCCTCAAGGCCGGCGGCAACCTGCTGCTGCTGGACGAGCCGACCAACGACCTCGACGTCGA
>Ga0190269_10000312_pt1 | contig 26097 bp, 24 predicted proteins | sample Popmic249IS_FD_133749 | JGI IMG/M metagenome (GOLD analysis project Ga0190269, IMG submission 133749) | Populus adjacent soil microbial communities from riparian zone of Blue River, Arizona, USA - 249 IS | ecosystem: Environmental > Terrestrial > Soil > Riparian zone | place: USA: Arizona... | reverse complement strand
TCTCCTTCATCACCACGGTGGACTTCACGAGCAGGCCGGACATCCCGATGACGTCGGCCTTGTGCTCCTCCGCGGCGTCGAGGATCGCGTTCACCGGCTGCTTGATGCCGATGTTGACGACGTTGTAGCCGTTGTTGCTCAGGATGATGTCGACGAGGTTCTTGCCGATGTCGTGGACGTCGCCCTTGACGGTGGCGAGCACGATCGTGCCCTTGCCCTCGTCGTCCTCGTTGCGCTCCATGTGCGGCTCGAGGTGGGCGACCGCGGTCTTCATCACCTCGGCGGACTGGAGGACGAACGGCAGCTGCATCTGGCCGGAGCCGAACAGCTCGCCGACCGTCTTCATCCCGGAGAGCAGCGTGTCGTTGATGATGTCCAGCGCCGACTTCTCCTGCAGGGCGGCGTCCAGATCGGCTTCGAGGCCGTTGCGCTCGCCGTCGACGATCCGCCGCTGGAGGCGCTCCTCGAGCGGCAGCGCGGCGAGCTCCTCGGCGCGCGAGGCGCTCGTGGACTTGGCGTCGACGCCGTCGAACAGCTCCAGCAGGCGCTGCAGCGGGTCGTAGCCTTCGCGGCGGCGGTCGTAGATGAGGTCGAGCGCGACCTCGCGCTGCTCCTCCTGGATCTTGCTGATCGGCAGGATCTTGCTGGCGTGCACGATCGCCGAGTCGAGCCCGGCCTCGCGGCACTCGTGCAGGAAGACCGAGTTGAGCACCTGACGCGCGGCCGGGTTCAGGCCGAACGAGATGTTGGAGAGGCCGAGCGTGGTCTGGACGTTCGGGTGCCGCTGCTTGAGCAGGCGGATCGCCTCGATCGTCTCCAGACCGTCGCGGCGGCTCTCCTCCTGGCCGGTGGCGATCGTGAACGTCAGCGTGTCGACCACGATGTCCGACTCGGACATGCCCCACTTCTCGGTGAGGTCGGTGATCAGGCGCTCGGCGATGCGGACCTTGTGCTCGGCGGTGCGGGCCTGGCCCTCCTCGTCGATCGTCAGGGCGACCACGGCGGCGCCGTGCTCGCGGATGATCGGCATGATCCGGGCGTACCGCGACTCCGGGCCGTCGCCGTCCTCGAAGTTCACCGAGTTGACGATCGACCGGCCGCCGAGCGACTCGAGGCCGGCCTCGATCACGTCGATCTCGGTGGAGTCGAGCATGATCGGCAGCGTCGAGGCGGTGGCGAAGCGGCCGGCGAGCTCGCGCATGTCGTCGGCGCCCTTGCGGCCGACGTAGTCGACGCAGAGGTCGATCAGGTGCGAGCCGTCGCGGGTGGCTTCGCGGGCGATCTCCACACAGTCCTGCCAGCGGCCCTCGAGCATCGCCTCGCGGAACTTCTTGGAGCCGTTCGCGTTCGTGCGCTCGCCGATCATCAGCACGCTGGCGTCCTGCTGGAACGGCACCGACTGGTAGATCGACGCCACCGACGGCTCGGAGTCGGGCGTGCGGACCGCCGGGGTGAGGTCCTTGACCGCCTCGGCGACCTGGCTGATGTGCTCGGGCGTCGTGCCGCAGCAGCCGCCGACGAGCCGGGCGCCGTACTCGGTGACGAACCGGGAGAGCGCGGTGGCCAGCTCGGCCGGCTGCAGCGGGTAGACCGCCCCGTTCGGGCCCAGCTCGGGCAGGCCGGCGTTGGGCATCACCGAGAGGCCGACGCGGCCGTGCTGGGAGAGGTAGCGCAGGTGCTCGCTCATCTCGGCCGGGCCGGTCGCGCAGTTGAGGCCGAGGTAGTCGACGCCCAGCGGCTCGAGCGCGGTGACGGCGGCGCCGATCTCGCTGCCGAGCAGCATCGTGCCGGTGGTCTCGACCGTGACGTGACAGATCAGCGGGACTCGCTTGCCGAGCTTCGCCATCGCGCGCTGCGCGCCGATGATCGCGGCCTTGGCCTGCAGCAGGTCCTGGCAGGTTTCGACGATGATCGCGTCGGCACCGCCGGTGAGCAGCCCCTCGGCCTGCAGCTGGAAGGCGTCGCGCAGCTTGGCGTAGGGCGCGTGGCCCAGCGTCGGCAGCTTGGTGCCGGGGCCGACCGAGCCGAGCACGAACCGGGGCCGGTCGGGAGTGCTGAACCCGTCGGCGACCTCGCGGGCCAGCCGCGCCCCCTTCTCGTTCAGCTCGTAGATCCGGTCGACGATGTCGTACTCGGCGAAGTTCGCGAAGTTACCGCCGAACGTGTTGGTCTCGACCAGGTCGGCGCCGGCGGCGAAGTACGCCTCGTGGACCGACGCGACCACGTCGGGACGGGTTGCGTTCAGTACCTCGTTACAGCCTTCCAGGCCTTCGAAGTCGTCGAGCGTCAGGTCCGCGGCCTGCAGCATCGTGCCCATCGCTCCGTCGGAGACGAGGACCCGCTCGTGGAGGGCGGACGTGAGGGCAGTGGCCGGCGTGCTCCGCAGGATGGACACCATGTTGTCAAGCTTACCGTGAAGGGGTGACACCCCCGTCGGGGTGCCGCCCCGGGAACCGGGGCACTTCGGGCGGCGGTGGCCGCACAGCCCCCGGCGACTTGCGCGCGTCGTAGGGTGGTCGGTGTGACCGAGTTCGACGGACTACCCGTGCTGCGCTCCCCCATCGTCATCGCGGCGTTCGAGGGCTGGAACGACGCGGGTGATGCGGCGACCGCGGTGGTCGAGCACCTCGAGCTGGAGTGGCAGGCCAAGCCGGTCGCCGAGATCGACCCGGACGACTACTACGACTTCCAGGTCAACCGGCCGCTGGTCTCGATGGCCGAGTCGCCCGCCGGGCGGCGGATCGAGTGGCCGACCACCCGGATCTCCACCTGCACCCCGCCCGGCGCCGACCGGGACGTCGTCCTGGTGCGCGGCATCGAGCCGAACATGCGGTGGCGGGGCTTCTGCGAGGAGATCCTGGAGCTGTTCCACGCGCTCGACGTCGAGCAGGTGATCCTGCTCGGCGCGCTGCTCGCCGACACGCCGCACTCCCGGCAGTTCCCGGTGACCGGCAGTGCGTCGGACCCGGAGATGGCCAACCGGTACGACGTCCAGCAGACCAAGTACGAGGGCCCCACCGGCATCGTGGGCGTGCTCCACGACGCGTGCGTGCGGGCGGAGATCCCGTCGCTGTCCTACTGGGCGCAGGTACCGCACTACGTCGCGCAGGCCCCGAACCCGAAGGCGACGCTGGCGCTGCTGCACACGCTGGAGAACGTGCTCGACATGCGGGTACCGATGGGCGAGCTGGCCGAGCGGGCCGCCGCCTGGGAGTCGCAGGTCAACGAGCTGGCGGCGTCCGACGCCGACATGGCCGAGTACATCCGGACGCTCGAGCAGCGCGACGGCGACGAGGAGCTGCCGCAGGCCTCGGGCGAAGATCTCGCGCGCGAGTTCGAGAAGTACCTGCGCCGCCGCGGCGGCACCGCCGGCCCCGGCGGCCCCGCGGTCTGACCCGCTGCCGGGGGCGACCGGGCTCCTCGCGCGCGCCGGTTGGACGCGGCGGCACTCGGTGCGCCACAATGTCGACGGGTCGCCTCGTTTAGCGGGCGATATCATACTATTTCTTACCAGCGCGGACAGTCCTCTGCCCGTGCACGCCGCCAGAGGAGCGACCAACAGTGACGAGTGCTCGGCACGGCTCGCTGGTGTGGCGCAAATCCAGCTACAGCCTGCAGGGCAACTGCGTCGAGGTGGCCCGCGACGGGAATCGGGTCCTGGTGCGCGACTCCAAGGATCCGCTCGGTCCCCAGCTGACGTTCACGCCCTCCGGCTGGGCGGCTTTCGTCGGACTGGCGCGCCGCACCCGCCCCTAGGCGCGCTCCAGGCCGGCCAGTACGTCGTGGATCATCCGGACGGCGGAGTGATCCAGCGCCGCGTTCTCCGTCTCGAAGAACGCGTCCAGGAAATTCCGCGGCGAGCCGATGTTGTCCGGCTGCCAGCCCTCGTCGCGGACGATCGTCTCACCGTCGGAGTTCTCGACGTACAGCAGATCGGGGACGTCGGGGTCCTCGAACTCGAGTAGCACGGACGGCAATCGCAGCAGCGGGTAGAAGCCGGCGCTGAAGGGCACGACCTGGAACGTGATGGCGTTCGACTCGATCAGCTCGAGAAGACGCCGGAGCTGGCCGCGCATGACGTCCGCGCCTCCGACCACTCGCCGGATGACCGCCTCGTCGACGATGAAGAACAAGCGCGTCTCGTTGGCTCCCAGCAGTAACTCCTGCCGATCTTGACGCAATTCCAGCCGGCGCTGGATCACGTCCTCGTTCACCAGCACGGTCTCTCTGGACATGGCCGCTCTGGCGTAGTCCGCCGTTTGCAAGAGGCCCGGCACCACCAATGGCTCGAAGCTGCGAATCACCGAGGCCGACGATTCGTGCGCCAGATACACCAGGAACTGCTGCGAGACGACATCGCTGTAGACGGTCCAGTTCGAGCGGTGCCGCGCGGAGCGAGCCAGCGCGATCAGCGTCTGCACCCGAGCATCGTCGGTGATTCCGTAGTGCGCGACGAGGACCCGGAGGTCGGTCGTGGAGACGTTGACGACGCCGCTCTCGATTCGGATGAGTTTCGAGAGCGACCAGTCCATTTCCTGCGCGACCTCCCGCTGCGTGAAACCGGTGCTTTCCCGGGCCTTACGCAACGCGGCACACAGTCGCCGTCGCATCACAACCGGGTCGATAGTTCGCGACGTCATGTGGCTCCCCCCGGACGAGCCGCACGGCGACAGCCACCTCGCCGAAGGCCAACTGGCAGACAGACTACCGCCACGGTTCGGCCGCTATCCGACATTCGGGTAATTGCGCGAGGCGCAGCGGCAATCGGTCCGGTGCAGGAAAGAACTTGCACCGGGAAGGTGGCGCGGTGCAGTGCACGGAATGCAGCGGACAGCGCGCCACCTGGCTCTCTGAGTGCATTCCGATCGCCGAAGCCCGCGAACCTACCCTTTAGTTAGCTATCGAACTCGATCGACCGGAGTGATCGACCTCGAGCGCCTTCATCATTTCGGCCGTACCCGAACTCGCCTGGGTACCGTGGGCAAGGAGTGGATCATGGTGGTTCGGGTGAGCGAACAGCACGGGGTTCCGCGCTGGCTGCTGCTGTTACTCGCCGTGGAGAGCACGGTGATCATCGGGTTGATCGCGGGAATCGTCGCGCGGGTCTGCGGCAGCAACGCGATCCAGGCCGTCACCATCGGGTTCGTCGCGGTCGGCGGCTGTTTCTCGATGATCCTCGGCGCGATCGCGTTCCTGTCCGAGCCGGACTACCAGCGGAGGTCGGGGACGCGCCGGTGACGGCTAGGCTCGGCGAATGCGACACGTGCATCTGTGGCTGCGGGCGCACCCGTCGGTGTTCGACGGCCTCGCCGCCGCTGTCGTCGCGCTGTTCTCCCTGATCCTGCTGCCCGGGCTCGCCCGCGCCGGCGACTGGTGGGAGGCGCTGTTCCCGCTCGCGTTCCTGGCGCCGGTCGTGCAGCGCAGCCGCCACCAGGTCGTCGCGCTCTACGCGACCGCTGCACTCGGCCTCCTCTCCCTGGCCACGTACACGTTCCCGCACCCCGCGATCCTCTACGCCGGGATCCTCATGGCGTACTCCGCGTCGGCGTACGCGCCGCGGACGCACGCCCGGTACGCACTGGCCCTGTGCGTCGCGTTCGCCGTCATCGGCGGCCTGAAGTGGTCCTACCTCGTCCTGAGCCTGACCGGCTCCGCCTACTCGATCGGGGACCTCTCGATCCAGGGGCGGATCGCCTCGCTGGCCGCCGCGATCGGCCTGTGCGGCGCGCCACTGGTCATCGCCTGGCTGTGGGGCGGCGTCGTGCACGCCCGGCAGGCGTACCTGCAGGAGGCGCTCGACCGGGCGTCTCGCCTGGAGCGGGAGCGGGACGCGCTGACCCGCCTCGCCGTCGTCGAGGAGCGCGGCCGCATCGCCCGCGAGCTGCACGACGTCGTCGCGCACAGCTTGTCGGTGGTGGTGCTGCAGGCGGACGGGGCCCGGCACGTCCTGGAGACCGACCCGGCGCGGGCGGCCCGCGCGCTGGAGGCCATCGGCCGCACCGGCCGGGAGGCGACCGCGGAGATGCGGCGGCTGCTCGGCGTCTTGCGCAGCCCGGAGACGACGCCCGAACCCGAGCGGTCCCCGCAACCTGATCTCGCTGCGCTGGAGGCTCTCGTGGGCCAGGTCCGGGGCTCCGGGCTGCCGGTGACGCTGACCGTCAGCGGCGACCTGTCGGCGGTACCGGCAGGCGCCGCCCTGTCGGCCTACCGGATCGTCCAGGAGGCTCTCACGAACACGGTCCGCCACGGCGGCCCCGGCGTGTCCGCGGCGGTCGGCGTGGAGGTGCGGGCCGAGGGCCTCGCGGTCTCGGTGATCGACGACGGGCGCGGCGCCGGCGCGGCGGACGACGGCGCGGGGCTCGGCCTGGTCGGCATGCGGGAACGCGCGGCCGCGGTGGGCGGCGCGGTGACCGCGGAGCCGCGGCCGGGCGGCGGGTTCGGCGTCACGGCGTGGCTGCCGTTCGGACCGGTGGCCGCGGTGCCGGCGGTGGCCCCGTGATCCGGGTCCTGCTCGTCGACGACCAGGAGCTGGTGCGGTCCGGGCTGCGGATGGTGCTCGACACCCAGGACGGGCTCACCGTCGTCGGCGAGGCGGCCGACGGGCTCGCCGCCGTGGAGCGCGTGCGCGCCGGCGGGGTCGACGTCGTCGTGATGGACGTCCGGATGCCGCGGCTGGACGGCGTGGGTGCCACCGAGCGCATCGCCGCGCTCCCCGGCGCGCCACGTGTCCTGCTGCTGACGACGTTCGACCTCGACGAGTACGCGTTCGCCGGGCTGCGGGCCGGTGCCGCCGGGTTCCTGCTCAAGGACGTGCCGACCGTCGAGCTGGTGAGCGCGATCCGCGCGGTCCACGACGGCGACGCGGTCGTCGCGCCGTCGACCACCCGCCGGCTGCTCGACCGCTTCCTGCCGCACCTGCCCGGCCCGGGACCGGCGGCGCCGGACGCGTTCGCCGAGCTGACCGCGCGGGAGCGGGAGGTGCTGGTGCTGATCGCCCGCGGACTGTCGAACGCGGAGATCTCCGAGGCACTGTTCCTCTCCGAGGGCACGGTGAAGACGCACGTCAGCCGGGTGCTGACGAAGCTGGGCGTCCGTGACCGGGTGCAGGCGGTGGTCCTCGCGTACCAGTCGGGTCTGGTCGGTCTGGAGAGGTAGTCGGGTCGGTCTTACGACCGACGGGGCGGGCGCGCAAGACACCTCGTCAGCCAGACGATTCGCGGCCGCCGGATTCCTACCGTCGTCGGTATGAGTGAATCCCCCTTCCCGACGTTCGATCGGACGAGCGCGCGCCCGGACGGCACGCGCACGGCGCCGGGCGGTGCCGCGGCCGTGACGGCCACCGATCTGACGAAGACGTACGGCACCGGCGCGACCCGGGTCAGCGCGCTGCGCGGCGTGTCGCTGACGGTGCCCGACGGGCAGTTCCTGGCGATCATGGGGCCGTCCGGCTCGGGCAAGTCCACGTTGCTGCACTGCCTCGCCGGCCTCGACACGGCGACCTCGGGCCGCGTCGAGATCGGGGACACCCGGCTCGGCGGCCTCTCCGACGGGCGCCTGACCCGGCTGCGCCGCGACGCGGTCGGCTTCGTGTTCCAGTCGTTCAACCTGCTGCCGACGCTCTCGGCCGCCGACAACATCCTGCTGCCGCTGCGGCTGGCCGGACGGCGCCCGGACACCGCGTGGCTCGACCGGGTGATCGACCTGCTCGGCCTCGCCGACCGTCTGCACCACCGGCCCAGCCAGCTCTCCGGTGGACAGCAGCAGCGGGTAGCGGTGGCGCGGGCACTGATCACCCGCCCGCGGGTGGTGTTCGCCGACGAGCCCACCGGCAACCTCGACTCCCGCTCCGGCGCGGAGGTGCTGAGCCTGCTCCGGGCGAGCGTGCGGGAGCTGGGCCAGACGGTCGTCATGGTGACGCACGATCCGCGGGCGGCCAGCTACTCGGGCCGGGTGGTGTTCCTCGCCGACGGGCGGATCGTCGACGAGCTGACCGACCCGACGCCCGAGGTCGTGCTCGACCGCGTCGGCCGCCTGGAAGGACGGGCTGCCTGATGCTGCGCGTCGCTCTCAGCCGGGTGCGGCACCGGTTCGGGTCGTTGCTCCTCGTGTCGCTGGCGGTGGCGGCCGCCGTCGCGTTCATCGCCGCCTCGTTCACGCTCGGGGACGCGATCCGCACGGCCGTCTACCGGGAGACCGCCGCCCAGGCCGCCCAGGTCGCCGCCAGGGCCACCCCGTCGCAGGCCCCGTTCACCGACGACGACGTCCGGACGCTGTCGGCGCTGCCTGGCGTCACCGCGGTGCAGCCGCGGATCGACTTCGCCACGATCACGATGGTGCGCACCGACGGGAAGGTCGTGCGGGTACCGGGGCAGCCGGGCTTCACCGCGTTCGTGGCCCCGGTCGTCCCGGACCTGAGCGATCACGAGCTGACCGCGGGCCGGTTCCCGGCGAGAGCCGGCGAGCTGGTCGTCCCGGCCGAGCTGGCCGACGCCCAGCGGTGGCGGCCCGGGGCGCACGTCCGCGTCCTGGACACCGCACGGGGCAGCGGCGCCGCGCGGGACTTCACGATCACCGGCACGGTGGAGGGCCGCATCGACGAGGGCGCCGCCGGCCTGCTGCCCGCCGACTTCTCCGCCCTCCTCCAGCGCCCCGACCAGCGCGGCTGGACGGCGCTCGACGTCGCAGGCACGGTGACGCCGGACGCGGTCGCCACCGCGCTCGGCCCGGACCGCGCCTCGGTGATCTCCGGCGCCGAGTACGCCGACGAGCTGGCGTCCAACCGGCTGGGCAGCTCGATCACCGAGATCATCCGCGGCCTCAAGCTGTTCGCCTGGGTCGCGGTCGTGGTGGCGCTCGCCGTGGCGTACAACGCGTTCGGGATCGTGCTGGCGCAGCGGCAGCGCGAGGTCGCGCTGGTCCGGTGCGTCGGCGCCCACCGCGGCCAGGTGTTCCGCGCCGTGATCCTGGAGGCGGCGGTCGTCGGCCTGGTCGCCGCGGCCTGCGGGTACGTCGCCGGGCAGGGGCTGGCGGCGGTCGCCACCGTGGGGCTGCGCAACGCCGGGGTCGCACCGGACTCCCTCGTCGTCACGTTCTCGGCGACCGCCGTGGTCGTCGCGCTGCTCGTCGGGGTGTCGGTCTCGGTGCTCGCGGCGGTGCTGCCCGCCTGGGCGGCCACGCGCGTCCCGCCGGTGCGCGCGCTGACCGACCAGCCGGAGCTGATCGAGGACCGGCGGGTCGGGCGCGTGCGGATCGGCGTCGGCGCCGCGCTGCTCGCGGCCGGCGCGGTACTGGCGTGGTACGCGGCCGCACGGCACGACAGCTGGGCCGGCATCGGTGGCGGCTTCCTGGTACTGCTCGCGCTGCTGACGCTCGGGCCGGTCGTCGTCGGGCCGCTGGTCGGTGTCGTGGGGTTCCCCGGGCGGTTGGCCGGTGCGGCCGGGCGCCTGGCCGCGGCGAACGGCGCGCGGCACCCCCGGCGGACCGCCGCCGTGACGAACGCGCTGACGATCGGCATCGGGCTCACGACCGTCATGCTGGTCGGCTTCGCGTCGCTGGAGAAGACCGCGAACGCGCAGCTGACCGGCGGCTACCCGGCCGACTTCACGCTCACCAGCGTGGCGGCGACCCCCGACGGCACCGGCCACCCCGTGCTGCCCGCCGGGCTGGCGGCCGCGCTCGGCCGGGCACCGGAGCTGCAGAAGCCCGTTGCGGTCCGCTCCCACGACGTCGAGAGGATCGTCGCTCCCCGCGGGACGCTCGGCACGACCGTCGCCGCGCTCGCACCGGCCGACCTGCGCGCGCACCTGCCGTCGAAGTTCGTCGTGTCGGGGAACCTCCGGGACTTCGGCCCGGGGAGCGTCGTCGTGACGACGAAGGCCGCGACGGACCTCGGCGGTCTGGCCGCGGGCGACACCGTCCGCGTCGAGAACACCGCACTCCGCGTCGCGGCGGTCGTCTCCGGCGGGTACGGGTCACCGTTCGGCCCGCTGACGTTCCACCCGGCCGACGTCGAGCGCTGGTACGGCGCGAGCGGACCGACCGAGCTGCTGGTCTGGGGCGAGCCAGGGGTGGACCCGGCCGACGCCCGGGCGGCGATCGACGACGCGATCGTGGCCATGCCCGACGTCGACGTGAACGACCTCGCCGGTGTGCTGGCCACGCTGGAGTCGCAGATCAACGGCTACCTCGCGGCCGGTGGGCTGCTGATCGGGATGGCGCTGCTCGTCGCGGTGCTCGGCGTGATGATCACGCTGACGCTCTCGGTGCTGGAGCGGCGGCGGGAGATCGCGGTGCTGCGCGCGCTCGGCCTGACCCGGGGCCAGCTGTACACGACGCTGACGCTGGAGGGCGCGATCATGGCGCTGCTCGCGGCGATCCTCGGTACCGCGCTCGGGATCGGCCTGGGCGTCGCCGGGACGTTCGCGGCCTTCGGCGTGCAGGACGACCTGCTCGTCGCGGTGCCGGTCGGGCGCATTCTGCTGGTGCTCGCCGGGGCCGCGGTGATCGGTGTCCTCGCCGCGCTCCCGCCGGCCCGCCGGGCGTCCCGGACGGCTCCGGTCGCGGCTCTCGGCACGGCCTGACCGGGGCGTCGGCGCCGGATACGCCGAGCCGGCCGCCACGGTGACCGTGGCGGCCGGCGAGGCGTGCCCGGCGAGTGCCGGACCTACAGCGCGACGCCGAGCAGCGCGTCGACCGTGGAGCGGACGAGCGCGGGAGCCGTCGGGTCGGCGTGGGTGGCGCCGGAGAGCGCGTCGTCCGCCCAGCGGTCGACCACGCGCAGCGCGCCGGGGGTGTCCAGGTCGTCGGCGAGCCGCTCCCGTACCTGGGCGAGCGTCTCGATCGCCGACGGTCCGGTCGCCGGCGCGGTGGCGTCCCGCCAGCGCGCGAGCCGGCCCTGGGCCTCCTCGAGCAGCCCGTGCGTCCAGGACCGGTCGGCACGGTAGTGCCCGGAGAGCAGCGCCAGCCGGATCGCCATCGGGTCGACCTTGTCGCCGCGCAGGCGGGACACGAACACCAGGTTCCCGCGCGACTTCGACATCTTCTCGCCGTCCAGGCCGATCATCCCGGCGTGGACGTAGTGCCGCGCGAACGGCCACTGGTCGGCCGCCGCCTCGGCGTGCAGCGCGGACATCTCGTGGTGCGGGAAGATCAGGTCCGAGCCACCGCCCTGGACGTCGATCCCCATCCCGAGCCGGTTGACCGCGATCGCCGCGCACTCGACGTGCCAGCCCGGCCGCCCCGGCCCGACCGGTGAGGGCCAGCGCGGCTCACCCTCGCGGGCGCCGCGCCAGAGCAGCGGGTCGAGCGGGTCACGCTTGCCCGGCCGATCGGGGTCGCCGCCCCGCTCGGCGAAGAACTTCGCCATCGTCGCGGCGTCGTAGCCGGACTCGTAGCCGAACCGCTGCGCGGCGCGCACGTCCTGGTAGACGTCCCCGGAGCCGTCCTCGAGGCGGTAGGCGACGCCGATCGACACCAGCTTCTCGACCAGCTCGGCGATCTCCTCGACGGCCTCGACCACGCCGACGTAGTGCGCGGGCGGGATCACCCGCAGAGCGGTCATGTCCTCCCGGAACAGCGCGGTCTCGCGCATGCCGAGGACGACCCAGTCCTCGCCGTCGCGGTCGGCACGCTCGAACAGCGGGTCGTCGACGTCGGTGACGTTCTGGACGTAGACGACCTCGTGTCCGTTGTCGCGCCAGACCCGGTTCACCAGGTCGAACGCCAGGTACGTCGCGGCGTGGCCGAGGTGGGTGGCGTCGTACGGGGTGATGCCGCAGACGTACATCCGGGCGGTGGGCCCGGGGGCGGTCGGGCGAACCTCCCGGCCGGCCGAGTCGTACAGCCGCAGCGGCACGCCGGTTCCGGGGAGAAGGGGCACGTCAGGGTGCGGCCAGCTCTGCATGGTCCGAGCGTATCCGGCTCCCGATCCACTGTCTCGTGCCGCTATGCGGACATGAGTCCGTACAGCGGTCGCGGCGGAACGCCAGCCGCCGGGGGTTGACAGGTCTCCTTCTCCGCACGATGGTTTCACCAGCGTTTTCGCGCCCACTGCGCGGACAGACGTCCGGGCGGAGCCGGGGACGGACGACGAAGGAGTCGAGCACCATGAGTGACCAGATCAGCGAGCAGCTCCGGCCCGGCCGCCCGATCGTGCTGCGCGGCGGAACCGTCCTGCCGATGGACGCTACTCACTCGGTGCTGCGCGCCACCGACGTCCTCGTCGTCTCCGACCGCATCGAGGCGATCGGCCCGAACCTCACCGTCCCGGACGGAACGCTCGAGATCGACGCCGCCGGTGGCATCGTGATGCCCGGCATGGTCGACACCCACCGGCACATGTGGCAGACCGCGATGCGCGGGTACGGCGCCGACTGGACGCTCACCCAGTACTTCGTCTTCTACTACCTGCAGCACGGCAAGACGTTCCGGCCGGAGGACATCCACGCGGGCACCCTGCTCTCGGCGATCGAGGCGCTGGACGCCGGCGTGACGACCACCGTCGACTGGTCGCACAACAACCACACCACCCAGCACGCGGACGCCGCGGTCGACGCCCTGGAGGCGATCCCCGGCCGCTTCGTGTTCGGCTACGGCAACATCCAGGCCGGTGCGTGGGAGTGGACGGCGACGCCCGAGTTCCGGGACTTCGTCGAGCGCCGCATGCACCGCGGCGACCTGCTCGGCTTCCAGCTGGCGTTCGACGTCACCGGCGACCCGGCGTTCCCGGAGAAGGCGGCCTTCGAGGTGGCCCGCGAGCTGGGCGCGAACGTCACGACGCACGCCGGGGTCTGGGGCGCGACCAACGACGACGGCATCCGCCTGATGCACGAGAACGGCTTCATGACGCCCGGCACCGTCTACGTGCACGCGGCGACGCTGAGCGACGACTCCTACCAGCGGATCGCGGCCACCGGCGGCTCGGTGTCGGTCTCCACCGAGAGCGAGCAGAGCTGCGGCCAGGGCTACCCGCCCACCTGGCGCTGCGCAAGCACGGCATTCCGGTGTCGCTCTCGATGGACACCAGCGTCTGGTGGAGCGGCGACCTGTTCTCGGCGATGCGGGCGACGCTCGGCGCGGACCGCTCGCGGGAGCACCTGGAGGCGCACCAGACCGGCGACACCGTCACGCACTCGCACCTGCGCGCCGACCAGGTCGTGGAGTGGGCGACGCGGGGCGGCGCGGCAGCGCTCGGCCTCGACCACCTCGTCGGCCGGCTCGCACCCGGCCTCAAGGCCGACGTGGCCCTGATCAAGAACGACGCGTCGCCGGTGATGTTTCCGCTGCTCAACCCGTACGGGCACGTGGCTTTCCAGGCGCAGCGCGGCGACGTGCACACGGTGCTGGTCGACGGGAAGGTCGTCAAGCACGACGGCAAGCTGGTCGGCGTGGACCTCGGGGCCGCCCGGTCGGCGATCGAGTCGACGGTCGAGTACCTGCAGTCGCAGCTCGGCGACGAGGCGTGGGCCGCGGGCATGAACCCGGACATCCCGGAGACGAAGGTGCTCGACAACCCGTACACGTACACCGACTACCGCAGCGCCTCCACTCACGAGGCCGACGGTCCGCAGGCGAGCGCGCGCTAGCCCGCCTGCGTGAGATCGGAGGTCCTGGCCAGCTCGTCCACGACCGCGAGAACGTTGCGCACCAGCGCGGTCTCGCGGTCCGGGCGCCAGGTCACGACCGTCTCCGTCACCTCGTCCACCAGCCGGACGAACACGACACCGCTGCTGCGCAACGTGCGTGCGGACGCGGCCAGCCGCGTCACCCCGACGCCGGCCGCGACGAGCGCCAGCAGGCCCTGCGCGCTGGCTGCCCGCTGCACGACCCGGGGCCGGAAGCCCGCGGCGGCGTACTCCTCGTCGTACTTGCGGTGCCAGGGCAGCCACGAGTCGCGGGGTGTGAGCACCCACGGCTCGTCGGCCAGGTCGGCCAGGCGCAGCGTGGCGCGCGCGGCCAGCGGGTGCCCCTCGGGCAGCACCGCGCACGCCGGCTCGGTCGCGATGACCCGGGTCGCCAGGTCGTCGACGAGCGGCGGGCGGCTGAACCCGAGGTCGTAACGCCCGGTCCGAACGCCGGTGACCAGCTCGGCGATCGACACCGCGTCCGTCGTCAGCTCCCAGTCCGGGAACCGGTCGCGCAGCGCGCGGACGATCGGTGGCAACAGTGTGTTCGCCGCGGAGGAGAGGAACGCCAGATCGACGCGGCCGACCTCACCGCGGGCGGCCCGCGCCACGGTCGCCGCGGCCCGGTCGGCAGCCGCGAGCACGGCTCTCGCCTCCGGCAGGAAGACCCGGCCCGGCTCGGTGAGCCGGGTTCCCCGGGTGTCGCGGTCGAACAGGCGGGCCTTCAGCCGCCGTTCCAGCACCGCGATCTGCTGCGAGAGCGACTGCTGGGCCAGCCCGAGCCGCGCGGCGGCGGCCGTGAAGCTCGACTCCTCGGCGACCGCGACGAAGTAGCGCAGGTGCCGCAGCTCGAGATCGGTCACAGCCGCAGACTGTAACCGCACCCGGCAACCGGTGTTGGCGCGCCGGCCCTCCCCCGCCGGAGGGTGGAGCCATGACGAACACCTGGTTGATCACCGGCTGCTCCTCCGGCCTCGGCCGCGCGCTCGCGCTCGCTGCGCTCGCCGCCGGCGACTGCGTGCTCGCGACCGCACGTACGCCGGAGGTCCTCGCCGACCTGCGGGCCGCGGGCGGTGACCGGCTCCGAACGGCTGCTCTCGACGTCACGGAGCCGGGCGCCGCCGAGCGGGCGCTCGACGCCGCGGTGAGCGCGTTCGGACGGCTCGACGTCGTCGTGAACAACGCCGGGTTCGCGGTCGTCGGCGCGGTCGAGGAGACCACGATGGACGAACTCCGGCAGACGATGGAGGTGATGTTCTTCGGCGCGGTCGCGGTGACGAAAGCCGCGGTGCCGCGGCTGCGGGCCCAGGGCTCGGGAACGATCGTGCAGATCAGCTCGATGGGCGGGCAGCTGAGCTTCGCCGGCGTCGGCGCCTACAGTGCGGCGAAGTTCGCGCTGGAGGGTCTGTCCGAGGCGCTCGCGGCCGAGCTGGCGCCGCACGGCGTCCGGGTGCTGATCGTGGAGCCGGGCGCGTTCCGCACCGCGCTCAACGGGGCGCGGATGATCTCCTCGGCACCGCTCGAGGCCTACCGCGACACCGTGGGCGTGACCAGGGCGAATCTGGCGAAGGACGACGGGGTGCAGCCCGGCGACCCGGCCCTGGCCGCTCGCACGATCGTCGACGTCGTGCACAGCGGTGACGCGCCGCTCCGTCTCCCGCTGGGCCGCGACGCCGTCGACGCGCTCCGCGCCCACCAGACCCAGCTCGCCGACGACCTGGCGAAGTGGGAGCCGATCAGCGTAGCCACCAGCTTCTGAGCCCCGCGCCCAATGCGCCGCAGGCACAAAAGCTCTGACCTGGAGCCCCCTAGAAAGGGGGCCAGGGGACTACGTGGCGGTGGCCATTGGGCCTGGGGAACCGGCCGGTGCGCAGCAGGCGGTCGACGCGGGCCGCCGTCGCGCGGACCTCGGTGACCGTGAGGTGCTCGGACAGCGCTTCCTCGAGCGGCTCACCGTCGGCCAGCTCGGCGCGCAGCCGGGTGAGCGCCTCGATCTCCTCCTCGTCGAGGGGCTCGCCGCCCCACCCCCACAGCAGCGTCCGGAGCTTGTTCTCCTCGTGGAAGCACAATCCGTGGTCGACGCCGTAGAGGTGGCCACCCGCGGTGAGCAGCAGGTGCCCGCCTTTGCGGTCGGCGTTGTTCGTGACCGCGTCGAGCACCGCCAGGCGTCGGAGCCGACGATCGTCCGCGTGGGCGACGACGACGTCCCGGCCGCTGCCGTCGACGCCGCCGAACACCGGGAACCAGCCCTTCGGCACGCGGCTCTGCGGCATCAGGTCGACCAGCTCGTCGACGGACTCCGACTCGATCCAGAGCTGGCACATCCCCGGGCCGAACGGCCCGTCCCGCAGCAGCGTCGGCGGGACGAGCTCCCAGCCGAGTGCCTGGTCGAGCAGGTACGTGGAGACTTCGCGGCCGGCGAGCGTCCCGTCCGGGAAGTCCCACAGCGGGCGCTCGCCGCGGACCGGCTTGTAGACGCACGCCGCGGTGGTGCCGTTCCCGCTCACCGCGGCGAGCAGCGTCGCGTTGCTGGCGTCGACCAGCCGTCCTTCGATCGTGAGCTCACCGGTGGCCAGCAGGGTCAGCGCGTCGGCGGGGTCGAGCACCGGAGAGGGGTCGGCTGCACCGTGCTCCTGTGCACTCAGCGCCGGTACCCGTTCTGGCGGGGGCAGACGTGGCCGCCCGGCTCCAGCGGCAGGCCGCAGAGCGGGCAGGGCGGACGCCCCGCCGCCACGACCCGCACGGCGCGGGCGACGAACGCCCGCGTCTCGTTGGCGGTGAGCCGCACGCGGAGGCTGTCGAGCTCCTCCTCCGGCGCTTCCTCGTCGTCGGATTGCGCGGTCGCCTCGACGATGACCGTGGACGACTCCGCGTCCCACGCGAGCGAGAGCGTGCCGACCCGGAACTCCTCCTCGACCGGCGCCGTCAGCGGCGCGGTGTCGACGTCGTCCGGCTCGTCGCCGGTGTCGGCGCCCAGCCGGCGCTGTGCTTCGTCGAGCAGCTCGACGAGTCGCTCCGCGAGCAGTGCCACCTGAGTCTTCTCCAGCACGACGCTGACCGTGCGGCTCTCGTCGGTGGCCTGCAGGTAGAAGGTGCGGTCGCCGGGCTCCCCCACCGTTCCGGCGACGAACCTCTCGGGGCGTTCGAACGCGTAGACCTGACCTCCCATGCCTCGACCCTACGCGGTCCGGGCCCGAGTCGCTTCCGCGAGGTCCCCGGTCATCAGGCGCCCGCGCCGCCGCCGACGACGGCGTCCGAAGCGTCCACCTCGGCCTCGTTGCCGGCCGGTTTCGGCGGCGGGAGCAACCCGGTCAGATCGCCACCGATGTCGTTGACCCGCACCACGAACGGACGGGTCTCGGAGTACCGGATCACGCTCACCGAGCACGGGTCGACGACGATCCGCTGGAAGAGATCGAGGTGCATTCCGTAGGCGTCGGCGAGGATCGCCTTGATCACGTCGCCGTGGCTGCACGCGAGCCAGACCGCGTCCTTGCCTGCGGACTCCTCGACGCGGGCGTTCCACTCGCGGACCGCGGCCACCGCCCTGGCCTGGGTGGTGGCCAGCCCTTCACCCTCCGGGCCGGGGAACACCGCGGCCGAGGGGTGCTGCTGCACGACCTTCCAGAGCGGCTCCTTCACCAGATCGGTGAGCTTCCGGCCGGTCCAGTCGCCGTACCGGCACTCGCCGAGCCGGTCGTCGATCACCGGTGCGTCCGGGCCGCCGTCGCGGTCGGCCAGCAGCGGCTCGACCGTCTGCCGGCACCGGTCGAGCGGGCTGGAGACGACCGCCGCGAGCGGCACCGGCCGCAGCCGCTCGGCGACCGCGACGGCCTGCCCGCGACCGTGGTCGTCGAGGTTGACGCCGGGCGTCCAGCCGGCGAGCACCCCGCTGGTGTTCGCGGTACTCCGGCCGTGCCGCAGTAGCACCAGCGTCGGCATTCGCCCAACCTCTTCCCGGGGAACGACAGCAGAAGATCCAACCCTACGTCGCGGAGATGACCCCGGTTCCGACCAGCAGCAGGACGATCGTGCCGAGGACCACCCGGTAGATGATGAAGACCGTGTAGCTGTGCTTGGCGATGAACTTCAGCAGCCACGACACCGAGATGTAGCCGACGACGAAGCTCACGATCCCGGCGGTGATCGTGGCCGGCCAGCCCACCCCGCTGGAGATCCGGTCGTACTCCGAGACGCCCTGGAGGATGCTCGCGCCGGTCAGCGCGGGGATCGACAGCAGGAACGAGAGCTTGGTGATCGTCACCCGGTCGATGTCGCGCAGCAGACCGGCCGACATCGTTGCCCCGGAGCGCGAGACGCCGGGGATCAGCGCCAGGCACTGGACGACGCCCATGATCAGCGTGTCCTTCCAGGTGATGTCCTCCTCGTGACGGCGCTGGGTGGCCGCCCGGTCGGCGAACCACATGACGCCGCTCCAGAGGATCAGCGCGGCGCCGACGAACCAGAGGCTGCGCAGCGTCGTCTGGATCGCGTCCTGGAACAGCAGCCCGACGATGACGATCGGGATCGACCCGACGATCACCGCGACGCCGAGCCGGAAGTCCGGGTCGGACTTCGCGCGCTTGCCGAGCAGGCCGCTGAAGAACCCGACGATGATCCGGTAGATCGTGTCGCGCAGGAAGATGATCGTCGCCAGCACCGCGCCGAACTGGATGATGACGGTGAACGCGGTGATGTCGGGATCGTCGATCTGGTAGCCGAGCAGCTTCTCGAGGATCGTCAGGTGCCCGGTGCTGGAGATCGGGAGGAACTCGGTGAACCCCTCGACGGCGCCGAGGAGGATCGCTTCGAAGATGTTCACTGAGCTGCGGGGTCCTTGGGGTCGGTGTCGAGGCCGGCGAGGCGGTAGGCCTCGTCGACGGCGTGCAGCGTCTCGATCGGCGAGCGCTCTCCCGGGAACGCCGCGACCGCGACGGTCGTCACGCCGGCGTCGGCGAGAGCCCGCAGGCCGGTGGCGATGCGCTCGACCGGGCCGAGCAGCGCCGTGCGGTCGAGGAACTCGAACGGTAGCGCGGCCATCGCGCCTTCGTAGTCCCGCCGGAGGTACTTCTCCTGCACCTCGGCGGCCGCGTCGGCGTAGCCCATCCGCACCGCGAGCTGGTTGTAGAAGTTCTTCTCCCGGCTGCCCATCCCACCGACGTAGAGGGCGCTGTAGCCGCGCACCGCTTCCGCGCAGGCGGCCGGGTCGTCACCGACGACGACGGGCACGGTCGCGACGACGTCGAAGCCGTCCATCGTCTTGCCGGCCTTCTCCCGCCCGGCGCGCACGAGCTCGAGCTGCTCGGGGCCGAAGTCGGTGGAGAAGAAGATCGCGAGCAGACCGTCGGCGATCTCGCCGGCCAGCTCCAGGTTCTTCGGGCCGACCGCCGCGAGGTAGGTGGGGATGTGGTCCCGGACCGGGTGCACGGTGAGCATCAGCGCTTTGCCCGGCCCGTCGGGCAGCGGCAGCTGGTAGTGCTGGCCGTCGTAGGCGACGCGGCGCTTGCGGGCCAGCGCCATCCGGACGATCTCGACGTACTCGCGGGTGCGGGCCAGCGGCTTGTCGAAGCGGACGCCGTGCCAGCCCTCGGAGACCTGCGGGCCGGAGACGCCGAGGCCGAGCCGGAAGCGGCCACCGGAGAGCGTGTCGAGCGTCGCGGCGGTCATCGCGGTCATCGCCGGGGAGCGGGCCGGGATCTGCATGACCGCGGCGCCGATGTCGATCCGCTCCGTCTGCGCGGCGACCCACGCCATGACGGTCGGGGCGTCGGAACCGTAGGCCTCGGCCACCCACGCCGACGACCAGCCGAGACGATCCGCTTCCCGGGCCAGTTCGAGGTTCGCGGCGTCGTTGCCCGCGCCCCAGTACCCCAGGTTCACCCCCAGCTCCACGTGCTGCTCCCGTCTGACCGGTGGTATTCCGAGCGTTCGAAGACCTCGCGACGCGGCGTGCGCCGAAGGTCACGGCGCAGCGTAACGGCGGGTCGGTGCTCCGGTGTGGGGCGGGGCGACGGTAGCGTCCGCTGCCATGGAACTGCGCGCCCTCGGCCACAGCGGGCTGATGGTGTCCCGGCTCGCGCTGGGGACCATGTCCTGGGGACGGGACACCGAAGCCGACGACGCCGCCGAACAGCTCAAGGCGTTCACCGACGCCGGTGGCACGCTCGTCGACACCGCCGACGTCTACGCGGACGGTCGCGCCGAGGAGATGCTGGGCGAGCTGATCGGGCCGGTCGTCCCGCGGTCGGGCATCCAGATCGCCACCAAGGCCGTGGCCGTTCCGGCGCTGCGGCGGCGGGACGCGTCGCGCGGCCACCTGCTCTCCGCGCTGGACGCCTCGCTCGCCCGCCTGCGCACCGACCACGTCGACCTGTGGCAGCTGCACGCCTGGGACCCGCACACCCCGCTGGAGGAGACGCTCTCGGCGGTCGACATCGCGGTCAGCACGGGGCGCGCCCGCTACGTCGGGGTGTCGAACTACACCGGCTGGCAGACGGCGAAGGCCGCCACCTGGCAGCTCGCGCACGGCCGGCCGCGGTTGATCTCGACGCAGGTCGAGTACTCGCTGCTCGAACGCGGGGTGGAGCGGGAGGTCGTGCCGGCCGCGCTCGATCTGGGGATCGGGCTGCTGCCCTGGTCTCCGCTGGGCCGGGGGGTGCTCACCGGCAAGTACCGGCACGGCACCCCGGCCGACTCGCGTGGCGCGTCACCGCATTTCGAACGCTTCGTCGGGCGGTTCCTCGAGCATCGGTCCGCCCGGATCGTCGAGGCGGTCGCGACCGCAGCCGACGGGCTCGGGGTGTCACCGCTGACCGTGTCGCTGGCCTGGATCCGTGACCGGCCCGGGGTGGCCGCCCCGGTGGTCGGCGCGCGGACCGTCGGTCAGCTGATGGGCTCGTTGCAGACGGAGGCGCTGACGCTGCCGGCCGAGATCCGCCGGGCCCTCGACGACGTCTCCGCCCCGGAGTTCGGCTACCCGGAGCGCGACGGGGGCTGACCGATCGGTCACAACGCGGGCCTGCGCCCGCGAAACGAGGCAGTATGGCGGGGTGCCTCCAGATTACGAGTACGCACCACTGAGGTTGCCGCCCGGCACCGACCGGGTGAGCGCACAGGTGGAGCTGACGATCCGGGCCGAGTACGGCGGCTGGGAGCTGGCGCGGGTCCGGCTCTACGCCGACGGCACCCGGAAGGTGGTCCTGCGCCGCCGTCGTTCGGCCTCCTCCCCCGGTTCCGGGTCGCCGGCCCTGGCCACCTGAGCAACCGGGTCGTTCTGCACCGAAGAGATACGGTGAGCCCCGACGACCAGGAGGGTCACCGATGACGATCGAGATCTCCGCCGAGCGCCGCCGGTTCCCGGGCGTGAGCCCGCGGGCCTACGAGCACCCGGCCGACCGCGGCGCGCTGGTCGCGCTCCGGGCCGTGCCGGGCCTCCCCGCCGTGCTGCGGGGGATCTCCGGAGCGGTCGGTGAGCGCCGCGAGCGGCTCCTGCTGCTGGCCTCCGCGGTGAAGGTCACCCCGCGGCAGTTCCCGGAGGTGCACGCGCTGCTGCTGGAGTGCGCCGCGACGCTCGACGTCGATCAGGTGCCGGAGGTGTTCGTCCTGCGCAACCCCGAGCCGGTCGCGATGACGATCGGCATGGACGCGCCGTTCCTCGTGCTGAGCACCGGCCTGCTCGACCTGCTCGACACCGACGGGCTGCGCTTCGCGATCGGGCACGAGATGGGCCACGTCCTCTCCGGCCACGCCGTCTACCGGACGCTGCTGCTCTACCTGACCAGCGCGTCGCTCAACCTGGCGTGGTTCCCGATCGGGTACTGGGGGCTGCGGGCGATCCAGCTCGCACTCGAGGAGTGGTACCGCAAGTCCGAGCTGTCCTGTGACCGGGCCGGGCTGCTCTGCGGCCAGGATCCGACGGCGGCGCTGCGCACGCACGCGCTGCTGGCCGGCGCCGCCAGCACCGGCCCCGAGGAGCTCGCGGAGTTCCTCGCCCAGGGCGGGGAGTACGACGCCGCCGGCGACGTCCGCGACAGCCTCCTCAAGCTCGGGCACCTGGTCGGGCGCGCCCACCCGCTGCCCGCGCTGCGCGCCTCCGAGCTGCAGCGCTGGGCGGCGAGCGACGAGTACGCGGCGGTGCTGGGCGGCGTCTACCCGCGCCGCGCCGACGACCCGGACACGTCGTTCACCGCGGAGGTCAAAGCCGCGGCAGGCGCGTACCGGGAGGCGGTGACCTCTTCCCGGGATCCGCTCGCGAAGCTGGTGACGAAGGCGGGCGGCGCGGTGGCCGACGGTCTCGGCCGCTTCCGCCGGCCCTAGGCTCGTCGCCGGGTCGCCGGGTCGCTCCCCCCGGATCGGTCACCCACGGCCGGGCCGTCCCGGGAAGCGGGCCGCCCCCGGGAGGCCGGCCACCCGAGAAGCCGGGCCGGCCGTCACCAGAGGCTGGCCGTCGGGTCGGAGAGCGGGCGGGGCGGCGCGGCGACCGGCGGCTCCAGCGACTCCTCGTCGACGATCTCCTCGTCCATCCGGTAGAGCTGCACCTCGTCGGGGCCGAGCAGCAGCGGATCGGGGCCGGTGGCCGCCGGGGTGTCGGCGAACGTCAGCGGCCGCCGCAGCTCGTTCACGAGCAGGACGCCGTTGCCGGGTACCAGGTCCTCGGGGTACGCGTCGAGCGCGGAGACCGTGCCGTCACCGGCCTGGACGAGCTCGTTGACCGCCTCGCCGACGTCGGTGACCGGCCGGGCGGCGTGCGTGGCGTCGACCGCGGCCCAGGACGTGCGCCTGGCCTCGGTGGCCAGGCTCAGCAGGCGCGCCGGCTCCGGGATGACGTAGTCGCGCCGGTGCCGGACGGACACCATCACCGCACCGTCGGAGGGCACGCCGCCGCGCGCCGGGGCCGGCCCGGGCTCGGGCGGCGCGAGCGGCCCGCCTCCGGCGGGGGCGTCCAGGTCCGAATCGAGGTACTCGCAGTCCCACGGCGTGACTTCGTCGTAGACGTCGCTGATCAGGTCGTCGTAGCGCACGGTGGCGTTGTTCAGCGCCGCGTAGGCGCGCCAGACCGTGTCCTCCGACGCACCCGCGCGCAGCGCTTCGCGATGACGCCGCGCGGCGCTGACGACCGCTTCCAGAGCCGCGTCGATCTGAGCTTCCGTAGACATTTCCTGGGCTCCCCAGCTGGGTCCGGATCGGCGGTTCCTGCTAGCTGCGGCGCAATAGCCGGTCGAGCACACGCACCCCGAAGCGTAGGCCGTCGACCGGCACCCGCTCGTCCACACCGTGGAACAGGGACGCGAAGTCCAGATCCGGCGGGAGGCGCAGCGGCGCGAAGCCGAAGCACCGGATGCCGAGCCGGGAGAGCGCCTTGCCGTCGGTGCCACCGGAGAGCATGTACGGCACCGCGCGGGCCCCGGGATCCTCGTGCCGCAGCGCGTCGGCCATCGCATCGACCAGCGCACCGTCGAACGTGGTCTCCAGCGGCACCTGCTCCATCGTCTGCTCGACCGCGACGCCGGGGCCGGCGAGCTCGCGGATCGTCGCCAGGAACTCCTGCTCCTGGCCGGGCAGCACCCGGCCGTCGATGGCTGCGGTGGCCGAGCCGGGGATGACGTTGACCTTGTAGCCGGCGTCGAGCATGGTCGGGTTCGCCGTGTTGCGCAGCGTCGCACCGATGATGCGGGAGATCGGCCCGAGCTTGGCGATCACCTGCTCCGGCTCGTCCGGGTCGAGCTCGATCCCGAGCGCGTCGCTCGCCTCCTCCAGGAAGCGGCGGACGGTGTCGGTGAGGACGATCGGGAACCGGTGCCGGCCGATGCGCGACACCGCCTCCGACAGCGCGGTGATCGCGTTGTCCTCATGGGTGAACGAGCCGTGCCCCGCCTTGCCCGTCGCGGTGAGCCGGAGCCACTCGATGCCCTTCTCCGCCGTCTCGATGAGGTACAGCCGCAGGTCGTCGGTGACGCTGACGGAGAAGCCACCGACCTCGCTGATCGCTTCCGTGCACCCGTCGAACCACTCGGGGTGGTTCTCCACGACCCAGTGGGCTCCGTGGACGCTGCCGGCTTCCTCGTCGGCGAAGAACGCGAGCGTGACGTCGCGCGGCGGCTTGCGCCCCTCGCGGGCCCACTGGCGGACGACGCCGAGGATCATCGCGTCCATGTCCTTCATGTCCACGGCGCCGCGACCCCACAGGTAGTCATCGCGCAGCTCGCCGGAGAACGGGTCGACCGACCAGTCGGCCGCGTTGGCGGGGACGACGTCGAGGTGGCCGTGCAGGACGAGCCCGCCGCGGTCGGGGTCGGCGCCCTCCAGCCGGGCGACGACGCTGGCCCGCCCGCGCTCGCTCTCGTAGATCGTCGCGGCGATGCCGACCTCGTCGAGCTTGGCGGCGACGTACTCGGCCGCGGCCCGCTCCCCCGCGCTCGTGGCGGTGTCACCGGTGTTCGTGGTGTCGATCCGGATCAGGTCGCGGGCGAGGTCCACGACCTCGTCCTCGGCGGTCGGTCCGGTCGATCGGTGGGGCACGGCGGAACTCATGCGCCCTTGATACCAGCCCGCACCGACGACCGGTCAGCCCCCGCCGCCGCGGATGTGTCCGGATACGGATAAGTCTCTATGAATTGCGCTTCACCCGGGATAGACCGGATCGTCTTCCGACGCTCTCTCGAGGAGGAGACATGAGCCTGCACCCCCGGCGAATCCTGGCCGCCCTTCTGTGCGCCGCCGGCGCGGCGAGCGCGGTGGTGACCGCGCCGTCCGCCGCGACCGCGGCCACGCCGAACGGGCCGAGCGGCCCGGTGATCTACGACCAGGGCATCTGGTACCTGCGCACCACACCGACGAGTGGCGCGGCGGAGCGTTCGTTCAGCTTCGGTCGTCGCGGCAGCGGCCTGGACGTCCCGATCGTCGGCGACTGGGACGGCAACGGCACGGAGACCGTCGGCATCGCCAGGGTCGACCAGTCGGTGGCGTTCCCGTTCCGGTTCCGCTGGTTCCTGCGCAACTCCAACTCCGGCGGCGCCGCGGACGTCTCGTTCACCTTCGGCGTCCCGGCGCTGACCGACACGCTGCGCGGAACTCCGATCGCCGGCAACTTCGACCCGTCCGACGACGCCTACGAGGTCGGCGTCGTGCTGCCCACCGACGACGGCGGTCTGCTCTGGACGATCCGGCGCGACCTGACGCCGTCCTCGCCGGTCGTGTCGTTCCGGTACGGCCGCAGCGCCACCGACACCCCGCTCGCCGGCGACTGGAACGGCGACGGCACCGACACGGCCGGCATCGTGCGCGGAAAGCAGTGGATGCTCAACGACGACGTGCTGGCGGGCGGCTCGCCGGAGACGAACTTCCCGTTCGGCTCCACGTCCTCCCCGATCCGCGAGGAGCCGGTCAGCGGCGACTGGGACGGCGACGGCACCGACACGCCCGGCCTGCTCCGCAACTCCCCCCGGACGCAGGTCAACGGCGGCCTGGAGGTGTGGCTCTACCGCAACGAGAACACCACCGGCGGCGCCGACGGCAGCTTCGTCTTCGGGAGCGACCGGTTCACGGTGACGTCCCGGGCGCTGTTCGTGCCGCGGCTGGCGATCGAGGTCCGCTGATCGCGGGTCTCCCCGGCGACGGGCTCCGTCGATCGATCATGACAACGTCCGGTGGCGTGCTTCGGGTCTGGAAGACTGAGGACTCCTGTTTGAATCGCGCCCAGAGGGGTCATCGCCACCGCTGATGGACTTCTACAGTGTTTACGACCAGGGCTTCTTCCGGGTGGCGTCGTGCACGCTGCGCACCGCGATCGCCGACCCGGCCGCCAACGCCGACGCCGTGCTCACGGCCGCCCGCGAATGCCACGACGAGGGCGTCGGGCTCGCGGTCTTCCCCGAGCTGGCGCTCTCCGGCTACTCGATCGAGGACCTTCTTCTCCAGGACACGCTGCTCGACGCCGTCGAGGACGCGATCGCCACGGTCGCGTCCGCTTCGGCGGAGCTGCGTCCGGTGCTGGTGGTCGGCGCACCGCTGCGCTACCGCAACCGGATCTACAACACCGCGGTCGTCATCCACCGCGGCCGGGTCCTGGGCGTCGCGCCGAAGTCGTACCTGCCGACCTACCGGGAGTTCTACGAGCGGCGGCACTTCGCGCCGGGCGACGACAGACGCGGGGAGTCGATCGTGGTCGGCGGTGTGCGGGTGCCGTTGGGGCCCGACCTGGTGTTCCGGGCGCGCGACCTCCCCGGCCTCATCGTTCACGTGGAGATCTGCGAGGACATGTGGGTGCCGGTGCCGCCGAGCGCCACGGCGGCGCTGGCCGGGGCGACGGTGCTGGCGAACCTCTCGGGCAGCCCGATCACCATCGGGCGAGCGGAGTCCCGCTGCCTGCTGGCCCGGTCGGCGTCGGCGCGGTGCCTCGCGGCGTACGTCTACTCCGCCGCCGGCGAGGGCGAGTCGTCGACCGACCTCGCCTGGGACGGCCAGACGATGATCTGGG
>Ga0190269_10000311_pt1 | contig 26098 bp, 14 predicted proteins | sample Popmic249IS_FD_133749 | JGI IMG/M metagenome (GOLD analysis project Ga0190269, IMG submission 133749) | Populus adjacent soil microbial communities from riparian zone of Blue River, Arizona, USA - 249 IS | ecosystem: Environmental > Terrestrial > Soil > Riparian zone | place: USA: Arizona... | reverse complement strand
TGTGGTCGTAGCCGGGCGCGATGTCGGTCACCAAAGGCCCGAGCGTATAGAACGGGGCTTCGCCGCACGCCTTCAGCTGCTTGTCGACGTTGACCTTGATCTTGTGCAGTGGCACGTGGCCGGGGCCTTCGATCATCACCTGCACATCGTGCGCCCACGCGATCTTCGTGAGCTCACCCAAGGTGCGCAGCTCGCCGAATTGCGCGGCGTCGTTGGCGTCCGCGATCGAGCCGGGACGCAGGCCGTCACCGAGCGAGAACGACACATCGTACTTCTTCATCAGCTTACAGATGCGCTCGAACTCCGTGTACAGGAAGTTTTCGCGGTGGTGGTGCAAGCACCACTTCGCCATGATCGAGCCGCCACGCGAGACGATGCCCGTCACGCGCTTGGCTGTGAGCGGGATGTACTCGAGCAACACGCCCGCGTGGATCGTGAAGTAATCGACGCCCTGCTCCGCTTGTTCTTCGAGCGTCTCCAAGAACAAGTCGATGTTGAGCTCTTCGACCTTGCCGCGTACTTTCTCCAGCGCCTGGTAGATCGGCACCGTGCCGATCGGGACAGGCGAGTTACGGATGATCCACTCGCGCGTGACGTGGATGTCTTTGCCGGTCGACAAGTCCATCACCGTGTCGGCGCCCCAGCGCGTGGCCCAGCGCAGCTTCTCGACTTCTTCTTCGATCGAAGACGCCACCGCAGAGTTGCCGATGTTGGCGTTCACCTTCACGAGGAAGTTGCGCCCGATGATCATCGGCTCGAGCTCGGTGTGCCGGATGTTGGCCGGGATGATCGCACGCCCGCGCGCGATCTCGCTCCGCACGAACTCCGGATCCATGTTCTCGCGCAGCGCCACGAACCGCATCTCCTCGGTGACGATGCCCTTACGCGCGTAATACAGCTGTGTGACATTGCCGTCCGGTCCCGGCTCGCGCCGCGCCGCCCACTCGGCGCGCCGCTTCGGCAGCCCCTGCCGCGGATCCGCCGCCTCGGGCCCACTCGTGTCGTAAACGGTTACTGGCGGCTCGCCCTGACTCAGCTCGACCACCCGCGCGGGAACTTCGAGCTCGCCCAGCAGAACCTTGCGCGAGCTGGGGAAAGGGTTATCAGCAGTCCCTGCGACCAAGTCGAGTCTACGCTTCTCGTCCACCATACTTCCCTCCGCCGGCGCGACCCGGATCAGGTTCAAAGGGTGTTTCTCAGACATGGGCCTACCCCATGCCACCCCTAGCGGCCGCAACTATAGGCGATCGACCAGCGGGCTGTGGCCCTATCTTGGCCGTGCGCACAGCGCTGAGCCCTCGCGAACGTTGCGCTCGAACGGCCGCTTACGTGCCTGCCCCGGCCTACTGCACCAACCGCACGCTCGGGGCTTGACTGCACGCGCACGAATCTTACGTTGCGGCCCGGTTCGGTCGCGCCTGCGGCCGCCAACATTGTTGCCCCGCCATGAACTCCGCGGCATCGGGTTCAGCCGCGGCGCTTGACGCTTTTGAAGTCCCCATCACGGGGCACCCAGAGAACCAACAGGGAGGTTACGAGGCATGTCCATTCGCCCATTGCAAGATCGGATCATCATCAAGCGCGTTCGCGAGGAAGAGAAGACCAAGGGCGGGATCATCATCCCCGACACCGCGAAGGAAAAGCCGATCGAAGGCAAAGTCATCGCCGTCGGCAAAGGCGCCATCCAGAAGGACGGCTCGGTCCGTAAGCTCGAGGTCAAAGTGGGCGACACCGTCCTGTTCGCGAAGTACAGCGGCAGCGACGTGAAGATCGACGGCGAAGACCACCTGATCATCCGCGAGGAAGACGTCCTCGCCATCGTCGAGCGCTAAACCCTGTTTCTCAAGTAGGTAGGAAAGACAGACACCATGGCTGCAAAAGAAATCACCTATTCCGAGACAGCGCGCGATCAGATCCGCGCAGGCGTCGACAAGCTCGCGAACGCAGTTCGCGTGACGCTCGGCCCGAAGGGTCGCAACGTCGTGATCGAGAAGAGCTTCGGTGCTCCCGTGATCACGAAGGACGGCGTGACCGTCGCGAAGGAAATCGAGCTGCACGGCAAGTTCGAGAACATGGGCGCACAGATGGTGCGTGAGGTTGCGGCACGCACCTCGGACACCGCGGGCGACGGTACGACCACCGCCACCGTGCTCGCACAAGCCATCGTCACGCAGGGCGCGAAGCTCGTGGCGGCGGGTCACAATCCGATGGCGATCAAGCGCGGCATCGACGCAGGCGTCGAAGCCATCGTCGCGCGCCTGAAGCAGATCTCGAAGCAGACCAAGGATCCCAAGGAGATCGCACAGGTCGGCGCAATCTCGGCGAACAACGATCCATCCATCGGCAAGATCATCTCGGAAGCTCTCGAGAAGGTCGGCAAAGAGGGCGTGATCACGGTCGAAGAGGCCAAGGGTTTAGAGACCACGCTCGAAGTCGTCGAAGGTATGCAGTTCGACCGCGGCTACATCTCGCCGTACTTCGTGACGAACCAGGAGCGCCTGGTCGCTGAGCTCGAGGATCCTTACATCCTCGTGTCCGAGCGCAAGGTCACGAACATGAAGGATCTTTTGCCTCTGCTCGAGGGCGTCGCCCGCTCGCAGAAGCCGCTCCTGATCATCGCCGAGGACATCGAAGGCGAAGCGCTCGCGACCTTGGTCGTGAACAAGCTGCGTGGCACGCTGAACACCGTCGCCGTCAAGGCGCCGGGCTTTGGCGACCGCCGCAAGGAGCTGCTGAAGGACATCGCGGTGCTGACCGGCGCGCAGGTCGTCAGCGAGGACCTCGGCATCAAGCTCGAGAGCATCACGGTCAATGATCTGGGCCGCGCCAAGCGCGTTCATGTCGACAAGGACAACACCACGATCGTCGACGGCACGGGCGACAAGAACGCCATCAAGGGCCGCATCGAGGTGATCCGCAAGCAGATCGAGGAAGCCACCAGCGACTACGACCGCGAGAAGCTCCAGGAGCGTCTGGCCAAGCTCGTGGGCGGCGTCGCGGTGATCCACGTCGGTGCGTCGACCGAGATCGAGATGAAGGAAAAGAAGGCACGCGTAGAGGACGCGCTCAACGCGACCCGCGCTGCCATCGAGGAAGGCATCGTCCCCGGCGGCGGCGTCGCCCTCGTGCGCGCGCAGTCGGCTTTGGATGATCTCAAGCTGCCCGAAGAGCAGCAAGCTGGCGTGCGCGTGCTGCGCGCTGCCATCGAAGCCCCGGTCCGCTGGATCGCGGCGAACGCTGGCGTCGAAGGGGCCATCGTGATCGAGAAGGTCCGCGCCGGTAACGATGCGTTCGGCTACAACGCGGCGACGGATGAGTACGGCGACCTGATCAAGGCCGGCGTCATCGACCCAGCGAAGGTCGTGCGTTGCGCCCTGCAGAACGCTTCCTCGGTCGCGGGTCTGTTGCTGACCACGGAAGCCCTGATCGCAGAAAAGCCGAAAGACAAGCCGGCGGCCGGCGGTCACGACCACAGCCACGACATGGGCATGTGATTAGCGCCTAACAGGTGCCTTCAACACGAATGGCGTCGGGCCTCTTTGGCTCGGCGCCATTTGTATTTTCTGGATAGCCACGAGTCTCGAGAGGCTGGGCACACTTAGACGCATATTGTAGTACTTATGACAGGCATTCCGATTAAACCTATAAGTCTCGCTAACTTAGTTACTGATACTTACTGATCCCATCTGTGCAAGAAACGTTCGTACGACTTGACCGACAACTCACAGATATGTAAGTGTCCGACCCCATGTCAGACCGCCTCAGAACATCTGTGCTGTTCTCGGTACTTGCTCTCCTCGCCGCTTGCGGCGGCGGCGGCGGCGGTACTTCCACTGCCACCAAGTGCCCGGAAGGAATGAGCGGTCCACAGGCGTGCGTCGGAAAGACAGACATGGCCTGTCCCGGGACGCAACTCGTCGCCCTCTGCGCCGGTGGGCAGTGGGGTCAGTGCACCTGTAGCGGCGGCACCGGTACGACGACCGGAGGTCAGTCGACGGCCGGCGCTCCGCCCGCTCAAGCTGCTTCGGTCTGCGGCGATGGCAAAGCGGAAGGCTCTGAGCAGTGCGACGGCCAAGATTTCAAAGGCATGACCTGCGCAACGCTCGGTATGGGCAACGCGAGCGCCAAGCTCGTCTGTAAGCCGGACCGCTGCGTGATCGACACCCTCATGTGCTTCCAGGGCAGCGCGATGGCGACCGGCGGCACCAGCGCTGCGACCGGCGGCACCGGCGCTCGTGCGATGGGCACGGCTGGCTCGGGCGGCTCGGGTCGCTGAAGTTTTTTCGTCAAACAGATCGATTCATTGTACACGGGGTCGCATGGAGCGCGAGATTTGGGCAGATAGCCCAACCGCCCGAGCGACCCCGAGTCGTTTAACAATAGCCCTGAGCGTGACCCTCGCGTGCTGACCTATCTCGGCGTTTTCCTCGTCGCGATGGCCACGCTGATGCTCGAGGTGTTGCTGACCCGCATCACCAGCGTCAGCGCCTGGTACCATCTGGCGTTCTTTGTGATCTCCCTCGGCATGCTGGGCATGACGGCGGGTGCGGTCACGGTGTTCGTCGCGCCCAAGCTGTTCGAGCGCACGGCGATCCCGGCACGTTTGGCGCAGGCATCGCTCGGGTTCGCGCTCTCGACGCCGCTCGCAGTCGCGTTTGCGCTCTCGGTGCCGCTGGCGTCTGTCAACGACTTCATGAGCTTCGTGGCGCTGCTCGGGACCGGAGCCACGCTGGCGTTCCCGTTCATTCTCGGAGGGGTCACGCTCGCGCTTGCGCTCACGCGCGCGGGGCTCGCGGCCAACATCGCCTATGGCGTCGACTTGGTCGGTGCCGCTCTCGGCTGCATCGCGATCCTGCCGCTCCTGGATGCGCTCGACGCGCCGAGCGCTGCGCTGGTCGCAGCAGCCGTCGCGGGTCTCGGTGCTTGTGCGTTTGCAAAGGCTGGGCGACGGCCGCTGACGGCGTCAGTCCTGTGCACCGTCGGGCTCTTGGCCTCTGCGGTCTGGAACGCCGCGAGCGCGCCGCCCGCACTGCGCCCCGCGTGGGTCAAAGGCACGCGCGAAGATCCGAAGTCGTTCGAGTACTTGGGCTGGAACACGTACTCGCGCGTGACCGTGAGCAAGACGATCACCAATGTGCCGGCGTTCTGGGCGCTCGGTCGCAACGCGCCGCCCGAAGTGCTCAACGCGATCGATCAGCGCTTGATCCTGATCGACGGAGCGGCCGGCACGAGCATGGCGCGGCTCGGCGCGGGGCTCGACAACCATGGCTACTTGGCTTGGGACATCACCGCATTCGCGCATCACTTGCGCCCAGACGGACCAGCGGCGGTGATCGGCGTAGGTGGTGGGCGCGACTTACTCGAAGCCGCGCGCGTGGGCCACGATCCTGTGCTCGGCGTCGAGCTCAATGAACAGATCGTCAAGCTGCACACCGAGGTGATGCGCGACTACTCCGGGCTGCCGAGCATCAAGAGCATCGAGCTCGTGCACGATGAAGCGCGCTCGTACATGGCGCGCGAGCAGCGGCACTTCAATGTGCTCACGATGTCGCTGATCGACACCTGGGCATCGACCGGCGCAGGCGCATACAGTCTGTCCGAGAACGGCTTGTACACGCGTGAAGCCTGGCAGCTGTTTCTGCGCAGGCTCACACCGCAAGGCATCTTCACGGTCTCGCGCTGGTACCTGGTGACGTCGCCGGGGGAGACCGCGCGCATGCTGGCACTGGCCGTCGAGACGTTGCACGCCGAAGGCGTCGCCGATCCGCGCGCGCACCTCGCGATGCTGCAGAGTGGCAGCATCGCGACCCTGCTGATGTCGCGCAGTCCGTTTTCGAGCGCGGACCTCGACAAGCTGCAGGACGAAGCCGTGCGCATGGGCTTCAACATCCTGCTCACGCCGCGCAAAGAGCCCGGCCATCCGCTGCTGCGCGATCTGATCCGGCAGCCATCGCGCGAAGCGATGTGGGACTGGGCGGGTCGGCAGTGGCTCGACCTCACGCCGCCGACAGACGCGCGGCCGTTCTTTTTCTCGATGCTGAAGCCACGAACTTGGCTGCAGCACCGCGAGCTCGTCGACGAGATGGACTTGAGCTTCCTCGGCAACCTGCAGGCCACGCAGACGCTCTTGTACGCGACGCTCGTGAGCATCCTCCTCACGCTGCTCACCGTGATCGCGCCCATGCTCGCGCGCCGTGCTGACTTTCCGGCGCTCGCGAAGAGTCACGTGCTGGCGGCGGGCAGCTACTTCGCGCTGATCGGCCTTGGCTTCATGTACGTCGAGATGGGCATGCTCTCGCGGCTCAATGTGTTTCTGGGCCGCCCAACGCTGGCGCTCTGTGTGCTGCTCGCAGGCATGATCCTGTTTACTGGGATCGGCAGCATGTGGAGCGGTCACCGCTTGTTCCAAGGCGAGCGCATGCAAGTGCTCTACCCGCTCCTGCCCGCAGCGCTGATCATCCTCAACGCCATCGTCTTGCCATTCGCGATGGGCGCGTTCGACGGCTCGGGCACCTTCGTGCGCGTGCTCGTCAGCTTGCTGTTGATCGCCCCGACAGCGCTGTGTCTGGGGCTGGGCTTCCCGCTCGGCTTACGTTTGTGCGAGCGCATGGAGCTGCGCCGACTCGGCGCAGATGCGCTGGCGCAGCATCATGGCTCGGCGCTCGGACCATGGCTCTGGGGCATCAATGGCGCCTGCGGAGTGTGCGCGAGCGGGCTTGCGCTCGGGACCTCGATGGTGTTTGGGATCAACACCACGCTGCTGATCGGCGCGGTTTGTTATCTGCTCTTGCCGCTCGCGACGGTTCACCTGCAGCGCGCGAGCCGCTGACTCAGGGCCGCCAATCGAGGTCTATCGACCAGGCTTGACCTGGGCCGTATTGACCCGCCCAAACGAAGTGCGAGGGCAGCATGAGCTCGAGCAGCACACCGGTGCCCGAGGCATTCGATGCGGTGCGAGTCGAGCCGGCGGAGCTGCGCGAACGGCTGTTCGCGTTCGATTGCGTGCTGACGATGCCTTCGACGTAAGCACCTTTGACAAATCCCTTGAGGAACTTCGGGATGAACCTGTCAGCCTCGACACCGATGCGCACGCGCGTGTTGTCGCCTTGCTCGATCGCGAGCATCGGCACCCAGTCGCCGAATTCGCGGCGCGCACCGAGCGTCAAGAGACCCGTTGTCATGCCCACTGCTGCCGATGCGATCTGCTGCTCCGGAGAGCCACCTTTGCTCGATCCGCCGCGTCCGCCGCCAGTGATCGCGACCAACGCATCGCGCGCGGTGACGGCCTTGTCATCCACGTAGAATGCCAGCCGCGGCTCGCGCGCAAATCCCGTGACCTCGACGCGCACGCGTTGTCCACCAGTCGAGTCGTGCTGCGCGGTGATTTGCAGCTGCGGATCGATGGTCTCGCCGCCGGCCAGGACGACACGACCACGCTTGATGTCGAAGCTCTGGCCGAGCAGGTTGATGTAGCCACGCAGCAGCCTGATCTCACCGGTGATGCTCGGTCCGATCTTCTCGATCGTTGCGGTGAGATCCGGCTGCATCTCTACCGCGAAGTCGTCTCGCCGCACCCACACTCCGTCTTTGGCGACCACGTGGATCTGCATCGGCAAGCGATCGTTGGGCTGCGGCCTGTTCGCCTGGTCCTCCTCGGGCTGGGTCAGCTTGTCGCGAATCTCCGCTACGCCCTGATCGACAAAGGCGAACTCGGGATGCTCGTCGAGCGACTGCACGTTGCCCATGCCGTCGCCACTCAACATGATCGCGACGTTGTTCAGGCCCACCTCGATCTTGGTCTGCTGACGCGTCATCGCCGCTTTCAGCTTCGCGTCGAGGTCCGCGCGACCCATGATCACACCGCTGTTGCGCAGTGGGAAGTTACGCGCGTTCACGTTCACTTCCGCGGTGATGTCGTCGAGCGATGGGATCTGCACGAGCGCCGCGATCGTCGCGGAGCCATCGAGATCCTTCACGCGCCCCTCGGACAAGCGCAGCGTGGTCCCGTCGAGTGCGACCTTGAGGTTGAGGTGCGAGAACCGCTGACCAAGGCGCGGCAACGTGAAAGACACGTCGTCCAGCTCGAGCTCGCCCTTGACCAAAGGCTTCTCGATCGATCCGCGCATGCGCATCTGACCGCCGGTCGTTCCCGACACGCGCTTCACGATCGGCACAACCGCCAGCAGCGTCGCCATGGGCATGCGTTCCATCTGCATATCCAGCTCGACCGGATCGCGCGGGCGCATCATCAGCGACGGTTCGCTCGCGTGCACATCGAGCGGCAAGCGCCCCTGGATGTGCGTCTTGCCCGCGCCAGCCTGCATGTCGACCGCGACGATCATCGCCTTTTCGACCGTGTTGGCTTTCAGATCGAGGTTGAGCTCTGGGCTGTCCTCCCAGACCAGCGCCTTTGTCTGCGCGCTCGCCGTGACTTTGGCGCGCGGCGTCAGCATGTCGCGCGCTTCAGCGTCGAGCGAGATCTGGCCGCGCCCGTTCCTGCATGCGAAAGGCAGCTCTTCCATGTTGAGCTCGCGGATCTTCGCCGCGAGCTGCACACCAGCAAACTGCTTGAGCCCGCCGTCGAGAAGCTCCGAGAACGGCACACGCGCGCGCGCTGAGATCTGGATGGTCTCGTTGCTCTTCGCGCCGCCGCTCAGCTCCACGCCCAGCTTTTGATCGGCCCACTTGGCTGCAAGCAGCGCTTTGCCGCGGGCGCGGTCACGGCAGCCCGCATTGTCCTCGCCGATCACCCGAGGCGGCTCCCACTGCAGCTGGGATTCGAAGATGCCGCTCGGCTCGCTGTGCGGCGCGTGACCGAGCTGCCCTTTGAGCGCGACGCGCAGCTGTCTCACCTCCGCCTCCAGCTCCTGGCTCGCGAGGTATGGCAGCTGCCCGAGGCGGCGCTCGAACAGCTCCGTCTGGAGCTCCCAGGGGGTCGCATCGATCAGCTCGCGCGTGGGCGCGGGCTTTTTCAGCTGCTGTTCCACGTCGACATTGGCAGAGGCTCGCAACTTCCAGAGCGCACCGCGGCGGTCGCCGAGATCAGCGTCCAGTTTCAGCTGCGCGTCGCGGTAATCCGCTTTGACCGAAGCGTCGACGCTCTGCTTGTCACGCGCTGTGTGCAGCCGACTTCGGACCTCGCCCTCCAGCTGGATCTTGGCGAGGTTGCCTTGCGCCTTGATATCGGCGTTCACGAGCCCATCGATCACGCGACTCGGCAGCGGGCTCTGGGGATCGAGCAGCGAGGCCAGCGGCGCGTCGCGCAGGCTCAGCTGCAGCTCGTGCTTCGCCGACTCCAGCGCCGCTGCTAGCGGCAGGCTGCGCGACCACTTCGAGTCGATCTTCGAGTCCACGCGCGCCGAGCCGGCGCTCGCCGACAGCGTCATGGTAGAGGTGCCACGCGCCGCTTTCGCATGCAGGTCGAGCGCGAGACGGCTAGCTTCCCCGTTGAGCTGCGGACCATCCAGGTAACGCACCTCGAGGTCCGCCGCTGGCCGCTGCAGCTCGCCTTGCACGAGCCCAGTGACCGTGAGCCGGCCGGGTTGCTCGGGCTGGCCCAACGCTTGGAGCAGCTTCTTCATGTCAGGCGCTTCCGCCGAAAAGCGCAGCTTCGAGTCGGGGCCTGCGAACGCGATGCGTCCGTCGGCTCGCAGCTTTGCGGTCACGAACTCGGCGAGCAGATCCGAGACCTGCACGGATTCACCCGGGACGAGTCTGAGCTTCGGCACCCGCACGCGCAGCGGACCTTGAGGAAACTGCGCCTGCGCAGCCAAGCTGGCATCCCAGGCGTTGGCGAGGCTCGGCTCGATCCAGCCCTGTGCCCGCAGCTTCTCCTCGTCGGCTTTGGCGACGAACAGGTAGCGCTGCGGCCCGCCGTTCAAGCCGATGCCGACGCGCGTGAACACTTGACCGGCGGCCGCGATTTCGTTGGCGCGGAGATCGAGCTCGATCACTGGCCGCGCGACGATCTGAGACATGTGCGCATCGAGCTCCAGGCCCTGCACTTGTGCGGCGTCCGCGAGCAGCGCGCCAGACGACAGGCGCACGCGCGCGTCCCACATCTCGTGCTCGTCGCGCACCATGTTGAGCTGCGCGTGCACGTCGCCGCGCGCCGGTGTGCCGGCAGACTTGATCGGTGGGAGCGCAGCGAGATCGGGGACGGCGAGATCGATCTGAGCGCGCAGCGCACCGCTCGCCGCCAGCTCGCCACTGCCGCTCACTGCGGCATCCCCGTAGCTCGCCTTTAGGCTCTGCAGCACCGTCGAGCCGTCTTGCTTCTGTACGGCCTGGGCGCTCACCACTGGCAGCGCGAAGTTATCGAAGTATCCGCGCGTGAGGTTCACGCGTAGCTCGGTTTGCTTAGGGTCTGCGAGCGCAGCTTCGGCGTCCAGCGCGAAGCCGAAGCGCGGCAGATCGATGCTGCTGATGGCTGCGAGGTTCAGGCGCGGTGTGAGCACGTGCAAGCTGAGCACGCGCTCCTTGTCCAGCTCGCCGCGCGCGTCGATCTTGCCGGCGCGGCTGTGGATCTCGGCACGATAATCGAGGAGCGACTTGCGCTGGCGCGCGTGCAGGTCGAGGTTCACGCGCCCTGTGAGCACGTCGGTGTCGATCCCGAGCGCGCGCAGGGTATTCGGTGAGAAGCCGCGCCCCTTCACCCAGGCGTCGAAACTCATGTCTTCGCCGATCAGCTCGAGCTTCGCGTCCAACGCGGCCAGCAGTGTGCCCGCCGGGTGCTCGTCTTGCAGAGCGGGAAGCTCGACGGCCGGTCGCAGCACCGCGAGGTCGCGGTCATTCTGCTGCACGCGCGCTTGCAGCACGTTGGTCGCGACGTAGAAGCCTTTCGCGATGCGCATGCGCACGCAGCCTTCGAGCCTATCCACCGTAAACGCTTGCTCGGCGGATGGTTTCACTCGCACCTCGCCGTGGTCGATGCACAACTCGCGGATCGTCACCGCGATGGGCGACATCGGCGCATTGGGATCTTTCGGCGGTGGCGGGGGCTCGGGCTTGTCGCTCGCGAACAGCGACATCACGCCGCGCTGCTCATCCAGCTCGGCGAGGTCTACGAATAAGCTACTCGCTTCGACCGAGCGGATGTCGAGCTGCCCAGAGGTCAAGGCGGGCAGGTTGATGTTCACGATCAGCGTCGCGAGCGAGAGCGCGGTGTTGCCGTGTTTGTCCTTCACGGTGAGGCCCGAGATCTCCAAGTTCTCAGGCGTCGGCCAGCGCACGTCGTCGAGCAAGATCTCGCCCTGTACGCTGCCGCGCACAGCGGCGAGCACCTGATCGCGGATCAGCGCGCGCACGGGTGGCAGCTGAATGGCGAGCGCGACCAACAACACCAAGCCGATCAGGCCGGCGATGAACCAGCCGAGCACCTTGAAGAAACCGCGCACGAATCGGAGCATCAGAACGCCTCCCCGATCGTGAAGTGGACCGCAGACGGCGCCAAGCCGAGCGTCACGCCGTCATCCTCTGCTGAACCGATCCTTTGTAGGCCGGGGATGCGCCAACCGGCGTCTAAGCGGATCGCGCCGAGCACGCTGAAGTAACGCAGGCCCAAGCCGGTCGCGAAGTTTATCTGCCGAAACTGAAAGGTGGGAAGTGGGATGGCTGGGACGCCGGGCACATTGGTCTGGCCAACCGTGTCGCTGACGTCGCCGACGTCACCGAAGAACACAATGCCGAAGTCGCCGCCCACCGGAACGCGCAGCTCGACCGAGCCCTCCCACTGTCGGGTGCCGCCCAGCAAACTCGATCCGAGTCTGCCCGCGAGAAAGCCGCGGTTGCTGCCGGCGCCGCCGCCGCGCAGTCGGTAGTTTTGCGGACCAAGGCGCGCTGAAACTTGATCCTTCAACCCCTCTTGGTCGCTCACGAAGTTCGCGCCGAGCGTGAAGCGCGCCGCGAGCACGATCGACAGCGGCAGCGGCAGGTACACGCGCGCGTCGGGGATGACGCGAAAGAAGTTCCAGGTGCCGTACCCAGCGATGCGCGCGGATTCCTGCAGCAGCAGTGAGAAGTAGGCGCCGAACCGCGGCCTCTGGGGATCATCGCGCAGGTCCACGATGACTTGCTGCTCGAGATAGGGAAAGCGGTAGGACGAATAGCCCATCTCGATCTCCTCCGGCTGCCACGTGATCTCGAACAGATCGTGCGCCACGGCGAAGCGCCCAAGCAGCTTGTGCTTGAAGAATGGCCGCTCCACGCCGACCTTCACCTGAACGTCGTGGCGATCGAAGCTTGCGTACGGATCGGGACCGACGTCCCAAGTCGCTGCCACCACAAGCTTCGTGCGCCGCTCGAACGTGCTCGGCTGCTCGAAGCGTATGTTCAGAATGTTGCCGGGGTTCGGATCCTTTTCTCGCCCTCCTGGAAATTGCTCGCGCCAGATCAAGCGCGGACGTTCTTCGATACGCAGACGCCGCAGACCACCGAGGAAATTGCGGTTTTCGTAGGTGCCAGACAAATGTACGTCCCACTGCGGAACGGTCTGAACCAACGCCGAAGTTGGCCGCACCATCGTGCCGCTCATCATGCCGACGCCTGCGCTCAGCGTCACGTTGCGCCCGCGCTGCACGATGGCGACGAGATCGACCACTTTGCCTTCGCCGCGCCGCTCGAGGCGCACCGACGAGAATACATTGAGCGCGAAGATCGCGCGCTGCGCGTCATCGAGCTCCTCTTGATCGTAGGGCTTCCCCGTGGGGATGTCCGCCGCATCGAGGATCAACTGGACCGGCACATCCTCGAGCTGCCCTTCCACTTTGAGCGTGCCAAACACGCACGGTGGACCCGGCTCCAGCTGGTACTCGACGTAAGCCGTGCGGCGATCGCGATCCACCAACACGCGACCAGACACTTTGGACCGCGCGTACGACGCTTCGAGCAGCAGCTGCTCCAAGCGCTCTTTGTCGGCCTCGTAATGGTACTCGTCGATCTTGTGGCCTTTGCGCAGCTCGATCGCCTCGCGCAAACGCGTCATCAGCTTCTCGGGAAGAGGCGTGTCAGTCTTGATCTCGACGCGCTCGATGTATGTCGCCTTGCCCTCTTTGAGCTTCACGACCAGCTTGAGCTCACACTGCGAGCCCTCGCCTTTGCATTCCTCGGGGTCGACCGGCTTGTTGTCGACGAACGTCTTCACGTCGGTTACGCGCGCGTCGTAGTAGCCGCGCGCGCGGTACCAGCGCTCGATGCGCTCGCGCTCCACGTCGAAGATCGCAGGATCGAAGATCGGCCAGTCGGTCCAGGGCAGCGTCCACAGATCGATCGTAGGTGGCGATGTGTCGAATGGTGGCTCACCGCAGCTCGGCGAGCTGATGCCCAACATGATGTTCACAGATTCCCGCTCACGCGTGACCAAGCAGCTCTCGACGGCTTTCCCGTCCAGCTGCTTGGCGCCGACCCATTCGATCTCTTTGACGCCGTACTGGCCCTTCGGGATGGTCGCGCAGCCCGCACCTAGCGCACATACAAACGCCAAAGACGCGGCCCAGCGCCGGAAGAGTAGACAGCCTGACTTCGGCCTATTCATTTAAGCTCGCGGGTGTCTGAGCAAAACTCTTGCCGCAAATCAGCACATGCGGCTTTCGCGTCAGCCCCGGCTGATTCGCCCAGGGGACACTTCGTTGTGTCTTCGCGCGGCATGCGGTGTGCGCCGGAGCACGCCCGCACACTGACTTTGTGGCAGGTTGGCAAAGCAGTCCGGGACGCATTTTCATCGCGGAGGTCCGTGCACGCGCTCGAGGGATCCCAAGGTCCGTGATGTTACGCGCGCTTGTGCGCTGCGATGCTCGACGCTTTGCGCGCGACCGCTTGAACCAAGTGGCCCATCTTCGGATGCTCGGGCTCGAGGTCTGCCGCTAACCCACGCGCTCCCAGCGCCTCGGTCATGATCGGTCCGATCGACGCGACGACCACACGCTCTTTCAACGCGCGCGCGAGCTCGGCCTCTGCGCCCGATTGCGCTGCGACCTCGAACAGATGCGCGAGCTGTTGCGCCGCCGTGAACAGCACGACATCGACGTTGCCTTCGCAGATCTGGCCGATCGCCGCTTGCAGCGGCGCAAGATCCTCGGGCAGCGCCCAGGCGTAGATCGCGACGCTGCGAACTTCTGCACCGCGAGCCTGCAGCCCTTCGAGCAGCGGCGCGTTGAGCCGCCCGTACGCTTGCACTGCGACCTTTTGCCCTGCGACCGGCAGCTGCGCGTCGATGAGCCCCAAGAGATCGTTCCATGTGTTCGGCTCGGGTGCGACCAGCGTCGGCTTGATGCCGAGCGCTTTGAGCGCAGCCACTGGCTTCGGTCCGCGACACACCAGCTTGGCGCGGCCCAACGCCGCCACGACGTCAGCCTGCGCGTGCTTGGTGCTCAAGGCGTCCACCAACATGCGCGTGCCTACGCCAGTCAGCAGCACGATGATCGGGTACTCGTCGCGCAGCAGCGCTTCACCGAACGCAAAGGCTTCGTGCTGATCGGAGAGTGGCACCTCGCGCATCGACGGCGCGCTGATCGCAGTGCAGCCGTGCCGCTCCAGCAGGCTGCGCATTTCCTGGGATTTTCTGCTCTCTAGACTCACGACCCGGAGCGGCTGTTCCGACATGGGCTGCAGTGTAACCCAAGTTGGGGTTTTCGGATGTTGATCTGCTTGCGGTTCGAGTCTAAGAGCGAAGCAGTAGATGAAAACGGTATTCAGCTGCGCGTTGATCATCGGGCTCGCACTGGCGATGCCAGCGAACGCTGTGGAGTTCACGACCCCGCAAGCCTTGCTCTCGCAACGCTTTCGAAACTCGGAGCGCGTGACGTTCATCAAGGTGCGTCCGGATGCGGCGCAGCGCGGCACGCTGCAAGCTCGGCTGGGCCGCGCGCTCCCGAAGCCTGAATACACGTTCTTCGTGGCGACGAGCCGTGGTCAAACCGATGGCTATGCGCTGTTCGATGACGAGCTCGGGCAACACGAGCCGATCTCGTTCGGCACCTTCTTCGACGCCCAGGGGCAGATCACTGCGGTCGAGGTGGTCGCCTACCGTGAGCCCTTCGGCGACGGCATCCGCGCCGAGCGCTTTCGCAAGCAGTTCCTGGGGCGCACTGCCCGAAGCCAGTTCCGTTCGGGCACCGACATCGACACGATTTCCGGCGCGACCATCTCGTCACGCTCGATGTGCGTCGGCGTAGAGCGCGCCGCCGTATTGTTCGAGATCTTGATCAAGGGCAATGGCGCCGCCCCTTCAGCTCACGCCCAGTGACTGTAGTTCTGTGCCGGCAAAGAAGCGGTAGAGTCCCGACGAGATGAAAGACTTCATCCGTCCGGCTGGTCGACTGCGCGCGCTGCCGTTGCCCGCGCGTCTGGTCTACTCCGTCTTCAACCTGTTCAGCCTGCTCGCGCTGGCGGAGACCGCGTGGCTCGGCGCGGACATGCTCGGCGCCGATCTCTCCGGCTTGGGTGCGTACTACGCTGGGCAACCGACCCCGCCGCCATCAGCAGCAGGAGCGCCCGCGCAGGGCGGGCCCGTCATAGAGCTACCAGACGAGCCGCTGACCGCGGAAGCCGCGCCGATGCCGCTGCGCAAGCTGCTCGAGGTCACGCACTTCCACTTGTTCACGATGCCCGTGTATCTGCTGATTCTGTCCCATCTGTTCATGCTGAGTCGCACGCGCACGAGCCTGAAGATCGGCGTCATCGTGGGCGGCAGCGCAGGTGTGCTGTTGCACATGATCGCGCCGTGGTTAGCGCGGGGCGGCAGGGCATTCGCCACGGGGTTTTATGCGCTCAGCGGCACGCTGCTGCTCGTGTGTATGCTCGCGATGAGCATCGTGCCGCTGCTGGAGATGTGGTTACCGCTACAGCGCAGGTGACGCGCTAGTGATAGAGCCAAACAGGACCAGCGGCCGGGCGGATTTTCGCGGCCGAGATGCGTGTCGGGAACACACGAGGCGGCGTCGAATCCGCTTGGTCAGGGCACTAAAGGCAGACAGCCTGCTCTTCACTGCAGACCATCCCGTTCGGACAGAAGTCGTCGCCTGTGCAGTTGTAGGTGCACGCAGTCGTGCACACGCCGTCGTTGGTGCCCAGCACAGGTCGTCCGAGCCCGCACGCTGCGTTGTTGTCGTTGCAGGCGGTGCGCGCGATCGTGTCCTCCAGCGCCTGGCAGGTCGTGTTCTCCGGCAGCGCACACAGCGTTCGCACGCGGAACCCATCGAGCGTCAGGACGTTCGGGATCTCACGTCCATACGGCCGCGGGCAAGCGCGAAAGTCCGGAAGGTTCGGCAAGCAGAAATCGCCCGTGTCGTAGCTGCCGAACTTCACATCGACGCACACGTGACCGGCGATGCACTCATCGCTGGTCGCGCACTCGCCGCAACCCTCGACCGACCTACGGTCTACGGTCGAGCACACGTTCTGTGAAAGGATGCAGGCCTTGCCATTGCAGATGCCGCCATCCTCGTCACACGCGACGCATCCTTTGCCTGTCACACAGCGCGGCGCGGTCGCTGCAAAGGCCGTGCAATCGCTGTGGCCAGTGCACTCGACGCAAGTGTGACTTTCGGGATCACAGTGCGAGGCGGAAGTATCTGAGCAATCGTCATTCGTCAGACACTCGACACAGGTGTTGGCTTCTTCGAAGCAGCGCGGTCGACCCGCCTCGCTGCGACATTGCGAGTCGAGCTCGCACTCCACGCAGCGATGTTCGGCTTCGATGCACGCGTGCTTGCCGGGGCCATCACAGTAGCTGTCGTTCTTGCACTCGTAACAGGCCATCGCATCGCACGCGCGCGTCTCTTCGGGACAGAAGCTGTCCTCCGTGCATGCGACGCATACGTTAGCGGGAGTGCAAGCTGGCCGCGCCGGGTCTTTGCAGTCACCGTTGCCCAGACACTCGACGCATTTGCGCGTGTTGTAATTGCAGACCTGGCCCAACGCTTCGCAGCCATTGGCGTCGACGCACTGCACACAGAGGTTGGTTGGGATGTCGCACTGCCGACCCTCGCCGCAGTGCTCGTTTCTCAGGCACTCCGCGCAAACCCCATCGGGGCGACACGCTGGGAAGGCTGGATCGACGCAGTCGCTGTCTTCCGTACAGCCGCGCGGCGTCGCGTTGTCCGGATTGGGTTGACTTGGTTGACCTGAGCCCGGCTCGCCAGCACTGCCATTGGGCGGCGTGCTGCCGTTGCCGGCGGAGCCCATGGCGCCGTCACCCCCTCGAGGGCCTGACGCCGGGTCTTCCGGGTCGCCTGAGCCTGGACCAGGTTCAGAACCAGAACCGCCCTCGTTGCCTTCTGGCGAACCCGGGCCGCCATCTACGCCGGTGAGCGGCCCTTGCCCGCTCTCCGAGACGGGCACGCACCGCTCATCGGGATTGCTCTGCTGACATTGCGGGCACTCGGCGGCGAGCTCATCGGGGTCCTGGCACTGCGGACACTCTTCACGCACCGGCCCCGGTCCCTCGCACAGACTCTCGACGCTCACCGGATCGAGCTCACTACAGCCTACGAGCGACGTCGCAAACAACACGAACGCTCCGAACCACCTCATGGTCTTCTCGAGCGTCATCCGTTAGAAGCTCCCTGAAAGCTGCAAGTGTCCCAAGCCTACGCTCGCGCGCAGCTGCGGTGCACGATTCGGTGCCTGGGCCACCCCACTCGACTCCGTCTCACCCGGCTGCATGCCGAGCACGATCCATGTGATCGACGCACCGATCAGCGCGGCGCTCAGAGCATATCCGCCGATGGTCGGCGCCGCACGCAGTGTCCGGTTCTCGAGACACGGCTCACTGCACTGCAATCCTGTCGCGATCCGAACGGTCAACACTGTGGCGAGACCCACGCCGAGCATGCCCATCGCGACTGGCGCGGCGAGCCACGCGCTGCTCGTGTGAGACGAATCTGCGCTTGCGTCCACGCCTAGCGCCGCGTTGGGTGCCGACGCCAGTGGCGCAGGCTCCAGCGCCACTTTGCGTTCGATGCGCCGACTCGGTTGATCCGGCACATCCACGCTCTCGCGGTGTTTGACGTAGCCCGCCTCGCGCACGACGACCTCGTGCTGACCGACAGCAATGGCGCCACGATACGGCAGCTCGCCGACGCGTTGACCGTCGACCAGCACTTCTGCCCCTTCGGGCGTGCCGACGACGTTCAGCCACGGACCAGGGCCGAGCAGCTGATACGAGCGCGCTTCCAACATCGCGCGGGTGGTTGCGTCTCGCACATCGCCATCGCGCAGCTCGGCCACGCCCTCGTAGCGGTGGCCCGCCGCGTCTTGCAGGGTCACGGTGGCCGTGTCGTTGCCGCCGTGGGCTGCATCCGCGCGCCGCAAGTTGACCCACGCGCTCAGCTCTGCGGAGGCTGCCGCGATCAGGCCAGCGCCGCACGCTTGGTCGCAGGAGAGCTTGCCCTTGGCAGGCGGGACGATGTCCCCGAGATCACCGAGCACCGCATCGCGCGTACCCGACGGTTGTACGACCGTCAGGCCCTGCATGTTCAGGGCGGACGTCAGCGCCGAGGTCGCCAGCTCCACTTGGTGTGGCGAGTGACCTTCGGCGAAGCCTGGTCCAATCACGACTGATTGAGCGAGGGCACGCGCGCTGAAGCTCAGCGCGCACAACACGAAAACTGCACAACCTGTGCACAGTAAGCGGCGAAACATGCTGAGCCTGTCGTTACGTCGTGTCACCGTACCCTCTTCCGTGCGGACCAACCAGCGACAACTGCACTGCTTGCGATAGCTTACGTCGACGTGGAGGATTGGATCGCTCCAGCCTGTTCATGCGGCATTGCACCGGGGCGCAAGCCAGCCTCAAAACATAGACGTCGAACGCTCGACTGCTTCCTAGATGCAGCACACAGCGCGAACGTGCCATGCGAGTCGCTCACAAGCAGCCCACGTTTGTAGCCTGTTTTACTCAGCCTGCGCTAGCACAAATCCCAGCGCCACATGAACAGGCGTCAAGGTGAAGCAGCGCATGCGCTCGAGCACGGCGCAGCCAAAGTCGAGCCGATGGTCGGGCTTCCACTGGGCTAGACTGCCGAACGAGCCAGGTCCCAGAAGTATGAACAGCGATGGACACGCCCAGCAGCTTTTCCACTCGATCACCGAAGCGGCGGACAACGCTCTCATCGGCGTGCTCGTGCTGCGTCAAGGTGTAGCTCCTGCAGACGTAGACATTCTGTACTTGAACCGAACTACCGAAGAGCTGCTCGGTTGCACGCACAGTGAGGTCGTCAGACGCGGGTTTTGGTCGTTCATCCCGCGCAGCGAGACCGCCACGGTGCGCGCGATCCAGCAGGCGCTCACAGCAGGCGCCGAGATTCCGAAGACGCTGCGTACCTCGTACGTGCACCGCGACGGCCGACAGATACCGGTAGATGTCGCGCTCGGTACGGTCCAGCTCGACGGCCGAGCGGGCGCGGTGTTGTTCTTGAACGATGTCTCGGACCAACGCATGGCCGAGCTCGCGCTGCGCCGCTCGGAAGCCCGCTTTCGTGCGCTCGTCACGAGCGCGCCGGACGCCATCTTGATCCTGCGCTGGCCGTACATCTTGTTCGTGAATCCCGCGGGCGCCCGGCTGCTGGAGCTCGAGAGCTGTGACGACGCCGTGGGCATCGACATCCGCACGAAGCTGAGCGCAGACCAGATCGCGATCGCGGAGCAACGTCTGCAGCTGCAAGCGACAGGCGCGGATGTCATAGCGCCGCACGAGTATCACTCGGTCGCCACCAGTGGGAAGCCGGTCGCGGTCGATGTCTCCACCATGCCGATCGAATACGAAAATGGCCCAGCGACGCTGGTGTACGCGCGCGACGTGACCCAGAGAAACGTGATCCTGGCCCGCTTGCGCGAAGCGGAGAAGCTGACTGCCGTGCACAGCCTCGCGGCCGGCGTAGCGCACGAGATCAACAACCCGCTCTCGTACGTGCTGCTCAATCTAGAGTTTCTGGAGCGTGAGCTGCCGGATCTAGGCGGGGATCCTATCCGCGTCGCCGCTTTGCAGCGCAGGCTCGCCGACACGCGACATGGTGCCGAGCGCGTGAAGCACATCGTGCGCGATCTGCAAGCGCTGACGCGCAAGGACGAAGTGATTCGCGGGCAGGTCGAGCTGGACCAGATCCTCGATCACACGCTGCATCTGCTGCGGCGCGAGCTCCTGCCTGGCATCAGCGTGCAGACTGATTATTCCGAGGTGCCGTGCGTGCTCGGCAATCCGACGCGGCTCGAACAGTTGTTCAGCAACCTCTTGCTCAACGCCGTGCACGCGCTGCGCGAGAGCGAGCAGCCCGAGCGCTGGCTGAAAGTCACATTGCGCACGGGGGATGGGTTCGTGCTCGCAGAGATCGCGGACAACGGCTGCGGGATGACCGATCAGGTGCTCTCACGCGCATTCGAGCCGTTTTTCACGACCAAGCCGCTCGGGATCGGCGCAGGTCTCGGCTTGGCGATTTGTCGGCGCATCGTGGATGACCTCGCTGGCCGGATCGAGGTCGACAGCCGCCCATTGTCTGGGACGACCGTGCGCGTCTACCTGCCGAGCTGCGCGACCGAGACAGCTGCGGAGCACGGAGGCGCGCGCGGACGTGTGCTCTTGGTCGACGACGAGCGCGCGGTCGTCGAATCGCTGCGCCATGCGCTCCACGATGACCTCGACGTCGAGACCGCAGGCTCGGCGCGCGACGCCCGCGCCTTGCTGGAGTCCGGCAAGGAGTTCGACGCGGTGTTGTGCGACTTGACCATGCCCGAGGAGACGGGCGCAGACTTCTTCGAGTATGTGCGCGCGCGCTATCCGGGCCTCGCGAAGCGCTTCGTGTTCATGTCAGGCGGGGTGTTTCATCCGAACACGCAAGCGTTTCTGGAGAACAGCGGCTGCGTGCACGTGGAGAAGCCGTTCTCGCTCGATCACTTGCGCTCGCTTCTCGCGCAGCTGATAGCTGCGCCGTGAGCCACAGCGTCAGCCAGGACCTACCATCGCAGCGGGCTGCACGATCTCGTCGAACTCCTCGCCGCTGAGCAGCCCGAGATCCTGGACTGCCTGGCGCAACGTACCGCCGCTCTCCGCGGCGCGCTTCGCGACCTTGGCCGCCGTGTCGTAGCCGAGCCGGGGCGCAAGCGCGGTCACCAGCATGAGCGAGTTCCGCACGTGACGATCGATCGTGGCGCGGTTCGGCTCGATCCCGCTCGCGCAGTGATGATCGAAGCTCGAGCACGCGTCCCCGAGCAAGCGCACCGACTGCAGCAGGTTGTACGCCAACACGGGCTTGAACACGTTCAGCTCGAAGTTGCCCTGGCTCGCGGCAAAGCCGACGGTCGCGTCGTTGCCGAACACCTGGCAGCACACCATGGTCATGGCTTCGCTCTGAGTCGGATTCACCTTGCCAGGCATGATGGAAGAGCCGGGCTCATTCTCCGGGATCTGCAGCTCACCGATGCCGCTGCGCGGCCCGGACGCCAACCAGCGCACGTCGTTCGCGATCTTCATGCACGCCGCTGCCAGCTGCTTGAGCGCGCCACTCGTCGACACAAAGGCGTCGTGACTCGCGAGCGCGGCGAACTTGTTCGGCGCGCTCACGAACTGGGTGCCGGCGAGCTCGGAGATCTTGACTGCGACGAGCTCCGCATAGCCCACGGGCGCGTTCAACCCTGTGCCCACTGCGGTCCCGCCCAGCGCGATCTCGCGCAGCTGCGGCAGCGCCGAGCCGATGCTCTTGATCGCGTTGTCGAGCTGCGCGACCCAACCGCTGATCTCTTGCCCGAGCGTGAGCGGCGTCGCGTCCTGCAGGTGCGTCCTGCCGATCTTCACGATCGAGCGGAACGCCGTGGCCTTTGCCGCCAAGGTGTCACGCAGGCCCTTCACCCGCGCGAGGAGATCCGACTCGATGGCCATCACCGCGGCCATGTGCATCGCCGTCGGAAACGTATCGTTGCTCGATTGGGACTTGTTCACGTGATCGTTCGGGTGCACGGGCTGCTTGGACCCGAGCACGCCGCCCGCGAGCTCGATCGCGCGGTTGCTGATCACCTCGTTGACATTCATGTTGGACTGCGTGCCCGAGCCGGTCTGCCACACCATGAGCGGGAAGTGGTCGTCCAGCTTGCCCGCGATCACCTCGTCGGCCGCCTGACAGATCAGCGCACCGATGCGCGGGTCGAGCGCGCCGAGCTCGACATTCGCGAGCGCAGCGCCTTTCTTCAGCAGCCCGAAAGCGCGAATGATCTCGCGAGGCATGCGCTCCCAGCCGATATTGAAGTGCACGAGGGAGCGGGCCGTCTGAGCACCGTAGTAGCGGTCACTCGGAACCTCGACCTGGCCCATGGAATCGGTCTCTAGACGCGTACTCATGTGGAACCTCTATCGATTGCGGCTGTCTTTACGCAAGCTGCTCACGCACCATCTCACTTCGCCCCACGCGCGCCGACGTCAAGTCGTACCAGCGAGCACATTCACGCAAGTTGGTGAGGACCCGCTCAGCACTCCATCATTCGACATCATGCTTTGGCAACGTATCCTGCGCGCCTCTGTGTTGTCGCTGTGTTTTCAGCTCGCGCTGCCCGCAGCCGCGCAACCCTCGAAGCCCGCGCAAGAAAGCCCCTATGCGGCGATCGATCGCGCACGCATGCAGGCTAGCAAGAACCTCGACGCGAGCGTGTTCGACAGCATCGCGCTGCAATACGAAATCGCGGATCGGATCGGCAAAGACTATCCCGCGCAGGCGGGCACGTTTCGAGCGCGTGGCGCGAGCTGGCTCAAAACTGCGAACGAAGGTCGCGATCCGCTGCAGGCCGCCGCCGGGCAAATCGTGATGCGCGGCTACAGCTCCGCGGTCTCGCGCATCCGACAGGGCTACGCAGTTTATCTTCCGCGCAACTACGACCCGAGCCGCGCGTACCCGCTGATGGTCGTGCTGCACGGGGGCTCGGCCAACGGCAACTTGTTCTTGGGCGTCGTGCTTGGCAACAACATGAACTGGAAGGAGTACGACTTTCACCTCTGGGACGACTTCACGCCGCGCTACCACCCGGACTGGATCGTCGTTGCGCCCGATGGCTTCGGCCAGATCATGTGGCGCTTCATGGGCGAGCAAGATGTGCTCGATGTGATCGACGACGTAGAGCGCCACTACCACGTGGACAAGGACCGCGTGGTGCTCGCGGGGCTCTCGAACGGCGGCGTCGGTGCGTACAGCTTGGGTATGCGTCACGCGTCGCGTTTCTCCGCGGTGCTCGCGATCGCTGGCGCGCCGAGCTGGCTGCAGTACGCCGGCGGCAAGATCGACCCGCTGCAAGCGGAAGCGCTGCGGCCGCTGTCCGCGATCGATCTCGCAGAGAACGCGATCAACACGGACTTTCGCTTCTTTCACGGCAAAGTGGATCCGGGGCCGATGCGACCAGCCTTTGTCGACGCGTTCGGCAAGCACATCGCGAAGCTCGGCGTTCCGTACACGGAGAAGTGGTTCGATACCGGGCACGACTTGCTCTACCTCGTGGTGCGGCAAGGTGCAGTGTTCAAAGATCTCGAGAAGGTCACGCGCAAGCACAAGCCGAGCGAAGTGCGGCTGGTCACGGGAGACCATCGCGCCGCACAGCAGCACTGGTTACGCGTGACGAGCTTCACGCGCTTGCCTCAGCTGGCGCGCCTGCGCGCAGTCGCACAGAGCGACGAGATCCGCCTCGACGTGAGCGGAGCGGATGCGTTCGAGGTCGCTTGGAAAGATGTGCCGCTCGCTGAAACACCGGACATCCAGTGGGTGATCAACGGCGTAAGCGTCGGTAGGAGCGCGAAGAAGGGTCTGCAAGACAAGGTGAGCTTCACGCGCGCAGGCGAGCACTGGCGCATGGGCAGCCAGGAGCTGCAGAAGAACGCGCTGCGCAAACAACCGGGCAGCGCCGGGCCGATCACCGACGCGTATTACAGTCGTATGCTGCACGTATACGGCACGGCCAATCCTGCACACACGGCAGAGCTGAAGAAGCAAGCCGAGCGCGGTGCACGCGGCTGGCCGCTCTGGCTGTGGCGCGTGGTTCAGCGTGTTGTCGCGGACACGGAGGTCAGCGAAGACATGCTGCGCGACAACCACCTCGTGCTGTACGCCACGCCTGGCAGCCATGCGCTCTTGACGCGCATCGAAGCGCAGCTGCCGATCCGCGTCGAAGCGGACGCGGTCGTGCTCGGAAACCAGCGCTTCAGCGACAAGGGCGTGGGCACCAAGTTCATCTACCCCAACCCGTTGAACCCCAAGCGTTATGTCATGGTGCAAGCCGCACCCACACTCGAGGCAGTAAAGGCAGGCTACAACCTGCCGGACTTTCTCCCGGACTACGTCGTGTACGATGCGAAGACCACGCGCTCTCGGCCGCGCTTGCTCTTTCCGAGCCCGCCGCCTGCGCTCGGTTACTTCGACGCGGCATGGCAGCTCGACGAGACGCACACGCAGCGCGCGCTCATGCGATCGCCCTCCACGCAGCCGAGCCAAGTGGCGCGACGCGAAGGCAACGGTCCCGAGAGCGCGGACCAAGACAATCCACCCTCGCCGCTGCCGCTTCCGGTCGCGCCGGAAGCGCCCGCAATGCCCAAAGAGTTTGCCACCGAGCCCACGACGCAAGCTGGCAAAGCGGCGCGCGAGATCGCGAAGCGCGTCGCGACCTTCACCAACTTCCGCAGCAAGATCGCGGGGGCGACGTGGCGCGTGGATCAAGCCAGCGTGTGGTCGATCCGCGAAGCCGAGGCGTGTTTGAGCCAGCTCAGCGAGCACGGGGTGCAAGCGCAGCCGTGGAAGGCAGCGCTGCCCACGCCGGTGGCTACGCCAGTGCAGCTGCAGGCCGCCGTCAGCGGCGTGAGCTTTCGCTTCATGCACGCGGCCGCAGGCTCGGTGATCTCCTGCGAGCTCGCCGCGCGCTTGCGTGACATCGCGGAGGTCGTGTCGAAGCACGGCGTGCACACGGTATGGGTGATGAGCGCGTACCGCGATCATCCCTACCCCAGCTTTCACACGCTCGGTCTCGCGCTGGATCTCTCGCGCTTCGATACCGAAGCTGGATCGCTGGTCGTGAAGTCCGACTATGTCATCGATCGCGCGCGCGAGACTTGTGCGGAGACGCCGAGCAAGAAGGCATCAGACAAACATCGCAAGCTGCAAGCGATCGCCTGCGATCTCGCGGCGAGCGGTCGCTTTTCATCGGTGCTCACGCCCAACTACAACGCAGGGCACCGCGATCACTTCCATGTAGACATCCGGCCCAACGACCCGCGGCTGTTCATCCGATAACAGACTCACCAAGCGCAGGGGCGGTAGTCTTTGAGGAACTGCCCCCAGACGTGCTGACCCGTGTTGATGCCGTCCAAGATCGGGTCGACGATGCGGGCTGCGCCATCGACGATATCGAGTGGCGGGCTAAAGCCGTGCTCCGCGGTCTTGCGCTGCGCGATCTCGATCGGGTCTTCGTCCGTGACCCAGCCTGTGTCCACGCTGTTCATGTGGATGCCGTCGCGCACGTAGTCGACCGCTGAGGTGCGGGTCATCATGTTGAGCGCCGCCTTTGCCATGTTGGTGTGCGGATGCTTGTCAGTCTTGAAACGCCGGTAGAACTGCCCTTCCATCGCCGACACATTGACGATGTGCTTGTCGCGCAGAGGCGTGCGCAAGAGCAGCGGCTTCAGCCGCGCATTCAGGACGAACGGCGCGATCGCGTTCACCAGCTGCACTTCGAGCAGCTCCACCGTGCTCACCTCCGCGAGCGGCAAACGCCAGCTGTTGTGCTTGCGCATGTCCACCTGCTGCAGGTCAGCATCGAGCTTGCCGAGCGGGAACAGCTGCGGATCGAGGCCGTGATCTTCCGGGGTGAGCGGCACTTGCGAGAGCACCGGCGCGAGGAACAGCCCGACCTGCTCGCGCGCCCGCGCCGGCACGATCGCGGAGTCCGCGTGCAAGCGTGAGAGCGCCTCGAAGTCGCGCAGCAGGCTCGCAGCTGCGGGCGGCAAGCGCTCGATCTCCACGAGCTCCTGCTCCATGAGGTGCGCGTAGAAGCCGCTCGGCCGCCACACAGTCTGACAGGCGTTGTGCACCACGAAATCGAGGTGCGACTCGCTGGCCAGGAGATGATTCGCAAAGGCTTCGAC